>Ga0073934_10005399_pt1 | contig 19841 bp, 16 predicted proteins | sample LarsenN4metaG_FD_76834 | JGI IMG/M metagenome (GOLD analysis project Ga0073934, IMG submission 76834) | Hot spring sediment bacterial and archeal communities from British Columbia, Canada, to study Microbial Dark Matter (Phase II) - Larsen... ... | reverse complement strand
TCCGCCCTGTGCTTTGGCCCACTCGGAGCCCAAGCCCAGCTCGGGGCCAACGTGCCCTGCGGAGCGGTTCGGCGAATCCGGGAGGCTTGGCGGGGAACAAGCGGCGGCCTATTCGTTCAGCGGGCAGGCGCGGCACTTCTCCGGGCGGAGCACCTGCTCCTCGGCCAAGTCAATCTGGCGCGCGACGAACCGCCCGTCTTGCAAGCTGTTTGGATAGCCTGCGTCCGCCAAATAATCGCCGAGCAGCTCCAGCGCGCGGTACTTCGAAGCGGCCAGCAGATAAAAGCTGTCTACGCCGCGGACAGTGATTTCGTAAAGGTTCATAGGATGACTCCCGACGCCGTGGGCACGGCCCTCGGCCATCCTAGCACAGGCCCGGCCATCGGCCGCATGGCTCCGGACAGATCATCGTCCGTGTTGCCAATCAGGATAAAGGCCGGTTTCTTCGCGCCTTGCTCCTGCAACGCAGCCGCTGCGCGGCACGTATTACAATGGACGAGAGATGAACAACGCGGTCGTGAACGGGGCAGCGATTCGCACCGAACAGGTGCACAGGCATTACCGCATGGGCCCGGCAGTGATCCGGGCCGTGGACGGCATCACGCTGGGAATCGGCCAGGGCGAGCTGGTGGCGCTGCTGGGCAGTTCCGGCTCGGGCAAATCTACACTGCTAAACCTGATTGCCGGTCTCGACCGGCCTACCTCTGGAGCGGTCCACGTCGAAGGACGCAACCTGGCGGAGATGACCTCGGAAGAGCTGGCCCGGTATCGCCGGCACACGGTGGGGATGGTCTTCCAAGCCTTCAACCTGGTGCCTTCGATGACGCTCGAAGAGAACGTCGAGCTGCCGCTGCGCTTTGCCGAAGTGGAGCGCAGCGAAAGAGCTGCGCGCGTGCGCGAAGCGGTTGAGCGCGTCCGGCTGGCGGCGCGGTTGGCGCACCGCCCGAGCGAACTTTCCGGCGGCGAGCAGCAGCGCGCTGCGCTGGCTCGCGCCCTGGTCAACCGGCCTTCCATCCTTCTAGCCGATGAGCCCACGGGGAATCTGGACAGCCGGACCGGCGAAGAGATTCTCAACCTGATCGCCGAGCTCAACCAGTCCGGCATGACCGTGGTGATGGTGACGCACGAACGGGCGCTGGCCGAGCGATATGCCCACCGCATCCTGTTCCTTTCCGACGGCAAACTGGTCAACGACGGGCAACCCTTATGAAAGCTCACGACCTGCTCGATTTGGCGGCGCGCAATCTGCGGGAGTCGCTGCTGCGCAACTCGCTGACCACGTTGGGAATCACCGTGGGGGTCGCGTCGCTGGTGGCCATGCTGTCCCTCGGCGTGGGCCTGCAGGAACTGGTGGGCCAGCGGTTGAGCCGCTCCGGCCTGTTCGACACGATCGTCGTTTTTTCGGGACAGGAGGGCCGCCGAGCCGATCCCGGCGAGCGTCGCGCACGCACCGGAACCAGCCCGGCCCGCCCGCTTGACCAGCAAGCTCGCGCGGAAATCGAAAAGCTGCCCAACGTCAAGGAGGTCTTCCCGGAAGTCCGCTTTGTTACGGCCGTGCGGCTGGGCAGCGAGTCTGGCGCGCGGTACCCCATGGTGGCCGGTCTGCCCCCTTCGGCGCGGGAGAACGAAGCGTTCGATACTCTGCAAGGCCAATTCTTCTCCGCGCCGGAAGCCGAGGAGGCCATCCTGCAGCTTGATTTCGCCAAGGACCTCGCCGAGAACCCCACGGCGCTGGTCGGCCAGGAACTCGTGCTGCAATACGCCGAGCGCAAACCGCTGCCGGAAGCAGCTGGCGGCTCGCCCGATGGCGAGGACTGGGGGTTTTCGGTGCTTCGCCGAGAAAAAAAACTGCGCATCGTTGGCCTGATCGAGAACGAGCCGTACGCCGGGCGGAACTTCGCGCGCGGGCGCGTGTTCATTCCCATCCGCCTGGCCGAGACGCTGAACGCATTGCAACCTTCCAGCCTGCGCGATGCTCTCCGCACTTCGCCGGCCCGTCCGACCTACAACAGCCTTCAGGTGCGCGTCACCAGCCCGACCCAGGTGCAGGCCACCCAAGACGCGCTCAAGAAAATGGGCTTCAGCACGTTTTCCATCCTCGACGCCACGCGCAACCTGCGGCGGTTTTTCGTCATTGTGGACCTGTTTCTGGGGATCTTCGGAAGCCTGGCCCTGGCGGTGGCCTCGCTGGGCATCATCAATACGCTGGTCATGGCCATCCTCGAGCGCCGGCGCGAGATCGGGATCATGAAGGCGCTGGGCGCCAGCGACGGCGACGTGAAGAAACTTTTTTTCACGGAAGCCGCGGTCATGGGCTTCGCCGGCGGAGTGGCCGGGGTGACCCTGGGGTGGGCCATCGGCCGCGTCATCAACTTCGGCACAAACATCTACCTGCGGCAGCGAGAGCTTCCTCCGGAGACGATCCTTTCCGTGCCTTGGTGGCTCGCGCTGGCTGCCATCGCCTTTGCCATCCTGGTCAGCCTCGCTTCGGGGATTTATCCAGCGGCCCGCGCGGCCAAGCTCGACCCGGTGCAGGCCCTCCGTTATGAGTAGTCTACGGCGCTGCTGCGCCCCGCGGTTTTTCTTTCTCCTGCTGGTGGCCTGCCTCTCGGCGCTTCTTGCGGCGCCCGCTGCTCGCGCCCAGAGCCGCGTGGAATGCGCCACCGTGCGCAGCACCATCCTGAGTCGGGCGGTGCGCTTCTGCGCGCTGCTCCCGCCAAGCTACGACCGGGACAAGACGCGGCGCTTTGCGGTGCTCTATCACCTGCACGGGCTCGGCGATAACGAGCAATCGCTGGTCAACTGGGGCGGGTGGGACCTGGTCGAGCGCTTGCGCGAGCAGGGGCGCATCGGGGAGTTTCTGATCATCACCCCGGACGGCGCACGCAGCTTCTACGTCAACTCACGCGACGGCCGCACACGCTACGAAGATTTTTTCATCCAGGAGTTCCTGCCGGCGATCGAACAACGCTACCGCGCGCGCCCGGGGAGGCGGTGGCGCGGGATCACCGGCATCTCCATGGGAGGCTTCGGGGCCATTCGCTTCGCGTTCAAGTACCCGTACCTGTTCGGCTCGGTTTCAGCACACAGCGCGGCGCTGGTGGAAAAGCCCGCGCGGAGCCTGGCTAACGATCCGGCGATGGGCCTGTTCGGAAGCGTCTTCGGACGTCCCCTGGATCCCGTGTTCTGGGAACGCAACAGCCCGTTTACCCTGGCGCGCCAGGGGTCAGTGCTGGCTGGATTGAAGATCTACTTCGACTGCGGGCAGGAAGACGACTACGGCTTCGAGGCCGGCGCGCAGGCCTTGCACGAATTGCTACGGGCGCGGCGCATCCCCCATGAATTCCACCTTTACCCCGGCCGGCACGACTGGATCTACTTCGCCGAACACCTTCCGGCCTCGCTGGAATTCCACGGGCAGAGCTTTCCAGACGCCCCTAAAAAGTAAGGGGCCGGGACGCCACGCTGAGGGGCCGAGGCGCCCCGGCCTTCTCACCCACCTCCGCATGTGGGCAAGAACCCGCTAGGCTGCCGTATCGCTGCGCATGAACTCATAGCGTTCGATGGCAGCCGCCACGCCGACTTTGCCGCCCTTCGGCTCGCTGCGCTGCACCCGGCCCAGGCAGCGCACCCGCACCGGTCCCGCCAGGGTGATTTCGTGGGGCAGCGTCATGACGATCTCGATGGGCGCACCGTGCTTGACGCCTTTGGGCAGGTAGAAGAACACACTGCGAGAACTCACGTCGCGGGATTCCGTGACCACCGCACCAGCGGCCGATTCGTTGCTCCAGCGGACGATCAGCGGCAAACTCAGACGGAAACGTTGCACTGCTCGACGCTCCTTCATGGAAGAGAGCACTCCGTATCAGTTCAAACGGGAACAGGATAGGCGGGGGGCCAAGACAGCGACAATAGAGCGAAGGTCTTATTCCTGGCGACCGTGGTTTGGTACCGGCGTACCATGCAAAGCTTTTCTCACTTTCTGCGGGCTCGTGCGAGCCAAGACGGAAATCCGCTAGGGCGCATCGTGGCGGCGTAAAGCCAATTCTGCAGGCGTCAAGAGGCCCAAGGACGGCGGTTATTCAATCAGGCGATGGTGGATGGCGTAGAGGGCCAGCTCAAGACGGTCGGAAACGCCGAGCTTGTCGAAGATATTGTGCAGGTGGTTTTTGACGGTCTGTTCGCTGATGAAGAGTTTTTCGCCGATTTCGCGGTTGCGATAGCCCTGGGCGACCAGTTGGACGATCTCCTTCTCGCGGTCACTGAGCAGGGGTTTCTCCCGGCGGGCGCCGGCTTCCGACGACTTGGAGAAAGCCTTCATGACTTCGGCGGTCATGCGCTTATCCAGCCAGATTTCACCGGCGTGCACTTTGTGGATGCTGCGGATGAGCAAATCGGTGGCCGATTGCTTCAGGACCACCCCGCGGGCTCCCAAGCGCATGGCGCGCACGACTTCGCGGTCGTCTTCGGTGGCGGTGAGTACAATCACTTTGGTATTGGTAGCTTCGAAATTGACTTCTTCGAGCACGGCCAGTCCGTCTTTGTCGGGCATGCGCAGGTCAAGCAACAGGACATCGGGCTTCAGGCGGGTGACGAGCTGGATGCACTCCGCGCCGCCGGAGGCCTCGCCCACGATGGTGATCTCCGGTTCGGCTTCCAGCAGCTTGCGCAAGCCGTCGCGGAAGATGGTGTGGTCGTCGGCGACCACCACACGAATTCCCTGTTTCCCTTTGGCCATGCCTCAGTCGAGAGGAACCTCAACCGTCAGCCGTGCCCCGTGACCCGGACTCGATTCTACCGTCAACTGCCCCCCGATGCTACGGGTGCGTTCCTTGATGGAAATGGGACCTAGCCGCAAGCGGTCGAGCTCGTCGCTGGTGAACCGGCCGGCAAAACTGAAGCCCTGCCCGTTGTCATCAATGACGAGGAAGACTCTTGTCTCGTCCTGCCAGAGTTTTACCACAACATGAGAAGCCTGGGCATGCTTTTTCACGTTGTGGAGCCCTTCGCGATAGATCTGAAACAGTTCGCGGCAGAGCCGGTCGGGCAGTTGCAGCTTGCTTTCATCCAGGAGCAGATCGAGCGCCAGCCCGGATTCGTTCCGGAAACGCTGGGCGAAGCCGCGCATCAGGTCCACCAAGTCCGCGCTCTGCACCCCCAGGGGGCGCAGGTCGGTGACCAGCCGGCGCAGCTCCTCCCGGCCGCCGCGCAGGGTCTGCAACAGGAGCGAAAGCTCGGCCGCGGCATCCGGCACAACAGCGGCCAGGCGACGGCGCAGAACGTCCAACTGGATTTCCAGGCTCAACAGCGTCTGCAGAATCCCGTCGTGGAGATCGAGTGAAATCCGGCTGCGTTCCGCCTCGATGGCGCGCGCCCGCAGGTGCCGCAGGCGGAAGAGGTTCTCGAGCGGCCGCTCCAGGTGCCGGAGGATGCAGGCCAGCCAGCGCAGGTCCGCCGGGGTAAACGGCGCGGCAGCATTGCACAGCAGCACGCGACCGGCAGCCTGCCCGCTGAACTCAAACGCAGCGGCTAGGACCGAGCGCCATCCGGCTGCCTTGCGCGAGGTTTCCGGGAGCCGCGGCGGATCCGCCGGGGCCTCATCCGTGCGGTACCAGGCAAAGCCCTGGCCCGCGCCTTCCAGCGAATTCCAGCACACGTCCACCTCGGGGCGGTCCAGGATATACGCGTCAGCACGGATGACCGATACGCTCTCTGAAGTGGCCCGGCTCGACTGGCCGCGCCGCACGCCCCACACGAAGATCCGTTCCAGTTCCTGATCCTGGAACACCAGCAGGGCCTGTTCGCAGCCGAAGGCCTCGGCCAGCTCGTTCAGCAGCCGGCCCAGCGATTCGCCCAGGCCTCGGTCCACATGCAGCAAGCCGGTCAACCGGGCCTGGAACGCCTGCCGTTCGGCTTGGCGGCGCTGTTGCGCAGCGAACAAGGCACTGCCGGCCGCCCCGCTCAGCAAGGCCAGCAAGGCAACGATGAAACCGGCGCTGGCCTCCCGCGACCATCCCTGCACCCAAAGCCAGCGCAAGGCCAACACCGCAGAGAACATTCCGGCGACGAAAAGGGCCTTACGAGGACCCCACAACCACGCCGCCCCGTACGCCACCCACATCAGCGGGAAGCAGACCACGGCAGCGGGAAATGCGAGCAGAACCACTGCCGCCAGCGCGGCCAAGTCCAGAAAGATGGTCCGCGGCCCGCTCGGGCACCACGGCGCGCGGTCCGCTACCGCGAGCAACAGGCTCACAACCAAGTAAGCAGGGAGAACCGACGCGCCAAGCGAGCCGCGCCCGGTCAGGTCAGCATCCCAAGCTAATGCCAGGGCTAGCAGGGCGATCACCGGACGGGCGCAGTTGAGCTGGCGGGCCAACACACGAGGTTCACTTGCAGATGCCATCGGGTTGGAAGAGGCTCCCGGAACCAGTCTAGCAAGCCAGCTTCGCGTCCAGCATCGCCCGGTTGCCACACAGTAACGAAGGAATCGCAGCGCCTTGCGTATTGACTTTCCACAGGCGAAATCCTGAGGATGACAGCAGCGAGCCAGATTCGCCCGGAGGACCCAGGCAAGAGTGGTCAGCCCTTATACGGCGCGCCAGGTCGAACGCATCGTCGGGGTAGCTCGAAAGCAGCTTCGTTACTGGGAGCGGCTGGGCTTGATTCGTTCGCGGAGTCGCTGGGGCGAGCGCTTCTACACATTCCGGGACCTCGTCGCCCTGGAAACCATCAAGGGGCTGACAAGCCGCGGCGTGGCGCCATATCAGGTGCGGCGCGCCCTACAGGCGCTCGAGCGGCAACGGGGCGGGGAGACCGCCGCAGTCTCCGCTCTCCGGTTCGTTTGGCTTGGCCGCCGGATTGCCGTGGTCCCGCCGGGCGCCAGCGCGCCCCCCGTCGAGCCTCTGACAGGACAGTTCGTCTTCGACTTCGAGGCCCGCGCGACAACGGAGAGAGTCAAGGCCATGCCCTCGCCCAGCGCCGAAGAATGGTTCGCGCGCGGGCTGGAGTACGACAGCCGGCTGGAAACTCTCGAGCAAGCCGTGCGCTGCTACCAGAATGCGGTCTGCCTGGCGCCGGATTGGGTTGAAGCGCACATCAACCTCGGCGCCGCTCTCAATCAGCTTGGCGAGCTGGAAGAGGCCGAGGAGTCGTTTCGCCGCGCCCTGGAACTCGACGCGGGCAGCGCTACGGCTCATTTCAACCTGGGCTGCGTGCTGTTTGAGCTGGACAAGGTCGAAGAAGCCGTCGAAGCCCTGTGCCGGGCCATCGAGCTGGCTCCTGTCTCTGCTGACGCGCACCTGAATCTTGCGCAGGCCTATGAGAAGCTGGGCCGCAAGCGATTGGCGCGGCAGCACTGGGAGGCCTATTTGAAGTACGAGCCTCACGGGCCGTGGGCTGACTTGGCCCGCAAGCATCTGCACCGGCCGCGCAACCGCAACCAGTCCGCCAAGGTGACCGCTTTCCCCGCCCGATCTTAATGCCGTCTCACACGTTCCACCGAATCCAGGTGCGCTGGGGTCAGGTGTGGCGGCGATCCCGGAAACGGCCACGGGACGCAGACAACGCGCTCCACGTCGCCACGGTGAGCTTGTCATGCTGAGTCCACGCCGGCAAACGAAGCATCTCAGCGATTGGCCTGCTCCGCCGGGTTGCCCGCCAGTACGGGGGCTGGCCAAAGAGGGTCTGTGGCCGACTTTCTTCACGCGGGCGTGCTGGCCGCTGCCCCGGTGTGCGCCGTTTTCCGGCCCTGGTTGGCATGTTATGATTTCAGTCGAGCGGTGAGCGTAGCTCAGCGGTAGAGCATCGGGCTGTGGACCCGAGGGTCGTGGGTTCGAATCCCATCGCTCACCCCACCACCCTGTAGCCCCTTCCTTTACGTCCTTCCCGCCAGCCCGCTTGGTCAGGCAAAGATAGTCAGCACAACGAGGGGAGGGATTGGTATGCGGCCAGGGACTGGCGGCGCTCCCTTGGTTGCAGCGGGCGAGGAAAGACGCCCGGAACCTGCGGGCATGGGCCGGAAGGGTGGCTAAGGAAAAGTCGGGAGGGGCTTACCCGTCCTGCTGCTTGAGTTCCTGCTCGATCATGCGCCGGGCCTCCTCGGAGATGTCCACGAATTCCACGCCGATGCCCACGCCGGGCAGGCAGTAGCGCACCTCGCAGCGGGCGCAGACCTCGTAGTTGGAATGCAGCAGGCGAAACCGGACAGCCAGCACGGAGCCTTCGGGAAAATGACGCGGAGTATTGATGAACATCCCCTGGGCGCTGACGTCCGGCGGGCGGATGGGGATATCCTCGCTGGAGCCTTCGTAGGTGATGGCCAGCTCGCGGATCTGAGGGTAGTAGCGGCGGAAGCGGCGCAGGGATCGCGCTTGGACGCGAGTAGTCACGTTCACTGGTAGAGTCCTCCTCGGGTGACAGGTTGGAGGGCCGCGGAGCGATCAGCGGCGGAGGACGCATCGCTCTTCGAGCCACAATAGGGACAGAACAGAAAAGCCGGAACGAGTTCCCGACCGCAAGCGGAACAGCGGTGGCTGCTGGTTTTCTCAAAGGGCACCACGCGCAACACCTCGTCGAGCGTGGTCACGCCGGCCTGCACCTTCTGCAGGGCGTCTTCCTGCATGGACTGGAATCCATTGGCGCGGGCCACCAGGCGGATCTCTTCATTGCGGGCGTTGGAGCGGATCATGCTGCGTATCTGCTCATCGAGCAGCAGCAGCTCGTAGATGCCAACGCGGCCGCGGTAGCCGGTCTGGTCGCAGATGTCGCAGCCGATGGGCACGTGCATGCGCTCGTTGTGGTCGTTGAGGCCGGTGGCCTCCAGCCGCGCCGCAAACTCTCGAGTCATGGGCACCTGCTCGTGGCAGACGCACAGGCGGCGAACCAGCCGCTGCGCCATGATGGCGCTCACCGAGGTGGAAACCAGGAAAGCAGGGATGCCGAGGTCAATCAGGCGCGTGACGGCGGAAATACTGTCGTTCGTGTGCAAAGTGGAGAGGACCAGGTGGCCCGTCTGCGCCGCCTTCAGAGCGATCTCGGCGGTTTCCTTGTCGCGCACCTCGCCCACCATGATGACGTTGGGGTCCTGCCGGAGGATCGAGCGCAGGCAACTGGCAAACGTCAGCCCAGCCTTGGTGTTCACCTGCACCTGGTTGATTCCCTCGAGCATGTACTCGACCGGATCTTCCACGGTGATGATGTTCACCCCCGGCGTGTGCAAGCAGGCCAGGCAGGCGTAGAGCATGGTGCTCTTGCCTGACCCGGTAGGTCCGGTGACCAGCAGGGTTCCCTGCGGGCGCGCCAGGATTTCCTGGAGCAACTCGACTTTCCTCGGCTCCAGTCCCAGGTCGCCAAACTGCAGCCGCGGCGCGGTGGGGTCCAGCAGCCGCATCACGACCTTTTCTCCGTAGTGGGTGGGGAGTGTGGAGACGCGCAGGTCCAGCTTCTTCTGCCCCATGCGCACGAGGAAGCGCCCGTCCTGCGGCGCGCGGCGCTCGGCAATGTCCATGTCAGCCAGGATCTTGATGCGGGAAACCACCGAATTTTGCAGCCGGCTGGGAATCTGGGCCAGCTCGCGCAGCACGCCGTCCACGCGGATGCGCACCGCCGCCCCGTTGGCCTGCGGCTCAATGTGGATGTCGCTGGCAAACTTGCTGGCCGCCGCCGCGATGACGGAGGAAACCAGACGCACGGCCGGAGTCGTCTGCTTCAGCATCTCGGCCTGGAACTCAAGGATGGCCTGCTGGTGGTTGTAGCGCGAGCTGGTGGCGAAGAACTCCATCTGCAGGTCGTCGTTGATCCCGGCTATCTTGGGCTCCTCGACCTCCGCATCGTCACCGGCGGCCTGAGACGGCGCGTAGTGCTTCTCAATGGCCGCCAGAATCTCCGCGCGGAAGCCCAGGCGGGGATCTACCTCCATGCCTGTCAGGAAGCGGACCTCATCGAGCACGCGCAGATTCTGCGGCTCGGCCATCACAGCGACGAGTTTGGGCCCGTCAAGAGAAAGCGGCAGGATGCAGTATTTTCGGGCCACCGGATGGGGCACCAGCGCCAGGGCCCGGGGATCCGGAGAGACCGTCTGGGAATCCACATACGATACCCGTCCGACCTCTTCCAGGGCGGCGATCAGGTCTGGTTTGCGCACCATCCCCCGGACGAGGAGCAGCTCGCCCAGCAGGACTACGTTGCCCTGCTGCTCCTGCAAAGCTGCAGCCAGCTTGTCCGCAGAGATATGCCCGCGTTCGCGGAGCACTTCCCCCAGTTTCTTCTTCTTCATGACGAGAGGGTCGCCACTTGATCAGCTTCCGACCGGAACGCTTTGAAGTCAATGCGCCCATGGACGGCCGGACACAGAACGGTACACAGCTCCGACCAGAGTGAAACATAGTACGGAAGTACCCCGTGCGGATAATCAGTTAACGGGCGGCAGGAAGGGCTGGGCCCGGCCACCCCAGACCTTGGTCAGCTTTCTTTCGGCGGGCTACCGCAGACCCGCCGCGCGAAGGACAGCTTCTACGTCCTCCCAGAGGTGGTTGACCAGCTCCTGGATCTGCTGCTCGGTCTGGGTCCCGCCGGCCTCACGCACCTGCTTGCGGATGTCGGCCAGCAACGTGTCTTTCGTGTGCGGCTGGGACGAGCCGCGCGTGGCATGGGTCCAGATGGCGCGCTGGATGACCGCCAGCTTGTGCTGCGCGGCGGGCAAATCTGTGTGCAGTTTGCCTTCCGCCGCCAACCGGTTCCCGGCCTGAATGATCTGCCGGAACGCAGCATAGGCGACGGGATTATCGTCCAGAGCGTAGTGTACGCTGGCCGGCTGGCCGGCCTGGACCGCGAGCAGAGCGCCCACAACCAGGGGATCCGTGGAAGCCAGCAACACCGACCCCTTCGCGCCAGCGGCCCTCGCCGCAGACGCCGGCGGAGGTTTCAGGCCATAGTCCAGGCAATAACCCTCCACGGGAGCCTTGGTGGTCTGGTTGGGAGGCACTTCTATGTTCTGGTCGCCGGCGGTGATGGTGCGCTGGTATTCCGGATTGCTGGGCTTGAATACGGTGCCTGCGGGAACCTGAACGACCAGCGGGTCACTGGTCTGGTTCTGGACGGCAATCTGGAAGATTGTGCCCGCGCTGACGCCCAGCCCTGTGAGGGTCCAGGTGAAGCCGCGGGGTCGCCCGATGGTCCCCGTTGTCGTTGTGCAGCGGCACTCCACACAAACGGCAGCCGCAGCCCGGGAGCACAGCATGGCATAAGCGCGAGCCCAGGCAGCAATCCACGAACTCGCCCAGGCTTCGCTCCAGGCCGAAACCCAGCTCCGGCTCCAGGAACGTACCTGGGCGATGGCCTCGCGCCTAGCATTGGCAAACGCTTGCTGAAAGTCCTTGCGGCGGTCCCAGGCCTGGTCCCAGGCCCAGTCCCACCAGCTATCGAAAGCCCTCTCATAAGCAGCGGCCAGGACCTTGCGGATGGTATCCAGCGCAGGCCTGGGCGCCCCGGGGGTCCTCCACCAGTTGACGATGGCGGAAAGCTGTCCCTGGTTCGCCAGGGTCTGCCGCCACACGGCAGCGAAGGCTCGCGCGCATGCCTCGGCGTAGGCCTCAGACCAAGCCTCCGCCCAGGCGTACGCGGTGGCTCTGGCGATCGCCCGAGCCCACGCTGAGGCCAAGGCCCGCGCTGAAGCCTCCGCCCACGCCGCGGCATAGGCGTTGGCAAACGCTGAAGCACCCGATTCTGCCCACGCCTCGGCAAACGCCGCGGCAGCCGCAGCAGCACATGCCTGGGCCCGCGCGTACGCGCAGTTTCCCGAGACGGCTGCCAGGGCGCTGCTTTCTGCCGCAGCAAATGCCGAGGCCATCGCCGTGGCCCCCGCCGCCGCCCAGGCCGAGGCGCCTGCTTCCGTCCAGACTTCGGTCCACACCGCAGCCCGCGCATCCGCCAGCACTTTCACCGAAGCTGCGGCATGGGCCCATGCCTGGGCGCTGACGTCCACGTCCACACCCGCATCGGCGTAAGCATCGGCGTAAGCTTTTGCGCGCGCCCGGGCACACAGCCACGGGTAATGAACAAACCACTCCTTGGCCCATTCGTCGGCATACGTGGCGGCGTAGCGGTCAGCCCAGGCCTGATCCGCACCGCTCAGGGTTGCGGCGGCCTGCCAGGCCTGCTGCCAGGCGTTTTTGCCAGCCTGGGCGGCTTGTTCGAACCAGCGCGGATCGCAGCAATCGCGGCTCTGCGCGATCAGCGACGGAGCCATCCTCCACGCGGCACCCCAGGCCCGCGTCCAGGCCTCCGACCAGCTCGTAGCCACGCCGCTAGGGGCGGCCCCGGCGGCCAAGCGCGCTCGCTCCCCCGCATCCTTGGCGGCCAGCGTGCCTGCTTCCTGCCAGTTCTGTGAGCAGTTGAAGGAGGGGGTGATGGCCTGCGGCGGCTCCGCGCGCAGCGGAGCGCAACAGAAAACGCTCGCCAGCACGGCGAGCACGCCAACGGGAAACACTCCACGGCGGAGGTAGGTATTCATGGTGCTCCTCGGCCCAGAAAACGGAATCGGCCCGTGCTACGGCTTTTTTTCCGGTGCGACCGGCCCGGTGGTGGGCGGTCGCGTGGAAGATTCTTTCAGCTCCGGCCGAATGCTCGACCAGTTGGCTGGCCAGGGCACAACGGTCATGAGGACGTGCAGCCGCTCGCGGTCCTGCGTGCAGGTTGGCTCGCGCCGACACGACGTGCACTTGATGATAACCGTGCCCTGGTACAGTCCGCCGGCCAAGCCGGTGCTGTCGAACTCGACCGGCACCACGTGATCCTGGCCGCCACCCACTTGGAACGAAGTCTCCTGCAGGCGCATGAAACGCAGGTTCTGCAGTTCCATCTCAAACTGGTGGCGCCCTCGGCAGCGATTGTGGGCGGTGATCGTGCTCTTCACTTTGATGTTCGGTCGGACCGCAAAGCGCCACTCAAAGTCACCGCTGGGCGTCTGGGTAACCTGGGCTAGGGCTGCAGGAGAAGCCGTCAAAATGCAAAGAGCCACTCGCCACAGTGTCTGCTTCATGTTCTCCCCAGAATTGCCCGCATGCTACTCTCGCGGACAACGCCTGTCAAGGGAGACGGCCCCGAGCGTCCGCGCAGCAGCCGCGGGATTCCAGTGGGCCCGGCCATTGAAAAACCCGTTGCCGTGCCCTATCATCACCGCCGCTCCGAGGACGATCCTTGCGCGACACCGAAGGTCCACACCACCCTTACAGCCAGCTCCGCCAGCAGATCCGCGCCGGAAGACCTGTGTTGCTCGATGGCGCCATGGGCACGGAGCTCGTCCGCCGCGGCGTGCGCTGGCGCAAGCATGGATTGCTTACGGATAGTTCCGCCGTCTGCCAATTGCACGCCGACTACCTGGCCGCGGGCGCACAGATTCTGCGCACCAATACGTTCCAGTTAAACCCGCGCATCTACCTGAACGTCTTCCGCAACCGCGAGCACATGCGGCACATCGGCGTTCCGGGCCTCGAGCAGATGGCCTCGAACCTGCTGCGACGCAGCGTGGAAGTGGCCCGCGAAGCCTGCCGCAACACCGGGCAGCAAGAGCCGGTGGCCGTTGCCGGAGTGCTCTCCCCGCTCGAACACTGCTTTCGTCCCGATCTTGCCCCGCCACCCCAGGTGGCTCGCCGTGAACAGGAGGCACTGGCCCGCATCTTCGCTGAAGAAAAAGTGGATTTGCTGCTGCTGGAGAGCATGAACACGGTTGCCGAAGCGCGCGCCACGATCGAAGCCGGGCGCGCCGCCGGCCTGCCCGTGTGGGCGAGTTTCGTGCTTGGCCCGGAAGGCGAACTGCTCAGCCGCGAGCCGCTCGAAAAGGCCGTCCGGGAAGCCGAGCAGGCTGGCGCCGAAGCTGTGCTCGTGAACTGCGCGCCGCCGCAAGACATCAGCCGGGCCGTCGAGCGACTCGTGCGCTACACGAAGCTGCCGGTGGGCGCCTTTGCCCACATCGGCCGCTTCTCGCCGCCAAGCTGGAAGTTTGAATTCTTTCCCCAGTTCACCGACACCGAAGAGTGGCCGCCGGAGCGCTACTTGGCCGAAGCCCGGCGCTGGCGCGAGGCCGGGGCGGTGGTTCTGGGCGGTTGCTGCGGGACGAGCCCGGCGCACATTGCCGCCCTGCACCACGGGCTTGCGGGGGCCGCGAAAGGAGCCCGCTGATGGCCTACGCTCCCATGGCCGAAAAGCTCCGCCGCGGCGAAACGGTTCTGCTCGACGGCGCCATCGGCACCGAAATCCTACGTCGGAACGTGACCTGGGCTGACCATCAACTGGCCAGCAAGCCCGCGTTCGTCCGCGGCATCCACGAGGACTACATCCGCGCCGGCGCCGACGTGATCAGCACCAACAGCTTCCAGCTCTGCCGCCGCGCCCTGGAAAATCACTTCCGCGACGAAGCCCACCGCAGGCACATCGGCGCGCGCGACCTGGACGACCGCGCCAATCGCCTGCTGGCCGCTTCCGTGCACCTAGCCTGCGAAGCGCGCGACCGTGCGTCGGCCGGCCGTCCCGTCGCCGTGGCCGCGGCCATCACCACGCTCGAGTGGTGTTTCCGCCCTGACCTGGCGCCTTCGCCGGCGCAGGCACGCCAGGAGTACCGCGAGATCCTTGCGGTCGTGAAGCAGGCTGGCGCAGACCTTGTGCTGCTCGAAACGGTGAACAGCATTGGGGAAGCGCGCGTCGGGCTGGAAGTGGCCAAGAGCCTGGGGCTGCCCTGCTGGGTCAGCTTCGTGTGCGATGAACACGGCGTGCTTTTCACCGGCGAAACTCTCGAGCAAGCCGCTGCCGCGCTTGAGCCCCTCGGCGTGGATGCCTTGCTGGTGAACTGCGCTCCGCCTGCCGACATCACCGCCGGGATGAACCAACTTGCCCGGTGCGCCGGCGTTCCCATCGGCGGTTACGCGCACATCGGGCGCTTCGACCCCCCGGAGTGGATGTTCACCGACGAGTTTCCCCCGGCGCGGTACGCCGCCGTGGCTGCGGGATGGAAACAGATAGGAGCGCACATCCTGGGCGGCTGCTGCGGCACCACGCCCGACCACATCGCCGCACTTGCCGCCTTGCGCTGATCCACGCCCGTGAGCAACAGCGCCGCCGGCGAGCAGCCTCCCGCCAGAGTCAAAATCACCAAGCAGATCGGGCTACTCCCTCTGATCTTCCTTTTCTACGCCTACACCACCGGCGGGCCGTTCGGCTACGAGGAGGTGTTTGTGCGCTCCGGCCCGGGAATGGCTCTGCTGTTCCTCGTGGTGGTGCCGTTCCTGTGGAGCGTGCCCATGTCGCTGGCCGCTGCCGAGCTGAACAGCCTGCTGCCGGTCGAAGGAGGTTTCTACCGGTGGGCGCGCGCGGCCTTCGGCGATTTCTGGGGCTTCCTGGCGGGCTGGTGGAACTGGACGGGAACGTTCCTGCTGAACAGTTCCTACGGCGTGCTTTTCGTGGATTACGTCCGTCCGTACGTGCGCGAATACGTGACACCGCTGATCCGGCCGTACGTTGGCGAAGAGGTCCTGTCGGCGACGAAATTGTGGGAATGGCTCGGCGCGGCCGTGTTCCTGTGGCTGCTGGCCTACGTCAACATCCGCGGGATTCAGGTTGCGGGCTGGGTGGCCACCATCCTGCAGCTTGTGATTCTGGTGCCGGTCGTCTGGTTGTGCGTTGCGGCGCTGCTCAACTGGCAGCACAACCCGTTCCAGCCCTTTGTTCCGCCCGAGCGGCCCTTCTTCAGCGTGTTCGGCGCCGGGCTGGCGCTGGTCATGTGGAACTACGCCGGGTACGAGCAGCTTTCCACGGTCGCCGGAGAAGTGAAACACCCCGAACGCACCTACGTGCGCGCCCTGGCCTGGATGACCCCCATCGCCATCCTCACCTATGTCCTGCCCCCTCTGACGGCGCTAGCGGCCCTGGGCAACTGGTCGGAGTGGAAGACAGGCATGCTGGTGCCGGCGGCTCGCGCGATCGGCGGCGAAGCGCTCGGCGCGGCCCTGCTGGCCGCTTCCATCATCTCCATCGCCTCGCTCTCCAACAGCACCATCCTTTCCACGACGCGCATGCCATTCGCCATGGCCCAGGACGGCTACCTGCCGCGCTGGCTGGCGAGCGTCCACCCGCGCTACGGGACTCCCGCGCGGGCCATTGCGGTCTCCACGGTGATCTATTGCGCCGTGGCGGTGACCAGCGTCGTGAACCTGGTCACCATCTACATCTGGACGCGCATCGCGACTTCGCTCGTGACCCTGCTGGCCGCCTGGCGATTGCGCCGCAAACTTCCGCACGCGCCCCGCAGCTTCCGCATTCCCGGAGAAAAGCTTGGCTTGGCCTACACGGTGATTGTTCCGATGATTCTCTTCGGGGTGGGTCTATATCACAGCGATGCGGTGGCCCTCCGGTACGGGCCGTGGCTGCTGGGGGCCGGGCCCGTCGTTTATCTGGTTATTCGCTGGGTGCTCCGCCTGGCGCCGGTCTCAGCCGTCCAGGAGCGAAAATGATCAACGACGCGCCAGCCTGCGGGCTACTTTGGGACCTTCTCCGTAACCGTCTTGGCCTGCAGGAAGAGCAGTAGATAATCTTTCCCGCCGGTCTTGGAATCGGTCCCTGACATGTTGAACCCGCCGAACGGATGCGCGCCCACCAGCGCGCCGGTGCACTTGCGGTTGAAATACAGGTTGCCGACGTGGAACTCCGTGGCGGCGCGGCGGATTTTCTCCGGGTTGTTCGTGTAGACGCCGCCGGTCAGGCCGTACTCGGTGTCGTTGGCTATCTGCAGGGCCTGGTCGAAGTCGCGCGCGCGAACCACCGCCAGCACCGGGCCGAAAATCTCCTCCTGTTCGAGCCGGCTGCCGGGGGCCACGTCGGCCACCACGGTGGGCTCGATGAAGTAGCCGTCGCCGGGCAGGCGCCTGCCCCCGGCCACAATTCGGCCTTCCTTCTTGCCGATTTCGATGTATGCGAGGATGGATTCCATGGCCGACTTGTTGATGACCGGACCCATGTAGTTGTCGGGGTCGTCGGCGAGCCCGACCTTGATTTTCTTGACGCGCTCGACGAGCTTGGCCAGGAAGGTGTCGTAGACTTTTTCCGTGACGATGGCCCGCGAGCACGCCGAGCACTTCTGCCCCTGGTAACCGAAGGCGGACACGACCACGCCCTCGACCGCGGCGTCCAGGTCCGCTTCGTCGTCCACGATGATGGCGTCCTTGCCGCCCATCTCGAGCACCGTGCGCTTGATCCAGATCTGCCCCGGGGCCACCTGGGCCGCCTTGTGGCTGATGTTCAGTCCCGCGTCCTTCGATCCCGTGAAGGCCACGTAGCGCGTCTTGGGATGGGCCACCAGGGCGTCTCCCACGCTGCCCCCCGGGCCGCTGCAGAATTGAATCACGTCCTGTGGGAGCCCCGCAGCGTGGAGAATCTCGAGGAACTTGTAAGCCACCGTCGGGGAATCACTCGAAGGCTTCAGCACCACCGTGTTGCCGGTGACGATCGAAGCCAGCGTCATCCCGGCCATGATGGCGCAGGGAAAATTCCACGGCGGAATCACCACGCCCACGCCCAGAGGTATGTAGACGAGATAATTTTTCTCGTCAGGGAGCGGCGTCAGCGGCTGCGGCCCGGCCAGGCGGAGCATCTCCCGGCCGTAGAACTCGCAGAAGTCAATCGTCTCCGCCACGTCCGCATCGGCCTCCGGCCAGGTCTTGCCCACCTCGTAGCTGACCCAGGCGGCCATTTCCAGCTTGTGCTGGCGCAGCAGGTCCGCGGCGCGGAACAGGATGTCCACGCGCTGCTCCGCCGGGGTGCGCTGCCATCTCTGGAACGCGCGATGTGCCTCCTCGACGGCGCGGTTGGCCAGATCAAGGGTCGCCTTCTGAAACACGCCGACGACTTGGTTCGGGCGCGAGGGATTGTAGGAACGGATCTTCTCTGCGGTCTGGAGGCGCTCCCCCGCGATGATCAGCGGGTATTCCCGGCCCAGCTCCCCGGCGACCTCTTTGAGCGCTGCTTCCATCGCCTGGCGGTTCTCTGGCCTGGAAAAGTCTGTGAACGGCTCGTTGCGAAATTCGCCACGCTGGACCAGAACTTCGGCTGTCGCCATCGAACATCCTCCTTAGGGGCGCTGGTGGATTCTACTTTGCCTGGCACCCGCCCGGCAACCACAGCACCCACACCGCGGCCTGGCCCCAGCGCTAGGACTATCCTGAGTTCCTCAGCGGAAACATTGCATCAGGGGGTAGCCGGGTGGAGTTGCTCCCCGATCGCTGACGAGCGCTTGCCCCGTTCTTTTTCTTTCCTGGTGTGCATCCTCGCCCATCTGTGGTTTCATATGGCCGGCGCGGAGCCATGAGCAAGATTCGCATTCTGCCGGAAGCGGTGGCCAACAAGATCGCCGCAGGCGAGGTGGTCGAGCGGCCCGCCTCGGTAGTCAAGGAGCTGTCGGAAAACGCGCTGGACGCCGGGGCCGGCGCGATTCGCGTGGAAGTAGAGTCCGGGGGCAAACGGCTGATTCGCGTGGCCGACGACGGCTGCGGGATGTCGCGCGACGACGCCCTGCTGGCCTTCGAGCGCCATTCCACGAGCAAGCTGCGCTCGGCCGACGACCTGCTCTCCCTCAGCACCCTGGGCTTCCGCGGAGAAGCCCTGCCTTCGATTGCCGCCGTGTCGCGCCTGGTGCTTGAAACCCGCTCGGCCGAGGAAGGCCAGGGCACGCGCGTGGAATTCGCCGGCGGAAAGCTGGTCAGCGTGAAGCCTGCGGGCGTGCCCGTGGGCACGGTGGTGGTCGTCGAAGAGCTCTTCTACTGCGTGCCGGCGCGACGCAAGTTCCTGAAATCCGACACCACGGAGCTGGGCCACATCGCCTCGCTGGTGACGCACTACGCCCTGGCCAATCCCGACAAGCTCTTTCAGTTGAGAACGCCGACCCAGGAGATCATCCACGTCCCTCCGGCCGCCACGATGGCCGAGCGCGCCTACCAGCTTTTCGGCCGGCAGGCGCTGGACGAGCTGGTGGAAATCCCGGCCACGACGGGGCCCATCCGCGCGACCATCAGCGAACCGGAACTCGAACCCGGCCAGGAAACCGCGACCATCACCGCCCGGGGGTTCGTCTCGCGCCCCGAAGTGCAGCGGCCCAACCGCAATTCCATCTACGTGTTTGTGAACCGCAGGCTGGTGCGCGACCGGCTGATCCTGCACGCCGTCGCGGAAGCCTATCGAAACATCCTGCCGGCGAACCTCTTCCCCGCCGTGCTGCTCTTCCTCGATCTACCATGCGAAGAAGTGGACGTGAACGTGCACCCCTCGAAAATCGAAGTGCGCTTCCGTCACCCTCAGTTCGTGCATGACTTCGCCCGCGACGCCATCCGCCACGCCCTGGTGCAGGCGCGGCCCATGGCCAGCTTTCCCGCCGGGCGGGCCGCCGCGGCTGCTTCCGGCGCGGGAGCTGCCGAGCGGATTGGCGCAGGCGTTGGGGCCGCAGACCGGGCTGCTGATGCTTCTGACTCGGTCCGCACCACCGGCCTTGCCGGGCCGCCGCGAGCCGTCATCCCGGAGACGCTGGCGCTGGCCGACGCAGGCAGCGGATTCGCGTTGAGCGGCGAGCCGCAAGGGCCTCTGCCGCAGCGGTTCCGGTTCGAGCCGGGCCAGGCCTTCGAGTTCCTGGCCGGGGCGCGCCCGTTCGAGGAGCGCTTCGGCGAACTGGCTGCGGCGCAGCAGGCTGCGTTGGTGGCCGAACAGGGCGCGGCGGGCCTGAGCGAGCTCAAGCCGCTGGGGCAGGTGAATGCGAGCTTCATCGTCGCGGTGAACCCTGAAGGGCTATGGATCGTGGATCAGCACGT
>Ga0073934_10005398_pt1 | contig 19849 bp, 24 predicted proteins | sample LarsenN4metaG_FD_76834 | JGI IMG/M metagenome (GOLD analysis project Ga0073934, IMG submission 76834) | Hot spring sediment bacterial and archeal communities from British Columbia, Canada, to study Microbial Dark Matter (Phase II) - Larsen... ... | reverse complement strand
CAGCGCCCGCCGGCGTGAGATCCGTCGCCCTGCGTATCGATCCCACAACGTCATACTCGCCTCCCGCCCGCGCGGCTCAGTCCTTGAGCCGGAACTGCTCTGTCAGCGCCAGCAGCCGCGAGTCGACCAGCGCCGCCGTCCGATGTTCACCCACCTGCTCGTACCGTTTGCTCCCCGCCATTTCGAGGAACGCCTGGCGGGATGGGTACTGCACGAGCAGTACCTCGTCCCACCCGTCGGCATCGTCGTCGCCGATGACGACGGATGACACACGCCCGCGCCAGAGCAGACGGATGCCACGCTCGGCCATGATCGAGCGCATTTCCTCCCCGTAGCGGTCGTACGCCTTCTCGCCGCTATCGCCGGCACCGCCCTCGCCGCGCCCGAACTTCAGCAGGTTGAGCATGACGACGGGCCCATCCTCCGGGCTTTCGGCAAGGCGCTTGAGCTGTTCACCGCGCGGCTTGATGTACGGCATGTGCGCGCTCCTTTCGTGTGCGGCTGCCATTCGAGTCAATGTGTGGCGACCAGCCGGCGACAATGCCGGCGAGCATGAGACGCAGCACGCGCCGCGCCGCCGGCAGCGAGAGGCCCTGATGCCTCCGTAGCGAGTCCCACAGCGGCCATTCGCTGGCAGCGGCGAGCGCGCAGAGACGGTCGCGCCGCTCGCTCGCCGGGAGCATCCGGAGCTCGGCGGCGAAGACGCGCTCGACCTCTTCGGCGAAGCGCGCCCGCGCCTCGGCCAGACGCGCCGCGATCACCGCCGAGAACGGCTCGTCGAGCAGCACGGCGCGGCGCACGGGCGCGAGCGCCTCGAGGACCCCGCTGCGAGCGGCCACGAAGCGCTCGATACGCTCCGGCAACGGCAGCCCGGTATCGACGGGCTTCAGCATCGCCATCACGTGCTCCGTCTGGATCTCCGCCGCGATCGCGTACAGCGCTTCCATGTCTCGGAAGTGATGGAAGACGGACCGGAGCGATACCCCTGCCCGCTCCGCAACCCGCGGCGCCGTCGGCCGCAACACACCTTCCTGGATGAGCGAGAGCATTGCCTGGGCAATCAGGCGCCGGGTGCGCTGCGACCGCGCCGCGCGGCCATCGGCAGGGGGCGGTGCAGTGATAGGGCTCCCGGCGCGCGGCATGGCGCGAGAATACTCGATATTGCATTGACAGTGCAATATCTCTGCCCCCGACACTCCTCGTGCTCCGAACGTCCCCTGTGGGCTCTGCTACGCTGCCCCCGGGAGGCAGCAGTGAACGACTGGCGCGAGAAAGAGGCCCGATACTTCCTGCGCGCGGGGCGCCGCATGGACCTGCTGGCGGTGCGCGGCGAGGGCACGAAGCTCTGGGATGCCGATGGCCGCGAGTATCTCGACTTCTTCGGCGGCCCGGCGACGATCAGCCTCGGCCACAGCCACCCCGTCATCGTCGACGCGCTCACCGACCAGGCGCGGCAGCTGATCCACGTCTCGAACCAGTTCTACTCGCTCCCGCAGCTGCAGCTGGCCGAGCTCCTGATCGAACACTCCTGCTTTGACCGTGTCTACTTCATGAATAGCGGCGCCGAGGCGAACGAGGGCGCACTCAAACTGGCGCGGAAGTGGGGCAAGGAGCACAAGGACGGCGCGTACGAGTTCATCTGCGCCGAGAACGCCTTCCACGGGCGCACACTGCAGATGATCACGGCAGGCGGCACCGAACGCTACAAGGCGCCGTTCACGCCCCTGCCCGAGGGCTTCGTCCATGTCCCGTTCAACGATGTCGGCGCCGTCAAGCGCGCCACAACGGACCGCACCGTCGCCATCTTCATGGAGCCCGTCCAGGGCGAAGGTGGCATCCACGTGCCATCACCCGACTACTTCAAGCATCTGCGCGCCTGGTGCGACGAGCGCGGCATCCTGCTCATCTTCGACGAGGTACAGACCGGCTGCGGGCGCCTCGGCACCCTCTTTGGCTACCAGTACTTCGGCGTCGAACCGGACATCATGACGCTCGGCAAAGGCATCGGCGGTGGCGTCCCGCTCTCGGCGTTCCTCGCGAAGGAGCACTGCGCGGTGTTCACGCCGGGCGACCACGGGAGCACGTACGGCGGCGAGCCACTCACCACGCGCGTCGGCTACGAGGTGATGCGCTACATCATCGACAACGACATCCCCGCGCAGGTCGCGAAGAAGGGCGCGATCGTCGAGCGCCGTCTCCACTCGCTGCTCGACCGCTACCGGAATGTGTCCAGCGTCCGCGGGGCCGGGCTGATGTGGGCGGTCGAGTTCACATCGGATATCGGTGAGCGCATCACGAACGAGGCGCTCGCCAACGGCCTCATCGTGAACAATGTCCGGCCGAACGCCGTGCGCATCGTGCCGCCGCTGACAGTCACCGAGGAGGAGCTCGAGCAGGGCCTGGCCATCCTCGAGCACGTCATCGAGGCCGACGCCGCGAAGCACGCGTAATCCTGCTTGCGCGCGGCGCTACCAGCCGTTCGCAGGACCGATCAGCTCATCGACGACGAGCTCCAGCGTGCGCGGGTCGTCGACAAACGGCGTGTTCAGGATCACCTGGTCGACGCCCGCGTCGCGGAACTTGCGCAGCGTCTCGCGGCACTGCTGCGGCGTCTGCCAGCGGCCGTCGCCACGCTCCCGCATCATCAGCGTGTCAAGCGTCGTCTTCTCGACCGCCTCATAGGCGCGGCCCTCGCGCTCGCAGTGCTCCCGGAGCACCGCTGACAGCCGCTCGAACTCAGCGACGCCGTTGTCGTCGAACGACGTCCCCATGTTCCACGCGTCGGCGTACTTCGCGACGAGGCGCAGCGTCTTCCGCTCGCCCCGGCCACCGATGAGGATCGGCGGATGCGGCCGGCTCACCGGCTGCGGCACACAGAGCGTCTCGGCGAGCTGGTAGTGTTTGCCCTCGAAGGCACCGTTCGCGTCCGGGTTCCACATCTGCAGCGCGATCCGAAGCGTCTCCTCGAGCTTCTCGAAGCGCTCCGTCCAGGTCCCGAAACGCACCCCGAGGCCCGCGTGCTCCCGCTCGAACCAGCCGGCGCCGATGCCGAAGTACGCGCGGCCGCCGGAGAGGACGTCGAGCGTCGTCACCGTCTTCACGAGCACGCCTGGGTTCCGGTACGTGTTCCCGGTCACCATTGCGCCGAGTCTGATGCGAGAGGTGCGCCCCGCGGCGAAGCCGAGCGCCGTGTAGGCCTCGAGCATGTCCTCCTCCGCGCGGCCGACGCCGGGGATCTGGAAAAAATGGTCCATCACCCAGAGGCTGTCGAAGCCAGCCGCCTCCGCGCGCTCCGCCACGGCGGCGAACGTTTCGCCGAGTCGCTCGCGCCCGCCCGCCCACGTGAAGTACGGCACCTGTAAGCCGATGCGCATGTCGATCCTTTCGGTGCGAGGGTTCGATCTGAGTCACGGTCGTCGTCCGATCAATGCCGTGTCGAACGACACGATGTGACCTCAGAGCCGACACGGGCATGTATTACCTCGAACCGTTCCGTAATGCTTTACCGCCTCCCGCACGACTCACGCCGGATCCCGCCGTTTGAGCCTAATCGAAGTCCGTGATAGCGTTGACACAACCTCTGGAGGGGCGATGTCCGAAGACTCGCGATGCTCCCGAGCCCCAGCGACCCAGCGCCACGGCCACCAGACTGACCGCGGCTTGGCGCCCGATTCCAGACGACACCGACTCCGAGGAAAGGTCTAGGCCCGGCATGGCGGTCTACGAGCACGACGTCCTCGTCATCGGCGCTGGCCTCGCCGGCATGCGCGCCGCCCTCGCCGCCCAGCAGCTCGGCGCCGACGTCGGCATGGTCTCGAAGGTCCATCCGGTCCGGTCGCACTCGAACGCCGCCCAGGGCGGCATCAACGGCCCCGGCCTTGGCGAGGACGGCGGCCCCTGGGAGGAGCACGCCTTCGAGACCACCAAGGCGTCCGACTACCTCGGCGACCAGGACGCCATCGAAATCCTCGCCAAGGAGGGCGGCCGCGAGGTGCTCCAGGCAGAGCACTGGGGCGTCGTCTTCAGCCGCAAGCCCGACGGCCGCATGGCTGTCCGCCGCTTCGGCGGCATGGGCAAGGCCCGCACCTTCTTCGTCGGCGCCATTACCGGCCAGGCCATCCTGCACGTCCTGTACGAACAGCTCCTCAAGCCCAGCGTCTATCAGGCGATGCGCACGTACGAGGAGTGGTTCGTCACCAGCCTGATCGTCGACGACGGTCAGTGCCGCGGCTGCGTCGCCATGAACATCCGCACCGGCGAGCTGCACGCGATTACCGCCAAGGCCACGATCATCTGCACCGGCGGCCTCGGCCGCGTCTATGAGCCCTCGACCAATGCCCTGATCTGCACGGGTGACGGCATCGCGATGGCGTATCGGGCCGGCGCCCCGATCATGGACATGGAGATGGTCCAGATCCACCCCACCACGCTAAAGGGCTCCGGCGTGCTCATCACCGAAGGCGCCCGCGGCGAGGGCGCGTACCTTCTCAATAAGGACGGCGAGCGCTTCATGTCGAAGTACGCGCCGAACCTCATGGAGCTTGCCTCGCGCGACGTCGTCTCCCGCGCCGAACAGACCGAGATCGACGAAGGCCGCGGCGTCGATGGCTGCGTGTTCCTCGACATGCGCCACCTCGGCGAGCAGCTCATCAAGGAGCGCCTCGAAGAGATCTACGAGATCGCGCGTGACCTCGTGAACATCGACATCACGAAGGAGCTGCTGCCGATCCAGCCGGGCGTCCACTACATCATGGGCGGCATCAAGACCGATGTCGACGGCCTCTCACCGATGCCCGGCCTGTACGCCGCGGGCGAGGCCGCCTGCGTCAGTGTGCATGGCGCCAACCGCGTCGGCGCGAACTCGCTGCTCGACACGCTCGTCTTCGGCCGCCGCGCGGCGGAGCACGCCGTGCCCTGGCTTCAGGGCAAGAAGTTCCGGCCGATCCCCGAAAGCGTCGTTGAGAAGGACCGCAAGATGATCGCCGAAATCGTCGACCGGCCGGCGAACGGCGACCGTGTGGCGAAGATCCGCCGCGACATGGGGCTCTCCATGAGCGAGAACGTCGGCCTCTTCCGCTCGCCCGACAAGCTCGAGAAACAGAAGGCCATCCTCAAGGAGCTGCGCGCCCGCTACGAGAAGGTCGGCGTCGAGGACAAGGGTAAGGTCTTCAACACGGACCTGCTCTTCCACATCGAGCTCGGCTTCATGCTCGACTGCGCCGACATGATCGTGACGAGCGCGATCGAACGGAAGGAGAGCCGCGGCGCGCACACGCGCCTCGACTACCCGAACCGCGACGACGAGCACTGGCTCAAGCACATTGCGCTCCAGCGACAGCCGGACGGCACCGAGAAGATGTTCTACATCCCGGTGACGATCACCCAGTTCCAGCCGATGGAGCGCAAGTACTGACACGCAACCGATGTAGCGGCGACTTCAGTCCGCGCGGGGGTCGAAGATGAAGGTCAAACTCAAGGTCAAGCGCACGGACCCAGGGACGGGCGAGACATCCTACAGCCGCTACCAGATCGACACCGTCGAGAGCACGACGCTCCTCGACGCCCTCATCCAGGTGCGCGAATACGAAGACGGCACCCTCGCCTTGCGCTGCTCCTGCCGCAGCGCCATCTGCGGCTCCTGCGCGATGCGCGTCGACGGGCGTGCCCGCCTCGCCTGCCGGGCGAAGGTCATCGCCATCACCCGCGGCAACCAGGAGCACGAGATCACCGTCGAGCCAATGGGCAACATGCCGGTGATCAAGGATCTCGTCACCGACATGGAGCTGTTCTGGTCGAAGATCCGCCAGGTGAAGCCGTACCTGCAGCCCGAAGGCCCCGAGCCCGAAGGCGAGTACCGCGTCCCGAACGAGGCCATGCTCGACCTCACGCACACGATGAACTGCATCATGTGCGGCGCCTGCGTCAGCGACTGCACCGTCCTTGAAGTCGACAAGAACTTCATCGCGCCGGCCGCTCTCGCCAAGGCCTACCGCTTCGTCGGCGACCCGCGCGATGCACACCAGGTGGAGCGCCTGCGCCAATACAGCGAGTACGGCGGCATCTGGGACTGCACGCGCTGCAACATGTGCGTCGAGGTCTGCCCGAAGGGCGTCGCGCCGATGAATCGCATCCTCCAACTCCGGGAGATGGCGATCGAAGCCGGCATCACGAACAACGCCGGCTCCAGGCACACGAAGATCTTCACGAAGTCCATCGAGGACGGCGGCCGACTCAATGAGGTCTGGATGCTGCCGGGGTCAGTCGGCATGTTCAACGTGCCCCGGCTGGTAAAAGAGGCCCCCGGCGCTCTCAAGATGCTCCGCGCCGGCAAGCTGCCACTGAGCCAGATGATCCCCCCCGGCGCGCCAGGCTCGCACAAGATCTCGGGCATGGACCGCGTGAAAAACGTCATCCGCAAGTCCGCTGCCCTCAAGCCCAAGAAAGCCGAGGTTGTCTCCGATGGCGCTTAAGTACGCGTTCTGGCCGGGCTGCGTCTCCAAGGGCGCCGCGCCCGAGCTCTACGTCTCGACCAATCGCGTCGCCCAGGCGCTCGGCATCGAATTGGTCGAACTCGACACCGCCACCTGCACCGGCGCCGGCGTCATCCAGGAGCAGAACCCGGAGATGGGCGACGCGCTGAATGCACGCACGTTCGCCATGGCGCAGCAGCTCGGGCTGCCACTGATGAACATCTGCTCAACATGCCAGGGCATCGAGAGCATGGTGCAGGACAAGCTCGCGAAACACCCTGACTACCTCGCGAAGGTTAACGACATCCTCGCCGACGAGGGCCTCCACTACACGCCCGACCTCGAGATCAAGAATTTCCTCTGGGTCCTCGTCGAAGACTTCGGCCTCGACCGCCTGAAGTCGATGGTCACGCGCCCGCTCACGGGCCTCAAGCTTGGCCCCTTCTATGGCTGCTACATCCTCCGGCCGAGCGAGATCCTCGGCATGGACGAGCATCCGGACCGCAACAAGTACCTCGAGATGGTCATCGAGGCCGTCGGCGCCGAACCGGTCGACTACGAGGGCAAGAAGAAGTGCTGCGGCTTCCCGCTCCTCACCATCAACCGCGACAACTCGCTCAAACAGGCCGGCAACCACATCCACGAGGCGCAGGACCTCGGCGCCGATGCGCTCGTCTCACCCTGCCCGCTCTGCCACCTCAACCTCGATGCACAGCAGCCGGCGGCGAAGCAGGTCACCCACTACAACATCGACCTACCGATCCTGCACCTGCCGCAGATGATTGGCCTCGCCATCGGCATCGAACCGAAGGACATGCGCCTCGACCACCACGTCGTCTCGACGAAGAAGCTGCTTTCCAAATTGCCAGCGCCGGCCGCGACTGCGAGTCGATAACACCGCAGCGGCGTCCGATCGCCCCGCGCTACCGTAGAGGCTGTGCCGCGCCAATCTCCGTCTAAGCGCCAGCGCCTCGACCTCGCGCTCGTAGAGCGCGGCCTCGCGCCGACGCGCGAAAAGGCCCGTGCGCTGATCCTCGCCGGCGACGTCCTCGTCGCCGGAGCGCCGGAGTCCCGGGCCGGCGCGCTCGTCGCACCCGATATCGAGATCGCAGTCGCGAAGCCCGCTCGGTTCGTCAGCCGCGGCGGCGAGAAGCTCGACCACGCCCTCACTCGCTTCGGCATCGACGTCTCCGCCCGCATCGCCCTCGACGTCGGCGCCAGTACCGGCGGCTTCTCCGACTGCCTCCTCCAGCGCGGCGCCGCCCGCGTCTACGCCGTCGATGTGGGCTATGGCCAGCTCGACGCCCGCCTCCGCGACGACCCGCGCGTCGTCGTCATGGAACGCACCCACATCCGAGACCTGCCGTCCCTCCCGGAACGGCCGTCACTCGCCACGGTCGACGTCTCCTTCATCTCGCTGACGCACGTGCTCCCGAACATCGTCGCCCTTCTCGCCCCCGGCGCTGACATCGTCGCCCTCGTGAAGCCGCAGTTCGAGGCCGGCCGCGGCGAAGTGGACCGCCGCGGCGTCGTCCGCGACCCGCAGGTGCACGCCGCCGTCCTCGGCCGCGTCGCCTCGTGGTGCGTGAATCGCGGTTTGCGCATCCGCGGCCTCGTCGCCTCGCCCCTCCTCGGCCCCGCCGGCAACCGCGAGTTCCTCCTCTGGCTTCAAACGCCACGCGACAATGACGGCCGATGACGACCTACGACCTCTACCTCGAGTCCGGCCCGAAACGGATGACGACCGTCGTCCACGTGCCCGCCCTCGTCGGCTGCACCTGGAATGCACTGACAACCGACGAGGCAGTCGAACGCGCGCCTGCCGAGGTTCGCACGTTTCTGCGCTTCCTGGAGGCCGCGGGCGAACGTGTGCAACCCCATGCCGCCATCACTACACGTGTTACGCATCACGAGATCACCGGCGGCTTCCTCAGCATCGCCTTCCTCGACACCGACGCGGAGCCCCTCTCGCTGCGCGAGGCTGAGGCCCTCATGCGGCGCCTCGCCGCGATGCACTCCGCGCTCCGGCGCACCCTCACGCCGCTCTCGCCGCGCCAGCTCGACGCGAAGCCCGCGCGCGGCCGCCGATCCGGCAGATCCTGGCGCACGTCTGCGTCGAGGGGGCGTATCTGCGCGGCGTCAGCGGCTCCTCGCGCATCCAACGTGAGGTCGACCAAGGCAGACGGGACGCGCTCGATGCGCTCGACGAGCTACATGCGCTCGAGCTCGAACGGCTGCGAGCGATGCCCGACGACGAGCGCAGCAGCGTCGTCCAGCGCCCGGCATCGCGCTGGAGTGCACGCTATGCCGTGCGCCGCATGCTGGAGCACTGCTGGGAACACCTGCGCGAGATTGAAGCGCGTCTGGACAACAACGCTGGCAGCGCAACGCCGCGTCGATCTACGATGCCGCATCGACGCAGCCAGGGAGGGATATCGATGGGCGACAAGAGCCCCAAGAACACCCAGAAGTCCAACAAGCAGAAGGCGCAGAAGAAGGCTGGCGCCAAGGCTGGCAAGAAGTAGCAGCCAGCCGCACATAGGGACGATTCACAGGCACCGGACGCTCCGGCGCGCGCCTCTAGTTCCTGCCGACTCCCGGCGCACGCCCAACCGTCTCGACCAGCCAGCTCGCGAGCAAATCCTCGAGCTCCCCGGCGGCCTGGCTGAGCGAGTGGTCGGCCTCGGCGTAAAGCACGAGCCGCTTCGGTTCCAGCGCCCGCGCATGGATGTCCTCGCTCGCAGCGTGATCTAGAACCGCGTCACGCATGCCATGCACCAGCAGCAGCGGCTTCCCGAGCTGGTGCACCGTCCGCGTGCCGTAGAGCTGCGACGACAGCGCCGCCACCCCGGCCACCTCCGGCGCGATCTCGCCCGCTTTGATGACGACGGCGCCGCCAAACGAATGCCCGACGAGGGCGATGCCGCCGGTCGCCCCGAGTCCGCGCAGCAACGAGACGCCCGCGAGCACATCAAGCACACACTCCTCGAACTCTCCCGGGAGCCGGTAGTGCAGACGCAGGCCGGTGCAGTCGGGCCGCAGGCGGTCCGCCAGCCGCCCGTAGAGGTCGTTCGCCGGGCCCTCGAAGCCCCCGCGCGCCCCGCCAACGTAGATCACCGCCGCCGGCTTCGTCGCGCATGGATGCAGCACCGCCCGGATCTCGCCGCGCGTCGTCGCGACCATGACGCGCAGGTTGCCGTCGGCCTCAGGATGCGCGGCGACCTGCTGGATCGAGAGCTCGAGGTCGCCGCCGGGGCCCGCCGGCAGGTCGTCGGAGAAGTCCACCCGTACATCCTAGCCCGCCGCTACGCCACAAGGCCTACACACCGCCGGACGCAGCCTCGGACATGCCGTAGGCCTCGAGCTGCGACTGGAACTCGCGCACATCGTGCGAGTAGACGAGGAGGTCGTGCTTCCGGCCATTGCGGTCCTTGACGTGGTCTCGCAGCAGCGCCTCGGCACGAAACCCGAGCTCCTCGAAGGTCGCGATCGCCGCCTTCTGGTCGATGGTCATCTGCGCCACCATCTTCTCGATGCCGCGCTCAAGCGCCTGCGCGAAGATCGCGTCCGTCAGCGCGCGGCCAAGGCCCTTGCCGCGCGCCTCCTCAGCCAGCAGCACGCGCAGCTCACCGACGTGCCGCGACCACGGCGCGTTGCTGAAGTGCAGACTGGCGTAACCGAGCACCTTCCCGCCCTGCTCCGCGATGATCGTGACGATCCGCCCGCCCTCGACGTTGTCCAGCCAGTCCGCCACGACGCCGGCATCCGTGATATCCGTCCGGAGGAACAGCAGGTCATGCTCTGGCAGCGACTGCGTAAATTCGAGGAACTGCGCCACGTCCTCGCGATGCAGGAGACGAAGCGTCGCCCGGGAACCGTCTCCCAGCGTAATCTCACGGGGGAGCATGAGCGCCGAAGTACCGGTCATACGGAGCGCACCGACAGCCACGCGTTGACCTTCGGCCACAGGCGCAGGATCGCGTTCGGGCCAGCGACGAGGCTAACGTGGCCGCCCTTCAGCAGCACGTCCTCCGTATCCTCGCTGCCGACGAGCGCCGTCACGTCCTTTGTCGCCTCATAGGGCGCGATGTGGTCGTGCTGCGCCATGGCATTCAGGACGGGGCAGCGCACCCGCTTGAGGTCGACGCGCTCGCCGCCGACCTCCAGTTCGCCCTTCATCAGCTTGTTTTCCCACATCAGTTCTTTCGTCGTCTGCCGGAAGCATTCGCCGGGGAACGGGATCTGGTCGGAGGTCCACTTGTTCATCAGACGGTATTGCTTCACGTACGCGTCGTTCCAGAGGTTATCCCAGAGCCGGACGTAGGCCACGAGCCGGTCGGCCGGCCGCAGCAGTTCGAACGAGCGATACATCATCTCCGGCGGGATGTTTCCGAGCGTGTCGACGACGCGGTCCACGTCGAACCAGCGCTTGTCGGTCCACTGGCGGAAAAGTCCCATGCCCTCGTAGTTCACCGGAGTCGCAATCGTGACAAGGTTCGCCATCGGCGTCTCATCGAACACGCCGCCGTAGATCAGCGAAAGCAGGCCGCCCATGCAATAGCCGATGAAGGAGACCTGCTCCTCGCCCGTCTCCTCCTGGATGCGCTCCACGCACGCCGGGATGAAGTCCCGGCAGTAGTCCTCGAGCCGCAGCCTGGAGTCCTCCGGCCGCGGCACGCCCCAGTCCATCATGAACACGTCGAAGCCCTGCTTCAGCAGGAACTCGACGAAGCTGAACCCCGGCGTCAGGTCGAGGATGTACGGCTTGCTGACGAGCGACATCACCAGCACCACTGGGATGCGATACACCTCGTCGGCCATGGGGTGGTAGTGGTAGAGCTGCAGTGTCCCGCGCCGGTAGATGACGTCTTTCGGCGTCTTGCCCACCTCGGGTTCGTCGCGGTTGAGCAGCACGTCGATGCCGCGCGTGGCGCGCTGGATCGTGCGCTCCACCTCCGCCTGGACAATCTCGCCGATGTTGCTGCGTTGCGGTGCGGCTTGCGTCGTCATGGTGCGCCTCGTAGGAGAAGACGCGGCGGCGGGGAGACGCCGCCGTGAGGTGCCAGCCGGCTACCGCCAGTATGCCACCCGCCGGGCGCAGATGAATAGCTGCCAGCTGCGACGTGTGCGCCGCCCGCTACGATCCCGCCGTACCGTTCGCAGCGACGACTGGGCGCCGGGTGCGAGCCGGCTTTTTCCGCGCAGGCCGCTTTGCAGCCGACGGCGCTGCGCTGGCCGCTGGCGTGCCCACGACGGCCTCCTCGATTCGCGCCAGCTGTTCCTCGATCGCCTTCATCCGTTCGCCGAGCGCGATCAGGTCGTGATGCGTCGGGATGTTAAATGTCGTGTACAGCCGCTCGAGCTGGTCGGCGACCATCCGCTGCACGGTGAGGGAGGCCTCGACCCAGGTGTTCATCGCACTCGAGAAGCCCTCCGTCCCCAGGACCTCTTTAAAGAAGCTGTTCCACTGCCGTTCGGAGTCGGTGATGAACTGCCGCCACGTGTCGATTGGATTGGGCGGGGTCGACGCATCCGTCGTCATGGTTGCTCTCCTTGCTGGCGGGCTCAGCCGCCGCTCGCACGCAGGGGGTCCGGGTCTTCGCCGATGCCGTTGCGTTCCATGCCCTCGATCGTCCGCTGGAGGACGGCCTGATACTTCCCAAGCACGTCGATCCAGCTCGAGAGGAAGATCTCGCCCGCCCGCGTGAGCGAGTACATCCGCCGCGCCGGGCCCGACTCCGACGTGTCCCAGAATGACGAGACAAGACCGCTGCGCTCCAGCTGGCGCAGGGTCCGATACACCGTGCCAGAGTCGAAAGCGGGGAGGCCGGCCTCCGCGAGCTGCTGCGCGAGCTGGTATCCGTACGCGTTCCAGTTCCGCAGGAACGCCAGAAGCGTTGTCGTCAGCAGGTCGCCGTGGAGCCGGAACGGCTGCTCGGTCGCCCTCGGTTCCTTCTTCGCTGGCACCTGGCCCTCCTGCGTAAAGATAGCGGAACGCGGCCCTTGACAGCATTCCGTCGCTAGGTGTAAGTTACATCTATCTGAACAGTGAGCGCAAGCCCGTTAGCCGCGCTCGACGACACGAAAGGACGGTTTCCCCATGACCCAGACCACCGAACAGACCCGCAGCGGCCCCGTCGACAAGTACTTCGAGGCCCTCACCGAGAGCTACGACGCCATCATCGAGGCGATCAAGGCAGGCAACGAGCGCGGCTTCCGCATCTCGAACAATCTCCTCGCCGAGGCGCAGCGCGGCCAGCGCGAGGCCGTCGACCTCGGCAAGAAGCTCGCCGAGAACCCGACAGACATCGGCGGCTTCTACCGCGCTGTGATGGAGTCGGTCACGCGCGCCCAGGGCCGCACGCTCGAGCTCGCGCGGCAGATGTTCGACGAACTGTCCGAGAGCCGCAACGAGGGCCGCGAGGTCATCGAGAAGGTGATCAAGGCGCAACGCGCTGCCGGCGAAGCGGCAATCGAGGCGACCCGCGAGGTCGCCAGCACCGCGGCCGAGCGCGTGCGGACCGGCGTCAGCCGGGTGACGACGCGCGCCGCGGAGGCCACCGAGCAGGCAGCTGGCACGGCCAAGAAGGCGGCGGCTTCCGCGGCGGAGTAAACTGACGCCAACAGGCGCCCGCGAGGCGGCGTCCCGCTGATGCGGGCGCCGCCTCTGCATACACGGGAGCGCCCGCGTTGAGGGCCCGATGCGACGTGGTTATACTCTCCGCGACGGGGATATAGCTCAACTGGGAGAGCGCCGCGTTCGCAATGCGGAGGTTAGGGGTTCGAGTCCCCTTATCTCCACCAGACGCCCGTCCACGAAGCCCTCGCGTGAGCGAGGGCTTCTGCATTCCCGAGACATTTGGGCCTACCGCTATCGGCGACGCCGATGTTCCCGGCCCGTGGTATGAAAATGCACCGCCAGTTCTTCACACGTTGCGCATCGGCACATCGCCAGTAGTACGATCAACATGCCCTGATCACGCGGAACGGGACGTCCGCCCACCCATCCAGGCTGCACCAACACCGAGGTGTCCCGCACGTGGCGGCTCTGCATCGCAGGAGGTGAAGCATGGCGACCCAACCAGTGGTCCTCCTCGCTGACGACGAACCCGGCATCCTGCGCCTGCTCCAGATCGAGATGGCTGCACAGGGGTTCGACGTGATCGCCGCATCCGACGGCGATGAAGCCGTGCGCCTCGCTGCCGAGCGGCGCCCGGACATCGCCGTCCTCGATATCATCATGCCGCGGATGAATGGCCTCGAGGCGATGCGCAGGATGCGCGAGACGCATGCCATCCCGGTCATCCTCCTCACCGCCCGGGACAGCGAAGCGGACAAGGTGCGCGGCCTCGAGCTCGGCGCCGACGACTACCTCGGCAAGCCCTTCAGCCCCGAAGAGCTGAGCGCCCGCGTGCGGGCCATCCTGCGCCGCGCCGCCGCCGGCAAGACCGAGGAGCGCATCCTCCGGCACGGCAACGTGGAGATCGACCTCACGCGCCGGCTCGTCCGCAAGGACGGCCAGATCGTGCAGCTATCGCGCACCGAATGGATGCTCCTGCAGCACCTCGCCTCAAACCCGGGCAAGATCATGCTCAACGTCGAGCTGCTGCATAAGGTCTGGGGCGCCGAGTACTGCGACGACCTGCAATACCTGCGCGTTTGGATATCACGCATCCGGCGCAAGCTGGAGGATGACCCGTCGAACCCCAGGTTGATCAAGACCTTCCAGGGCGTCGGCTACATGCTGGCCCCGCCCGAGGACGCGGCACTCGCCGATCCCGACGCCTCCCCGACGCTCGACGACGACATCGGGGTCGCCTGATCCGCCGCGGCGAGGAGATCGCGTCCAGGCGACCGGTTCGCTAAGCTCCAGTCGTTGATGTCGACCGACCCCGCCACCCTCGTGGAGACGCCGTCCCATTGACGACGGCGGCACCTATGCGACGCCTCCTGACAGGAGCGATGACCGTCTCGGCCCTCGCCTTCACCGCATGTGGCCTCTTCGACGCCCCGCGCTCGCCCGCGACGCCGCAACCTCCGAATACGAATGTCCTTCGCGATGGCGGGTTCGAAGAAGAGAACGGTGCCTGGGGAGCGAAGCAACAGCCGGAATGGGCAGGCTTTGCGGTCGACGGCGACGTCGTGCATAGCGGACAGCGGGCGCTGGCACTGCACCTTCGGAGCGATGCCCAGTCCGCACCAACACGCATCGCCGGCGCCTATCAGACCACCATGCCGTCAGCGTTCCCCGAGTACGTGTCGGGCGTCTACCGGGTCGAGGAATGGGCACCCGGGACGCCGCCCCAGTACATCCAGGTCGTCGCGATCGTGCACGGCGGCGACTTCGGCGACGGGATCGAGCCACACGAGATCCGTTTCGTCCTTGCCGGTATTGACCGCGAGCCTTTCACGCTCTCGAACGCAAAATTCCTCTTCCTGAGTCGCGACCCGCCGCCGCTTCATCAGTGGACCTGGTTCGGCTACCCGCTCGGCCAGGCATTCCTGTCCCGCTGGGGGAAACTACCGACCCGATGGGACTCGATTGAGCTGTTCTTTGAGGTGCGGTACGACCGCCGCCCCCCCAGCGCGCCACCGGCGGCCGCCGACGTCTACTTCGATGACCTCTACGCCGGCCCGCTCGCCGGCAATCCCAACTGGCCGCCTGGGTTCTTGCAGGACCCATAGGCCCCCGGCTACACTACGGCCACGATTAGCAGTCGGAGGTAGAGAGTGCCAACGTACGTCTACGCCTGCCAGAGCTGCGGAGCGCGCTACGAGAAGCGCGAGGGCTTCGACGCTAAGCCTCGCCAGCGCTGCCAGGCGTGCGGCAAGACGGCGAACCGCGTCATCCACGCGCCACCAATCGTCTTCAAGGGCAGCGGCTTCTACAGCACGGATAATCGTGCCTCCTCGAATGGCGCGTCCCCAGACAGCACCGGCGGCTCCAAAGGCGACACGGCAGCAACCGAGACCGAGGCGGCCGCCGCTTCCTAAGTGCGGGTCGTCCTCCAGCGCGTCACCTCCGCCCGCGTCAGCGTCGACGGCCAGACGGTCGGCGCGATTGGCGCGGGCGTCCTGTTGCTCGCAGGCATTGCGCACGACGACGGCGAGCCGCGCGTGCGGCAGGTCGCGCGGAAGTGCGCAGGGCTGCGCCTCTTCCCTGGCCCCGGCGGAACGTTGGACCGCTCGCTGGTCGAGACAAGCCGCGAGGCGCTTGTCGTCTCGCAATTCACGTTGCTCGCCGATGTGCGCAAGGGCCGGCGCCCGAGCTTCGACGCGGCAGCGCCTCCAGAGGTCGCCGAGCCGCTCGTCGAAGCCTTCTGCGACGAGCTACGGTCGCTTGGCGTGCTGGTCGCGACCGGCCGCTTCGGTGCGATGATGCGCGTCGAGCTCGTGAACGATGGCCCCGTGACCCTGGTGATCGACAGCGCGGATCTAGAACGGCCGCGCCGCGGATAGCACCCGGCCCATGCGCGCCATCCGGGCCGCGTCGCATGGCGGCCGCCGTTGCGGCGTCAGCCGGGCGCCCAGAGGAGCGCCTCCCCAGAGCCGCATGCCTCCATGATCCGGTCGGCTACCTGATCTGCCGTCAATCCCGTGTTGTCGATTAAGACCCCGGCGGCGGGCGGCTGCGCGAACATCCCGTAGACATTCTCCCAGAGCGCCAGCTCGATATGGTCGAGCCGACGGTCGCGCGCGTTCGCCCGCGACTTCGCTGTCTCGAGCGAAGGGCGGACAATCGCATAGTGCACAGGGACCTCGGCGACGCGGAGCTCCTCGACGTACACCAGCAGCAGGTGCGCCCCAATCACGCCGTCGATGAAAACCCCGTAACGGGCCTGTACGAACGACGTCGCTGCGCGCGCGCAGGCCCGGCTGACGGCGATGTTCTGGTCGTTCGATCCCGGTTTCCAGGGCGACCGGAAGCCCATGCGGATCCAGCCGAAGACGTCGTCCGTCTGGAGGTGCACCGTGCGGTCGTAGCGCTCGCAGAGGGCCTCACAGGCACTGCTCTTGCCCGCGCCGGGCGGGCCGCTGACGATGACGATCTGCGTCATCAGGCCGCCGCGACTTCGAGACTGATGTCGAGCGCCGGCGCCGAGTGCGTGAGCCGCCCGATCGAGATGTAGTCAACACCGGCCTCGGCGATCGCGCGCACGTTCTCCATGGTCACTCCGCCGGACGCCTCGACGACGGCGCGGCCCGCGACGAGCTCGACGGCCGTGCGGATCTCTTCGACGCCCATGTTGTCAAGCAATACGATGTCCGCGCCCCCGTCGATGGCCTCACGGAGCTGCACCAGATTCGTCACTTCGACCTCGACGCGCAGCGTATGGGGCGCAGCATGCCGCACTTTCGTGATGACGTCCCGCAGGTCGTCGAGCCCGAGCTGCGCTGCAGCAGCAAGATGGTTGTCCTTGATCAGGATTCCCGCGGCCAGGTTGAAGCGGTGGTTCTGGCCGCCGCCGCAACGCACGGCATAGCGCTCGAGGACGCGCAGGCCGGGCGTCGTCTTCCGCGTGTCGAGGATGACGGCCCGCGTGCCGACAACCGAATCCGCGAACTGCCTTGTCAGGCTCGCGACGCCCGACATGCGCTGCAGGAAGTTCAGCGCAACGCGCTCGGCCGACAGGATCGAGGCGAGCGGGCCTTCGACCTCGGCCAGCTCCGTGCCGGCCGAGACGCGGTTGCCATCTTCGACGAGGGTGTCGAACGACACCTCTTCGTCGAGGGCGGTCATCGCCGCCGCTGCCACCGGCAGCCCGGAGACCACGCCCGCGTCCTTCGCGACGAACACACCGCGCCCCCATTGGTCCGGCGCGACCAGCGCGCGCGTCGTGATGTCGTCCGTCGCGCCGTCCTCCTCGAGGGCAGCGAGCACGAGGTCGTCGAGCAGGTGGGCGGGGAGGTGCGGAAGTGCCTCTGGCATGGACGTCCTATCTTGATGCCTTCCGAATGCCTGATGTTAGGCGCTCGCGGTCTCGGGCGGCAGCGCCCGGCGGAAGGTGAGGTGGCGACGCCACTCGTCCCTTGTGTCCGGGAAGTCCCGGCGGTAATGCGCGCCGCGCGACTCCTCGCGGATCAGCGCCGCCGTCGCCATCAGGCGCCCGGCGACCAAGAGATCCGCGAGTTCATGCGACGGTCGGTCGTGCGGCTGCGGCAGCCCGCCAGCCCAGGATCGCAACTGGTCGACGGCCGCCGACAGGCCCGGGCCGTCCCGGACAATGCCGACCCGCTGCCACATCAGATCCTGGAGTGCCGCCCGCGTCGCCGGCGCCCCCTCGAGACCGGCGTCCCGCGCGCCTTCCGCATGGACGGGCACCCCGAGGTCGCAGGCGTCGGCCGTGAGGTCGGCGGACGTGTCCGGCGATGCGATCGTGCGTTCGATGCAGCGTTTTGAGAAGACGACCGTTTCGAGCAGCGAGTTGCTGGCGAGGCGGTTCGCACCGTGCACCCCGGTGCAGGCGACCTCGCCGACTGCGTACAGCCGCGGGATCGTCGTCTCCGCCCAGGTGTTCGTACGCACGCCGCCCATCATGTAATGCGCGGCGGGCGAAACGGGGATCGGCTCCTTCGTGATGTCGAGGCCATGGTCGAGGCAGTAGCGGTAAATCTGCGGAAAGCGCGCCGTGACCCGCGCCGCATCGAGATGGGTGACATCGAGGAGCACGTGGTCCACGCCGTCGTTCGTCATCTCCGCGACAATCGCGCGGGCGACCACATCGCGCGGCGCCAGCTCCGCCGCCTCGTGGTAGCGCGGCATGAACCGCTCGCCGGCGATGTTGCGGAGGACGCCGCCCTCCCCGCGGACAGCTTCCGAGATCAGGAAGATTGGGACGCCGGGCAGCCGGAGCGCGGTCGGGTGAAACTGGATGAACTCCATATCGCGCACCTCAGCCCCGGCGCGGTACGCCAGTGCGATGCCATCGCCGGTCGCGACATCGGGGTTCGTGCTGACCCGGAAGAGCTGGCCGATGCCGCCAGTCGCGAGCACCGTGAAGCGCGCATCGAAGCGCGCCGGCGTGTTGGTACGGGTGTCGAGCGCGCGGATCCCGACCGCGCGCCCACCCTCAACGATGACAGCCTCCGCCTGCACGAATTCCTTGATGGTGATACGGGACAGGCGGGCGACGGAGGACAACGAGATCTCGATGTGCGCGCCCGTGGCATCGCCGCCCGCGTGCAGGATCCGGTTCCGCGAGTGCGCGGCCTCCTTGCCCAGCGCGACCTCGCCGTCCGCGGCGTCGAACGGCACGCCGAACGACACAAGATCGCGGATCCGGTCAGCCGCGGCTTCGACGAGGATGCGCGCTGCCTCCTCGTCTACAAGGCCCGCACCCGCGGCGATCGTGTCGCGAAGGTGGAGCTCCGGCGAATCGTCGGAGCCAACGGCAGCGGCGATGCCACCCTGCGCATAGCGGGTGTTGCATTCGTCGATCGAGCCTTTCGTCAGGATGCACACGGAACCGTGGCTACGAGCGAGCAGCGCGGCGTAGAGCCCGGCAATACCAGAGCCAACGATGAGGTAGTCGAAGGACGCGGCCATGAAATACCGTTCCGGTGCCTGCAAGTTCGTGTCATTATGACACTAACTCGTCAGCCCCGCGTGGTACGATCGCTCGCGTGCGGGGCGTCCCTGCATGCAAGGAGGGCACCATGGGCCGCGGCGCGAGCAACGTCATACCTGCGGTTTCCGGCGACCGCATCGAAATCGACCAGAGCGCAGTGCGCTCGGTGGACGGGGAGCGCATCGAGTTGCGGCAGGCGGCGGCGCAGCACGTCAGCGGCGATAGCCTCGACGTCGCCGATAGCGCCCTGCTCACGGTGCGCGGACGCGACGTGCGCATGGACGACTGCGCGTCGCTTGCGGTGGTCGGCGAGCAGGTCACGATGCGCGATTGCGGCACCATCCTGCTCCTCGCGCGACGGGTCGAAGGCGACGTGCGCACCGTCTTCGCCCCGGCGTCCGCCTTCGCGCTCGGCCTCGGCATCGTCGTGGGCATCACCCTCGTAAGGCGCCTCCGTGCCTGACTCACGCCGGGCCGGAGGACGCGTGGCGCGCCGTTCGGTAGCATAAGCACGTTGGCCTGAGCAGACTGGCGCCTCGGCGGACCTGGGCCCGCCGATGGATGCCAGCGAGAGTTGAGGATCGTTATGGCAAACACGGAACTGACGGTGGCACCACGAGCGGTGCTGGGGAAGAAAGTCGCGGCGCTTCGCCGCCGCGGCCAGACGCCGGCGAACGTCTACGGGCATGGGATCGCGTCGACGGCCGTGCAGGCCGAGACGGCGGCCCTCCTCCATCTACTGCGCGGCGTCTCCCGCAACCAGATCATCAACCTCCGCGTCGAAGGCGAAGGCGCGCCACGCACGGTCGT
>Ga0073934_10005397_pt1 | contig 19855 bp, 19 predicted proteins | sample LarsenN4metaG_FD_76834 | JGI IMG/M metagenome (GOLD analysis project Ga0073934, IMG submission 76834) | Hot spring sediment bacterial and archeal communities from British Columbia, Canada, to study Microbial Dark Matter (Phase II) - Larsen... ... | reverse complement strand
CGTCGGCGCCCGCGTCGCAGGCGCCGCGCCGCCGGTGGATCACCCTGCCGAGGAGCTCATCCGAGCTCCAAGTCCGGCTTGAGACTCAAGCCGATAGCCGTCCGTGGAAGTGGGGCAAGACCAGTCTGGGCATTCGGCAGAGCCTGGGAATCTTCATGCTGCCAAGCACGCGGGATCTCGCGTTGCCAGTATCGCAGTTCGCCATTGCCATCGCGGTGCAAAACCTAGTCTGGGGTCTGCTGCAGCCCTTCACGGGGGCCTTGGCGGTCCGGGTGGGATTTCGTCCGCTGATGCTGTCGGGTGCCGTTCTGTATGCCCTTGGGCTGGTGCTGCTCGCGACGGCGCAAGGCATGCCGGCCATCATGCTCGGCGTGGGCGTTGCCATTGGCGCTGCGATGTCCTGCACCGGGGTGGCGGTGGCCTTGGCCGTTTCGGCGCGCCCGGTACAGGCCGCGAATCGCAGCCTCGTCTTCGGTGTGGTGGCAGCCGTGGGCTCGCTGGGTGCTTCGGTCTTGGCGCCGTTCGGCCAGCACCTGACCGCGCAGGAGGGCTGGCGCGCAGGGGTCACGGGCTTCGCCTTGCTGTCACTGGCGATCCTACCCGCCGCTTGGTCTGCAGGGCGCGCGGATCGTCTGCCCATCGTCGTGAAGTCTGCCGACGATGTGCACAGCCGCGCCTGGGACGTCACGAGAACCGCACTGCGTCACCCGCCGTTCGTGGTGATGACCCTGGCGTACTTCGTATGCGGGATGCAACTCATCTTTCTCACCACGCACCTGCCTTCGTACCTCGCGGTGTGTGGCCTGGACCCGATGCTGGGCGCGCAGGCGCTGGGCATGATCGGCGTATTCAATATCCTCGGCAGCCTGTTCTTCGGCTGGGCAGGCGGCCGGACCAACAGGCTGGCGTTGCTGGGCGGCATCTACATGCTTCGTTCGCTCGGCATGGCGTGGTACTTCTCTTCGCTACCGACACCGGAGTCAACCTTGCTGTTCGCTGCGATCATGGGCTTTCTCTGGTTTGGCGTCAGTCCATTGGTGGACGGCACGATCGGCCAGACCTTCGGCCTGCGTTGGCAGGCCATGCTTGCCGGGCTGGCCTTCTGCAGTCATCAGTTGGGTAGCTTCGTCGGCGCTTATGGGGGGGGCGTCCTGTTCGACATCCTCGGCTCATACGATATTGCGTGGCGCTTCGGTGTCGGGCTGGGCCTCGCCGCCGGCACCGTCCAAGTGGCATTCGCCATCGCGAGGCCTCCTGCGCCGTATGTCGCGACCGACTAAGCCGCCATCACCTCCTCGATCGCGCGCGCCCACGGCAGCGCGAGCTTCTCGCAGCCGCGCCACGTGAGGTGGATCTCGTTGATCCAGTCGCCGCTCTCGCCGGGATGGCCGGCCTCGGCGTCGTCGATCGGCACCGCGGCGCTGTCGAAGAAGTGCAGGTTCGGGTAGCGCTCGTCGTTGGCCGCGATGGTGGCCAGCAAGGTCCCCAGCCGCCCGAGCAGCTCGCGCGCCAGTGCGCGCCAGTCTTCCGGCGGCACGCCGTAGGCCACCAGCGCCGGATGCAGCCACGGGCCGAGCCCGAGCCCCGCGCCGGCCGGCCGCGGCATCGGGTACGCGTAGCCGTGCAGGAACACCGGGCGGCGCTTCGACGGGCCGCTGTCGCGCATCGCCACCAGTGCGTCGAAGTTGGCGCGCAGGTAGGTGCCGAACGTGGTCCAGCCCGGCTCGGACAGCTCGGACAGATGGCGCACCACGCCGGCCGACGCCGGGCCGCGCTCGGCCGCGGTGAGCAGCAGGCGGCGCTCGGGCGGCACCGCCGCGCCGGTCTTCGGGTCGACCGCCGGCGTGCCGAGCGCGTCGATCAGGTCGTTGCCGCCGGCCGAGACGATGAGCCCGTCCCATGCGTAGGCGCCGCGGCCGCACAGCAGCTGCACGAAGCGCGGGTCGCGGTTCATCTGCACCATGCGCCGCAAGGTGTCGCCGGGCATCGCGCAGTTGACCGCGAGACAGTGCGCCGAGAACGCCATCTCGTGCAGCAGGTTGGAGTTCTTGGCCGGGTTGAGCGTGCCGATCGAGAACCACGAGTCGCCCTCGGCGAGGAACCTCAGCGCGAAGGCGTTGAGGTCCGGCGGGTCCTCGGAGTCGAGCTGCCAGGGCTGGATCACGCGAAGCGGCTGCATGCGAAGGACTCCTCGGGGTCGGCAATCGTGCGTCGGGACCCGGCCGCGGCGTGCGCCGTCACGCGTGTGCGCGCACGGGGCGCGCCGGTCCCGCCGCGCCGATCATGAAGCCGGGGCCGCGCGGTGACAATCCCGCGCGATGTTCCATGCCGCGATGCTCGGGCCGGCGCTGGCCCTCGTGTTCAATGCCTTCGTGTGGGGCGTCTCGTGGTGGCCGTTCCGCCAGCTCGAGGCGCGCGGCCTGCACCCGCTGTGGGCCACGGTGCTGGTGTACGCGCTGTCGGTCGTGCTGATCACGCTCTCGCGGCCGGGCGCCTGGCGCCAGTTCGCGCGTGTCCCCGCGCTGTGGGTGCTGGTCGTCGCGTCGGGCACCACCAACGCCGCGTTCAACTGGGGCGTGACGGTCGGCGACGTGGTGCGCGTGGTGCTGCTGTTCTACCTGATGCCGCTGTGGGCCGTGCTGCTGGCGCGACTGCTGCTGCACGAGCGCCTCACGCGGCTGGCGTTGCTGCGCGTGGTGCTTGCGCTGGCCGGCGCGGCGGTGGTGCTGTGGCCCGCCGACGGCAGCGGCTTCCCGTGGCCGCGCGAGCCGGCCGACTGGCTGGGCATCGTCGGCGGCTTCTCGTTCGCGCTGAACAACGTGATGCTGCGCCACCAGAAGGCGCAGCCCGAGGCGGCGCGCGCGCTGGCCATGTTCTGCGGCGGCGTGCTGGTGGCCGGAGTGCTGGCCGCGGCGCTCGGCGTGCAGGGGCGGGTGGCGTGGCCGCCGCCGGCCGCGCCGGGCTGGCTGGCCGGGGCCGTGGTGCTCGGCGTGCTGTTCCTGCTGTCGAACCTGGCGCTGCAGTTCGGCGCCGCGCGCCTGCCGGCCAACGCGACGGCGGTGATCATGCTCACCGAGGTGCTGTTCGCGTCGGCCTCGGCGCTGGCGCTGGGCGGCGGCACGCTCACGTGGCCGCTGCTGGCCGGCGGCGCGCTGATCGTCGCCGCTGCGCTACTGGCGGCGCTGGACCGTCCGCCGCCGGGTTGACGGCGGCGGCGCGAGCGCGGCGGCCAAGGCGGTGCGCAGGCCGTCTTCGTCGATCGGCTTGGTGAGGTAGGCGTCGGCGCCGGCCAGGCTGGCGCGCACGCGGTCGGCCTGCTGGCCCCGGCCAGTGACCAGCGCGACGAAGGGCGCGTGGCCGTCGGCGTCGCGCTGCCCGGACTTGATGTGCTGGCACAGCGCGAAGCCGTCGAGCGGGCTGTCGTCGCCGAGGCCGATGTCGAGCAGCACCGCGCGAAAGCGCGTCGCGGCCAGTGCGCGCAGCGCCTCGTCGCTGCCCGAGGCGAGGGTCGGCTGCAGGCCCAGCCGCTCGACCAGCCGCGCGAGGAAGCGCAGCGCGATGTCGCTGTCGTCGACCACCAGCACCTGCGCGCCGCTGGCGGGCGTGCTCAACGGCGCGCGCGCGGCGGCGCGCCGCCGGGCGGCGTCGCGCGCCGTGGCCGACGGCGGCAGCGGCTGCGGCGACGTGACCGCGTCGGGGTCGTGCAGCGCGACGGCGAGGTCGAGCTCGCGCACGATGGCCAGTGGATCGACCGGGCGCGGCACGCGCATCCTCGCCTCCGCCGGAGCGTCGGCGCCGACGAACACGGTGACCGACATGCGGTCGGCCAGCAGCACGGTCTGCACGGCATCGGGCCACTCGGCATCGGCCACCACGAAGTGGGCTTCGGCCACCAGCGCCGTCTCGCGATAGCGCGGCACGCGGTCGGCGGCAAGGCGGAAGTAGGACTTCAAGGTGCCCCGCTCGAACTCGCTGAAGCCCAGCAGGGCCACCCGGTACTCGCCGTCCATCGCCGCGCCTCCTCGCCTTCCCTGCGACGGCGGCGATGGTGGGCGTCGGCCGTGGACCTGTCAAACAGCGCGGATGCCGCGCGGCGCGGCGCTACCATCGGCGTCCACAATGGAGGGGACGCGCCCATGGCTAAGCCGAGCAGCATCTACGACTTCGAGGCCCTGTCGATCGAGGGCAAGCCCGCACACCTGTCGACGCAGCGCGGCAAGGTGCTGCTGATCGTCAACACCGCCAGCCAGTGCGGCTTCACGCCGCAGTTCGCCGGGCTCGAGCAGCTGTGGCAGGACTACCGCGACCGCGGCCTCGTGATCGTGGGCTTCCCGAGCAACCAGTTCGGCCAGCAGGACCCGGGCAGCAACGACGAGATCGCCTCGTTCTGCGAGCTCAACTACGGCGTGAGCTTCCCGATGATGAGCAAGGTCGAGGTCAACGGCCCGAATGCGCATCCGCTGTGGAAGTGGCTGACCGACGAGGCGCCGGGCGTGCTGGGCAGCAAGGCCATCAAGTGGAACTTCACCAAGTTCCTCGTCGGCCGCGACGGCAAGGTGCTCAAGCGCTACGCGCCGGCCGACTCGCCCGAGTCGCTGAGGAAGGACATCGAGGCCGCGCTCGCCGCCAAGGCCTGAACCCATCACCGCAGTACGAGGCCCGCCACCGTGTTCGAGCACATCGCGCCCTTCGCCGGCGACCCGATCTTCGCGCTGGTCGACCAGTTCAACGCCGACCCGCGGCCGCACAAGGTCAACCTGAGCATCGGCATCTACTTCGACGAGCAGGGCCGCCTGCCGGTGCTGCGCAGCGTGCACGAGGCCGAGGCGCGCGCGCTGGCCGCCGGCGGGCCGAAGCCGTATCTGCCGATGGAAGGCGACCCGGCCTGCCGGCGCGCCGTGCAGCAGCTGCTGCTGGGCGCCGACCACCCGGCGCTGGCCGAAGGCCGCGTCGCGACGATCCAGACCGTGGGCTCCAGCGGCGGCCTGCGCGTCGGCGCCGACTTCCTCAAGGCCTGGTTCCCGGACAGCCAGGTGTGGGTGAGCGACCCCACCTGGGACAACCACCGCTCGATGTTCGAGGGCTGCGGCTTTCGGGTGCACACCTACCCGTACTACGACCCGGCCACCGGCGGCGTGAACTTCGACGCCATGCTCGACGCGATCGGCCGGCTGCCGGCCAAGAGCATCGTGCTGCTGCACGCGTGCTGCCACAACCCGACCGGCGTGGACCTTTCGCGCGCGCAGTGGGACGCGCTGATCCCGCTGCTCGCGCAGCGCGGCGTGATCCCGTACCTCGACCTGGCCTACCAGGGCTACGGCGACGGCATCGACGACGACGCGTACGCGGTGCGCGCGCTGGCGCGGGCGGGCCTGTCCTTCTTCGTCGCCAATTCGTTCAGCAAGAGCATGAGCGTCTACGGCGAACGCTGCGGCGCGCTGACGGCCGTGTGCCCCGACGCGAAGCAGGCCGCGCTGGTGCTCGGGCAGCTGAAGTTCACCGTGCGCCGCAACTATTCGAGCCCGCCGCTGCACGCCGCGCAGATCGTCACGCGCGTGCTGAGCGAGCCGGACCTGCGCGCGATGTGGGAAGGCGAGGTCGCCGAGATGCGCGAGCGCATCCTGGCCATGCGCCGCGCGCTGCACGCGGCGCTCGCGAAGAAGCTGCCGGGCCGCGACTTCGGCTACTTCCTGAGCCAGCGCGGCATGTTCAGCTACACCGGCCTGACGCCCGCGCAGGTCGACCGGCTGCGCGAGGAGCATGCCGTCTACCTGATCCGCTCCGGCCGCATGTGCGTGGCCGCGCTCAACACGCGCAATGTCGAGCTGACCGCGAACGCGATGGCCGCAGTGCTGGGCGGCTGACGCCGCCTCCGGCGTGGCCGCCCCGCCACGCCTAGAGGGACTCCTCGGGACAGGGATAGGGTTAACCCTTATATTGCCCTCGTGCCGCTGCCACGAGCGGCGGTCAACCCGAGAAAGAGAACCCGCCATGAGCACCACGACCGTCACCCTGTCCGCCAACCTGCCGGCCCACGCGCCGCGAGGCGCCGCGCTGGTGGCCAACGTCTACGACCTGCTGGCTGCCGCCGGCGCCTGGCTGCGCGCGCGCAGCGAGCACAACCGGCGTGTGCGCGAGGCCGCCGCCGTGCGCCGTCTGGCCAGTTCGCTGCGCGACAGCGATCCGGGCTTCGCGGCCGACCTGCTGGCCGCCGCCGACCGTCACTTCGAAGCGCGCGGCTGACCGCTGCGGCGCCCTCATCGCAAGGAGGATGAGGGTCGCAAGCTGAGCGGGCGCTCGCTCAGATGCAGCGCCCGCCGTCCACCTCGAGCGCCACGCCGGTGATCATCGAGGCCTCGTCGCTGCACAGGAAGCACGCGGCGTTGCCCAGGTCCTCGGGCGTCGAGAAGCGCCCGATCGGGATGGTGGCGAGGAACTTGGCGCGCATCTGCGGCGTGTCCTCGCCCATGAAGGTCTTGAGCATCGGCGTCTCGCCGGCCACCGGATTGAGCGCGACCACGCGCACGCCGGCCGGCGCCAGCTCGACCGCCATCGCCCGCGTGGCGGTGATGACCCAGCCCTTGCTGGCGTTGTACCAGGCGAGCCGCGGCCGCGGGCTCACGCCGGCGGTCGACGCCATGTTCAGGATCACCCCGCGCACGCCGCCGGCGCCGGGCGGGTTGGCCTTCAGCCGCGGCACGATCTCGCGCGCGGCCAGGTAGATCGAGCGCATGTTGACCGCCACGATGCGGTCGAACTCCGCCTCCGGCAGCGCTTCCAGCGGCTGCGGCACGTGGCCCACGCCGGCGTTGTTCACCAGCACGTGCAGCGCGCCGAAGCGCTGCACCGCGGCGTCGGCCATCGAGCGCACGTCGGCGGCCTGCGACACGTCGGCGCGGATCCACGCCGAGCCGGTGGCCTCGGCCACGCGCTTCGCGGCGGCCTCGTCGAGGTCGGCGACCAGCACGCGGGCGCCCTCGGCCGCGAACTTGCGCACGATGCCCTCGCCGAAGCCGGAACCTCCGCCGGTGACGATGGCGACCTTGTCCTTCAGACGCATGCCTGTCGACTCCTGTCGTGATGGGGATCAGTCGTGCCTGAACGCGACGGTCTTGAGGGTCGAGAAGCCGTACAGCGCCTCGAAGCCCTTCTCGCGCCCGTGGCCCGACAGCTTGACGCCGCCGAAGGGCAGCTCGATGCCGCCGCCGGCGCCGTAGTTGTTGACGAACACCTGGCCGCACTGGAGCGCGCGCGCCATGCGGAACTGCCGCGCGCCGTCGCGCGTCCACACGCCCGCGACCAGCCCGAACGGCGTGCCGTTGGCGATGCGCACGGCCTCGGCCTCGCCGTCGAACGGGATCACCACCTGCACCGGCCCGAAGATCTCCTCCTGCGCCAGCACGTCGGACGGATCGTCCAGCGCCACCAGGGTGGGCGCGACGTAGTAGCCGCCGGCCGGCAGGTCGCGCGGCAGCGGCGCCTGCGCCGCGGGTGACGCGGCACGCGCCACGTAGCGCGACACCACGTCGCGCTGGCGCGCCGAGATGAGCGGCCCCACGTCGAGGTCGGCCAGCGCCGGGCCGACGCGCAGCGTGCGGTAGCGCCCGGCCATGCGTGCGAGCACCGCGTCGTACAGCGGCCGCTCCACGAGGATGCGCGAGGCGGCCGAGCAGGTCTGGCCCGCGTTCTGGATGCCTGCGTTCACGAGGAAGGGCAGCGCGGCGTCGACGTCGGCATCGGCGAACACCACCTGCGGGCTCTTGCCGCCGAGTTCGAGCGTCACCGGCACCGCGTGCTTCGCGGCGGCCGCCTGCACCAGCGCGCCGGTCGCCACCGAGCCGGTGAACGAGAGGTGCTGCACGCCGGCGTGCGCCGACAGCGCCGCGCCGGCTTCTTCGCCCAGGCCGGTCACCACGTTGAGCGCGCCGGCCGGCAGGCCTGCGTCGGCGGCGATGCGCGCGAACGCGAGCGCCGTGAGGCACGCTTCCTCGGCCGGCTTGAGCACGCAGGCATTGCCCATCGCGAGCGCCGCGCCGACCGAGCGGCCGATGATCTGCATCGGGTAGTTCCACGGCACGATGTGGCCGGTCACGCCGTGCGGTTCGCGCAAGGTGAGCGCGGTGTAGCCGTTGGCGAACGGGATCGTCTGGCCGTGCACCTTGTCGGCCGCGCCGGCGTAGAACTCGAGGTAGCGCGCCAGCGCCACCGCATCGGCGCGCGCCTGCTTCAGCGGCTTGCCGACGTCGAGCGCCTCGAGCCGCGCGAGCTCGTCGGCGCGCTCGAGCACCGCCTGTCCGATGCGCGCCAGCACGCGCCCGCGCTCGGCCGCGGCGAGCCGTCCCCAGTCGCCGTCGAGCGCCGAGCGCGCGGCCTGCACGGCGGCGTCGACGTCGGGCGCCGCGCCGCGCGCCACTTCGACGAGCGTGCTGCCGTCCGACGGATTGGCGAGCGGGAACGTCTCGCCCGATGCGGCCCGCCGCCATCGTCCGCCGATCAGCAACTCGCAGGGACCGGATCCGATCAGGGGCAGGGCTTCGGGCATGGCGCGACGGCGAAAGACACGAACGAATGCAGGATACTCCGCGCGCCCCGGCCGCGCGCCCGCTGCTGCGCCTGCGCGCACGACTCCACGCGCCGCCTCCGCATGACCGCATGACGCTGTTCCTCCTCAAGCGACTCGCCACCTTCTTCGCCACTCTGGCGGTCGCGTCGGCGATCGTGTTCGCCGTGATGGAACTGCTGCCGGGCAACGCGGCGCAGGTGATGCTGGGCGAGAGCGCGACGCCGGAGTCGATCGCGGCGCTCGAGGCGAGGTTCGGCCTCGACCGGCCGCCGCTGCAGCGCTACCTGTCGTGGGTCGGCGGGCTGCTGCAGGGACGCACGCAGACGAGCTTCGCCTACGACGTGCCGGTGGCCGAACTCGTCGCCGAGCGCATGGTGGTGTCGCTGCCGCTCGCGCTGATGGCGATGGCGATCACCGTGGTGGTCGCGCTCGCGCTCGGCGTGTACGCGGCGGCGCGCCACAACCGGCTGGGCGACGTGGGCGTGATGGCGCTGTCGCAGGCGGGCATCGCGATCCCGAACTTCTGGCTCGCCATCCTGCTGATCCTGCTGTTCGCGGTGAAGCTGCAGTGGGTGGGCGCGGGCGGCTTTCCCGGCTGGAGCGAGGACGACGGCGGCGGGCTGTGGGACGGCGTGAAGGCGCTGCTGCTGCCGGCCGTCGCGCTGGCCGCGGTGCAGGCGGCGATCCTGGCGCGCGTCACGCGGTCGGCGGTGCTGGAGGTGCAGCGCGAGGACTTCGTGCGCACCGCGCGCGCCAAGGGGCTGTCGAAGCGGCGCGCGCTGTGGGGCCACGTGCTGCGCAACGCGATGATCCCGGTGGTCACGATCATGGGCCTGCAGTTCGCCAACCTGATCACCGGCGCGATCGTGGTGGAGAACGTGTTCGTGCTGCCCGGCATCGGGCGGCTCGTGTTCCAGGCCATCAGCAACCGCGACGTGGTGGTGGTGCGCGACGTGGTGATGCTGCTGGCCGCGGTGGTGGTGGCGGTCAACTTCGTGGTCGACGTGCTGTACGCGCTGATCGACCCGCGGCTGCGCACGCATGAAGCCTGAGTCGTTCGCGGCGCGCGCGCGCCGCCATCCGAGCTTCGTCGCCGGCGGCGCGCTGGTGCTGCTGGTGCTCGCGGCCGCGCTGTTGTCGCTCGTGTGGACGCCGCACCCGGCCGCCGAGATCGACATCGCCGCCAAGCTGCAGGGCCCGAGCGCGAAGCACTGGCTCGGCACCGACAGCCTCGGGCGCGACATCGTCTCGCAACTGCTCGTCGGCGCGCAGAACTCCATCGTGGTGGGCGTCGTGGCGGTGGGCATCGGCATCGCCTTCGGCGTGTCGCTCGGGCTGCTGGCGTCGGCGCGGCGCGGCTGGGTCGAGGAACTGGTGATGCGCGCGAGCGACTTCACGTTCGCGTTCCCGGCGCTGCTCACCGCCCTCATGCTGACCGCCATCTACGGGCCGGGGCTGATCACGTCGGTGGTGGCGATCGGCATCTTCAACGTGCCGGTGTTCGCGCGCATCACGCGCGCGGCGGCCAACGCGGTGTGGGCGCGCGAGTACGTGCTGGCCGCGCGCGCCTGCGGCAAGGGCGCGCTGCGCATCACCGTCGAGCACGTGCTGCCCAACATCGCCAGCGTGCTCATCGTGCAGGCGACCATCCAGTTCGCGATCGCGATCCTGGCCGAGGCCGCACTGAGCTATCTCGGCCTCGGCACGCAGCCGCCGCAGCCGAGCTGGGGCCGCATGCTCAGCGAGGCGCAGAACCAGATGTTCCAGGCGCCGCTGCTCGCGGTGTGGCCCGGCGCGGCCATCGCGCTCTCCGTGCTCGGCCTGAACCTGATGGGCGACGGCCTGCGCGACCTGCTCGACCCCAAGCTGGCGAGGAAGCGCTGAGCCTGGCGCCGGGGCGGCGTGCGGTCGGTCGGATCGTGCGACGCCCGGTCATGCGACTTCCTTCAGGCTCGTCGTCGCCATCGAGCACGCGGAGAGCGACGCCAGCCCGAACGGATGGTGTCGCCGTCGCGTAGCAGCGAAAGCTCAATGGCGCACGCAGCACTGGTCGAAGATGGCTTCCGCCAGACGTGTCGCGTCACTGCGGGTGCCGTCTGGCATGGCCTCCAGTCGACGCGACAGCTGAGCCTGCGATGCGAGGTCGCCGCGCGCACGCGCTGCGGCGAACATGTAGGCCCAGGCCTGCGCCGGGTCCGGTTCCTGCCAGTACGGATTGGCCGCAGCCTGCCCCAACGCCACCAGCGCGGCGGTGTTGCCGCTGTCGGCGAGTTCGCGAAGATGACGAACCGCCGACTCCTTGTAGGCGGCGTAGCGCAGCGGGTCTCGCGTCAGATGGGCGACGTTGCGAAGCCAGAAGAGGCGATTCGAGGCATACAGGTACTTCGCCTCGGCGTCACCGAGTGCGGCCATCTCCTCCAGCCACTGGTCCGCCTTGGCACAGGCGTCGGCCGTGACTCCCTGGCAGTCGCCGCGCACGTGCTGCGAGAGTTGCGGGTCTTCGCCACCGTACTGGATCCGATAGCAGTCCTGCAGCACCTCGACGAGGGTCGCGACCTTGGCGCCGTCCTCCACGGTGCGTGCTCGAGACGCCAGTTCGGCGAGCAGCGCGGACGCTTGCACGCCTGCGACCTGCGGGCGCTCGAACGTCCATGCGCGGCCCACGCCGAGGCGCCTGATGCGCTCAGGCGGCGGCATGAGCAACGTGCTGTGCAAGGTGGGGGGCGGGCGATCGGGACTCGACTCGGCCGACGCGACTTCGTGAGGGGCCGAAGGCCGAGAGACGAATGGGTTCGGCCCGGCCGACTTCGCGGCCCCCACCTCGTCCGGCGCGTCGGCTTTCCACGAGACGGCCGCCAGGACACCGACCAGAACGACCAGACCGACCACGACGACCATTGCGCCGATGGCGACTGCGATGCGACGACGTCGTGACGGTCGGTCGAACGAGATGTGCGGCATCCTCTGGGTGCCCGATTCACGGCATTAGGATTCTCCTGAAATGGGTGGCCTTCTTCAAATGTCTGCGCCGACAGCGGCCGAGCGTGGCGCCGCGAGCTTGCGCCGCGAACGCAGCGACGGCAACGCGTCGCCGCCGCTGCTCGCGGTCACCGACCTGCGCGTCGGCCTGCGCACGCCGCGCGGGCCGGCCGACGCGCTGCGCGGCATCTCGTTTTCCATCGACCGCGGCGAGACGGTCGGGCTGGTCGGCGAATCGGGCTGCGGCAAGTCGATGACCGCGCTCGCGCTGATGGGCCTGCTGCCCGACGGCGCACGGGTCGCCGGCTCGATCCGCTTCGACGGCCGCGAGCTCGTCGGCCTGCCGGACGACGCGATGTGCGCACTGCGCGGCGACCGCCTCGGCATGGTGTTCCAGGAGCCGATGACCGCGCTCAACCCGCTGCACACGGTGGGCCGGCAGATCGCCGAGTCGCTGCGGCTGCACAAGCGCATGGACGCCGCCGCCGCGCGCGCCGAGGCGCTGCGCCTGCTCGAGCGCGTGCAGCTGCCGGACGCGCGCGCGCGGCTCGATGCCTACCCGCACCAGCTGTCCGGCGGGCAGCGCCAGCGCGTGGGCATCGCGATCGCGCTGGCCTGCGGGCCCGACCTGCTGATCGCCGACGAGCCGACCACCGCACTCGACGTGACGGTGCAGCGCGAGGTGCTCGAGCTCATCGGCGAGCTGGTGCGCGAGGACCGCATGGCGCTGCTGCTGATCAGCCACGACCTCGGCGTCATCGCCGGCAATGTCGCGCGCATGCTGGTCATGTACGGCGGCACGGTGGTCGAGAGCGGACCGACCGCCGAGGTGTTCGCGCACCGCGCGCATCCGTACACGCGCGGGCTGTTCGCGGCGCGCCCGCGGCTCGACGGCCCGCGCGGCCAGCGTCTGGCCACCATCCCCGGCCGCGTGCCCGAGCTGGCCGATCTGCCGGCGGGCTGCCCGTTCGCCGATCGCTGCGCGATCGCGGCCGACGCCTGCCGCGCCGCGCCGCCTCCGGCCGTCGCGGTCGGCCCGGGCCACGACGCGCGCTGCATCCGGCTCGACGCGGCGCGGGAGCTCGCGTGACGTCTGCCGCCGCGCCGCTGCTCAGGCTCGAGGCCGTGTCGCGCCACTACCGCTTGCCGCGCGAGAGCCTGCTCGCGCCGGGCCCGCTGGTGCGCGCGGTCGACGGGGTCAGCCTCGACGTGCACGCCGGCCGCAGCCTCGGCATCGTCGGCGAGTCCGGCTCGGGCAAGTCGACCCTGGCGCGGCTGGCGATGGCGCTGGAGCGGCCGACCGCGGGGCACGTGCGGTTCGAGGGCCGCGACCTGCACGCGCTGTCGCCGGCCGAGCTGCGCGCCGCGCGCGCGCAGTTCCAGATGGTGTTCCAGGACCCGTACGGCTCGCTCGATCCGCGCCGCACGGTCGGCTGGACGGTGGCCGAGCCGCTGCACGGCGTGCACGGCGCGAGCGGCGCCGCGCGGCAGCGCCGTGTCGACGAGGTGCTCGACGCCGTGGGGCTGCGCGCGGCCGACGCGCACAAGTACCCGCACGAGTTCTCCGGCGGGCAGCGGCAGCGCATCGCGATCGCGCGCGCGCTCATCACGCGGCCGAAGCTGATCGTCGCCGACGAGCCGGTGAGCGCGCTCGACGTGTCGGTGCAGGCGCAGGTGCTCAACCTGATGGCCGACCTGCAACGCGACTTCGGCGTGACCTACCTGTTCATCAGCCACGACCTCGCGGTGGTGCGCCACGTGTGCGACGAGGTGGCGGTGATGCGGCACGGCCGCGTGGTCGAGCACGGCGCCACCGATGCGGTGTTCGCGGCGCCGGCGCACCCGTACACGCGCGCGCTGCTCGACGCGGTGCCGCGGCCCGAGCCGCGACGCCTTGCCTGACCGCCGCGCCCAGCGCCCGCGGGCCCGATCGTCTTCTCCCGCCACCGTCATTACCTGCTGCGTCATCGACGCGGCCGCGACCGCGCCGCAGACTGCGCCGCATGAAACACGTCCATCCCTCCCGTCTGCTGAAGGCCGCGCTGGCGGCCGACGCCGTGGTCAGCGCTGCCGTCGCGCTACTGCAGATCGTCGCCGCCGGGGCGCTCGCCGAGTGGCTGGCGCTGCCGCGCGGCCTGCTGTTCGAGACCGGCCTGTTTCTCGTCGGCTACACCTTGCTGCTGGTGATGCTGGCGCGCAGCGCGCGCGTGCCGGCGTGGCTGGTCGGCTTCATCGTCGTCGGCAACGTCGGCTGGGCGATCGGCTGCGTCGCGCTGCCGGCCGCCGGGTGGGTGACGCCGAACGCGGCGGGCATGGCCTACCTCGCGCTGCAGGCGGTCGCGGTGCTCGCGTTCGCGGTGCTGGAGTTCGCCGGCCTGCGGGTGTCGGCACCGGCCGGCCACGCCGGCACGGCCGCGGCGCGCTGAGCAGCGCACCAAGCGGCGGCGCACCGGGCGGCGGCACGCCGGCGCGGCTCAGGGTGCGCACGCAGCGGAGTCTCCTTCGCGGGCGGCTATGCTTGCCGCCCGTGCATTCGCTTCCCGCTCGTCGAAGGAGACGCAGATGACCTCCCGCTCCCGCATCCTCATCGCCACGGCCGCGCTCGCGCTCGCGCTCGGCGCGCAGGCCCAGGGCCGCAAGGACGCCGTGGTGATCGGCATGACGCTCGAGCCCTCGCCCGGTCTCGACCCCACGATGGCCGCGGCCGCGGCGATCGGCGAGGTGGTGCACTACAACGTGCTGGAAGGGCTCACCAAGGTCAACGTCGATGGCACCGTCACGCCGCTGCTGGCCGAGAGCTGGAGCATGGAGCCCGACGGCCGCAGCTACACCTTCCGGCTGCGCAAGGGCGTGAAGTTCCACGACGGCGAGGCCTTCGACGCGAGCGACGTGAAGTTCAGCTTCGAACGCGCGAAGGACGACAAGAGCACCAACAAGGCGAAGAAGGCGGTGTTCGACAACATCGCGCGCATCGACACGCCCGACCCGCACACGGTCATCCTCACCCTGAACAGCGCCGACGGCAACTTCCTGTTCCGCATGGGCGAGAACACCGCCGTCATCCTCGACCCGAAGACGGCCGCCGGCACGGCCACGCGCCCGGTCGGCACCGGGCCGTTCCGCTTCGAGGACTGGAAGAGGGGCTCGTCGATCACCCTGGTCAAGGCCGACACCTACCGCGACGCGAAGAACGTCAAGCTCAACCGCGTGACCTTCCGCTTCATCAACGACCCGGCCGCGCAGGTGGCCGCGCTGCTGGCCGGCGACGTCGACGGCATCCCGCGCTTCGGCGCGCTGCAAAGCCTCAAGCAGTTCCAGTCCGACAAGCGCTTCTCGGTCGAGATCGGCTCGACGGCGGGCAAGGGCATCCTCGCGATCAACAACAGGAAGAAGCCCTTCGACGACGTGCGCGTGCGCCGCGCGCTGGCCCACGCGATCGACCGCAAGGCCTTCATCGACGGCGCCCAGGAAGGCCTCGGCAAGCCGATCGGCAGCCACTTCGCGCCCACCGACGCCGGCTACGTCGACCTGACCGGGATGTACCCGCACGACCCGCAGAAGGCGAGCGCGCTGCTGAAGGAAGCCGGCGTGCAGACGCCGCTGAACGTGACGCTCACCCTGCCGCCGCCGCAGTACGCGCGCAAGGGCGGCGAGATCGTCGCGGCGCAGCTGGCCAAGGTGGGCATCGTCGCGAAGATCGAGAACGTGGAGTGGGCGCAGTGGCTGTCCGGCGCGTTCAGGGGCAACTTCGACCTGACGCTCATCAACCACGTCGAGCCGCTGGACTTCATGCAGTACGCCAACCCGCAGTACTACTGGGGCTACGACAACGCGGCGTTCCGCGACCTCGCGGCGAAGTACGCCTCGGCGACGAATCCGAAGGAACGCACGAAGCTGTTCGGCGACCTGCAGCGCAAGATCGCGACCGACGCGGTCAACGTCTTCATCTGGAACCCGGCGCAGGTCGCGGTGGCCAGGAAGGGCCTGAAGGGGCTGTGGGCGAGCTCGCCGATCTTCGCCAACGACATGGCCGCGGTGTCGTGGCAGTCGGCCGCACCGCAGTGACCGCCGCCGCCGCCTGAACGTGTCGTCCCGGCTGCACGAGCTCGGCGCCGCCGAACTCGCCGCGCGCTACGGCCGCGGCGAACTGTCGCCGCTGGACGTGACGCGCGCGGTGCTCGAACGCATCGAGCGCTGCGAGCCGGTCCTGCACGCCACTTGGGCGCTCGACGCCGAGGCGGCGCTCGCGCAGGCGCGCGCGAGCGAGGCGCGCTGGCGGCGCGGCGAGCCGCTGTCGATGCTCGACGGCGTGCCGGCCACCGTGAAGGAGAACATCGCCACCGCCGGGCTGCCGGTGCCGCTGGGCACCGCCGCCACCGAGCTCGTGCCGGCCGCCGAGGACGCGCCGCCGGCCGCGCGGCTGAAGGAGGCCGGCGCGGTGATCGTGTGCAAGACCACGATGCCCGACTACGGCATGCTGTCCTCGGGGCTGTCGAGCTTTCATGCGCTGGCGCGCAACCCGTGGGACCCGTCGAAGACGCCGGGCGGCTCGTCGGCCGGCGCCGCGGCCGCGGCCGCGGCCGGCTACGGTCCGCTGCACGTCGGCACCGACATCGGCGGCTCGATCCGCCTGCCGGCCGGCTGGTGCGGCGTGGCGGGCCTCAAGCCCAGCCTCGGCCGCGTGCCGATCAAGCCGCCGTACGCCGGCCGCGTGGCGGGCCCGCTGACGCGCACGGTCGACGACGCCGCGCGCCTGATGGCCGTGCTGTCGAAGCCCGATCCGCGCGACACGATGAGCCTGCCGCCGCAGACCCTCGAGTGGCTGTCGCTCGACGTCGACGTGCGCGGGCTGAAGCTCGGCCTGCAGCTCGACGCGGGCTGGGGCCTGCCGGTCGAGCCCGAGGTGCGCGACGTCGTGACGGCCGCCGCGCGCGCCTTCGAGCGCGCCGGCGCGATCGTCGAGCCGGTCGCGCCGTTCTGCACGCGCGCGATGGTCGAGGGGCTGAACGACTTCTGGCGCATGCGCAGCTGGCTCGACCTGAAGGCGCTGCCCGAGGCGCGGCGCGACAAGGTGCTGCCGTACATCCGCGCGTGGGCCGAGGGCGCGCGCGGCCTCGACGGCGAGCGCGTGTTCGCCGGCTACAGCCAGATGGGCGCGATGCGCGAGGCCGCGGTCGCGGCCTGCCGGCCGTTCGACTTCGTGCTCTCGCCGGTGAGCCCGGTGCCCGCGTTCGACGCCGGACTGCCGAGCCCGGTGAACGACCCCGAGCGCCCGTTCGAGCACATCGCCTTCACCGTGCCGTACAACTTCAGCGAGCAGCCCGCGGTGTCGGTCAACGCCGGCTACACCGCGGCCGGGCTGCCGGTCGGGCTGCAGATCGCCGGCGCGCGCTTCGACGACCTCGGCGTGCTGCGCCTCGCGCGCGCCTGGGAACATCTGCGGCCGCCGCAGCGTCCCTGGCCCGCGGTGGCCGCTTGACCACGGCCGATCGACGAGGCCCCGGCCGAAGGCGCGCCCGCATGCTCGACCCCCGCGGCATTCCCGTCGGCACCGCCTCGCCGCAGGCGCTCGACGCCGCGCAGAAGGCGCTGTGGCGGATGATGTCGTTCTTCGACGCGCCGCTGGCCGACCTCGACGCGGCCATCGCGGCCGACCCCGGCTGGGCGCTGCCGCGCGTCATGAAGGCCGGCTTCCTGCTGTCGCTGACCGAGGCCGTGTACGTGCCCGAGGCGTGCGCGCTGCTCGACGAGGCCGAGCCGCTGCTGGGCAGCGCGAGCGAGCCCGAGCGCGCGCACTTCCACGCGGTGCGCCAGCTCGCCGACGGCCGCTGGAGCGACGCCTGCCGCGCCTGGTACACGCTGCTGCTCGCATGGCCGCGCGACGCGCTCGCGCTGCAGTGGGCGCAGCTGTGGGACTTCCACCGCGGCGACGCCAACGGCCTGCGCGTGCGCCCCGCGCGCGTGCTGCCCGAGTGGGACGAGGCCGATCCGCTGTACCCCTACGTGCTGTCGCTGCACGCCTTCGGGCTCGAGGAGTGCCGGCTCTACCCGCAGGCCGAGGAGGCCGGCCGCCGCGCGCTGTCGTACGGTGCCGCGGTGCCGTGGGCGGTGCACGCCGTCGCGCACGTGATGGAGATGCAGGGCCGCTTCGACGACGGCACCGCGTGGCTGCGCCAGCAGCAGGCCGGCTGGGCCGAGGGCAACGGCTTCTCGGGCCACCTGTGGTGGCACCTCGCGCTGTTCCGGCTCGAGGCGATGGACACCGCCGGCGCGCTGCGCCTGGCCGACGCGCACCTCGCCGGCGACGCGCTGCAGATCACCTTGCAGCGCGTCGACGCGGCGGCGCTGCTGTGGCGGCTGCACCTGCTGGGGGTCGACGTGGCCGCGCGCGCGCGCGCTCGCCGACGGCTGGCCGCTCGACGGCGACGCCGCCGGCCACTCGTCGTTCAACGACCTGCACGCGATGGCCGCGCTAGTCGCCGCCGGCGAGCTCGCGCGCGCCGAGGCCTGGCTCGCGCAGGTGGCCGCACGCGCGCTGCGCGCCGAGGACGCGCGCCACGCCAACCACGCGGTCGCGCGCGAGGTCGGCGTGCCGCTGCTGCGCGGGCTGCTCGCGCTGGGCCGCGGGCAGTGGGCCGCCGCGGCCGAGGCGATGTACGCGGCGCGCCCGCTCGCGTCGCGCATCGGCGGCAGCCACGCGCAGCGCGACCTGATCGACCAGACGCTGCTGGCGGCCGCGGCGCAGGGCGGCCGGCGCGACATGGGCCGCGCGCTGCTCAACGAGCGACTGCTGTCCAAGGCGGCGACGCCGCTGACGTGGCACTGGGCCGAGCGGCTGCGGCGCGCGCCGTGAGCGCCGCAGCGTGAGCGCCGCAGCGTGAGCGGCGCGGCCGGTCAGCCGAGCGCGAGGCGCACGCGCGCCAGCCGCGTCGCGCACGCCACGCCGTCGAGCGCCGGCATGCCGATGCGCTCGCGCAGCGCTTCGGCGTAGCCGCACAGCACGGCACCGGCCAGCACGATCGCGCCGGCGCCGGCCGCGCGCAGGCGTTGCGCGCCCGCGGCCAGCACGTCGAGCACCTCGGGCTCGACGCGCGCGCCGCCCGGCGCGAAGGCGCGCTCAAGCGCTGGCGCGTCCACCGCCGCGAGCCGCGACCCGAGGCCGAGCGACTCGACGTGCTCGCGATACAGCGGAGCCATCGCGGGGCCGAGGGTCAGCAGCCCGAAACGGTCGCCGCAGGTGCAGGCCACGAGACAGGCGGCCTCGGTCATGCCGATCACCGGCAGCGCGCGCGGTGCGAGCGCGGCGCGCGTGGCGGCGAGACCGCAGTCGAGCGACACGCCGAGCACCACCGCGTCGTGGCCGTCGGCGTGCGCGCGCGCCATCGCGAGCACGGTGGCGGCGGCGGCCTCGGCCTGTTCGCGCGAGGCGATCACCGCCGGGCCCTCGGCGGCGGTGAGCGCGCTCAGCGCGTCGGCGGCGTCGAGCGCCGCGCGCGCCGACGCGGCCAGGCGCTCGGTGATGTGCACCGAGGTGTTCGGGTTGAGCAGCAGCAGCCGCATCGGCCGCATCAGCTGCGGAACACCGCGTCGAGGTCGACCTCCTCGGTGGACGCGTGCAGCTTCAGGCTGCCCTCGATGTGGTCGAGGTGCTCGATCATCAGGCGCTCGGCGCGCGACGGGTCGCGGCGCGAGATGGCGTCGACGATCTCCGAGTGCTCGTCGGCGCGGCAGCTCGTGGCCGTGGGCGCGTCGTACAGGAAGATGATCAGGCAGGTCAGGGTCGACAGCTCGCGCATCGTGCGCGCCAGCGCGGAGTTGCCGGCCAGTTCGGCCAGCAGCAGGTGGAACTCGCCGGACAGCCGCACCACGGCGCGCTTGTCGTCGCGGCGGCGCGCGTCCTTCTCGAGTTCCTCGTGCTGGCGCAGGCGCGCCACCTTCTCGGGCGTCATCGTCTCGATCAGGCGGCGCAGCACGGCCGGCTCGATCAGGCGGCGGGCCTCGAACACGTCCATCGCCTGCTCGGGCGTGGGGCGCGCGACGAAGGCGCCGCGCTGCGGGTACAGGTCGACGATCTGCTCGTGCGCCAGGCGCGCCAGCACCTCGCGGATGCGCGCGCGGCTGACGCCGAAGATGCCGGCGAGCTTGTCCTCGCCGAGCTTGGTGCCGGGATGCAGCCGGTGCTCGAGGATCGCGACGTAGATGCGGTCGTAGATCTCGTCGTTCGCGTTCTCGCGCTCGAGTCGGGCGTGCGATGTCGTCTTGCGCGCGGCGCGTGGCATGTCGGCGGGCTGGAGTGCGGCGAGAGACGCGTCG
>Ga0073934_10005396_pt1 | contig 19861 bp, 21 predicted proteins | sample LarsenN4metaG_FD_76834 | JGI IMG/M metagenome (GOLD analysis project Ga0073934, IMG submission 76834) | Hot spring sediment bacterial and archeal communities from British Columbia, Canada, to study Microbial Dark Matter (Phase II) - Larsen... ... | reverse complement strand
GTCGAGCAGCGCGACACGGCCGAAGGCGCCATGGGTGATACGCAACGCAGTCGACATCGCGGGGTCCGGGCAAAGACAGCGCAGTCGATAGGTAAGTGACTCGTGCCGGTTCATTAGCGCATCCGGCCACGGCCGGATAGCCCTGTTTTTCAAAGTCTTTTGACGCAGTCGCCGCCGGATGCCACCGCAATCAAAAGCGGTGTCGACGAGGCATGCGCAGCATGGGTCACGGTGCGTTGCACAAACGCATTTGCGGCAACGTACTGGCGCATGCCGGCCGGCAGAGACGGCGCGCCTTTATCGCCACCGCCTTCGCGCAGGACGACGCGGAGGCCGCCAGGACGCAGTGGCGCCGGGTCACCGACCAACTGCGCCTCAAGCTGCCCAAGCTTGCCGACTTCATGGACGAGGCTGAGACGGACGTGCTCGCCTTCATGACCTTCCCGCCTCAGCACCGCGCCAAGCTGCACAGCACCAATTCAATCGAGCGCCTCAACGGCAAGATCAAGCGGCGCACCGAGGCGGTCGGCATCTTCCCCAACGAAGACGCCATCGTGCGCCTCGTCAACGCCGTCCTGCTCGAGCAAAACCACGAGTGGGCTGTCCAGCGTGCCCGCTACATGACGGATTAATTGACGGACCGTTTGTTTCCGGGGGCGCGCAGACCGAGCCGTGTAGACCAGGGCGCCTCGAAAGAACTGCTCCGTGAGATCCCAATGCTCCGCAGCCAACCAGCCGCCGATCTATCATCTCCCATGGATCGAATCGCTTAGGCGAAGCGGTTGCGAACCAACGTGCGTCCCACGACAAGATGGACCCTGATTGCCCGCACTTTGCGCAACCGTACCATCCGGGCCCAAGTGCGGATTCGTCGGAGAAAAATGCCCTGGAGAGAATAAACTGGTCGCAATTTGGGTCTGCCGCGCATCTCGCAAGGTGCGGATGTCGCGCCGCGAATCCGCCCGTTTCCTGCACAGAAGCGGCGACAGAGCGAGCGCCGGAGAAAATCCCGATAGGGCGCGCTGGCGGAGAGAGTGGGATTCGAACCCACGGTACGCTTTCACGTACACACGCGTTCCAGGCGTGCGCCTTAAACCACTCGGCCATCTCTCCTTGAGACGTGGCTCCGCATAGTCGATCGGGCCAGGAAGCGCAAGGCGCGGTCAGTGTGCCCGCTGCGCCATCTCGGCGGCACAGCCTGACCTGCGTTATGGCGCGGCCTTCCGGCCCCGACGCGGCCTCGGCCCGCCATCAGGTTCCGCACGATCGTTCAAGGTCGGGCTGATGATCGCAGCCGCAAGCATCAAGCCGCCCTCAAGGCTCGCGCCACGAGTTCGCCAAGCGGGCTCGGCAATCCGTTGGTCTGGCGCTGCACATAGGCGAGAACTGCGAGCTCATTCGCCCCAAGCCGCGGGCGAGCCCCGGTCGACAGGCGGGTGGTCAGCCAGTCGGCATCCGCTTCCTCGATCGGCTCCCCGGTTACGATCGCCAGACGCTGCCGCTCGAGACGCGCCATGGCGCGCTCTTCCGCCGATTGCGGCCGGCACGTCGCCCAAACGGTCCCGGACCCGTCGGGAAGCCGCCTGCCGCCAATGGCAGAAGCCTCTCCAGCGCTCCAGCGCGCCGCGCTGGCGTGTGTGCGCCCGTGACCGTTCAGCTCGCAGATGGCCTGAAGTCCGACGGCGCCCGTCGCATCCGACAGCGCCTCGGATCGTCGCGGAGCGACACGCCCCAGTCCTGCAAGGATGCCGCTGCCGACAGCGCGAACAAGCAGATCTGTCCAGGCCGGCGTGCTCAATTCCGGATTGATGGCTGCATCGATGGCAAGCAGCGCCTCGGCCTCGACGCGGGTCACGCCGAAGCCCGCCTCGCCACCGAAGGCCAGAAGGATGCGCCGGACCGCCGTTACGTCCTCCGGCAGGATGGCACCCGGCTCCGAGCCGCCCGAACCGCGCAGCGGCCCGGTGCCGCTCTCAACGGCGCGGCGCACCTGATCGAGCGCAAAGGCCGCCAGGGACGGCGGCGACCACCGTGCCGCCTCCAGCACCGACAATATGACTTCAAAATCGATGCGGCTGCGCACTCTGCCCTCCTGACCGAGCCTCCCGATCAGCCACTGCGCTTTCTCCAGCACCATGTACCCTTCGGGACGCGTCTGGTGCACAATGCATTCGACGATGGCCTCGATGAAAAACTCGGCCCAGGCGGAATCCTTGACGGCGCATGACTGATGCAAGCGCACCAGCATGTCGGCGTCCTCGAGCGTGATTGTCGCGGCCTCATGAAGCGCCTGCCGCAGTTTCAGAACATCGCTGTCCTTGACGCTGCCCCGAGACCGGATGTCAGCGAGCGAAGCCGAAGTCAGGATGCCCATCACAACCCACCGACGCACGTTCCCTGAATGCGCCAAGCGTAGGGCCGACATGGTTACCAATCTGATAAGCGGCGTGCGTCTGTCGGATCGACTGTTGTAGATCGGCACCAGGACCGCGAGCAACGAACGCGGCGGCCCGCGAGCGCGTCCCAGCGAGAGGGGGGCAACACCCTGCCGAATCGGACGGCAATTTCTCAAAACTCATAGCCGAAATGACGGATCTCGGCGGCATACCAATCCGCAACGAGCTGGCGTCCGGCCTCGTCATAGAACTCCCGATAGGAGCCCCGTCGCCCCAAGGAGACATTGGTCTTGGGCAGCGATACGCGGCCGACGAGACCGAGACGCTCCAAAATAGACTTGAAATCCGCTTCCAAAGTCTCGTATCGCCCGATGAAATCGAGGGCAATCCGGCCATCGATGGTATAGAGATCCCAATTCTCCACGCGAGCCCGACGCCGGTCGGCGTTGAACTCTTCGAACGACGGCCGTGCGTGGGCCGGCTTCGATTTGGTCTTGTAGTGATACCAGGAAACCTGACGGTCCCAGGGATTTCTCTCGAACGAGAACTTGAAATAGCTGTTCCAGACGTCTTCGCCGCAGTATGCGCGAACCCGCCAGGCCGGCATATGTTCGTAGTAGCCGACCGACGGATGGTAGTGGCGCTCGGGACGACCGAGAATCGCCCTCCACACCGGCCGCCGCGGCTTTAACGGATGCTCGATTCTGTAGTTCTGCGCCGGCTTCTGGCGCACGCCGCGCAGCTGCTCGCTGGCTTCGGTGATCACGTCATCCGGGCCGCAGACGCCGGACAACGCGGCTTCGACCGAGGTCGAACCCGTCTTGTAGGTCTTGATGTAGATGAACCTGTGCTCGTGCGACAAGATCATGGTCAAGCTTCTAGCTGACGCGCCGGCGGCATGCAAAGGCGGCGATGCCGCGAGTGCAATTGTTCCGCATGCGGCCCCCGGCATCGGCCAGGCCGTGCGCTATCGGAATTGCTCATCCGCGATGAATTCGGCGAGCGCGATCTCTTTGACGAGCTTGTTCAAGATGAGCTTCGGAAAGGCGTCATGGTTCTCGGCGGCCAACGCAAACGAGCCAGGGCCTCCGACGACATTAGTCTCATAGTACTTGAGAAGACCACCCGGCGGATGCGTATGCTGGGGGTTGAACGACAGGGGGACCTCGCTGAGAATTGCCAGCCCGTTGATGACGATTCCTTGTCGCAAGGCTTCGTCGCGGGCAGCGACGACATCGCGCCCGCTGTTGTTCGTTCCATCACCGGATACATCGATGACGCGTCTTGGCGCAGAAAAAGGGGCCCTACCGAGCTGCGCTACGGCGAAATCGAGCGCTGCTCCAATCGCCGTTCGGTCCATGAACGGTCGCGGCGCGGCAAGAACCTTGGCCGCGAAGGCTTCCGCATCCTCCTTGCTGGCGATGCGGGTCCAATCGACCAGTACGGTCTGCGCTCCCGCCCCCGACCACTCCAGATAGCAGATGGCGATGGAGGAGGCCGGTGTTGCAAGGATCGCGGACACGACGCGCGGATGCGTGATCGCCGCCGCGTAGCCTTCACGCTGGAGAGCGAACTTCCTGGCGTCGACGCTGCGAGAGACGTCGGCGGCCAACACAAGCAGAAGATCCACCATCTGCGAGGTCTCCGCGCGCGGAGATCGCGAGCCTGAACCCTCCACGGCCAGCCATGTGAGAAACGCGAGAACGACTGAAAGCATGCGACGCATCGGACACCTTCAATGGCCAAAACACCGTTCCTAAGGCCTGTTTTAAAATCGTATCACATCTTCCATCCCGATAGTGCGCACTCGCCCAAACACCGGCGTGGCACTCAATCAGCGCGAAGCGGGTCCGCTTGTCACCGGTCGGGCCCGGCGAGGGGGTCTCGAACTCAGTATCACAGGCGGCCTGCGAGCGTTCCGGCGGCATGGGGAGGTGGCGCGAGTCCTCTCGCCGGTCTTCGCGATCTGGGCGCGCCGGAGAACCGGATCGCGGCGGACGTTGAGCGTGGGGTCGAGCCAGTGCGACGGGAACCTGCGTTCGGCCCATGCGAGCGTCACGGCCACGGTGTGGAGCGGATGGGCGTCGCTTGGGTTTTCCAGCGGACGGATGGAGACGAGCCGAGGCCACCTTCCGGCGGGCGGGCAGCGCCCCCTCGACAGCGAGGCGGGCTTTGCGAGTTTGCCGTTGCAGTTGCGGCGGGCGAACGGTATCGAGGATTGCGTAGCCGGCTTAGCTCAGCTGGTAGAGCACTTGATTTGTAATCAAGGGGTCGGGGGTTCGAATCCCTCAGCCGGCACCAGCGGTAAACGGTCCATTCCGGACACATGGGTTACGTTTCATGCTGGAGACATGGGAAACACTTTTGGTCCGAACGGGTTTTCGCGCCACGTCCGGCGTCTCCCATGGACCGCCGTTCCGCAATCCTCTTGGCCTCGATCGCAGCAGCCATCGCGTTCCGTTGGGGCCCCGTCAGGACCCGGCCGGACGCGGGGCGAGCCGCAAGCGCCCGTGACGGACGGATCGTTTGACCTGGCTGTCCCGGCGTCTTGGCAGCGCGTAGAGCATCCATCGTGTTTCGTGGATGCAATGGCGGCTCAGGCGACCGGAATGAGCGCGTAGCCGTTGCCATCCTTGGCGATGGTGCCGGCCCCGGGCATCCCCCAATGGTAACCGGTGCACACGATCCCGTCAGCGACGACGCGATCGAGAATGCGCCGGCGCGTGGCCTCGGCCATGGCGGCATCCTGGTCGAACATGATGTGCCAGCCAGGATTGGCCAGATTTATCGCCGGGGCATTGGTCAGGTCGCCAAGGACGAGAAGCTGGCTTGCGCCCGACCCCATGAGATAGCTCGTGTGTCCGGGCGAATGACCGTGGGTCGCAATGGCTCTGATGCCAGGGACCACCTCCCGATCCGCGGCCGCCTGCTTCAGATTCTTCCAGGCGGGCATCGTCGCCTGCACACGCTTGGCGATGCCCTGCCGTGCTTCAGGAAGCGTGGCCATCGCGGCAGGGTCGGCCCAGAATTTGTACTCGGCCTCAGGCACGATGATCTCGGTGCTCGCGTAGACCTGCCCGTTCTCCTTGGTCAACAGCCCGTAGATGTGATCGGGATGGAAGTGCGTGACAACAATCGCCGAGAGCGCGCCGACGTCGATTCCGGCGGCCTTGAGCCCTTGGGGCAAAAGCCCGGTTCCCGGCGCGCCCGTGGCGCCGTTGCCTGAATCAAACATCACCGTGCGCCCGCCGATCTTGACCACGGTGACGGTGTAGGGGTTCGACAGCCTGTCGTCCGGAAGATTTGCCCTCCGGAGCGAGGCCTTGAGATTATCGACCGACGCGTTCTTGATGAAGGCCGGGCTATGCTCGCGAACGACGGCCCCGTCGAAGACAGTTGTCACCTCAATGTCGCCGACCTTGAACTTGTGGAAGGCCATGCCCTTCGGATTGAGCGGGGACGCGCCAAGGGGCTGTGCCGATGCCGACGGTACGATCTCGAGTGGACCGGCGAGACCGAACGCCGCGCCCGCTGCCGCCGCGGTTATCACCTGCCGCCGATCAAATCTTACCATTGTCTCGCCTCCCGTGATTGCTTCCGGCTCGCCATTTCCGTGCCAGTGCGCGCGTCCCAAGTTCTACTCGGCAATGCCGGCTAAAGCTCTTCGCAATCTTGTGATCAGCGGGCGTCGCGGCAACGACGTGATGCCCGAGCCGCTACTTGACGCCCTCGACAAGAAACAGGCGCCCGACACTCGCGGCCTGCCGGAGCGGAATGATCTCCTGGTAGGCCTTGCCGTAGTAGAAATCGCGCGCCGCCTGCATGTCCGGAAACTCGATCACCACGATTCGCGACCGCGGCGGCTCGCCTTCGAGGCATTCAACTTTTCCGGCTCGCGCAAGATACCTGCCGCCGGCAGGCAGGGTCACACCGGGCGCGCGGTCGGCGTACTTCTTGTAGGCTTCCGGATCGGTGACTTCGACCTCGGCGATGACGTAAGCGGCCATGGCTCCTCCCGACGGGCTCGATCGAGAACGGTGACGCTGACGGGGCTCAAGGCTTCTCCATGCCCTTGCCGGCCAGGACGGGGCCGGCGGCGGGCCCGGCCAGATGGTCAAGCAGAGCCTTGGCCGCCGCGCCATCGCGGGCCGCCGACCCGACCGCGGCCGTGTAGATTGTGGAGTTCTGCACGTCCTTCGGCAACGGGCCGACGAAAGTGACACCCTTGACGGGCAGAATTTCGCTGATCTGATGCACGGCAAGCTCAGCCTCCCCGTTGGCCACGAGCTCGGCGACGTAGCCGCCGGACTTGAGCTTCGCCTTAGGCCTCACATCGGCGGCGATGCCGAGCCGGTCGAGCAGGCCATCGAAATAGATGCCGCTCGAGCCGCCGGCCTTGGGATCGATGTAGGCGATTGACTTCGCCTCGAGCAGGGCCTTCTTGAAGGCGTCGACGGTCGAGATGTCAGGCTTCGGTGCTCCTTCCTTGACGGCGACGCCGATGCCGACCTTGGCCAGATCCGTCCTGCTCAGAGCGGTCACCTTGCCTTGCTTGACGAGGTCGTCGATGACGCGCGGCGTAATGATGGCGAGGTCGAACGCCTCGCCGCCGCCGATCCGTCTCGCAAGGCCGCCCGCCGTGTCGTTGTCTACGACAACCTTGTGGCCGGTGCTGCGCTCGAAGTCCGGCACCAGCTCCAGCACCACCGCCTTCATGGCGCCGGCGGTCAGCACCTTGACCTCGCTGGCGGCGGCCTGTTGAACCGCGACGGCCGCGAGAAGGGGAACCGACAGCGCAGCCGCTATCGCGCGCAGGGACATCTCGGGCGCTCCTAGTTGGTTAGACCAAACAAATTCTCGGGCTTCGGCGCGCGCCTGCCGCGCTCGACCTCGCGCACGATGCGGGTGAGCGCAGCGTGCGTCGGAGCCGGCACTCCGGTCGCTTCGCCTTTCTCAGCGATATAGCCGTTCATGTAGTCGATCTCAGTGCGCCGGCCCTTGGCTATGTCCTGCGCCATGGAGGGGCGCTGCAGATCGCTGCGCGCCGAGCTCTTGGTTCCTTCCAGCATCTTGGCCTCAAGTTCGGCGAGCGCCGCCGGATCGTTGTCGGCAGCCCTGGCATAGAGGTCGGGCTCGGCGCCTGCAATCTTCTCAAGATCGAGGCCGAGCGCGCGGCCAACGTTGACGGCCTCGCCCGCAAGCTTGATGACCACGCGGCGGATACGGTCGTGGCGGTCGCGCTCGTTGCCGCCAAGGCCGGTCGCAGCCGAGACGCCGTTGCGCATGCCGTTGACCACGAGCTTCGACCAGCGCACGCCCCACAGATTGGGGGTGGCCTTCGTCTTGTCGACCGACTGCAGCATGTCCGCCAGCTCCAATAGTCGCGGCGTGATGCGGCCATGCACTTCGCCGACCTCGAGCGATGCCGCCTTGCCGTCCTTGGGCATGGTGCGGCGGATCTTCCCCGGCTCGTAAAGATCGACTGCGAAGTTGTTGCCGACCATGCAGCCGACGGTGCGGCCCCAGCCGACGACGCCGGCAATGCGCTCCTCGTTGACGCAGTTCTGCGCCGAGACGACGAAGCCGTCGTCCGAAAGATACTGCGCGATCATGCGTGTCGCCCAGATGGTGTCGTAGGACTTGACCGACACGACGGCAATGTCGAACGGCCGCTCCCGGATGACGTCCTGCAGCTCCGTGATATGGATCGCCTTCATCCTCTGCGTGAAGGCCTCTGACGCCGTCATGCCGGTGATCTCCAGGCCCCGCGTGCGCATCGCTTCGACGTGCTCGGGCCAGGGATCGACCGCCGTGACGTCGTAGCCAGCGCGCGTCATGTGCGCCGCTATATAGCCGCCGACCGCGCCGGCGCCGACGATTGCGATCCGCCGTCCTGCCATGAATGGTTCGTCCTTTTGCGTTGATCCGGGCCAAGCTTCCGGCATGTGAAGGTCGCTGTCCAGCCGTTGACAGGCCGAGGACCGCGGAGAACAGTGCGGCCAGCGCAAGGCAATGAGAGGCGGCACAGATGGCTCAGAAGGTGGCAGTGATCGCGGGCGCAACGGGCGCAGCCGCGAAGCGCCTGGTCGAGATCCTGGTCGCCGATCCGGACTGGCGGGTGGTCGGCCTCTCGCGCAACCCGCCCGGCTCTCAGAATCCGCGCCTCACTTTCTTGTCGGCCGATCTCGGCAACGCGCAGAGCACGCTCGCAGCGCTCGCCAAGGTGCCGGAGGCGACGCATCTATTCTATACGGCCCGGGCCACGTTCAGTGACGCGACGCTCGGCGTCGAGGACGTCGAAGGCAACGCCGCGATGCTGCGCAACCTGATCGTGGCCGGGGAAGAGCAGGCGAAGCACCTCGAGCATGTCCATCTGGTCGAAGGAACCAAGTGGTACGGCATGCACCTCGGCGCCTTCCCGACGCCCGCACGCGAAGACGATCCCCGGCATATGCCGCCGAACTTCTATTATGCGCAGGAGGACATCCTATGTGAGCGCCAGAAGGGCAAGCGCTGGACGTGGTCCTCGTCGCGCCCGGGCTTTCTCTACGACGATGCGCCGGAGCGGCCACGCAATCTGATCGCGCTCATCGGCGCCTGGGCGGCTTTCTGCCGCGAGCTTGGCACGCCGCTTGATTTCCCCGGCAAGCCGGGTTGCTACGAGCGGCTCTTCGAGGCAACCGACGCCAGCCAGCTCGCCCGCGCCGTCAAGTGGATGGCGACGGCCGAGACCGGGCGAAACCAAGCCTTCAATGTCACGGACGGAACGCTTTTCCGCTGGTGCCGTCTGTGGCCGAAAGTCGCCGAGCTTTATGGTCTCAAGGTGGGTGTGCCGCGCCCGATCAGGCTCTCGGTGTGGATGGCGGACAAAGGACCGGTGTGGGACGCGATGGTCAAGCGCCACGGCCTCGTGAAAAAGTCGATGAACGAAGTTGTCACCTGGGGTTTCGGCGATTTCTGCTGGAACCTGGAGCACGACGTCGTCTCGAGCCTCGCGAAACTGAGGCTTGCCGGCTTCCACGACACGGTTGACACGGAGGCGCAAATCCTGCGGCACATCCGGCGCTACCGCGAGGGTAAGGTTCTTCCCTGAGGGAATCCAGCAATCGAGGTGGGGGCCCCATGGACGAGAAAAAGCTCGAGGCCTTGCGAGCCCGCTACGGGTCCGCCATGGGCGGCGATATCAACGACCCGCATTTTGCCTCGATCGCCAAGGCCGTTTTCTCGGCACCCGACCGTCGCACCTGGCCGTTCGCCGGAGTGCGGACCCTGCTTGCGGCGCCATTGCGACCGAATGCGCTCGCGGAGAACTTCACCGGTCTCGACGTCGCGCTCATAGGCGTTCCGATGGACCTCGGCGTGACCAACCGGGCGGGGGCGCGGCTCGGCCCCGCCGCCGTGCGGTCCGTCGAGCGGATCGGTCCCTACGAGCACGCGCTGCGCATCGCGCCGTCGACGGTGCTGCGCATCGCCGATGTCGGCGACGTGCCGATGCAAAGCCGTTTCTCGCTCGACCAGTGCCATACCGACATCGAGTCGTTCTACGTCAGGATCGCGGCTGCCGGCGTCCTTCCGCTCTCCGTCGGCGGCGATCACTCGATCACGCTGCCCATTCTGAAGGCGCTCGGCGCCAGCCGTCCGCTCGGAATGATCCACATCGACGCGCACTGCGATACCTCAGGGCCCTACGAGGGGGCAAAGTTCCACCATGGCGGGCCGTTCCGCCAGGCCGTTCTCGACGGCGTCCTCGATCCCGAGCGGACGATCCAGATCGGCATACGCGGCAGCGCCGAATGGCTGTGGGAATTCTCGACCGAGAGCGGAATGACGGTGATCCACGCCGAGGACATCGACCGGATCGGCATCGGCGAGGTCATCCGGCGCTGCCGAGCCGTCGCGGGCGACGGGCCGGTCTACGTCTCCTTCGACATTGACAGCATCGACCCCGGCTTCGCGCCCGGCACGGGGACGCCGGAGGTCGGCGGACTGAGCCCGCGGGAGGCGCTCGCCATCCTGCGTGGCCTTGCCGGACTCGACGTCGTGGGAGGGGACGTGGTCGAGGTGGCGCCACAGTACGATACCAGCACGGCGACAGCGCAGATCGGAGCGCAGATGCTGTTCCAGATCCTTTGCCTCGCGGCGCTGAGACCGAAGCGGAGCTGACTGAGATCCTGATACCGTTGGCGCGGCGCGGCCGGCGGCCATTACGGGCCGGGCGATGCGAGCAGATTGCGCACGCTCAGGAGAATGACGGCGCCGCCGACCAGCATCATCATGGGCCAGTCGGGGATGCTCCTTGCCGCGAGAGCGGCGAGGGGCGCGGCCAGCACTCCGCCGATCACCAGCCCGAAAATGACCGTCCACTGTGTCAGACCTGTCGTGACAAAGAACATCGCGGTGACAGCGACCGTCACGAAGAATTCCGCTACGTTGGCGGACCCGATCGCGAAGCGCGGCGTCACTCCCCATCCAACCAGCGTGCTCGTGACCATGGCGCCCCAGCCACCGCCGCCGATCGCATCGAGAAATCCTCCGGCGAGACCCAGCGCCGCCGGATGCTTGCCCCCAAATGTCGCGGTGTCGAAGTGGCGCAGCGCCCGGATGAGAATGAGGAGACCCATGGCCAGCAGGTACGCGCTCACGAAGGGGCGCAGCCGTTCGCTCGGCAGGCTCGCAAGCAGGAAGGTGCCTGCCATGCCCCCGAGAACGCCCGGGACGGCCAGCCGGACGACAAGCTTGCGGTCAATATTGCCGAGACGCCAGTGGGCGGTTCCGGAGGCGGCGGTTGTGGCAACCTCGGCCGCGTGTACGGCGGCGCTCGCCGCAGCCGGTGGAACCCCCATGCTCATAAGCGCCGTCGCGGCGGTGATGCCGTAGGCCATGCCGATGGCGCCGTCGATGAGCTGGGCGACGAAGCCGATCATGACGAACACGAGGATGTCCTCGGCCATGATTTCCGTCCTTCGGTCACTGACAAGGCTCGCTCTTCACGCGACCGGAGAGCGCGTCCGGTCCTGGCGCCGGGGCCGTGGTGCAATCCGCGCTTCTGCGTCCTGCGGGGCGCGAGCCTCCTCCCGCGCCGTGGGGCCGTTCATCCTCGTAGCACGGCACGACGCTGCTTCGGTCGGGACTGCTCCGCAAGGCTTCCCGGCGACCCGCTTCGCGAGGACTGATCTGCTTCGCCCGCCACACGGGCGGGCAATACGCGCGGCTCGCCGCGCCGACCCTTGCCGTCGTCCGGCGACGCGTGCCAAATGCCGGGCAGCCCTCGCCCACCGGGGGTTCCGATCCATCGCTTGAAGAGCTCGGGAGCGCGCGGCGCAATGCTGGATATGGAGGTTCCAAAGGATCTGATCCATCTCGAGGATATCGAAGTGGGCCGACCCGTCGCCTTTGGCCGCTTCGAGGTCAGGAAAGAGGACATCATCCGGTTCGCCCGTGCCTTCGACCCTCAGCCGATCCACCTGGATGAAGAGGCCGCACGAAAGTCTATTGTAGGCGGGCTGTGCGCTTCAGGCTTTCATTCGTGCGCGATGATGATGCGCATGTTTGCCGACGACGTGCTCAATCATGCAACCTCGCTCGGATCGCCGGGGATCGACGACGTGCGGTGGATGCGTCCGGTGCGGCCCGGCGATACGCTCTCGGGCCGCATGTCCTGCAGCGAGAAGCGCGAGCTCGCCTCGCGGCCAGGGGTCGGCATCGCCAAGCTCAAGCTCGAGATGCTGAACCAGAAGGGCGAGCTGCTGATGACCTGGGACTCATACCAGCTTTTGCGTGTGCGCCGTCCGGCGACGGCTGCGCCGGCCGCGAGCCGCCGGGAAAGGCCCGCGCCTCAGAGCCTCTGGGACATGCCGGGCCCGGAGCCGTCGCGCATGAGCAACTACTTCGAGGATCGCAATGTGGGCGAAACTTACTCTCTGGGCACAGAGACCTTCGCCCGCGAGGCGACCATGGCATTCGCGCGCGAGTTCGATCCGCAGCCTTTCCATCTCGACGAGACGGCGGCCAGGGCATCGCTCTTTGGGGCGCTCACAGCGTCGGGCTGGCACACCACCGCCGTGTGGATTCGGCAGTATGTCCGTTACCGGCAAGGCATCGAGAGCGAAATGCGAGCGCGCGGCGTGCGACCGGCCCAGTATGGGCCGTCGCCCGGATTCAAGAACCTTGCCTGGCTGAAGCCGGTTTTTCCCGGCGACACGATCGAGTATCGGGGCCGGATCGTCGAGAAGCTCGACTGGAAGAACCGGCCGGATCGCGGCCTCATCGTCACCGACAATCAGGGACGTAACCAACGAGGCGAGATCGTGTTCGCCATCCGCGGCCAGATTTTCGCCGAGCGCAAGGCACCCCTGACCGGCTGACCATCGAGATTATTGAATCGCAGACCTTTCGCCAACCGGAGACGCCGGCAGATGACGTCGCCAACCAAGAGCCAACCGACCGTCGGCCTCTTCGTTACCTGTCTCGTTGATCTCATGCGGCCCTCGATTGGCTTTGCCGCCGTGAAGCTCCTCGAGGCGACGGGTTGCCGGGTCGAGGTGCCGACAGGCCAGACCTGCTGCGGCCAGCCGGGCTACAACTCCGGCGACAAGGCAACGGCGGCGGCGCTCGCGCGTCAGACCATCGCAGCCTTCGAGGGGCTCGATTACGTGGTGGCACCGTCCGGTTCGTGCGCGGGGATGCTGAAAGTGCACTATCCAGAACTGCTGGCCAGGGACCCCGATTGGTCGGCGCGCGCCAAAGAGTTCGCGGCCAAGGTGTTCGAACTCACCTCCTTTCTCGTCGACGTGCGCGGCATGACGTCAGTCGACGTCGCTCTGACTGCGACGGCGACCTACCACGACAGCTGCTCGGGCCTCAGGGAACTCGGCATCAAGGATCAGCCGCGGCGGCTGCTGCGGACGGTCAAGGGGCTCACGCTCGTCGAGATGGCCGACGCCGAGATCTGCTGCGGCTTCGGCGGGACGTTCTCGGTCAAGTATCCGGATATCTCGAACGCCATCGTCGAGAAGAAGGCGGCCAGCGTCCACGAGGCTCGAACCGATCTGGTTCTTGCCGGAGATCTCGGCTGCCTCATGAACATGGCCGGCAAGCTCGCGCGCCAGGGCCGCAAGGTCGCCGTTCGCCACGTCGCGGAGGTTCTGGCGGGAGAGCTCTCGGAGCCGCCAATCGCGGCATCAAAGTGAACCGCCCGGAAGGATCGCGCATGGACGTCACCGCACACGCATTTAAGGAGAACGCGGCCCGCGCGCTTTCTGACTCCCAGCTCCAGCGCGCACTCGCGGGGCTTCCCGGCGGGCTCGTCGCACAGCGAACGGCGGCTCGCGCGAAACTCCCCGAATTCGAGGCGCTGCGCGACATCGGCCGCGACATCAAGAACCACACGCTCGCGCATCTCGATCTTTATCTCGAGGCCTGGGAAAAAAAGGCGAGAGAAGCCGGCACGATCGTGCACTGGGCACCGACGGCGGCCGGCGCCCGGGAGATCATCCTCGGAATCTGCCGCGAGGCGAACGCGCGCTTGGTGACCAAGGGAAAGTCGATGATCTCGGAGGAGGTGGGCCTCAACGCCCACCTCGAGGCCGCGGGCATCGAGGTTGTCGAGACGGACCTCGGCGAATACCTGGTGCAGATCCGCAAGGAGACCCCGAGTCACATCATCGCGCCGGCAATTCATCTGACGCAGACGCAGGTGGAAGCAGATTTTCGCAGACGCCACACGCATCTGCCGAGGGATCGCGTGCTCGTCGAGGCGCCACAGCTCGTCAACGAGGCGCGATTGATCCTGCGCGAGAAATTCCTCGCAGCCGACGTCGGCATCACGGGGGCCAACTTCCTGATCGCCGAGACGGGCTCGTCGGTGATCGTCACCAACGAAGGCAATGGCGACCTGACCCAATCGCTCGCCAAGGTGCACATCGTCGTCGCTTCGATCGAGAAGGTGATTCCGACGCTCGCGGACCTCGCCGCGCTCATCCGCCTCCTGCCGCGTTCGGCGACGGGGCAGGAGATTTCGACCTATGTGACGCTCTCAACAGGACCACGCCGCCCGGGCGATCCCGACGGCCCGGAGGCCTGTCATGTCGTGGTGCTCGACAATGGCCGGTCTGCGCTGCTCGATACGCCTTTCCGGGAGGCATTGCGCTGCATCCGCTGCGGAGCCTGCATGAACCACTGCCCGGTCTATGGAGCGGTCGGGGGCCATGCCTACGGCTTTGTCTATCCGGGGCCGATCGGAGCGGTCATCAATCCGGCAATCATCGGGCTCAAAGAGGCGCATCACCTGCCAAACGCCTCGACCTTCTGCGGCCGCTGCGAAAGCGTCTGTCCGGTAAAGATCCCGCTGCCGAACCTCATGCGCGAGTGGCGGACAAAGGAGTTCGCAACAGGCGGCGGCTCGCTTGCGACGCGGCTTGGCCTCGGGATCTGGCGCTTCCTCGCGCGACGGCCGAAACTTTATCATCTTACGACGCGGCTCGGCATCGCCGCTCTCTCGGCGCTCGGACGGCGGCGCGGAAGGTTCCGCTGGCTCCCGCTCGCCGGCGGCTGGACCCGGCATCGCGACATGCCCGCGCCGCAGGCCCGCACGTTCCAGCAGCTTTGGGCCGAGCACAGGGCAGGAGTGCCGCGATGACCGGAAGCGAGGACCGACGCCGCCAGATGCTTGATCGGATCCGCAGCGCTCTCGACGACGGCACGCCACAACACGTGCGGGAAGCGCGGGTCAGGGAGCGGCTCGGGGGGGCGTCGCCCCACCTCGTGCCCGAGCGGGCAAGGGGAGGCGCCGCGGAGATGAGGGCGATTTTCACCGAACATCTTGCGGCGCAGTCGGCGACGGTTGTCAGCGTCGCCAGCGCAGCAGAGGTTCCCGCTGCAGTCGCGGGCTACCTGCGCGGCAACAACCTCCCGATGCGCCTCAGGCTCGGAGGTGATGCCCGGCTCTCCGCGCTGCCCTGGTCGCGAGAACCGGCACTCACGCTCGAACGCGGAGCCGCCCGAGCGGATGACGAAGTCGCGCTCTCGCATGCCGCCTCCGCTGTTGCAGAGACCGGGACGCTGATCCTCGCGTCGGGTCCCGACAACCCCGTGACGCTGAACTTTCTGCCCGACACCCACATCGTCGTCGTCGACGCGCAGAGCCTCAAAGGCCATTACGAGGCGGCCCTGGAAGCGGCGCGGCAGCACATGGGTGCGACGGGGCTGCCGAGGACGTTGAATTTCATTTCCGGGCCGTCGCGGTCGGCCGACATCGGTGGAAAGCCCGTGCTCGGCGCCCATGGGCCGCGCCGCCTCTGCGTGATTATCGTTGGCTGAGCGACTGCGCGCTCAGCGGCACTTCGAGAAGCGGGCGTTCGGTCCGTTATCGATGTGAATGTGACTCATACACGTATAGGTGCCGATGCCGCCTTCGTGGTTGGCGTAGAGCCAGCGCACAACCTCCTTGTACTTGCCTTTCGGTGGGATGAAGTCCACGGCACGGCAGCTCGCATGGTAGCTCCGTTTCTTGGTGCCGCGGATGGTCGCTCCCTTACGGAAGGTTGAGACGACCTTGATCTTGCCGAAGCGCTGTCGAACCTGGGCGAGACGCGTCTTGAGCACCTTCGGCAGGCACGCTTCGTCCGCGGCGCTTGCGGGCGTCAGGGTGACCGGGTCGGCGCTCAGCATGAGCAGGCCGACGACGCCCGCGAGCAGCGCGCGGGCCAAAACTTTGGAGACCATCTATCCCCCGTTTGTCGTTAACAATTGCGTTTGCAACCGCGCTTATCGGGGGATGGGTGGTGGATGACGAGAGCCGAGCCCCATCATGGTTAACGGCGCCGACGCAGAACCGTCGTCGCGGCGCATGTTGCGATCATCGCAAGCAACCGATGCCAAAACTTCGCGGCCACGCTACCGGTCGATCTCCCCGAAGACGATGTCGAGGGAGCCGAGGATCGCCGACACGTCGGCCAGCATGTGACCGCGGTTCATGAAGTCCATGGCCTGCAGGTGCGGAAAGCCGGGGGCGCGGATCTTGCAGCGGTAGGGCTTGTTGGACCCGTCGGCGACAAGATAGACGCCGAACTCGCCCTTCGGAGCTTCGACTGCCGCATAGACCTCGCCCGCCGGCACGTGGAACCCCTCGGTGTAGAGCTTGAAGTGGTGGATCAGCGCCTCCATGGAGCGCTTCATCTCGCCCCGCTTCGGCGGCACCACCTTCTTGTTGTCGGCGGAGACCGGACCTCGACCTTCGGTGGAGAGAAGTTTCTCGCAGCACTGCTTCATGATGCGGCACGCCTCGCGCATCTCGAACATGCGAATGCAATAACGGTCGTAGCAATCGCCGTTCTTGCCGACGGGAATGTCAAAATCGAGATCGCTGTAGCACTCGTAGGGTTGCGCCTTGCGCAGATCCCAAGCGGCGCCCGAGCCGCGCACCATGACGCCCGAAAAGCCCCAGCGGAAGCAATCCTCGAGCGAGACAACGCCGATGTCGACATTGCGCTGTTTGAAGATACGGTTCTCGGTGAGCAGACCTTCGATGTCGTCGCACGTCTGGTTGAAGCCCTCACACCATTTGGCGATGTCCTCGATGAGCTTTTCCGGCAGGTCCTGATGCACGCCACCGACGCGGAAGTACTTGGCATGCATGCGGCTGCCTGAGGCGCGCTCGTAGAAAACCATCAGCCGCTCGCGCTCCTCGAAGCCCCAGAGCGGCGGAGTGAGCGCGCCGACGTCCATGGCCTGCGTCGTCACGTTCAGCATGTGCGAGAGGATCCGGCCGATCTCCGAATAGAGGACCCGGATGAGCTGTCCCCGCCGTGGCACCGTAAGGCCCAGGAGCTTCTCGACGGCCAGGCAGAAGGCGTGCTCCTGGTTCATCGGAGCCACGTAATCGAGCCTGTCGAAGTAGCCGATGGCCTGCAGGTAGGTCTTGTGCTCGATGAGCTTCTCGGTGCCGCGGTGCAAGAGGCCGATGTGCGGGTCAACGCGCTCCACCACCTCGCCGTCAAGCTCCAGCACGAGGCGCAGGACGCCGTGCGCCGCCGGATGCTGCGGTCCGAAGTTGATGGTGAACGGTCGAATCTCGGTCTCGGCCATCAGTCGGTCTCTGGGAGAATGTTGACGGTTCACACTGACTAGCGAATTGGTGCGACCGACGCTAGTGCGGCCGTTTGCTCTGCCTTAGGGAACCTTAGGTGTCGGGACCCCTATCTCAATTGGCGGCCCGCGACGTCTCGTTCGCCGCGTCGAAGGAATGAATCCAGCCAAAATCGTCAGGAAAACGAGGCAATCGTTGGTCTCGGGCTCGGATTCCGGTTGCGCCATCGGCAAGGTGTAGCACTCGATTGGTTGCCCACGAGCTCCGCTGGATGGATCGGGTTCGCACTTTGCGCATCGCTTCGTAGCGTTGGAGCGCAATCTCTAAATCAACGGTTTGCGCCGCCGCCAATAGACCTGCCAGGGTCACTGCGTCCTCAATCGTCGTGTTGGCGCCTTGTCCCTGGTGTGGAAGCATCCCGTGCGCTGCGTCCCCAATAAGAACAGCGTTGTGCCGATACCAGCGTTTCGGCTGATCCACGACGAATAGCGCCCATCGCCTGTCGATCCAGCCAGCACTGATCATCTCGATCACTGCCGGATGCCAATCGCGAAAGGCGAGGTGCGCCTCGCCCGGTCCGGCTGATGCAATCCAACGCTCGTCCTCCCAGACCTCCGGTCCCTCCACGACCGCGAAATAATTTATGTCTTCAGCTGTGCGACCGATCGCGTAATGGAGCAGGTGAGCGCCCGGCCCCATCCAGAACTGAATGGCTTCCGGGTCAGGCAGGTTCGGCAGCTGCCGGCGAGACACGATCCCTCGAAAGGCGCTCGTTCGTGAAAATCGCGTGCCTGCCACACCGGTAATCCATCGGCGCACGACAGAGCGAACCCCGTCGGCACCAACCACAAGATCCGCCTCGTGAGAAGCACCGCTTTCGAACGCCAACCTGATCCGCCGCTCCTTAAGCGTCATGTCGACCAGGCGATGGCCAAGATGAAGATGATGGCGCCCGAATGCGTCTCCGAGAAGTTTCTGCAGGCTGGCGCGATGTATCCCGAAATACGGGGCACCGAATCGTCTGCGATAGGCGGCGTCATTGCGAACAGCGTGCGCGGCAATCCTCCGACCTGTCCGGCCGTCACGCCAAATCAGTTCGGTCGGCTCGGTCGAAGCCGACGCGATGCGGTCGAGGACCCCAAGTCGGTCAAGCTCTCTCGTGGCATTTGCGGATAACGCTACAGCCGCCCCGATCTCGGTCAATTCCGACGACTGTTCGAAGATCTCGGCGGCGATGCCTCGCTGGCGGAGCGCCAGCCCGAGCACGAGTCCGCCGATTCCCGCTCCCACGATTGCTATGTGCAATTGGTCATACCCCCTTGATGTGACCCTCGCCGCTTTTCCTGACGGGACTGGAATTCAGTGGTCATTGAACGCTCCCGATGATCGGCCTTCAACACGAATATTCCGCCGCCAGGTGTTTGCATTGGCTGCAGAGGTAAGCAAACCAAGGGTCCGGGTCCCAGGGCGTGGCGTAAGACCACGCGCAATGGCCCGAGCTCTCGATCCGATCGCGCAGCATCACGAAGGGTTCGAAGGGCTTCGACATCGCATTTCCACCCTCGACTCACAGGTAGCCGTTGTGAGTCCACACCTTTGCGGTGACCGGTGCAGTGCCGCCGGGCTCCCGGCCGTCAGCCCAATTCTCGGCCTGGAGCGTCCTGCGCGTCGTCAAACGGCTATCAGGTCAAGGGGCTGCGCGTTCGCGCAACCGTCGGCGCTCGTGCGGGCAACCCTCCGTCGGTGTCGCGCCCGGTTGCCCCCGCCTCCTGCCGACGGCAGGGGACGCCTCTTGCGTTGGCGCTGCCTCTGGGATCCCTCAGAACCACAATTTTTGCGGGTAGTTTTGTTGTTATTCCCGTTTAGGTTTTGTCAAAGCCTGCCAGCTAATTTCGAACGCGATCGAGGGGTCCGAGCTGGCTCCCCCGTTTTTCTCACCCGCTCCCCCGTCAGCATGACCCCTCGATCCCCGCTTCTCGGCCTCATCTCGGCCCGTGTGGGTTGACAAGGCATCACAATCGAGGACCCGCGTGACCCCGATCATCGCCTTATTGTCCCGAACGGACTCGAACTCACGGTGTTGTTTCGGCCTGATGCTCCGCGTCGGTGCGGTGATCTTCGCACTCGAGGCCGCCACCATGTTGGCGCTGGCGCGCCTCGACGGCGTGCTGTCGCCAGTCGCGGAAATATTCCTCGATGCCGCGGTGCTGGCCGTCGTCGGCGCCCCGATCCTGCACTTCTGGCTCATCGCGCCCTTTCTGCGTTCCGAGCGTGAGGCCAAGATGTTCGCCACCCGCGCGTTGCAAACCAGCAAGGAAAAAGCGGCGGAGGCGCAACTCCTCGCCGAACTCAACGACTGGCTGCAGTCGTGCAAGTCGCT
>Ga0073934_10005395_pt1 | contig 19862 bp, 17 predicted proteins | sample LarsenN4metaG_FD_76834 | JGI IMG/M metagenome (GOLD analysis project Ga0073934, IMG submission 76834) | Hot spring sediment bacterial and archeal communities from British Columbia, Canada, to study Microbial Dark Matter (Phase II) - Larsen... ... | reverse complement strand
GGGCCGGCGGGCAGCTCGCCCCCTTCGGGCTGGTATTCGTAGAAGGTCCTTAACTGTTCGCGGAAGTACCCGCCGCGGCGGACCTGGGCGGCGTTGAGCACGGCCCCGAAGAGCCGGGCATTGACCCGCTCCAGCAGCTCCCGGGCCCGGTTGACCACTCCCCGGCTGTTGACGTGCGCCCGCGTGACCAGCACCACGCCGTCCATCACCGCCGACAGCACCAGGGCGTCGCTGACCAGCAGCACCGGAGGCGTGTCGAAGATCACCTGGTCGTACCGGCCCAGACCCGAGCTGATCATCTCCCGCATGTAGTGGCTGCCCAGCAGCTCCGCCGGATTGGGCGGGGCCGGACCGCTGGGCAGAAGGTCCAGGTTGGGCAGGCTGGTGGAGCGGACCACCTCCTCCAGTTTCTTCTGCCCGATGAGGATGTTGCTCAGCCCCACCCCGTTGCCCGTGCCGTAGAGCTGCCCCAGCACCGGCCGCCGAAAATTGGCGTCTACCAGCAGCACCCGCCGGGCGCTCTGGGCCACCGTCGCCGCCAGGTTGGCCGCCACCGTCGTCTTGCCGTCCTCCGGATGCGGGCTGGTCACCATCAGCGTCCGCTGCCGGTCGGCCGGGGCGGAGAAGAACAGGTTGGTACGGATGGTCTTGAAGGCCTCGGCCACCATGGAGTGCGGCTGGTCGACGACGGCCTTCTCGATCTCCTTGATGTCCACCTCTTCGTCGTCGGCGTCCGGGACGGTGCCCAGAACGGGCAGGCTGGTGTGGCGGAGGATGTCCGACGGCGAACGCACCGAGGTGTCGATGAACTCCAGGAGGAAGGCCAAGCCCACGGCCAGCAGCAGCCCCGCGAACGTGCCCACGGGGACGTTGATGAACCAGTTGGGGAAGTAGCGGTCGATGGGGCGGAAGGCGTCCGCGTAGCGCCGGACGTTGATGGTGGACTTCTGGTTGATGTAGGCTTTCAGCTTGCTCAGGTGGTCGTCGATCTCCTGGGATTTCTCCTCCAGGATGCGCAGCTCCTCCTTCAGCGTGGTATAGGTGGCGATCTGGCGGTCCAGGTCACGCTGCTGGGCCAGCAGCCCTTCGTAGGCGTCACGCATGCTCAGCTCGGAGTCCTGGGCGTTCAGGTAGGCCAGGTAGGCCTGGTCCCGGGTGTACTGCTTGATCTCCTCCAGCCGGATCTGCCGCAGCTTGGCCAGCTCGACGTCGATCTCCTCGATCCGGCCGCGCAGCTCCTTGACGAAACGGTGGTTGGGTCCGAACTTCTTCTTGGCGATCCGCTCCTCCTCCAGGAAGGCCCGCAGTCGGTAGGAGAGGTTGGCCACCTGCGGGTCGTTCTCCACCAGTTGCCTCATCTGGGGGGAGATGGCCATGTCCCGGGGGTTGGCCAGGGCGTAGCTCTGGTACAGGCCTTTGTACAGCTCCTTCTGCCCCTGAAGCTGAGACAGGACCTGACCGATCCCGTGGAGCTGGGCTCCGAGCATGTTGTAGCCCATGATCACCCCGGGCTGGTTCATCTGGTTCATGAACTCCTGGATTTCCTTGAGCTTGTCGGCCACGGTCTTTTTGGCCGTTTCCGATTCGCGCTGGTAGTCCTCGATGCGCGAGCGGTAGTCGCCGCGGGAGCGCTCGTCGATCAGGTGCAGGTAGCTGGTGACCACCGCGTTGACGATGCGGTGGGGATCGTCCTGACTGCGCGTGCGGATCATGATCCGCAGGATGCTGGTGCCCTCCATGGGGGTGACGATGAGCTGGCGGTCCAGCTCGCGGATGCGCTGGTCCGGCTCGGCGATGGACTTGTACCACAGCGTGTTCTTGACCTCGGCATCGACCAGGGACCGCTCCAGGACCATCTGGCTCTTGACGTAGGCCGCCTGGTCCTTCAGGAAGCGCTGCACGGCGTCCGTGGTCAGGGGGGCCTGCGTCTCGCTCAGCGGATCGTCGCCCTTTTTCTCCTCCACGTACAGCAGGGCCCCCGCCTCATAGAGCGGAAAATACCTGACCGCCAGGAAGGTCCCCCCCACGGCGGCCCCGATGAGCAAGAACCAGACGAAGAGGATCAGGAAGAGCCGCTGCTTGACCACGCGCATGAAGTCGGCCAGGCCCATGCCGCCGGCCACGCCGCCCGGGCGGGTGAGTCCGATGGACGGCATGACGATCCGTTCCTGCACGGTTGCGGGTATCGTGGTCATGATCTTCTCCCGGCTCAGGCGCGGGCGGGCGCCGACGCGAAATCAATCTCCCGGTGACCAGCCAGCCTGGGGTTGCTCGACGAAAAGGTTGGACAGCACCCAGGACAACAGAAAGAACAGCCCCAGCGCCAGACTGTACATGACGATGCCCCAGCCGGCGTGCCCGGCCCCGGAAGCGAAGGCCTCCAGGCCGAACACGTGAAAGACCCCCGTGGTCGTCACCCGCACCAGGTTGGTGAAGACGGCGATGGGAACGCAGAAGGCGACCATGGTCAGGCGCTGCCAGAGGGGGCGGTCGGCCAGGTAGGTGATGGCCACCCCCAGGGCACACAGCCCGATGAGCACGCGCATGCCGCTGCAGGCGTCGGCCACGTTCAGGGGCTGAAGCACCGCTCCCTTGTAGGCCATCTCGATGGTCACCCCGGCGTTCTCCGCCTGCACCCCGGGGATCAGGTTCAGCATGACCGTGGCCGCCGCCGCGGCCAGGAGCTTGAGGGGCATGGTCATGGCCACGTAGATGCGGTCCGGAACGGGGATGGCGAACAGCAGGTACAGGATGGGCAGCCACAGGACGCTCATCACCCGGGCCCCGCACAGGAACAGGGCGGCGCCGAAGATGCACACCACCAGCGAGATGGGGCGGAGCACGTCGAACTTCAGGAAGGTAAAGGCGGCGAAGAACGCGGCCATGCCGCCCAGCAGGATGAGCAGGCCGAGGGGGTTGGTCCGCACCGGGGCGGCCGCCAGACGGTCGCGGTGGGCGTGGAGAAAATAGAGGCTGAACAGGGGAACGACGAATCCGTGCGACCAGTTGCCGTCCGAGCTCCAGATGCGCAGCAGACGGTACAGTTCGTGGCGGAACAGCAGGAGCAGGAGCAGGCCGATGATGCCCGCCTGCCACCAGGCGGCGGCGGTCATCGCCGTCCGGCGCTGGGATGTGGCTACCGTCGCTTCCATCCACGCTCCTAGGGGAACAGCCCGGGGAACCGTTGCTGCCGCAGACCGATGTTCAGGGTACCCGGATTGATCTGCGGTGTGAAGGCGTCGATGTCCCCGAAGTTGCGGTCGTACACGAACCCGAACCCGTAGGTGAAGCGGAACGCCGAACGAATGACCGCCAGGAAGATGGCCACCGGATGCGTGCCCACGTTGATGATGTCGTCCTTCTTGATGACCAAATCCGAATCCAGCCCGGCAAAAATGCGGTCCAGATTCACCTGCACGATCTGCTCCCGGTCCGAGCCGATCCGGCGGATGATCTCGCACTTGTCCGGCCAGCCCAGGGCGTCCATTCCTCCGGCGGCGGCCAGGGCCTGCTTGAGCGTCAGCCGACGCCCGCCCAGCGAATAGGCCCCGGGACGGGCCACGTGCCCCATCATGAAGTACTCCCCCATCTCCCCGGCCATCACCCGGACGGTGTCGCCCTCGCGGACGATCAGGTCGTAGCGCGGGTCTCCGTCTCGCAGGGGGCCGGCGGGCACGGCGATAATGCGCACTTCCGGCGGGGCCTCCTCTTCCGCGCCGACCAGAGGCTCGAAGAGGGAGCGGTCGGTCTCCGGCTGCGTGGGGACGCCCGGCTGGGGCGGCCGAAACACCTCCGCCTCTCGCGGGGCGGTGGCCGCCCCCTCGGTGGTGGGCTGTTCCTCGCCCGCCGGGACCTCGATCCATCCTCGCGTGGGATCGTAAATCCACTGGCTCAGGCCCGGCGCCGGTGCGCTGGCCGGCTCCAGGGCCTGGTCGCCGGGCCGATCCGTCCCTTTCGGCCGCGTCGCTTCCAGGAGTTCCGCTTCCCTTGTGGTCGGGGGCTGAGCGGGCGGCTCATCGGCTTCGGTGTCAACCGGCTGCTCAGCCACCCAGGTGGCCTGCATCGCCCGCGGAGCGTCGATCCACAGCGTGGTGGAGGCGGCGCTGCCCCGACCGAAGGGAGCGCTTTCGGTCGTTGCCTCCGGGGGAGCGGGTTCGGCGGCTTCGGCCTCGAGCCCTTCTTTCTGACGGCGGTAGATGTAAACCCAGTCCGCCTGGTCGACCAGACCGCCGGCCAGGTTCAGAGCTTCCATCAGGCGGAAGTCGTTGCGAATCAGGCCGAACGTGCCGGGCCGGAAGACCGAGCCGAAGACGTCGTAGGTCTTCTGCCGCCCCGGAACCAGAGTCACGGAGACCTCGGCCTCCTGGAGGATGCCCCGTTCCTGGGCGATCTCGGCGATCTTGGTTTGCAGCTCGCGCGCCGTCAGGCCTTCAACGTGCAGCCAGCCCATCACCGGGACGTAAATGCTGCCCTCCATGTCCACCTGCGGCTGGACAACCGTCTCCGTGCCCGGGGCCAGCAGTTCGAAGACGCGGATGACCAGGAAGTCATCCGGCTTGATCCTGGGAACCTCGCGGATGACCTTCAGGTCCTCGGGCTGCGGGTCCGTGGCCCCGGCCAGCAACTCCGGCTCCTCCAATTCGGAGATGCTCGGTCTGATCGAGCCGGTCTTCTCCTGGAGGAACTGTCCCACCTCCGTGGGATTGAGCAGGCCGTTCAGCCAGGCATTGAAGCACCCGCTGCCACCGAACAAGATCGCCGAAACGGCCAGCCCGGCCGACCGCCGCGTCAAACCTGATTGTCTCATCTGCGCGCTCTGCTAAATGTCCCCGGAACCGGACCCCACCGGCTGAGCGGACCGAAGTGCCCCCATTTGCTTCCCGCCCACGCTGAGCCATGGCGGGCGCCGGCTGGCAGCCGAATCAAGGGGCAACCTTCCGTGAAAACGCGGTCACCAGCCGCGAGGCCGCTCCGTATGCCGTCTTTTATCGGCAATGCCGACGGCGCGGAGCCAATTCCGACGCGCAGGCCCCGACGCGGCCGCCCGTTGTTGAATGGTACGCCGCCCACCCTCCATCGTTCAACACGGCACAGGAATTCACAGGTTCCGCTTCCCAGGACTGAAAAGCGGCAAAGGCTGATCCACGTAGGGAGGGCGGGTACGTGTCTAGCGGTTCCGATCGTGATTCTGAGGTGGCCGCGGGCGACCGAAGAATCTGCGGACCGTGGTGAGGTGCGGTAGATGCTTTGCCCGGCCCAGCACGACCGCAAGGCATGCCGGAAATCGCTAAACACATAGGAGGGCGGGCTCTCGCGCTGCTGCCGCGAAACGCAGCCCCGGGTACAAAACGATGGCTCACTCATTCGATACGATCGGCATATTTTATCTAATTCTCCCATTCGCTACATCATGCATGTTGGTCTCGTGCTTTTCGCCCTCGCGCCACGGGAACTCCTTGCGGGCGCAGGCGTGGCACCTGTTCCGCGGCGTGCGCTGGCCGCGCCGCCCCCTCTGATGGGCTCGTACCCCACCGGGCGGCGGAGGAGACGAAGCGACTCGTACAAGACTTAAAAGCCGATGGCCAGCATCACCGTCCACGCAGCGCGCAGGGTGTGAGGCGTGCGGGCGGGCCGTGGGGGGGCCTCGAGGGCCACCCTGGCAGCCCGGCTCACCGCGGCCAGGTTCAGGACTCCGGCCGCCTCCACGCCGCGTGGCCGAGCAGATCGGATATCCACCTGCGGTTGGTTGGGTGACAGATCAATTCCTTAGCCCGGCGACAAGAACGGCCATTTCCGCCGCCACAGGTGATCGCCGCGGAGCCGGCCCTTCATCGCGCGTCGCCAGAGGTGTATCTTTTCTCCGGCGTGCAGCTTCAGCGACCAAGGAAGGCCGGCGCAGAACTCCACCAGCCTGTGGTCCAGAAACGCCGGACGCGTCTCCACGCCGTGGGCCATGTTCATGCGGTCTTCCTTCCACAGCACGAAGTTCGGCAGGCGCGTGCGGCATTCCAGGTCGCGCATCTGGCTCAGCGGATCGAGCCCCTTGACCGGGGGGCGATCTCATCCCGTATGAAGGCCAATTGCCGCTCGCCCGCCTCGCCGGCGGCGGCGCGGATCGGTTCGGCGAGCGGTTCGACGCCCAGGGGAGACAGAAGGTTCCATTCGGTGAACCGGGCGGGCCACATGCCGAACCTGCGGATGACCTCGCGCTGCGGCTGGCGCAGGAGAGCGACCAGAAAGTCAATCGTGTCCGGCGCGCTGTCCGTTCGTGCCAGCATGCTCCGCAGCAGCCTTCCGCGGAACAGCGCCAGGGGGAACCGGCCGAGCACTCGCCGCGCTCGGTCGGTGCGGAATGCGTCGTAGCCGGCCAGCAACTCGTCGCTGCCCTGCCCGGAGAAGGCGACCTTGATGCCGTCGCGGCGAACGGCCGAGGCGAGGGCGTGGAGCGGGGCGTCCAGCGTCCACCACTGCGGCGTCTCCGGCCCGCGATGGGCCGGCCGCTCGGTCATTCGCTCGATGGTCTCCCGCGCGACCGGCTGACCGCGCCGATCCAGAATGGCCGCAAGGCCGCACACGGCCGGTTCTCTCCGATGGGATGATACTCCCGGATCGATGGGCTAAGAGACTATCTCAAAACGTCGCTGGTGGGTGCCACTGGCGGGTTGTCCGCCAGTGCACGGGCAGGCAAGCTGCCCGTGGCACCCCTTTTGAGATAGTTTCTAAGAACCGGGAGCACGTGGTCTCGGAAACCTTCGTGCCGCGGAATACAATGATGAGGATAGGAGATTGCTTGCGAGAGCTTGGCCTGACGTATCCCCTCACACCTGAGTGGAGACGTGGAATGAATCAACCATTCCGAGCCGCAGCTTGGCGCCTGCGCGGTGCTCCGCGCCACCTGAAGGTCGCGGCTCGGGAGGTCAATCCTTGTGCGTTCCCGCGTAGAACGCTGCTCCTGGCCGGCTGGTTTCTTGTCTGTCCCGTGGTGGACCTGCACGGTGAGCCGCCCGACCCGCAGGTGCGGGCCGACGCGGACAAGGCCGTCGCCCGGGCCATGGAGTTCCTGGCAGCCACGCAGCGGGCCGACGGGAGCTGGGAGTGGAACGGCGCCGGCGACCCGGCGATCTCCGCCCTGGCCGGCAAGTGCTTCGCCCAGCACCCGGACTTCGGCGGGCGGCACCCCATCGTGAAGCGAGCGGCCGAGTTCGTGCTCAAGTTCCGCCGGGACAACGGCGGCATCTACGTGGAGAACATCGGGCTGAACAACTACTACACGTCGGTGGCGGTCATGTTCCTGTCGGCCTGCAAGAACGAGGAGTACGCGGAGGTCATCTCGGCGGCACAGGCCTATCTTTCCAAGCAGCAGTGGGACGAGTCGGAGCAGATCGAAGCGGACAACGCCTGGTACGGCGGGGCGGGCTACGGCAGCGGCAAGCGGCCCGACCTGTCCAACACCCAGGTCATGATCGAAGCGCTCAAGGAAAGCGGCCTGCCCGCCAGTGATCCGACCTACAAAAAGGCCCTCAAGTTCATCGAGCGTTGCCAGATGTCCAGCGGGACCAACGACCAGGCCTTCGCCCGCGGGGCCGACGACGGGGGCTTCATCTACTCGCCGGCCAACGAGGGGGAGAGCAAGGCCGGCTACATGGAGGTTCGCGGTCGGCCGATGCTGCGCTCTTATGGTTCGATGACCTACGCGGGGTTCAAGAGCATGCTGTACGCGGAGGTGAGCCGGGGCGACCCGCGGGTGGTCAAGGCCTTGGAGTGGATCGCGCGGCACTGGACGCTGGAGGAGAACCCCAACATGCCGGGCCAGCAGTCCAAGGAGGGGCTGTATTATTACTATCACGTCTTCGCCAAGGCCCTGCGGGCGTGGGGCCAGCCGGTGATCGTCGATGCCGACGGCGTGTCACACGAATGGCGGCGGGAGCTGTGCGCCAAGCTGTGCTCGCTTCAGCGGCCGGACGGGAGCTGGGTCAACGAAGCGGATCGCTGGCGGGAGGGCAATCCGTACCTGGTGACCGCCTACGCGGTGTTGGCGCTGCAAGCGGCGACGGAGTGAATAGCGCTCGCACGATTCGCGCGCTCGCGCCCACGGGTGGCAACAGAATAAGCCCACGGATTGCAATCCGTGGGCGTGATTATTGCGAGCGATACTCGACGAAGTCCGCCAGCAGTTGCCTGGTGATCGCTCCGGGGACGCCGGAACCGATGACCCGGTTGTCGATGCGGGTGACGGGCATGATCTCCGCCCCCGTCCCGGTCAGGAAGCACTCGTCCGCCATGTACAGGTCGTGGCGGGTGAGCATCATCTCCTGCACGGCGATGTCCCGCCGCCTGGCCAGCTTGATGATCACCGCCCGGGTGATGCCCAGCAGCAGCCCGGCGTAGGGCGGCGGCGTCCGCAAAGCTCCGTCCTTGATGATGAAGATGTTGTCCCCGGTGCACTCGGCCACGTACCCCTCGTGGTTGAGCATCACCGCCTCCTCGCAGCCGGCCTGGATGGCCTCCAGCTTGGCCAGGATGTTGTTCAGATAGTTCAGTGACTTGATCCGCGGGGGCATGGCGTTGGGGTGGTTGCGGCAGGTGGCGGCGGTGATGATGGCCATGCCCTTCTCGTACAGATCGGGGCTGAAGAGCTGGATTCTGTCGGCGATGATGATCAGGGAGGGACAGGCGCTGCGCTGCGGGTCGATGCCCAGCGTGCCCACGCCCCGGGTGACCACCACGCGGATGTAGCCGTTGACCACCCCGTTGGCCTTGACCGATTTTTCCATGGCCGCGACCAGCTCCTCGCGGGTGACGGGCATCTCCAGCCGGATGGCCGCCGCGGACTCAAACAGGCGGTTCAGGTGTGCCTGACACTCGAAGATTCTGCCGTTGTACACGCGGATGCCCTCGAAGACTCCGTCGCCGTAGAGCAGGGCGTGGTCGAAGACGCTGATCTTGGCGTCGGGAGCGGGGACCAGTTCGCCATCGAGGTAGATCTTCAGGTCGGGCCTGGGCGCGAAACGATTGGTCTTCATCGAGCCTCCTCCAACTCGGTCAGGCCTCCCATTATAAGGCCCGGGCAACCCGGCTGACACCGGTCGGGGAGACCGGCTCGGCCTCGAGTCTGCCGTCGGCCAGATGAACGACGCGGTGGGCGCAGCGGGCCACGTCCGGGTCGTGGGTGACCAGCACGATGGTCTGCCCGGTGCGGTTGAGCTCGGTGAGGATTTCCAGGATGCCGGCCCCGGTGACCGAGTCCAGGGTGCCGGTGGGCTCGTCGGCCAGCAGCACCCGTGGGCGGTTGCACAGGGCCCGGGCCATGGCCACGCGCTGTCGCTCACCGCCGGACAGCTCGGCGGGTTTGTGTTTCAGGCGGCCGCCCAGCCCCATCCGCTCAAGCAGCTCGCAGGTCTGGCGGCGGGCCTCCCGTCGGTGAGCGAGGTACCCCAGCACCGAGGAGCCGATCATGCGCGGCATGAGCGTGTTTTCCAGGACGTCCAGTTCGGGCAACAGATGGTAGAACTGGAAGACAAACCCGAAGACGCGGTTACGCAGCCGGTCCCGCGCCGCATGGGAGAGGGCGAAGAGGTTCTGGCCCCCAAAGCAGACCTCCCCGCTCGTGGGCACGTCCAGGGCTCCCAGGATGTGCAGCAGGGTGCTCTTGCCGCTGCCGGAGGCTCCGGTGACGGCCAGGATTTCGCCTTCCCGGACGGTCAAGTCAACGCCCTTGAGCACCTTGAGGGAGAAGCGCCCCATCAGGTAGGACTTGTGCACCCCGCCGGCCCGCAGGAAGGGCTTATTCATAGCGGATGGCCTCCACCGGCCAGACCCGGGCCGCCCGCCAGGCGGCGACCACCGAGCCCAGCATCGAAGCGGCGATGGCCACGGCGACGATCCAGGTGATGTCGAACACCTTGACCGTGTCGGGGATGCGGTCGAAGACGTACACCTCGCGGCTCCACACGCGCAGCTCCGGGTTGATGCGGATCAGCAATTCCTGAATCTCATTGATGTAGCGGACAAACAGACAGCCGATGGTCGTGCCCAGGGCCGAGCCCACCACGCCCACCGCCGCTCCATAGCTGATGAAGATGGCCGCCACCCCCAGCGAGGTGGCCCCGATGCTCTTGACGATGCCGATGTCCCGGGTCTTCTCCTGGACGATCATGTAGAAGACGCAACCGACCAGCACGACGGCCACCACGCTGACCACGCCAAAGAGGATGGTCACCAGGACCTTCTCCTTCTTGATGGCATCGGTGAACTGGCGCTGGCGCTCTTCCCACGTTTCCACCTTCACCCAGGAAAGCTGCTGGATTTCCGCGTCCAGCGGGCCGGGCGGGGTCTCGGCCCGCAGGCGAGCCGCGAAACCATCCCACTCGGCCTGGATGCGGTCCCGCATTCTGCGCGCCTCCAAACCGCCGGCCAGCTTGATCTGAATCTGGGTGGTGCGGGCGGGGGTCAGGCCGCCGCCCAGCTCAGGCGTCAGCCGCTGCGGGGACATGGCCAGCACGTCCTGTACGAAGTCGAAGTCCACGTAGACACACAGCGAATCGATCTCGTAGACGCCGGTGCGCGAGTCATCGACGTAGCGCATGGCTTTGACCGGGGCCTGCTGTCCGGACAGCACCCCCCTGCGGGTCAGCGGCAGGAAGGTCAGCAGGACCTTCTCGCCACGCGGCCAGGGGCGTTCGTAGTCGCCCTTTTCATTGGGAGGTCCCAGCAGGTCCAGGCCGATGATGACGCCCGGCAGGCGGTCGCCGAGATAGCCCGGGCGGCGCAGGGCGTACAGGTCGGCAGTCAGCAGGCGCCCGGCTTCAACGAACTCCTCCAGGGCCAGCGCCAGGCCGGCGTCGTCTCCCTGGGCGGCGGTGTTCGCCCGGCCCAGGGCGGCGGCGAAATCCTGCAACCGCTCGAGGGTGCCGGCCGGCGGTCTGAGCTCCTCCAGCTTCTCCCGCAGCCGCTCGCACCGGCGGGCCAGAGCCTCCAGCTCCGCCTCAACGGGCGCATGGGAGTCCCCCGAGCCTCCGTCCGTCGCCGTGCCACGAACCCGATTCAGCAACTCCTCAGCCCGCATGGTGAGTTGGTCCGCGGCAAAAAGCGCGCTCAACTGAGGCATGTCATAGTGGCCTGGCCCAAGCGCCCCCAGGGTGCCTCCCTGTTCGGCCTGGTCAGGCTTCGTGTCCGTGGGGGGTTTCCAACCGCTGTTGTCCAGGGCCGCTTTCAGCTCCGGCGGGAGCGAGGGGTCGCCGTTCTCATCCCAGCCGTAGACTGGCTGCTGCTGCTCGGCGAGGGTGGTCGTGCCGGGATAGTGCTTCTCATAAAACAGGCTGCGTTTGAAGTCGTTGACCTCATAGGCTTCCTGAAGGCGGATGGCGACAATCCGCACCGGTTTGGTGATGTTGGAGTCCGGGAAGCGGAGGATGCCGTAGTTGAAGATGACCGGCGTGGCGGCCACCACCTCTCCCGGCATCTCCCGTTTGAGCTGATCGATGAACTCCTCATACCAGGCGAAGCCCTGAAGGCTCTGGTTGTCCAGGATGAGGTCTCCCAGCAGCCCGCGGGAGCGCTCCTGGATCATGTCCAGAAATCCGCCCAGCACGCTGACCACGATGAGCACCATGGCCACGCAGAGGGTCACCGCGGCGATGGCGAAGAAGGCGATGCGCCGCCGCCGCAGGTATCGCAGACTGAGGAAGAGCTTGTACATGGCGATGGCTCGGGTTCCCGTGGAGACGCGGCCCAGGCGAGGCCGGGCCGGGCGGACGGTCCGCTACCCTTCCTCTTGTACGTGGCTCGGGGCCACCGGTCGCTGGAGGGGGAAGAGGATCACCTCCCGGATGCTGGGGCTGTTGGTCAGCAGCATCACCAGGCGGTCGATGCCCAGACCCAGTCCCCCCGCCGGCGGCATCCCGTACTCCAGGGCGGTCAGGAAGTCCTCGTCCATGACGGCCATGGTCTGCTTCTGGCCCTCCAACTGTCTGCGGAAGTTCTCCTCCTGGACCGCCGGGTCGTTCAGTTCCGTGTAGGCGTTGGCCAGCTCCATCCCGGCGGCGAAGGTCTCGAACCGCAGGGCCATCGAGGGGTCCTCGGAGTGCCGCCGCGTCAGCGGACAGAGCGGCGCCGGCCAGTCCAGCACGAAACAGGGCTGCATCAGGTGCGGCTCCACCAGTCGCTCGAACAGCTCGCCCACCACCACGGCGTCGGCCATGTGTTTGTGCTCCACATCCAGCGAAGCGGCCTTGGCCCGAACGGCGGGCACGTCCCCCATGCGGACGCCGACATACTCGGCGAACAGGTCCCGGTATTGGCGGCGGGGCCAGGGCGGGGTGAAATCCAGCTCCTGTTCGCCGAACGGCCTGCGGTAGCCGCCGCCGATCCGCTCGATGGCCGCCAGGACGCAGGCCTCGGTGATCTCCATCATGTCGTGGTAGTCGCCGTACGCCTGGTAGAGCTCCAGCATGGTGAATTCGGGATTGTGTTGCGTGCTCAGCCCCTCGTTGCGGAAGTTGCGGTTGATCTCAAAGACCCGCTCCAGCCCGCCGACCAGCAGCCGCTTGAGGTACAGCTCCGGGCTGATCCGCAGATACAGGTCCATGTCCAGGGTATTGTGGTGGGTGATGAACGGCCGGGCCGCCGCGCCACCGTATTGCGGCTGGAGCATGGGCGTCTCCACTTCCATGAAGCCGCGATCCGTCAGGCAGCGGCGGATGGCCTCGACGATCTGACTGCGGGCCGCAAAGACCGCCCGCACCTGCGGGTTGGCGAACAGGTCTACGTAGCGACGGCGGTAGCGCAGGTCGGTGTCCTGAAGCCCGTGCCACTTCTCCGGCGGCTGGCGGAGCGACTTGCTCAGCATGGTGAGCGAATCGGCCCACACGGTAATCTCCCCGGTCTTGGTGGCCCCCAGCCGGCCCTCCACCCCGACATGGTCGCCCAGGTCCAGAAGCTTGGCCACGGCCCAACCCTCCCGCAGGGCCGCTTTGGACAGCCCGTACTGAATGTCGCCGGTGGCGTCGCGAACGGTCAGAAACATCAGATTTCCGAAGGTGCGGAGCAGGACCACGCGGCCGGCCGAACGAACCCGCTGGTCGTCGCGGATTTCGCCTGGCTCGATGTTCAGAACGCGGGCCCGTTGGTGGATGGAGCACGCGTGCTCGACGCCGGGGAAGCGTCTGCCGTAGGGGTCCTGGCCCAATTCGCGCAGGGCGGCGAGCTTCTTGCGTCGTTCGGCGATAAGAACTTCGCTCATCTTGCGATCCTGGGGCGGCAGGCCCGAGGGGGATGGTACCAGCGCTCCTGCGGTGCTTCAAACTTCCGACCTGTGGCGCGGATCAGTCGCGCGGGCCGGCGGCCGGGCGTATAATATCGTTAGGCGGTTTTTGACCTGCGGCGAACCGCGCTGCGGAGTGCGTCCGGTCCGGCGGGACAGAACTGAGAGCCGGTGCGACCTCATGCCCTCCACCCCTCCTGCCGACGCCCACGTCTTCAAAGACAGATGTCCCGCGTGCAAGACCGGCCTGATGATCGACCTGGAGGTGGCCGGTCCGCTCACCCGATGCCCCAAGTGCGGGGCCGTGCTGCGCGTCGTGCCGCCGGCGTCGGCGAGGAAGCGACAACGGCGCGTTGACGACTCCCTGGGTCCGGTGGCCGTCTGGATTTGCGCTATGGGTGCGCTGCTCATGCTGGGGGGCGTCGTGGCCCTCATGGTCACCGCCGCGGACAAACGTGCCGCGCGGACTCGTTCGCTCGGCTCCGTCCCGGTTACCGTCAGGCCCTCGGGCGGAAGCGACGGCTCATGGTTGACTCCGCCGCCGGCCGCAGGATGGGAGCCGGAAGATGAGGAGCTGACCGAGGGCCGCCCGGGCCCGGTCGCTTCGCCGCGGGGAACCGCTGAGCTGCCTGCATCCCCCGCTCCGTCTCCCCCACGAGCCACACCTGCTTTAGAATCGGCGTCGCCAGCCGACCCCACGCTACGGGCGCAGCTCGTTGCCCTGTGGGGGGACGTGTTCGCCCATCGCGAGGACGGCCGGGCGGGGCCGATCCTCTGGCGACCCGCCCCGTTCGACCATCATTTCGTTTTTTTCAGGCTGCGCCTGGGCAATCCGCAGAGCATGGAGGTTCGTCTGTTCTTCGACCGCCGGGCGTCGGAGCGGGCCATCAGCTTGAACCATCGCAGCGGTGCGGCGGCGGCTTGCCTTGGACGGCAGACCTCCAGCCGGGCCGCCCCTCTGCAGTTCGACCCGCGCCCATTCACCTTGGCCCCGGGGACTGAGAGCCTGGAGCTGACCGTCGCGTTCATCGTCCCCTCGAGCTGGCGAGCGGCGGCCCTGGTAGGCCCCGGTTTCGACCTCGGGGCGTTGGACCTCCCGCGACCCCCCGAGCCCACTCTGAAATCGCTCCACCCTCTAGCCGGTCGTTGGATGAGGGCCCCTGGCCAGCCGCTGAAACTGTATTTTTCGGATCCGGTGCTGAGTGAGCTGAGCCGGCCAAGGCTGCGTCAGCTCTTCATCACCTCCCGCGGCCCCGAGGAGTGCGTTCTGGCTCTGCCGCACGCGGACATCGGCGGCAGCTTGAAGCTGTCCTCGACCGATGCGCGGCGGTCGATCCTGAACTTCTCGTTGACCCTGGGGTCCTCCAGTCTCCACGGCCGGGCCCGGCTGGCCGACGATGACATCCTGGTGTTCTACGCCTCCGACCAGCCGTTCGAGCAGATCATCTACGTCCGCAAACCCATGTAGGGCCGGCCGGTTATCAGCCACGACCGGAGGCAGTTTGACTGGCGGCCGGGCATATCTTAGGTTTGCGTTGGCCGGTCCGCTGGAAGTGCTCGGAGAGCCGGCGGGCGGCCGGGTCCGCTTGCTAGGGAGTCCACCAGGACCGCGGCGTCCGCGGCCGGCGATTGTGGGTCGCGGGCCCAAGACTGCCCGAGGGGGGCGCCGGGATCAGAAAACTCCCGCTCAGACCTCCTTGCTTGGTTCGCGGTGCTTTCCGGTGGTGGAAAGAAGGTGGGTGTTCCATCGGAACACGGGACGGTCCGGACGGACCCCGGACCGTCCTTCTTCTTTGCGCTGCGTGCGGCCTGGGTGGGGGGCACGATCAAGCAATCATTTCGGCCAGCGCGGGAACCTGCTGCACCTCCTCGGTGGGCACCATGGTGATGCAGTTCCAAGGGCAGACCACGGCGCACAGCTTGCAGCCGATGCACACGGGCAGGTCGATGGTGCACAGGCCCATGGCGTAGCCGGGGTTGGCGGGATCGCTCACTTTGTCGATGCAGTCCACCGGGCAGACGGTCATGCAGGCCTCGCACCCCGTGCAGAGGTCTTCGTCCAGGATGGGCAGTTGCTTGGGCAGCTTCTTCTTTTTGGCCATAGTACAGGAGACGCTAGGAACGCCGACCACCCTTCGTCGGGCCAGGCGAGCCGGCGACGATGTGAGATTCTAAGCGACGCCCGGCGGGCCGACAACCGCCGTTCGAGCGCCCGCCCGGCCGTTGCCTTCCGCTTGCAGCGCCGCCCGGCGGACCAGCCAGCGGGGCTTCCTGTAGGTCCGCTTGGGCAGGACCCGCAAGTCTTCCACGTGGATGATACGGGCGCCTTTGGCCTCGATCTGGCGCAGGGCCAGGTCGGCGGCCGACCAGTCCCAGTAACCACATGCGTCCACCACCACCGCCACGCGCTTCTGGCGAGTGAGCAGACCGAGGGCCAGGGCCTTGATGCCGCTCTCGATGCCCACGCCGAAGATCACCATCTCCCCCACCCGGCACTCAGAAAGGAGGCGGTCCGCTTTGGGGTTGGCCAGCAAGTCCTCCGTTCGCTTGCGGAGGAGCACCTGGCGGTACCTCTTGAGCAGGTTCAGGGGGACGGCGAAGCTGTTGTCCGCCTCCAGGAGGGTCCGGTCGGGCAGCAGCGTGAAGGGCAGCTTGAGCTGACCCTCGGTGCCGTCGATGCAATGCCGTGGACGGCCGTTGGTGGACTCCTGCGGACGGTGGGCGTCGATGGCGGAAACGATGGGGACGCGGCTGAGCCGGGCCCAGGCAATGACGCGTTTCATCCGCTTGATGAGTTGCTCCCGGTTACGGACTTCACAGGGCGAATTCTCACAGAGGAAATCGCACTGCGTGCACATATCGATGAGGAGGTGACTACGCGGCATGTCTCAACCCTCCGACCTGTCGGCTCCAGCCCGATTCACGTGAGGCCTCCTTTTGCTGACCGAGATGACGCGGGTCAGCCCAAGTTACAGCCGGTTGAGATGGGATCGCTTCTTTCCCAAACACCCAAATCCGGCGGGACGCCCTTCTTTCCCATGCTATGATACCCATGGTGCATCCGGGAAGGCAACAGCTACTTGAAATCTCTAAGTCCTTGTGTAGAATAAGCTTAAGACACAGCCTCCCAATTTTTTTGGCCCTGCCGCCCTAGCCGGTCGCTCTTGACGCCACCGGTCCCTTGGCCGATGGATCGGGTGGCTTGGTCGCGCCAAGAGAGTGGCACCGGCGGGGGCGGACCTGGCGCCTGAGTCCTCGCGGGACAACCGGGCGCCATCCGGCCCGACCGCCTTGTGAATCTTTGTTGAACCCGGTCTCTCGAGCTCCGGGGCGCGGTTTGTGAAAAGAAGCGGCTGCTCAAGGGCCGGGCGGAGCCGGTTCCGGCGGTCAGAAGAGTTGGTAGCCGGGCGGGAGAGGTCCGCTCTGGAGACGGCTCTCAAAGGTCACTTGCCCGCGCCGGGGAGGCGGGTATACTTACACCGGCCGCCAAGAGCGGCACGGCCGAAGACCGGTTTCTGTTGATGGGTGTAGAAGGATGAGGCCTGAATGATTAAAGTCAAAGCCAGGGGAAACGAGTCGATCGACCAGATGGTCCGCCGCTTCAAGAAGATGTGCGAGAAGGAAGGGCTGACCAAGCAGATCAAGCGCAACAGCTACTACGAGAAGCCGAGTGAACGACGGCGTCGGCGGTTGCGCAAGTCGATCCGCAGGGAGCTCCAGGAGAGGTCCTAGCCGTTCCCCCGGCCTCCAGCCGTCGGAGGGCTCCCGTCTCGCCCGCCCGTTCAGCACCTGCACTTCAGGGTTTCGTTCTTTTCCAGTCGGCCAGGAAGCGCTCCAGACCCACGTCGGTCAGGGGATGGTCGAGTAACTTCTGGAAGACTGCGAACGGCATGGTGGCCGCGTCCGCCCCGGCCAGGGCGGCCTGCACCACGTGAAGAGGATGGCGGATGCTGGCCGCCAGAATCTCCGTCTGAAACCCGTAGTTGTCGTAGATCTGGCGGATTTGCTGGATCAACTCCATCCCGTCCTGCCCCACGTCGTCCATGCGACCGATGAACGGGCTGCAGTAGCTCGCCCCGGCCTTGGCCACGCACAGGGCCTGGATCGGCTGAAAGCACAGGGTCATGTTGACGGCGATCCCCTCGGTCCGGCAGGAGGTGAGGGCCTTGATCCCTTCTCGGGTGGTGGGAAGCTTGACCACGATGTTTTCCGCCAGCTTGGCCAGCGAGCGGGCCTCCTCCAGCATGCCGGCCACCTCGGTGCTGACCACCTCGGCCGAGACCGGACCGGAGGTGATCTCGCAGATGCGCATCAGGAGAGAACGGAACTCCTGTCCCTCCTTGGCGATCAGGCTGGGGTTGGTGGTGACGCCGTCCAGCAGGCCCATCTCGTGGGCGCAGCGGATCTGCTCCACGTTGGCGGTGTCCAGAAAAATCTTCATGTGTCGGCCCTTCCCTGAGTGCGGCCCGGCATCGGCCCGCGACGCGCGTGGCGTCCGGGCGGATAGTGTACGTTGGGGCGGCGCACGTGGCAAAGAACCGCCGCCTGGGGCCCCATCCGGGCGTATCTGAAATGGGGCGCGGCCCGTGGCCCGTTCAAGCCGGCCGCACGAGGAGGACAAATCCCCGAGAGTCCACTACAATTTGCGCGAACGCGCGCACGGACCGGAAACTCCGCGGCGACCAACGCTGGGGGCTCACGCCGGGGCCGACGGCCCGGGCAACCCGATGGGTTGGGAGTCGGCGTCGGAAGAGACCATGAGAGCCTACGTCCGCAACCTGTATCTGACGGTGAAGACCATCCTCATCGGCATGAGGGTCACGCTGCGCTACTGCTTCGCCCGGACGGTCACCGTGCAGTACCCGGACATGGCTCCCGTGCTCCAGCCTCGCTTCCGCGGCTTTCACTACTTTGAGATCGAAAAGTGCATCGCCTGCGACCTGTGCGCCAAGGCCTGCCCCGTGGACTGCATCTACATCGAAAAAACCGGCCCGCGGAAGATCGATCCGGAGACCGGCGTGGCCAAGGGCGGGGCCATGATCCGCTACGCCATCGACTACGCCAAGTGCATGTTCTGCGCCCTGTGTTGCGAGCCGTGCCCGACGGAGTGCATCCACATGGGCAACCTGCACGACCTGTCGGGCTATGACCGCCAGAGCATGATCGTGGAGTTCACCGAGCTGGCCAAGCAGGGCTTGCAGACGCCCCAGCCGCTGTGGATGCAGAAGGACCGGCTGCCGGCCTGGGCAGAGGCGCGCAAGAAGGAGTGGATCGCCCGTGGGGAGCCGCTCCGGGCGGAGATGCTCAAAGCCCTGGAAGAGCAGAAGGTGGAGAAAAAGGCGGCTGCCGCGGCGGCCGGCTGACCCCTGTTCGAGGATGAGGGTATGAACGGCGAGGCCAGGGTGATCTCGATTCTGTCATCGGCCCACGTGGACCTGACGGCCGGCCTGCTGCTGTTCGTGGCCGCGGGCATCGCCATGGTGCTGGGAGCGTTGCTGGTGGGCAAGCTGGTGCGAACCAGGCTGCCGCATCCGGAGAAGCTCTCCATCTACGAATGCGGCGAACCGACCATCGGCCAGAGCTGGATTCAGTTCGACCTGCGCTTTTACGTGGTGGCCCTGGTGTTCGTCATCTTCGACATGGAGATCGCCCTTTTTTACGCCTGGGCGGTGGTTTTCGGCGGGGGGGCCCTGGAGCCGACGGCCCGCACGCCGGAGGCGCTGTCGCAGGTGAAGTGGGCCGCCCTGTGGGACATGCTGTTCTTCTTCGGGGTGATCGTGGTGGGGTTCCTGTACCTGTGGCGGTACGGGTACCTGGATTGGGTCCGGGCGTGGACCGGCCAAGCGGCGGACAAGCCTGAGAGCGGCCTGTCCGCGTCGGTGGGCCGCTGGGAGGGGCAAACATGAGCTGGATCGAGAACCGGTTCGAGGAAGGGCTGATCGTGACCAGTCTGGACTGGGCGATCAACTGGGCCAGGTCCAACAGCATCTGGCCGATGACTTTCGGGCTGGCGTGTTGCGCGATCGAGATGATGGCCGTGGGGGCCTCGCGCTTTGACATCGACCGCTTCGGGGCGGGGGCCTTCCGGGCCACGCCGCGCCAGGCGGACCTGATGATCGTGGCCGGCACGGTGACCTACAAGATGGCCTCGCGTCTCAAGCGGCTCTACAACCAGATGCCTGATCCGAAGTACGTGATCGCCATGGGGGCCTGCACGGTGGGCGGGGGACCGTACTTCAAGCACGGCTACCACGTGGTCAAAGGGGTGGACCTGGTGGTTCCGGTGGACGTGTACGTGCCCGGCTGCCCGCCCCGCCCGGAGTCGCTGCTCGAAGGTCTGATGCGTCTGCAGGACAAGATTCGCCACCAGACCATCGCCAGAAACCCGCTGGCCCGGGCCAAGGAAAAAGCCCTGGCGGGGGCGTAGCCGGCTGTGCCGCTGAGACCATGACCGCTGAAGAAATCTGCCAGCTTCTGACCGACAGATTCGGCGAAACCAACCTGGAGCCGCGACTGCAGGGCGGGCACCCGCATGCCCTGGTGCGGGCGGAGCGTTGGCCGGAGGTGGCCCGCTTCCTGCGCGGCGACCCGCGCCTGGGCG
>Ga0073934_10005393_pt1 | contig 19865 bp, 18 predicted proteins | sample LarsenN4metaG_FD_76834 | JGI IMG/M metagenome (GOLD analysis project Ga0073934, IMG submission 76834) | Hot spring sediment bacterial and archeal communities from British Columbia, Canada, to study Microbial Dark Matter (Phase II) - Larsen... ... | reverse complement strand
GTGTTCATCGGCTCGTGCACCAACAGCCGCATCGAGGACCTGCGCGAGGCCGCCGCGGTGGTGCGCCGGCTCGGCGGCCGGGTGGCATCGAACGTGAAGCTCGCGATGGTGGTGCCCGGCTCGGGACTGGTGAAGGCGCAGGCCGAGCGCGAGGGGCTGCACGAGGTGTTCAGGGCCGCGGGCTTCGAGTGGCGCGAGCCCGGCTGCTCGATGTGCCTGGCGATGAACGCCGACCGGCTCGAGCCCGGCGAGCGCTGCGCCTCGACCAGCAACCGCAACTTCGAGGGCCGGCAGGGCGCCGGCGGGCGCACGCACCTCGTGAGCCCCGCGATGGCCGCCGCGGCCGCCATCGAGGGTCGTTTCGTCGACGTGCGCCGCCTCGTCTGAGGCGCGCGCAGGCATCCGGAGCATCAGCATGCAAGCCTTCACCGTGCACCAGGGGATCGTGGCGCCGCTGGACCGCGAGAACGTCGACACCGACGCCATCATCCCGAAGCAGTTCCTGAAGTCGATCCACCGCTCGGGCTTCGGGCCCAACCTGTTCGACGAGTGGCGCTACCTCGACCGCGGCGAGCCCGGCCAGGACCCGGCCGCGCGCAAACCGAACCCCGATTTCGTGCTCAACCGGCCGCGCTACCGCGGCGCGTCGATCCTGCTCGCGCGGCGCAACTTCGGCTGCGGCTCGAGCCGCGAGCACGCGCCGTGGGCGCTGCAGCAGTACGGGTTCCGCGCGCTCGTCGCGCCGAGCTTCGCCGACATCTTCTTCAACAACTGCTTCAAGAACGGGCTGCTGCCGATCGTGCTGCCGGAGGCGGACGTGCAGAAGCTGTTCGACGAGGTCGCCGCGTTCGTCGGCTACCAGCTCACGATCGACCTCGCGCGCCAGCGGATCGTCAAGCCCGACGGCAGCGAGCTGGCGTTCGACGTCGAGCCGTTTCGCAAGCAGTGCCTGCTCAACGGCTGGGACGACATCGGCCTCACCTTGCGTCACGCCGACGCGATCCGCACCTTCGAGGCCGAGCGACTGGCGCGTCGGCCCTGGCTGGAGAAGGCATGACCCTGCGCAAGATCGCCGTGCTGCCGGGCGACGGCATCGGCCCCGAGATCATCGAGCAGGCGGTGCGCGTGCTGCGCGCGCTCGACCTGCCGCTCGAACTCACCGAAGCGCCGGTCGGCGGCGCGGCCTACGAGCGGCACGGCCACCCGCTGCCGGCGTCGACTCTGGAGCTGGCAAAGGAAGCCGACGCGGTGCTGTTCGGCGCGGTGGGCGACTGGAAGTACGACACGCTGGATCGGCCGCTGCGTCCAGAGCAGGCCATCCTCGGACTGCGCCGGCACCTGCAGCTGTTCGCCAACTTCCGTCCGGCGATCTGCTACCCGGAGCTGACGCACGCGTCGAGCCTGAAGCCCGAGCTCGTGGCGGGCCTCGACATCCTGATCATCCGCGAGCTCACCGGCGACATCTACTTCGGCCAGCCGCGCGGCCGCCGCAGCGCGCCCGACGGGCCGTTCGCGGGCCAGCCCGAGGCCTTCGACACCATGCGCTACTCGAAGCCCGAGATCGAGCGCATCGCGCACGTGGCGTTCCAGGCGGCGCGCAAGCGCGGCAAGAAGGTCACCAGCGTCGACAAGGCCAACGTGCTCGAGACCTTCCAGTTCTGGAAGGACGTGGTGACCGAGGTGCACGCGCAGTACCCCGACGTGGCGCTGGAGCACCTGTACGTCGACAACGCGGCCATGCAGCTCGTGCGCGCGCCGAAGAAGTTCGACGTGGTGGTCACCGGCAACATGTTCGGCGACATCCTGTCCGACGAGGCGGCGATGCTGACGGGCTCGATCGGCATGCTGCCGTCGGCGTCGCTCGACGCGCACGGCAAGGGCCTGTACGAGCCCAGCCACGGCAGCGCGCCCGACATCGCGGGCCAGGGCGTGGCGAATCCGCTGGCTACAATCCTGTCCGCTGCCATGATGTTGCGCTACTCCCTCGACCTCGCCGACGCCGCCGACCGCATCGAGTCCGCGGTGCGCGCGGTGCTGGCCGCGGGCGTGCGCACGCCGGACATCTGGTCCGAAGGCACCACGAAGGCGGGCACGCGCGAAATGGGCGATGCAGTGCTCGCCGCGCTCGCGGGCAAAACCATCATCACCGGCAAGAGCTAGTCAGGCTCCGGTTCGTCTCGCCCCCGTCCCCGGCGAAGCGAGCCGGGGATGCAGGAACCACCATCCACGAAAGGGCGAACGACATGGCACTCACGGGATTCATCGGCTGGCGCGGCATGGTCGGCTCCGTGCTCATGGAGCGCATGCAGGCCGAAGGCGACTTCGCGCTGATCGAGCCGCTGTTCTTCAGCACCAGCAACGTCGGCGGCGCGGCGCCGGCGATGGCGAAGAACGAGACGAAGCTGCAGGACGCCTACGACATCGCGGCCCTGAAGCGCTGCGACGTCATCGTCACGTGCCAGGGCGGCGACTACACCCACGAGGTGTTCCCGAAGCTGCGCGCGGCCGGCTGGAACGGCCACTGGATCGACGCCGCGTCGGCGCTGCGCATGAAGGACGACGCCGTCATCGTCCTCGACCCGGTGAACCTGCCGGTCATCAAGAACGCGCTGGCGCGCGGCGGCCGCAACTGGATCGGCGGCAACTGCACGGTGAGCTGCATGCTCATGGGCGTGGGTGCGCTGTTCAAGGCCGGGCTGGTGGAGTGGATGAGCACCATGACCTACCAGGCCGCCTCGGGCGGCGGCGCGCAGCACATGCGCGAGCTGCTCGCGCAGTTCGGCACCCTGAACCACGAGGTGAAGGACCTGCTGGCCGACCCGATGAGCGCGATCCTCGAGATCGACCGCCGCGTGATCGAGAAGCAGCGCACGCTCGACGACGCCGAGAAGGCGAACTTCGGCGTGCCGCTGGGCGGCTCGCTGATCCCGTGGATCGACAAGGACCTCGGCAACGGCATGAGCCGCGAGGAGTGGAAGGGCATGGCCGAGACCAACAAGATCCTCGGCCAGGGCGAGGGCTTCGGCACGCCGGCCGTGCCGGTCGACGGCTTCTGCGTGCGCATCGGTGCGATGCGCTGCCACAGCCAGGCGCTGACCTTCAAGCTCAGGCGCGACGTGCCGGTGTCGGAGATCGAGGCGATGATCGCCGCCGACAACGAGTGGGTGAAGGTGGTGCCCAACACGCGCGAGGCCACGATGGCGCAGCTCACGCCGGTCGCGGTGACCGGCACCTTGACGATTCCCGTCGGCCGCATCCGCAAGCTCGCGATGGGCCCCGAGTACCTCGGCGCCTTCACCATCGGCGACCAGTTGCTGTGGGGCGCAGCCGAGCCGCTGCGGCGAATGCTCAGGATCCTGCTGGAGGCGTGAACGCTCACGTTGCCCGTGGACAACAACTCCGTCACGCAGACGCGAAGTGTGCGAAGCGTGACGGAATGTCAGCCATTGCATGAGCTTGTCAGCGTATCTGCTTGCTGATATTGTGATTTCGCTGAAGTGGCCGCGAACTCGTTCGCCTCGCGTAGTCACTCACACACAATCGAGCGCGGCGTGCTGCAAGCCAGAACACGCATGCTGCAGTTGGGAGTCGCCTTGGAGAACAGCTGGATGAGATCGGGCCGTTTTGCACTCACCGCGGTCGCTGCAGCCGCGCTCTGGATGTCGGTCCCCGACGCGAACGCGCTGGGCCTGGGCCGGCTGGCCGTGCAGTCCGCACTCGGTGAGACTCTGCGCGCCGACATCGACGTCACCAGCATCACGGCGGAAGAAGCCTCCAGCCTGCGCGTGCGCATCGCGCCGCCCGAGGCGTACCGCGCCGCCGGCGTCGACTTCAATCCCGCGCTCACCAACGCCACGGTCCAGCTGCTGCGCCGCCCCGACGGCCGGCCCTACCTGCGCCTGACCAGCGACCGCCCGGTGCAGGAGCCGTTCGTCGACGTGATCCTCGAGTTGACCTGGGCGAGCGGCCGCCTGGTGCGCGAGTACACCTTGCTGATCGACCCGCCGACCGTGCGCGCCCCGGCCCCGCAGGCCGCGGCGCCGTCGACGGCTCCCGTGATCTCGGCCGCGCCGAGCCCGGCGCCGGCCCCGGCCGCGGCGACGCCCGCTCCGTCGCCGGCGCCGCGCGCCGCGGCGCCCGCGCCCTCACCGCGGGCGGCCGCTGCGCCGGCGACGCCGCGCCAGACGGTGGACGAGTACACCGTGAAGTCCGGCGACACCTTGTACCGCGTCGCCACGCGCACGCAGCACACGGGCGTGTCGCTCGACCAGATGCTGGTGTCGCTGTTCCGCGGCAACCCGCAGGCCTTCATCGACAACAACATGAACCTGCTGAAGGCCGGCGCCGTCCTCAAGGTGCCGAGCGCCGACGAGGCGAAGTCCGTCTCGACGGCCGAAGCCCGGCAGGAGATCCGCGCCCAGAGCTCCGACTTCGGCAGCTACCGCCAGCGCCTGGCCGCCGCGGCGCCCGCCGCCCGCACGGCGCAGAACGAGCGCCAGGCTGCCGGCAAGGTGCAGGCCTCCGTCGAGGACAGGCAGGCCGGCGCCCAGACACCCGATCGCCTGACGCTCACGAAGCCGGGCAGCGCCGGCAAGAGCGCCGCCGAAGAGAAGGTCTCGAAGGAGAGCGCGAAGAAGGAGACGCAGTCGCGCGTCGCCGAGTTGTCGAAGAACGTCGAGGACCTCCAGAAGCTCTCGAAGGAGGCCGCGGCCGCCAAGCCGGGTACCGGCTCGGGCGCCGGGCCGGCGGTCGTCGCCGCGGCGCCGGCGGCCGCAGCTGCGCCGACACCCGCGGCCGCACCGGCACCCACTCCGGCACCCGCCCAGGCCACGGGCCCGACACCGTCACCGAGCCCCGCCCCGGCGGCGTCGCCCGCACCGGCTTCTCCGCCGGCCGCGGCAGCGCCGACGCCCGCACCGGCGCCTGCTCCCGCGGCACCGGCACCCACGCCGGCGCCTGCCCCCGCCGCCGAAGCGCCGGCCCCCGCGCCGGCGGCAGCCCCTGCGCCCGCGCCGACGCCGGCCCCGACCGTCGCCGCCAAGCCGCCGGCGCCGCCTGCCGCCGCTGCGGCCGACGAGCCCGGCTTCATGACCGCGCTGCTCGACAACCCGCTGATCCTGCCGGCCGGCGGCGTGCTGGCCGCACTGCTCGCCGGCCTCGGCATCTATCGCCTGCGCAGCCGTTCGCGCGCCGACAGCGGCGAGACCTCGTTCCTCGAGAGCCGCCTGCAGCCCGACTCGTTCTTCGGCGCCAGCGGCGGCCAGCGCGTCGACACGCGCGACGCGGCCGGCGCGTCGTCGTCGATGAGCTACTCGCTGAGCCAGCTCGATGCGATCGGTGACGTCGATCCGGTGGCCGAGGCCGACGTGTACCTCGCCTATGGCCGCGACCTGCAGGCCGAGGAGATCCTCAAGGAGGCGATGCGCGCCAACCCCGACCGGCTGGCCGTGCGCACGAAGCTGCTCGAGGTGTACGCCAAGCGGCGCGACACCAAGGGCTTCGAACTGCTCGCCACGCAGCTCTATTCGCTGACGCGTGGCGAGGGCGACGACTGGACCAAGGCGCAGGAACTCGGCCTGTCGATCGATCCGGAGAATCCGCTGTACCAGCCGGGCGGACAGCCGTCGGCGATGGTGGCGATCGGCGGCGACAAGCTGGTCGAGCCGCTGGGCGCCAGCACGATGCCGCAGTCGGTGCTGCCGTCGCCGTCGCAGTACGAGCAAAGCGGCCTGAGCACATCGCCGCCGCCGCTTGACACCTCGTCGGGCGTCGACCTCGACCTCGACCTGGGCGGCCCCGCGGAGCTGCCCCCGGCGCCGCCGGCGCCGGAGGTGACGCGGCCGCTCGAGCAGGCCGCGCAGGCGCCGGCCGCCGAGCCCAAGGCCTTCGGCGCGTCGAAGGCGATGGACTTCGACCTGTCGGACATCTCGCTGGACCTCAACGCTCCGGGTGACGCCGGGGCGAGCAGCCTGCCGCCGATGGACGACGGCGCCGACCCGCTCGCGCGCAAGCTCGAGCTGGCCGAGGAGTTCCGCCAGATCGGCGACATGGAAGGTGCGCGCGACCTGCTGCAGGAAGTCGTCGCCAAGGCCGACGGCGCGCTGAAGGCGAAGGCGCAGACCATGCTCGACCGCCTCGCCTGAGCGCGGCGCGGGCACCACGACGCATCGAGAGGCGCCCATGCGCATCGCGCTGGGCATTGCCTATCGCGGCACGCGCTACCACGGCTGGCAGAGCCAGCCCGACGCCCGCACGGTGCAAGACCAGGTCGAGCGCGCGCTCTCGACCTTCGCCGACACCCCGCTGCGCGTGACCTGCGCGGGGCGCACCGACAGCGGCGTCCACGCGCTCAACCAGGTCGTCCACTTCGACACGCCGGTCCGGCGCGAGCCGTTCTCGTGGGTGCGCGGCACCAACCGCTACCTGCCGGGCGACATCGCGGTGCAGTGGTGCCGCGAGGTGCCGGACGACTTCCACGCGCGCAATCACGCGCGCGGCCGCCGCTACGCCTACCTGCTGCTCGAGTCGCCCGTGCGGCCCGCGCTGGAAAGCGGCTTCGCGGGCTGGACGTTTCGTCCGCTGGACGTCGTCGCGATGCGCGAGGCCGCGCGGCATCTCGTCGGCACGCACGACTTCAGCGCCTTTCGCGCCGCCGAGTGCCAGGCGAAGTCGCCGGTGAAGGAGCTGCGCTCGATCGGCATCGAGCGACACGGCGCCTACTGGCGCTTCGACTTCGACGCCAGCGCCTTCCTGCATCACATGGTGCGCAACCTCATGGGCTGCCTGGTCGCGGTCGGTGCACGGCGGCACCCGCCGCAGTGGATCGCGGAGGTGCTGGCCTCGCGGCGCCGCGACATCGCCGCGCCGACCTTCGGCCCCGACGGGCTGTACTTCGCCGGGCCGTACTACGATCGCGCGCTCGAACTGCCCGAGCACACGCCGGCGTTCGACTGGCTGCCGCGATGACCTTCCCGACGACCCGACGCACGCGCATCAAGATCTGCGGCCTCACGCGCGAGGCCGACGTCGACGCGGCCGTCGAGGCGGGCGCCGATGCGGTGGGCTTCGTGCTGTGGCCGGGCAGCCCGCGCGCGGTGGACGTCGCCCGCGCGGCGGCGCTCGCCGAGCGGCTGCCGCCGTTCGTCACGCCGGTGGGGTTGTTCGTGAACGCGACGGCGGCCGAGGTGCAGGCGGCCGTCGCCGCGATGCCCGGCTTGCTGCTGCAGTTCCACGGCGACGAGACCCCCGCGCAGTGCCGCGCCGCGGGCCGTCCGTACCTGCGCGCCGCGAGGATGTCGGCGGGGTTCGATTTGCTAGACTTCGCGTCCCGTTTCTCCGACGCCCGGGCCCTGCTGCTCGACGCCTTCGTCGACGGCTACGGCGGGGGCGGAAAGGTGTTCGATTGGTCACTCGTTCCACCAAGCGTGCCCCGTCCGCTCGTTTTGTCTGGTGGGTTGAATCCTGCAAACGTGACCGAAGGGGTGCTCGCCGTCCGGCCCTGGGCCGTTGACGTGAGCTCCGGCGTGGAGAGCGCCAAGGGCATCAAGGATGCCGACGCGATCCGCCGGTTCTGCGACGCGGTGCGTGCCGCCGATGCGCGGCTCGCCGAGCGAGCCTCCTGACCACGAGATCCATGTCCCACTACCAGCAACCCGATGCGCGGGGCCATTTCGGGCCGGTGCACGGCACCTACTACGGCGGCACCTTCGTCGCCGAGACCCTGATCCACGCGCTCGACGAACTGAAGGCCGCCTACGCCGAGGCGCAGCGCGATCCGGCGTTCCAGGCCGAGTTCCGGCGCGAGCTGAAGCACTTCGTCGGCCGGCCCAGCCCCGTCTACCACGCAGCGCGCCTGAGCCGCGAGATCGGCGGCGCGCAGATCCACCTGAAGCGCGAGGACCTCAACCACACCGGCGCGCACAAGGTCAACAACACCATCGGCCAGGCACTGCTCGCGCGGCGCATGGGCAAGCCGCGCGTCATCGCCGAGACCGGGGCCGGGCAGCACGGCGTGGCCACCGCCACCGTGTGCGCGCGCTACGGCATGGAGTGCGTGGTGTACATGGGCAGCGAGGACGTGAAGCGCCAGTCGCCCAACGTGTACCGCATGCACCTGCTCGGCGCGAAGGTGGTGCCGGTCGAATCGGGCAGCCGCACCTTGAAGGACGCGCTCAACGAAGCGCTGCGCGACTGGGTGACCCACGTCGAGAACACCTTCTACATCATCGGCACGGTCGCCGGTCCGCACCCTTACCCGACGATGGTGCGCGACTTCCAGCGCGTGATCGGCGACGAGTGCGTCGAGCAGATGCCCGAGCTCATCGGCCGGCAGCCCGACGCCGTGATTGCCTGCGTGGGAGGCGGCAGCAACGCGATGGGACTGTTCTACCCGTACATCGAGCACGAGAACGTGCGGCTGATCGGCGTCGAGGCGGCGGGGCAGGGCCTGGCCAGCGGCAGGCACGCGGCGTCGCTGTCGGCCGGCACACCGGGCGTGCTGCACGGCAACCGCACCTACCTGCTGCAGGACGCGAACGGCCAGATCACCGAGACGCACTCCATCTCCGCCGGACTCGACTACCCCGGCGTCGGCCCCGAGCACGCCTACCTGAAGGACATCGGCCGCGCCGAGTACGTCGGCATCACCGACGACGAGGCGCTCGCCGCCTTCCACCGCCTCTGCCGCACCGAGGGCATCATCCCCGCGCTGGAGTCGAGCCACGCGGTGGCGCACGCGATGAAGCTCGCCGCGACCCTGCGGACCGACCAGCATCTGCTGGTCAACCTGAGTGGGCGCGGCGACAAGGACATCGGCACCGTGGCCGACCTGTCCGGCGCCGAGTTCTATTGCCGCCCGTCCTGCAAGGGACAGGCGGTCAAGCAGTGAGGCGCCGGTGAGCCGCATCGCCGCCACGTTCGACGCGCTGAAGGCGCAGCGCCGCAAGGCGCTGATCCCGTACGTGACCGCCGGCGATCCTTTCGCCGATGCCACGCCCGAGCTGATGTGCGCGCTGGCCGAGGCCGGCGCCGACGTCATCGAGCTCGGCGTGCCGTTCTCCGACCCGATGGCCGACGGCCCCGTCATCCAGAAGGCCTCGGAGCGCGCGCTCGCGCGCGGCATCGGCCTGCCGCAGGTGCTGGCCATGGTGCGCGCGTTTCGCGCGAAGAACGACCGCACGTCCGTCGTGCTGATGGGCTACGCCAACCCGATCGAGCGCTATGGCGCCGAGCGCTTCGTCGCCGATGCGAAGGCCGCCGGCGTCGACGGCGTGCTGGTGGTCGACTACCCGCCCGAGGAGTGCGAGGCGTTCGCCGCACGGCTGAAGGCCGCGGGGCTCGACCCGATCTTCCTGCTCGCGCCGACCTCGACCGACCAGCGCATGCGCGAAGTCGGCCGCGTCGCGAGCGGCTACGTGTACTACGTGTCGCTCAAGGGCGTGACCGGTGCCGGCCACCTCGACACCGCCGCCGTCGCGCAGGCGATCCCGCGCATCCGCGCGCACGTGAAGGTGCCGGTGGGCGTGGGCTTCGGCATCCGCGACGCGGCCACGGCGCGCGCTGTGGCGCGCTCGGCCGACGCCGTGGTGATCGGCTCACGCCTCGTGCAGCTGCTCGAGGAGCAGTCGCGCGAGACCCTGCTGAGCGCGGCGCGCGAGTTCATCGCGGGCCTCCGCGCGGCACTCGACCTACCAGGAGACGAAGCATGAGCTGGCTCGAGAAACTGCTTCCCCCGAAGATCCAGCCGACCGACCCGGCCGAGCGCCGCTCGGTGCCCGAGGGGCTGTGGATCAAGTGCCCGTCGTGCGAGTCGGTGCTCTACAAGACCGACCTCGAGCAGAACCTCAACGTCTGCCCGAAGTGCAGCCACCACCACCGCATCGGCGCGCGCCAGCGGCTCGACGGCTTCCTCGACCCCGAGGGCCGCTACGAGATCGGCCAGGAGGTCGTGCCGGTCGACGCGCTGAAGTTCAAGGACAGCAAGAAGTACCCCGAGCGCCTGAAGGACGCGCTCGAAGCCACCGGCGAGACCGACGCGCTGGTGGTCGTCGGCGGCGCGGTGATGACGGTGCCGGTGGTCGCCGCGTGCTTCGAGTTCGACTTCATGGGCGGCTCGATGGGCTCGGTGGTCGGCGAGCGCTTCGTGCGCGGCGTCGAGACCGCGCTCGAGCAGAAGTGCCCGTTCGTCTGCTTCACCGCGACCGGCGGCGCGCGCATGCAGGAAGGCCTGCTGTCGCTGCTGCAGATGGCCAAGACCAACGCCGCGCTCACGCGCCTGGCCAAGGCGCGGCTGCCGTACGTGAGCGTGCTGACCGACCCGACGATGGGCGGCGTGTCGGCGAGCTTCGCGTTCGTGGGCGACGTGGTGATCGCCGAGCCCAAGGCGCTGATCGGATTCGCCGGCCCGCGCGTGATCGAGAACACCGTGCGCGAGAAGCTGCCCGAGGGCTTCCAGCGCAGCGAGTTCCTGATGGGCAAGGGCGCGCTCGACATGATCTGCGACCGCCGCGAGCTGCGTCCCACGGTCGCGCGGCTGCTGGCGCTGCTGATGCGGCAGAGCGCCGACGCCGTCGCCTGACGGCCGCGCCACGATCCGCACGACGATCCGCACGACGTTGGCGCCCCGCACGCTCGCCGACTGGCTCGCGCACTGCGAGCGCCTGCACCCCGTCACGATCGACCTCGCGCTCGATCGCGTGAGCGTGGTGCGCGACCGCCTGGGACTGCGCTTCGACGCGCCGGTGTTCACGGTGGCCGGCACCAACGGCAAGGGCTCCACCTGCGCGATGCTCGACGCGATCCTGCGCGCCGCGGGCTATCGCGTCGGCGTGTACACCTCGCCGCACCTCGTGCACTTCGAGGAGCGCTGCCGCGTCGACGGCGAGGTCGTCACCGCCGACACGCTGCTGCCACACTTCGAGGCGGTCGAGGCCGCGCGCGGCGACACGCCGCTCACGTACTTCGAGTTCACCACGCTCGTGATCCTGCGACGGCTCGCGCTCGCCGGGCTCGACGCGGTGGTGCTGGAGGTCGGCCTCGGCGGCCGGCTCGACGCGGTGAACGCGATCGACACCGACTGCGCCGTCGTCACCAGCATCGACCTCGACCACATGGAGTACCTCGGGCCCGACCGCGAGTCCATCGGGCGCGAGAAAGCCGGCATCTTCCGCACCGGCCGGCCCGCGATCGTGGGCGACCCGCAGCCGCCGGCCAGCGTGATCGAGCGCGCACGCGAGATCGGTGCCGACCTCTGGCGCTTCGGCGAGGACTTCCACTACCGCGGCGACCGCCAGCAGTGGAACTGGGCCGGCCGCGGACGCCGTCTCAATGCGCTCGGCTACCCGGCGCTGCGCGGCGCCAACCAGCTGCTCAACGCGTCGGCCGTGCTGGCGGCGCTGCAGGCCTTGCGCGACCGCCTGCCGGTGCCGCTGCAGGCGGTGCGTCAGGGGCTCGCGACGGTGGAGCTGGCCGGCCGCTTCCAGATCGTGCCCGGCCAGCCGACCCTGGTGCTCGATGTCGCGCACAACCCGCACGCCGCGGCGACGCTCGCCGTCAACCTCGACCAGATGGGCTTCTATCCGCGCACGCACGTCGTGTTCGGCGCGATGCGCGACAAGGACGTGGCGGGCATCGTGCAGCGCATCGCGCCGCTGGCCGACGCGTGGTACCTGTGCGACCTTCCGACCGGCCGCGCCGCGAGCGCGCAGGAACTGGCCGCGCTGCTGCCCGCGCAGGCACCACGCTCGCTGCACGCCGACCCGTCGTCGGCCCTGCATGCGGCGCTGGAGCACGCAGACCCCACTGATAGAATTCTCGTGTTCGGTTCGTTCTACACCGTCGGTGGCGTGTTGAAGGACGGCGTGCCGCGGCTCGCCGCGCGCCACGTGGGTTGACGCAGCCGCCCGACCCCAGCGCCGGCGCGTGCCGGCCGAGTCTGCGACCCGCCTTGCGAGCCACCCCGACATGGGCCTGCTGTCGTTCCTGAAAGGCAAGAGCACTCCCGGTGCCACGCCGGCCCGTGCCGCCGCGGCGGCCGACGCGGTGGGCGAGGCGCGCTCGCGCGCGCGCCACAGGCTGATCGGCGCGGCGGTGCTGGTGGGCCTGGGCGTCATCGGGTTCCCGCTGCTGTTCGAGACGCAGCCGCGCCCGATCGCGGTGGACGTGCCGATCGAGATCCCGCGCAAGGACGCAGCCGCGCCGCTGTCGCCGCCGCGCGCCGCCGCGCCGGCCCGGCCCGCTGCCTCGACGCCGGCGCCCGGCGCGCCCGCGGCGGCCGCGACCGCGCCGAAGAAGGACGAGGTGATCACCGAGTCGCGTGCCGACGCCGGACGCGAGGTCGCGCCGCGCGAACCGTCGCCCGCTGTCGTGGCGGCGCCTGCCAGTGCGCCGGTCGCATCGAAGCCGGCCGCGAGCGCACCGGCCGCGAAGCCGGCCTCGAACACGCCGGCCGCGAACGTCGCCAAGGCGCCGACCGAGGCGCCGAAGCCGGCCGCCACCGACGCCGCGCGCGCGAAGGCCCTGCTCGAAGGCAAGGACACGACCTTGGCCAAGGCCGACTCGCCTGCCGCGAAGGGCACCGATGCCGCCGCGGCCACGACCCGCATGGTCGTGCAGGTCGGCGCGTTCGCCGACGCCAACGCGGCGAAGGACATGCGCCAGCGCGTCGAGAAGCTCGGCCTCAAGACCTACACGCAAGTGGTCGAGACCGACTCCGGCAAGCGCATCCGCGTGCGCGTCGGACCGTTCCCGTCGCGCGAGGAGGCCGACAAGGTGGCCGAGCGGATCAAGGCCGCGGGCATCCAGGCGTCGGTGCTCACCTTATGAGCCTGTCGACGCTCGACTGGGTGCTGCTCGGCGTGCTGCTGCTGTCGGCGGTGGTCGGTCTGTGGCGCGGCCTCGTGTACGAGGTGCTGTCGCTCGCCGGCTGGATCGTCGCGTACTTCGCGGCGCAGCTCATCGCGCCGGCCGTGGCGCCGAGCCTGCCGATCGGCGCGCCGGGCTCGGCGTTGAACGTGGGGGCCGCGTTCGCGGCGGCGTTCGTGGTCGTGCTCATCGCGTGGGCGCTCGCGGCGAAGCTCGTGCGCGCGCTGCTGCACGCCACGCCGCTGAGCAGTATCGACCGGCTGCTCGGCGCGGTGTTCGGCGTGCTGCGCGGCGGGGTGCTGCTGCTCGTGGTGGCCACGCTCGTGGCGCTCACGCCGATGAAGGCGTCGGCCGCGTGGCAGCAGTCGCAGGTGGCGAAGCAGCTGCAGTCGGCGCTGCGCGAACTCAAGCCGCTGCTGCCGGCCGACGTGGCGAAGCACCTGCCGGCGCAGGCGAACTGAAGCATCCGGGGACCCAGAGCATGTGCGGCATCGTCGGCGTCATCTCCAGCGCGCCGGTCAACCAGCTGATCTACGACGCGCTGCTGCTGCTGCAGCACCGCGGGCAGGACGCGGCGGGCATCGTCACGATGCAGGGCACCAAGTGCTTCATGCACAAGGCGCGCGGCATGGTGCGCGACGTCTTCCGCACGCGCAACATGCGCGCGCTGCCGGGCAACGTGGGCCTCGGCCAGGTGCGCTACCCGACCGCCGGCAACGCCTACAGCGAGGAAGAGGCGCAGCCGTTCTACGTGAACGCGCCGTTCGGCATCGTGCTCGTGCACAACGGCAACCTGACCAACGCCCACGCGCTGAAGGCCGAGCTGTTCGAGATCGACCGGCGGCACATCAACACCGAGAGCGACACCGAGGTGCTGATCAACGTGCTGGCGCACGAGCTCGAGCGCGAGGCGCGCGACCTCGAGCTCACGCCCGATGCGGTGTTCCGCGCCGTCGCCGCGGTGCACCGGCGCGTGAAGGGCTCGTACGCGGTGGTGGCGCTGATCGCCGGCCACGGGCTGCTGGCCTTCCGCGACCCGTTCGGCATCCGTCCGCTGTGCTTCGGCGAGGGGCTCACCCCCGAGGGCCGCGAGCTCATGGTGGCCAGCGAGTCCGTCGCGCTGGAGGGCACCGGGCACCGCCCGATCCGCGACGTCGCGCCCGGCGAGGCGATCTTCATCGACCTCGACGGGCGTGTGCACGCGCGCCAGTGCGCCGAGCACCCGACGCTGCATCCGTGCATGTTCGAGTTCGTCTACCTCGCGCGGCCCGACTCGGTGATGGACGGCATCCCGGTGTACCAGGCGCGCCTGAACCTCGGCGAGACCCTGGCGCAGCGGCTGATCTCGACCATGCCGCCGAGCGAGATCGACGTGGTGATCCCGATCCCCGAGTCGAGCCGGCCGTCGGCGATGCAGCTCGCGCAGAAGATCGGCAAGCCGTACCGCGAGGGCTTCGTGAAGAACCGCTACGTCGGGCGCACGTTCATCATGCCCGGGCAGGCGGTGCGCAAGAAGTCGGTGCGGCAGAAGCTCAACGCCATCGCGCAGGAGTTCAAGGGACGCAACGTGCTGCTGGTCGACGACTCGATCGTGCGCGGCACGACGAGCAAGGAGATCGTGCAGATGGCCCGCGAGGCCGGCGCGCGCAAGGTGTACATGGCCTCGGCCGCGCCGCCGGTGCGCTTCCCGAACGTGTACGGCATCGACATGCCGACGAAGGAAGAGCTCATCGCGCACGGCCGCAGCATCGAGGAGATCCGCGAGTTCATCGGCGCCGACGCGTTGATCTACCAGGACGTCGATGCCATGAAGCGTGTGGTGAAGGCCCTCAATCCGAAGCTCGACGGCTTCGAGGCCTCGTGCTTCGACGGCCACTACATCACCGGCGACGTGAGCGCGGCGGACTTCACGGCCATGGAGGCGCAGCGCCGCCTGCAGTTCGACGACGACGGCGACGGCCGCTCGCGGCTGGCGCTGCAAGGCGCGGCGGAGACCTCGTGAGCGACGAGCGCGGCATTCCACGCGTGCGCCTGCCGGCCGGTGCACGGCTCGACACGCTCGCGGTGCGCGAGGGCCTGCCGGCCAGCCCGTGGGGCGAGAACTCCGAGGCGCTGTTCCTCACCAGCAGCTTCGTGCATCCCGACGCGGCCACGGCGGCCGCGCGTTTCGCCAACGAGGAAGAGGCGTTCGTCTACAGCCGCTTCTCCAACCCGACCGTGACGATGATGGAACGGCGGCTCGCGGCGATGGAGGGCACCACCGGCTGCATCGGCACGTCCAGCGGCATGTCGGCGATCCTGATCATCGTGCTCGCGCTGCTCAGGGGCGGCGACCACGTGGTCTGCTCGCACAGCGTGTTCGGCTCGACCATCCGCCTGCTGCAGGACTTCGCGCGCTTCGGCATCGAGACGAGCTTCGTGTCGCAGACCGACGTCACGCAGTGGCGTGCCGCGATGCGGCCGAACACGAAGCTGCTGTTCGCCGAGACGCCGAGCAACCCGCTCACCGAGGTGTGCGACATCGCCGCGCTGGCCGACGTCGCGCACGCAGGTGGCGCGCTGCTGGTCGTCGACAACTGCTTCTGCTCGCCCGCGCTGCAGCAGCCGGTGAAGCTGGGCGCCGATCTGGTCATGCACTCGGGCACGAAGTACCTCGACGGCCAGGGCCGCGTGATCGCCGGCGCCGTCTGCGGACCGCAGGAGCTGATCGACTCGAAGTTCGTGCCGGTGATGCGAAGCGCGGGCATGAGCCTGTCGCCGTTCAATGCGTGGGTCGTGCTCAAGGGGCTGGAGACCTTGTCGATCCGCATGCGCGAGCAGTCGGCGCGCGCGCTCGAGCTCGCGCGCTGGCTCGAAGGGCATCCGGCCGTCGCGCGCGTCTACCACCCGTCGCTGCCGTCGCACCCGCAGCACGAGCTGGCCATGCGCCAGCAGAACGGGCAGGGCGGTGCGGTGGTGTCGTTCGTCGTGCGCGGTGGCGATGCGCAGGCCGCGCGGCGCAACGCCTTCGCGGTGATCGACGCCACGCAGATCTGCTCCATCACCGCCAACCTCGGCGACACGAAGACCACCATCACGCATCCGGCCAGCACGTCGCACGGCCGGCTCACCGAAGAGCAGCGCCTGGCCGCCGGCATCACGCAGGGCATGATCCGCGTCGCGGTCGGGCTCGAAGACGTCGAAGACCTGAAGGCCGATCTCGCACGCGGCCTCGACACCGTCCGCGCATGAGCGTCCGTACCCGTTTCGCCCCCAGCCCCACCGGCTTCATCCACCTCGGCAACATCCGTTCGGCGCTGTACCCGTGGGCGTTCGCGCGTGCCAAGGGCGGCACCTTCATCCTGCGCATCGAGGACACCGACCTCGAGCGCTCGTCGCAGGAGGCGGTCGACGTCATCCTCGAGAGCATGCGCTGGCTCGGCCTCGAGCCCGACGAGGGGCCGTACTACCAGATGCAGCGCATGGACCGCTATCGCGAGGTGCTCGCGCAGATGCTCGAGCGCGGCCTTGCGTATCGCTGCTACATGACGCCCGCGGAGCTCGATGCGCTGCGCGAGCGCCAGCTCGCCGCGAAGCAGAAGCCGCGCTACGACGGCACCTGGCGTCCCGAGCCGGGCAAGTCCCTGCCGCCGGTGCCCGAAGGCGTGCAGCCGGTGATCCGCTTCCGCACGCCGATCGGCGGCAGCGTGTCGTGGGACGACAAGGTGAAGGGCCGCGTGACCTTCAGCAACGACGAGCTCGACGACCTGGTGATCGCGCGCCCCGACGGCACGCCGACCTACAACTTCTGCGTCGTGGTCGACGACATCGACATGCGCATCACGCACGTGATCCGCGGCGACGACCACGTGAACAACACGCCGCGGCAGATCCACGTCTTCCGCGCGCTCGGCCACGAGCCGCCGGTCTACGCGCACCTGCCGACCGTGCTCAACGAGCACGGCGACAAGATGAGCAAGCGCAGCGGCGCCAAGCCGGTGACGCAGTACCGCGAGGAGGGCTACCTCGCCGATGCGGTGATCAACTACCTTGCGCGTCTCGGCTGGAGCCACGGCGACGACGAGGTCTTCACGCGCGAGCAGTTCGTCGCGTGGTTCGACCTCGATCACCTCGGCAAGAGCGCCGGCCAGTTCGACGAGGCCAAGCTGCGCTGGGTCAATGCGCAGCATCTGAAGGCGAAGGCCGACGCGGAGCTCGCGCCGCTGGTGCGCGACCAGCTCGGTCGGCTGGGACTGCACGCCGGCGACGACGCCACGCTCGCGCGCATGGTCGGTCTGTTCAAGGACCGCTGCTCGACGACGGTCGAGATCGCGCAATGGCTCGCGATGTACTTCGCCGACGTCGCACCGCAGGCCGACGAGCTGCGCGCGCACGTGACCGACGCCGTGCGGCCCGCGCTCGCGTCGTTGCGCGCGCGGCTCGCGTCGCTCTCGACGTGGGACAAGCCGTCGATCGCGCAGGCCTTCAAGGACACGCTCGCCGAGCACGCGTTGAAGATGCCGCAGCTCGCGCTGCCGGTGCGACTGCTCGTGTGCGGACGCGCGCAGACGCCCTCGATCGACGCCGTGCTCGAGCTGTTCCCCCGCGCGACCGTGCTGGAGCGTCTGGCCCGCGCTTGAAAGCTGGCTATAATCCCGGTCTCGCTTGAACGGGCGCCTGGTTGGCGAACCTCGAGTCGTCGGGGGTATAGCTCAGCTGGGAGAGCGCTTGCATGGCATGCAAGAGGTCAGCGGTTCGATCCCGCTTACCTCCACCAACCGCGCACGATGGGCGAGAAGCTTAGAAGTCCCCTTCGTCTAGAGGCCTAGGACACGACCCTTTCACGGTTGTAACAGGGGTTCGAATCCCCTAGGGGACGCCAACACGATCGCCCGGTGGCACGCGAGTGCGCCGGGCGATTCCCGTTGCGGGCTCCGAGTCTTCCGTACCGGTCTGCCGCGGGCAGCACGCGGCCCAGAGGCGTGAAGGCGTCTTCCGACGCCTTGTCGGCGACCGCGAAGTCGAGACTTCCCGATCAGGACGCTCGGGCCGCGGATGACGGGCTCACGTGCACGGCGTCGATGCGCCGGGCGCGCGACGACTTCAGCGAGCGCGCGGCCTCGGCTTGCCATCCCAGCGTGGCGACGATGCGGTTGTGCACCATGGCCGAAGCGGTCGGGCTGAGCCGGCTGCCGTCGGACCCGAGCAGCGCGAGGTTGCTGCGCACGTCCATCGGGTCGACCAGCGCGAACACGCCGGGGCTGATCTGCGCCCACTGCCACGACACGCCGACGAGCCCTTCGGGCGACATGCCGCCCCAGGTGGACTCGCCCGACGGGCCGCACCAGAGGTCGCCCGCCGGCGTCGCGTGGGTCACGCAGGTGTCGAGGTGGACGAGGTCCAACCGATGGATATTCTGGGCGGACCAACTTATGATCGGCCACAAGTCCACCTCCAGCGACGTGATCATCGTGAGGCCTCGCGTCTCCCTGAGGGCGCGTTCGTGATGAGGTGGTGGAAGTATCGGCGCGGCCCGGCGATTCGCCATCTGTAAAGGCTTGCAGGGCACCGCCGCGCAAGGCAGAGGGAACGACGATGCTGCAGCAGGACTACCTGTCCGTGCTCGAGGCCAGGAGCGCCGACGAGTTGCGCGAGCGGATCATCGCGTTCGGCGAAGACCTGGGCTTCGAGCGGGTCGCGGCCACGACCGTGGTCGAGCGCCCATTCGGAAGCACGGACTTCATCAGTATCCACAACATCCCCGAGCAGTACTTGCCGCTGTCGTCGAGCCCTGTACGAGCCGAACGAGATCCGGTGGTGCAGCACTGCAAGCGCTCGACGGTGCCAATCATCTGGTCGCAAGGCACGTATGTCTCGCGTGGACTGGGCGAGCAGTGGGAGGAGCAGGAGCCGTTCGGATTTGCGAACGGCATTGCACTGGCGCTGCACCTGCCGCAAGGTCGTCACTTCCTCTTTGGCGTCAATCGTTGTGAGAGGCTGCCGTACTCTCCCGCAGAGACGACGCAGTTGCTGGCGACCGTGCAGTTGTTTGCGGTACATGCGTGCGAGGCCGCACTCAAGTTGCTTGCCCCGGCTGAGGCGCCCGACGCGTCTTCTTTGACGCCACGCGAACTCGAGTGCCTGCGTTGGACGATGGAAGGCAAGACAGCCTGGGAGGTCGGCTCCATCCTCGGCATTAGCGAGAGGACCGCCGTGCTGCATGTCAACAACGCGGCTCACAAGCTGAACTGCGTGAGCAAGCACCAGGCGGTCATCAAGGCCATGCGGCTCGGACTGATCCACTGAGCCCGTCGCCACGGCGTGGGCCGTACCTGTAAGAGTTGACACTTTCGGGCCCCCTTGGTCGGGTGGTCGAATCTGCTCATGCGTGCAGTAGCGCACGCGTCACTGACCGGAGCAGACCACATGACCACGACGCGCAAGACCAAAACTGAAGCCACCGTCGCCCAGGCCAAGCCGCAGAAGACCCAGGCCGAAGCACCGAGCCGCACCGTCGGTCAGGTGATCGAGCGCAGCCAGTTGAAGCAGGTCGGTGGTGGCACGTCAACGCCAGTGACTCGCTGGTAGTCGCCAGCCGCGCGACCCGCCCTGTGAGAGTTGACAGTACCCCCGCAACCCGCCTGTCGCGAAACTCCGGGCCATGAGAACTCATGGCTCAGGGAAGTAGCGGCATGGCGGGGCTTTTTCGTGCGGAGGTGCTGGAGCACCGGCAGCAGGCCTGGATCGGAGAGGTCCAGGCGATCCGCCCGCTGTCGCTGACGGTGCTGACGACGGCGATCGTGCTCATCGCGCTGGCGGTGGGCGCGTTCGTCGCCTTCGGCCACTACACCAAGAAGGCCCGCGTCGCCGGCGTGCTGCTGCCCGACCGCGGCGTGGTCCGCGTGATGACGCCGGCAGCCGGCGTCGTGGTCGAGCGGCTGGTGGCCGAAGGGCAGCACGTGCGGCAGGGCGACGTGCTGTTCGTCCTGTCGGCCGACGTCGCCACGCGCGCGGGCGACACGCAG
>Ga0073934_10005392_pt1 | contig 19873 bp, 16 predicted proteins | sample LarsenN4metaG_FD_76834 | JGI IMG/M metagenome (GOLD analysis project Ga0073934, IMG submission 76834) | Hot spring sediment bacterial and archeal communities from British Columbia, Canada, to study Microbial Dark Matter (Phase II) - Larsen... ... | reverse complement strand
TGGGTTTTGGCGCCGAACCGCTTTCCGCACAATATCTTTCACAGCTCGAAGTCGTCTATCCCCGCGAAGGGCTGATCGTCACCGCCACCGACTCAACTTTCATTTTTGGCAATTTCGATTATCGGCCTTTCGGCGCCGCGACGGCCAATGCGCCGATAAAATTTTCCGTCACGATCAACGGCCTCCCGGCGCGGCTTTACCCGAACAAAACCTATATCGCCGTCGTGCCGGTGAAGCCGGGGCCGTTTACGTTTCACACCGTGCTCCGCCCGATTTTCGCCGACAGCACGGCGGGCGATTCAACTGTTGTTGATCGCAACGTTTTTATCCCATATTACCTGACGACTTCTCCAACCGATTCACTCGTCGTCGATTCGAGCTACGTTTTCCCGAACGTCGATTTGGAAATGATGCCCGGCGATATTCTCGGTGTGGCCGTCAAAGTTTCGCCGGGCTGCACGGCGCGTTTTTCGATTGACAGCGTCGCCGCTGATTTGCCGATGACCGAGCAACCGCCGAGAAAAAGTTCTTACACCGGCGAAGCCGTTTTCGGGCAGGCGCGGCCGCCGGCGACGCCGCTGGTGCGCGGCATCTACACCGGCGTTTACGTGATTCGCCCGCAGGATATGGCGACCAACACCACGATTCGCTTTGAAATAACGGATTCAACAGGGCGTCGCGTCACGATGACCGCGCCGGGCAAAATAACAATTTGGAATTCCGGCGTCCCTCGCGTTGCCAGCTTGACGCAGGAATTAACCGTGGCGCGGACGAAACCCGGGCGCGGCTACCAGTTGTTTCTGCCCGCCGGAGTAAAATTATGGATCACCGGACGCGAGAACAATTTTTATCGCGCCAAATTAGCCGAGGGGGAATCGGTTTGGGTGCCAATGAGCAGTGCGAGCTTTATGCCGGCGGGGACGCAACTCCCGCAAAGCCTGGTCGAAGTTGCGCGCACGAAAAGTTTTGAAAAATTTTCCAGCGTGACGATTTTCCTTTCGGAGCGCCTGCCGTATAAAATCGAGCAGGAAATAAAATCGCAGCGCCTGCACGTGACCGTTTACGGCGCCACCTCGGACACCGATTGGATTCGGCACGACTTCGGCGATCCCTTGATCGGCGAAATTCGCTGGTCGCAGGACGGAGAGGAGAAGTACCGGCTAACGATTGATTTAAATCAGAATCAGCAGTGGGGCTATCGGGCGTTTTATGATGAAAACAATCTCGTGCTCGAAATCAAAAAATCACCGCTCACCAAAAAATCGCGAAAACGCCCGTTGCGGGAGGTGACCATTTGCGTCGATCCCGGCCACGGCCCGGACTTGGGCGCGATCGGGCCGAGCGGGTTTTACGAGAAAGACGCCAACTTTCTTCTCGCCGAAGCCGTGGCTGAAAAACTTGCCGACAAAGGTGCGCGCGTCGTTCTCACGCGGGAAAACATGGCAGAAGGCATCGTCCTCACCACTCGAACCAAACTTGCCGAGGCCGCCGGGGCCGATCTTTTTGTAAGCTTGCATCACAACGCGCTGCCGGACGGCGTCAATCCCGACAAGAGCCGCGGCAGCAGCGTCTTGTATTTTCATCCGCAAAGTTATCCGTTGGCGCAAAGCATTATGCGACATTTACTGCGGCGCCTGCACCTGCCGAATTTCGGCTTGTTTTACCAGAATCTCGCGGTTTGCCGCGTGACGAGCATGCCCTCAGTGCTGGTGGAATCCGCTTTTCTCATGCACCCGCTGGAGGAAGCCTTGATTCGTGATCCGGCGTTCCGCAAAAAAAACGCGGCAGCGATCGTGGCCGGCATTGAGGAATTTCTCAAGGCCGCTGCCAAATAGCTCGTTTAGGATTGCAGTTTCACGCAACAAGGAGAGTTGCACATGTTAAGAAATTTCAGTTACTGTCCGCAATGTGGCGGGCGCTTGCATCTGCGCTTTACCGAAGGGCGTGAGCGCCTGGTCTGCGAAAAATGCGGTTTTATTTTTTATCAAAACCCCATTCCCGCCGTCGCCGTCATTCTACAAAAAAATTCTCAGGTGCTTTTGGTCAAAAGAAAATTCGAGCCATGCGCCGGTGATTGGAGCCTGCCGGCCGGTTTCATCGAATGGGGCGAAGGCCCGGAGCAGACCGCGATTCGTGAATTAAACGAAGAAACCGGGCTCGACATCGCCATTCGCAGTCTCTACGGCGTTTATCCCGGTCGGGATTATCCGGATTATGAAATTCTGCTGGTGGTTTATCGCGGCGAAATTCTTGGGGGGAACTTGCAGCCGGGCGACGACGCCCTCGAAGCGCGATGGTTCGATTTCTCACAGTTGCCGGAAAATATTGCCTTTCGAATTCATCGGAATGTCTTGACCTCGTTGGCGCAGGAATGGCAAAAATCAGCTCAAGTGAAATAATCTAAACCGCTGAAAGCTCTTTTAAAAAATGTTCTCGACGACCATGAAGTTTCGCTCGCGGGCATTGAACCAACTGTCGCCTTTCGATTTCGAGACGTTGGTTCTGCAAAAGGAAGTTTTCGAGCAATTTTGGAATGGGGAAGGGAAGCGTCTGCCGAATCGCTACAAAATGATCAAACAAAAAGGCGAAAAGTTGATAAAGGACAGGGCGACGGAGCTGACCTGGCAGCAATCCGGCTCTCCCAACGAAATGATTTACGAAGAGGCGTCAGGGTATATCACCGAGTTAAACAAGCAAAAATTTGCCGGCTGCAAAGACTGGCGTCTGCCCACTTTGGACGAAGCGATGTCTTTGATGAAGCCCGGCAAGAATCCAAGAAATTTGCACATCGAATCGGGATTTGATTCAAAGCAAGAATGGATTTGGACTGCGGACGAGGCCGATTCCGAAGTTGTGTGGTGGGCGGTTACTTTCCGTATCGGTTACTGCTATGTGCCGGTTGACAGCGCTTATTACGTTCGCGCCGTTCGCGGCGAGATATGGGTACCTTGAATATCGTTTGGCCTGCCTTTATCGATAGTCAATTTTCATTTCTTTCGGGCGTTCTGCCACTTGGGTGATTTCCAGGGGAATTCTGCCGAGCAGCCTGCCTGTCGCCGTTTTTACTTCGATGCGCCAATCGCCGGCTGTGACATTTTGTTTCCGGCTGTAGCTGCGCCAGCCGCCGTCGCGGCCGCCTTGGCGGATAAAGTTGCCATGTTTGTCGGTCGTTGTCCAATCCCCCTCCGAATTCTTTTTTTGCCAGTGATGCACGATGCTCTCCCGCAAACCGGCCGGCGCGAAAACCGCCGTGAAACAGTAAACCGTGTCGCCGGGCGCGTAAGCGAAGTCGCGATCGTCGGTTTTGAAGAGTTGCCACCAACGCGGCTGGCTGTAGCGGACCTGATAATTTTCCCCCATCCGTTTTACGCTGCGAAAAATTCCCTCGTCCTTCAAGGCCAGCGGCACCGGCGGCATCCAATTTTGAAAATAAAAAAACACCAGCGCGAGAAAAATCACCACCGGCGGCCACGCCATGTCGATCAGCTCGCGTCGGGCCTCCCGAATGCCGTCGTGATAAATCACCGCCACGATGGCGCTGGTCACGAGAAAACTCAGCAGGCCGCTGGAGATGAACATCGCCGCGTTCATCACATGCGTCATGACCGGCAGGAAAAAAGTCAGGAAAGCAAAACAACAGAAAAAATAGATGGCGCAAAGCAATTTCAAATTGTGCAGCCGGTCGGAAAAGAATTCGTTGGCGAGCATGAGCGCGACGAGCAGGCCGACAAAAATGAACGATTTGCCGACCGCCGCGCTTTTAAAATAAAAGACCACGTAGCTTGAAAGCAGGCCGCCGAGAAAAAAGTGCGTGAGGCCGGTAATCCAATGCAGATGCGTCACGATCCAGGCTTGGCGCAGGCGGCCGCGTTCGGCCATGCCAATGACGGCAATCAGAACACCGGCCGCGAGCGTATAGCCGAGCAAAATAAAATTGTCAAGCTTGGAATCGATGCGCGTCAGCGTGAGACTATCCCACACAAAGCCGATCACAAACGCCGCGAGCGGAACGTATTTCTCATAGCGCTGATAAAGCTGCCCGGCGTTTTGCTTTTGCTGCTGATAAAACGCGCGGCCTTTTTGCTTCGTCGCCTCGACAGCTTGGCGATAATCGTGGGTTTTCCGGCGAATCGCCGCGAGCGGTTTAATCAATTTTTTCCTCCCGGTCTAATTCATAATGCAGCCTCGCCGCAACCAAATTTAAACCACCAAGACACGAAGCCACAAAGTTTTTTCTTTGTGGCTTCGTGTCTTGGTGGTTTAAAAATTTTCGCGGTCGTAATAGTTCTTCCAGAGTAATTTACTCATTAGGCTCATTTCATCAACACGAGCCGCCTCGTTTCCACAAACCCCTCGCCTTCGAGACGGTACATATATACGCCGCTGGGCAGATTGCCGGCGTTCCATGCCACATTATGCTTGCCCGCCGGCCGTTTTTCTTTCAAGAGTGTCGCCACTTCTTCGCCCAGGGTGTTAAAAATTTTCAGCGTCACGTGGCTGGCTTTGGGCAGCGAAAATTCAATTGTCGTGTTCGGATTGAACGGATTGGGATAATTTTGTGCCAGGAAAAATGTTGACGGTAACAATTCGACGGTTTGCCGGACGCCGGTGGTTGGAAAGCTCACATACGCGCGGATGAGATAAATCCAGATATTATTTTCATCTGCACTGATATAATACCAGTTGGGCGGACCGCTGCTTGGGCTGTTCAAATAGCTGAAACTGTGATAAGGATCCTGCCCGGGATATCTCGTGATCATTACCGCCGGTGTATCGGGAACGCGAATGACGAAAGCGACGGCAAAAGGTTGGTCGGCGTTAATATTGAAAGAACGCAAATCAACTTTTCGCCAATTGGGATAAGGTTTCTGATATGGCTCCAACCCACCCGGATTGATAACCGGAGGCGTTAGAGTTGTTGAGGCCGTAATTGGGAAAGCCAGGCGTTTGCCCAAAGGTGTTGGCCGAAGATTCCCGGTAAATTGCCATACACCGCCGATGATCGAGCCCACACGGCGCAACGCCACTCGGATTGAGTCTAATTTGCCGCCGGGTACGGCGTCGAACGTGACGCATTGGGTATCGGAAGGCGAAAGGCGCAAAAATCCGGCAGGCTCGGTTTCGTCCCACTTTAATTCAACCGGTTTCACGATACCCGTAGCTTGATAAGTGTAACCGTACGGAAAGGCTTGGCTGGTGTTGACAACGACAAAATGAACTTCGTTGTAATTGCTGCCATAGGCAGGCTCGGTGAAATCAACGTTAGGCGTGACATCGAGCACGCGTTTCCCCGCCGGCCCGATTTCCACGGCTTTGATGAAAATAGAGGGATTCTCCACCGCAAATTTCGCTTTCAAATCAGCGCCGTGCTTGAACGACAGATATTCAACTCCCAAATTTTGCACCGTTCTGGCTGTCGTTGCGACGTTGGGATTGGCGAACAAGCGGCCCGCGGCTTTGGAAAGATTGGGATAGGTGTATCCGTAAGCCGGATTCACGGTTTTGTCGTCGAGAATATTGGCAATCGCAAAATTTTTGAAAATATCGTTGAAGCGCAAGGGATTGCCGATGGCCTGCAACGCGGCATCGATTCCAAACGCGCCATCCGAGGGGTTTTGCACGATCGCCTTGAGGACGCTGACGCCGGCTTGATCGCGAACATAAGTCATAAATCGCGCGGCGCGGGCATAGTCACTCAGCTCGGCTTGCCATGAGAAAAGGTTGACGTTGGTCTCGGTCACATAATAGCTTTGATTAGAAATTGGATAACCGCAAACGACCGAAGCCACCTCGGAGCACGCTTCGTTGATAAAGGTGAGCTCGTTGTTGTCATAATTGTAGTGAATCATGTGTTGAAACTCGTGCGCGGTCGTGCTCAGGCCGAATTGCAGACCCGCCGCCGAGTTCAGGTTCAACGGATTGGCGTCGAAGAATAAAATCTCGGCCACGTTGCTCTGCGGCGCCACTGTCACCGGCAGTTCATTGTAACCCGTAAAGTAACCTCCGATGAATCCGCCGGAGCCGGTATTCGTGTATTGGTCTTTTATATCTAAAATGAGGATGATAATTTTCGCGTCGTTATCAACGTCCGGAGGCGAGCCAAAGGTATCGACGTCGGTTTGATAAACCCCTTTCGTCGAATTGGCCGGTGTGCTGGAGTCAAAAGCGTTTTTGAAAGCGTCAACCGTGGCTTGACTGACGCGATCCAGCCAAACGGCATCTTCGACGAAGATATAACATCTCGTGCCAACCGCGCGGCAGGTTGACGACGCCAGATAGCGCTGACTTGTCCTGAAGTCATTGGCGTACCAGGATTTTTGTGATCCCACCGTGAAATTCCAAGCCGTTTTTTGCAGGTTGAGTTGGGCCAGCTCGGGATGTTGCGCGAGATATTTCAGCGCCTCTTGCTCTTGTTCTCGCAGGAACGGCGCGCCGCAGATAGCGCCGGCATCTTTTTGCAAATCAACTGCACTCTGAGCGGCCAAAGGCATTTCAATTTGAGCCTGAACCGGAGCGGCCAGCAAGAAAATCAACAACAAATTAAAAACGGCATAGCAGCATTTGCGCATAAAATCCTCCGAGAATAAAAGGTTGAAATGGTTCGTTTTCAAAGACGAAATCAATTTTGTGAGCGATTACTTTTGTAAAATCTCCGCGCTGATAACTTTGAGCGAATTGCCTTCAGGCATTCTTTCGCCGGCCCGGGCAAGTATTTTGACCGTTTGGCCTTGATGCTGCATCAAAGTGCTTTCCACTTCTTTGGGACAATCGAGCACATACGTTTGTTGTTGGTCAATTTTGAGGGCGAGCTTGGCGAAGGGCATGTTCCCGATGAGATAAACTTTGCCGACGAATGTTTGGGGCGGTGCGGACGAGCGTTGGGCGGCTCGGCAGGAAAAGAGAAAAAGCGCGCTCAAGAAGGCAAAAAACAACACCCGCTGATAACGAAACATCCGCGTCGATTCCTTGTTGGCAGTTAGGTAAACTGTATAAGAATGTTTGGTCAGGCGGCAACGGCTCCGGCGGCTTTTGGATTATACTGATTTGTGCCGGCAATGTCAAGAATAATTTCATTCATTTGACGTCATACTCCAATGCGACAGCCAGCGCCGTTCAAGCTCCGCGGCGTTGGCGCCGAAAACCTTGTGACATGCCTGCTCGAAAGAAGTTGTTGGGGCCAGCGCAAGCAGCAAGGCTTGAATCTGTGCCGCAGTAAAATTGCTTTCGAAAAATTGGCCGAGATGGTAAAGCTGAAAATATAAACGTTCGCTTTCGGCCTGGCTCGTCATTTTCTCCAATCGTTTTTCCAATGCGCTCCATTTTAATTCATCTTGTTCAGCTTTTTTGCGCACCGGTTTGAGCGACACGATTTCACCGGAATGATAAACCGCCAACGCTTCGCTCAGCCAAACCGGACAGTGGCCTTTGCTGATCGCGTCGACAAGCTGATGCATCAGCTCGTGCCGCAGCGTCGTTTCGAGAATGCCGCGCTCGCGCAGCACCCGCAGCGGCTGCAAGTAAATGACGCGGCCGCGATAAACCGAGGCTTGCCACCACGGCCGGCCGGTGACTTGGCAAAACTCGTAAGTCGTCGTGCTCAAGCGAATTTCAACCGGCGCGGCAATATCGAATTGATATTTTTTCATTAATTCATCTCTCGCGCCAGCGACAATTGGTAAAATTTCCCGCGCCGCAGCCTCCTCGCGTTTCTCGGCGAATCGGATGATGACATGGTTTTCCGCGATCTCATACGGTTTCGCCTCTTGCCCGGTGAGCATGCAAGGCGACACGGTAAGAGATAGTATGAACCACAGGCGTTTCATGGCAACACAAATTTTTTGACAGGCAAAACCTCTTGCTCAAATAATAGCTCAAGGCGGCGTCAAAGTCAATTGAATTTCTCCAAAGAAAACACTTGCGCTTTATCGATCAAGTGAGTAAAATTTCAGAAATCATTTTGGTAACGATGGAGCATCCATGAAAAAATTCTTCAAATGGCTTCTTGCCGTCAGCGGCTTCGCTTTTATTGCGATGCAATTCTTCGGACCGGAGAAAACCAACCCGCCGGTTGATGAAGCCAAATCTATTCAAGCCAACGCCCGATTGACGCCGGAAGTTTCGGCCATCCTCACGCGCGCGTGCCAGGATTGCCATTCGCACCAAACGCGCTGGCCGTGGTACAGTCACGTGGCGCCGGTGTCGTGGTTTCTCGTCGATCACGTCACCGATGCGCGAAAACATTTGAATTTCTCCGAGTGGGCGTCTTACACGCCCAAGCGCATGAGCAAGAAACTCGAAGAGATGAGCGAGGAAGTGGAAGTCGGCGCCATGCCGCTCAAATCGTATTTGTTTCTTCATGCCGACGCCAGGCTCTCGCCGGCGGACGTGCAAGCCTTGATGGCGTGGACCGCAGCGGAGCGCCAACGTTTGGCGCAAACGGATAGTTTATCTCAATAGCGTGAGAATATTTTGTCTCTTTGCTTGCTAAAAGATCACTTGCTAAAAGATCGCAAGAAGCGGGTTGTTTTTGTTTTTTGGAATGATTAAAATTGGTGAAGAATGTGAAGTCGGACTTGGGCGCGACACGGCTTCAAATTGTGTAAAACCCTGCTGCCCAAGTCCGGCTTCGCCCAATTTTGAGGTGCTTATGTCATCCGTAAACTACACGCAATTATCCGCCGATTATCAGCGCGTTGAGAAAGCCATTCTGGCGCTTGAAAAAGATTTTCTCCGGCAGCCGCGCTTGGATGAGATCGCCAAAAGCGTGGCGCTCAGCGAATATCATTTTCAACGCCTGTTCAGCCGCTGGGTTGGCATCAGTCCCAAGCGCTTTCTCCAATTTTTAACCAAAGAATATGCAAAGGCATTGCTGGCAAAATCGCAGAACCTGCTTGAGGTGGCTGATGAAACCGGCTTGTCCGGCACCGGCCGCTTGCACGAATTGTTCGTTACGTGCGAAGCCGTGACCCCCGGGGAGTTCAAAAACAAGGGCGAGGGGTTGCAAATTTTTTATGGCTTTCATCCGACGCCGTTCGGGCACTGTTTGCTGGCGGTTACGGATCGCGGCATTTGTCATTTGTCATTCGTGCAAAATGGCGAACGCACCAAAGCCATCAAATCACTGAAAGAAAAATGGGAAAACGCTAAAGTGATCGCAGCTCCGACGCAAACACAGCCGCTGGTCGACCAAATTTTTAATCCGATTAAAAATGGCGCGCTGCGCCCCCTACATTTGTTTCTCTCCGGAACCAACTTTCAAATTAAAGTTTGGGAAGCGCTGTTGAAAATTCCCGCCGGCGCTGTTGCTTCTTATGAAGATATTGCGGCGCGTCTCGGCATGCCAAAAGCTTCGCGCGCCGTCGGCAATGCCGTGGCACAAAATCCGATTGCCTACATTATTCCGTGCCATCGCGTCGTGCGCAAGCTCGGTGAGTTTGGAAATTATCGCTGGGGCGTGGCGCGAAAGAAGGCGATGCTGGGGTGGGAGATGGCGAAACTCCCGGATTAAAACCCGTACTTCGCCCGCCGCGTCTCGAACGCCTGCTTGCCGCCCTCCAAAATCTGCTCGACCAGCCATTTTACCGACAACGTGTCAATGGCGCCGAGATGATCGTCTTTGATTTCGGCGGCGCCGGTCGGGGCTTCGCTATCGCTCGAAGCTTCGAGCGCCACGATCAGCTCGGCGTCGCCTAAAACCGGCAGGTTGGCGTTATGCGTCGCAAAAATAAATTGCCGGCGGCGTTTCTCTTGCCGCAAAGTGGGAATGACGATGTCGGTGATGAAACGATTGTCGAGATCATCCTCCGGTTGGTCGATCACCAGCGGCGTTTCGCTTTCCAAAAAGAGAACCAGAAGAATCGCCGTGGCTTTCTGGCCGATCGAAAGCGCGTTCATCGGTTTCCATTTCGGCGTTTGCTCTTTTTCGGCGACGTTCAGCTCGAAATAAACCGAAGTCGGCAGGTCCAATTCCTCCAGCTCCAAAATTTTTTCGGCGGGAAGTTTGGTGAGCTTCTCGGCCTGGCTTTCCGTGAAAACATAAAGTTCGCGCAAGGTTTTTTTGCCGTCGCGGATATGCTGCACGAAATCGGCCATCGCAATCGGGTGCTCTTCAATTTTTTTTGCCAGGCTCTCAATAGACTTTTTGCTATAAAGCTCTTGCAGCAAATCAAAAAGCGGCGTCAAATTGCCCTCCTTGGCGACGCGCGCGCGGACCTGTCCCTCCAATTTCTCGGAAATTTTTGCGGCCGCGGCTTGATCAAGCTCGAAGAGATCCCATTTAAGCTCTTCCCAAGCTTGCAAGAGTTGGCGTCGCTGCGCCTGCAACTCTTTTTCCTGTTGCTCGAGCTGCTGCGCCTCTTTTTGCATCGGCGCCAGCGTTTCGTATTCACGCTGCAGCTTCAGAAAGGCATCGCCATCGGCGGTTTTGATTTCGCGGCCGCTTTTGCTCGGCGCGCCGGATTTGTCGTGGCGGCGAATCTGCCAGGCTTCGGCAATCTCCAGAAGCACGGCTTCGGTTTCATTTATCGTCTCGCCGGTCTCGTCCAAACAAGCTTGCATCTTGTCGTGAAAATTTTCCAGCGCCTCCTCGAGTTTTTCCCATAGATCGGCGTTCGGCAGTTCCGCCCAGGCTGCCGTATCCAATCGTCCGGCATTTTGCGCCACCGCCCGGCGCAGTTGCTCCAGCGCTTTTTTAACCGGAAGAACGCCCTCACGGCTGTTTTTGAGCAGCGCTTCTTCGCGCGTCAGATCCGCCTGTTCCTTCAGCTTCGCTTCGATGCCGAGTTCCTGATAGCGTTTCAATTTTTCTTCCACCGCCGGCAGCCGGCTGAGTTTTTCCCCCAGCGTTTCGATTTCATTCTGCGTCCGCAGCAGCTCGGTACGATTGGCTTTAAGCTCGCGCTGTAATTCGCGTTTTTGCGTTTCGAGGGCCAGAGCCTTTTCCGGATCGCGAAAGCGTTGCAAAAGCTGATGCTGCATGGCGCAATCTTTGGCAATCTCGGCGATCTCATGCTGGCCGAAAATTTCCACGCCGGGAAGAATTTCCGCCGGATGAATGTGCAAGACCGCGCCGCTTTCATCGCGAACGACCGGCTTTTGTGAATAGCTGCGCTCGATCAAATAATAGCGCGGGGCCGGCCAGGGCGAACGCACGAGCAGGGAAAGGCGCGTGTTTTCGCTCAACACCTGCTGCAGAATTTCTTCTTGGGTCTGCCGCGCCGCGTCACCAATCGGCGCCAAATCCAAAACGTAACGCAGGCTTTCGATGATCGTCGATTTGCCGGTGCCGCGGCCGCCGATCAAACAGTTGAGATTTTCATTGAAGCGAATCGCGTTGCCGTCGAGAAAATTGCCCTGCCAGGTGATCGCGACCAATTCGGCGTGCGGCTGCGGATTTTCCTCGGAGAGCAAACGCAGACGCGAATCCGGATCGAGAAATGCCTGCCACAAGCCTTCGACCGAGGTCGACGACATTTTGATCCAGGTGCTGCATTCGGGTTTGCTCAAGTCTTTGAGATTGTAAACGTCGAGGCCGTTGATCAGCGCCACCTTTTGCTGCCGGCGGTAATGTGTCAATTCGTTGTCGACGATCTTGCGGTAGAACTCCATCAAGTCTTCGCGGCGGCCGGCAATTTGGGCGGCGAGCAGATTGGGATCGGTGAAATATTGCACGCGCGTGGTTTTGGCGCATTCGTGCAGCAAGCCGTTCTCGCGGTCGATGTGCGCAGCGATGCAAATGCCCTCGCGATTGCGCTGCACGCGCTCGACAATTTGCGGAAACGCCAGCGGCGATTGCCGCGGCGCCAAACCGGCGCCGTTCGTCCAGCGCTCTTTCGGCGGCAGGCCCAACTCGGTGAGCAAATGATCGAGATCTTCAACTTCGGCGTCGGGGTTGAAGAGACACAAAAGATGAATGCCTTCCGTGCTGGCAATTTCGAAGCCGGGGAAAACGATGATATTCTCCTGCCCAAGCTCGTGCCGGACCGTTTCGACGTAAGCGACGCTGTTATGATCGCACAGTCCGATCACGTTGACGCCGATCTTCTTGCAAGCTTTGGCGAGTGCCAGTGCATAGTCGCGTTGATAAGCCGCGGAGTGGCGGCGATGCCGCGAATCAAAACCTTTGAAGCTGTCTTGAAACGGCGTGTTCACTTGCAGGGCGCAACGATAATAGTTCGCGCCGTTGTGGCGGGAAATCGCCCGTTTGATGTGTTCGGGCAAAAGCGGCGCTTGTCGTTCCGTTGGCGCGGAACGTGAGATCACCAGCGGCTCCATGGCGCGATCATCGATGATCAGTTGAGGTGCCTTGCTCACAATTTTCCCTCCGGTCGGAAAATGTTTTGTTGATTGGCCGTTTCAAAAATACGGCTTTTTGCGGGAGGAAGCAAGATGAAAGTGAAAATTTTTTTACGAATAACTTGCTTGACTATTTTGGCCTTTTCGGCTATATTAGAGTGAAAAAGAGGAGAGAGGAAAAGCCCATGGCGCATTTGACCCCAAAAGAAATTTTGGCGCGAGCCAAAGAATTTCTGCAAGGCGCAGATTATGCCGTGCAAAATAATTGCTTCAATGTTGGGGCGATTTGCTCGTATGCAGCGCTCTTTTGGGCGGCGCGAGCGGCTTTAGCTTATGAAGGTTTTAATCAGCCAACCTGGGAACATGGTGAATTGCAGTCAAAGTTCAGAGACGAACTCATTAAAAATAAAGGGCGCTACCCACGCAATTTTGGCGCATGGCTTGTCAATGCTTTCGCATTACGAAATTCAGCGCAATATCAATTGGGCCATCCCAAAGTAAAAGAAGTTCGGAGGATGGCTTATCATGCAAAAGAGTTTATCCGGAAAATCGACGAGGTGTTAAACAAATGAAGACTAAAAAAACTATCTCGAAACGGCAGTTGCAAAAATATCTTGACGAACTCATTGCTATTGCCAAAAACGTAACTCCGGATGTTGAAACCATCGTGCAAATTCCCGGGGTCGAGGGCCAACATGCCTGGCTGGAGATTTATGTTCCCGACGAGATCGAGGAACAAATCGGCGACCTTGTCAGTGAACGTGTGTTGGATATTTTTTCTGAAACCGGCTACGATATTGGCGCTATCGTTCATGGGAATTCCGAACCACAAAATTTGGCAGCGGAGAAAAATGCGCAAGAAGAGATGGGTATAATGGCAGGCAATGAGGCTGGTTCTCACTGAGGCATGTCAAGAATTTGTGGTTTTACACATGTCTGCCGCCGCTGCCGCATCACTTCCGCCATCACCACCGTCGCCGCATGACTCAACGACAGAGAAGACGCGCCTGCCGTCATCGGAATCCGCACAAAGCCGTCACAGAGTTCCCGCAGCTTTCCCGACAAGCCGCGCCGCTCGCCGCCAATCGCCAACAGCACCGGGCCGGTCAGATCAACATCGTAAATCATCCGTTTCGCGCCGGCAATGCAGCCGTAGAATTTTATTCCCCAACGCTGCAGGGGCAACAACTCTTTCTCCGCATTTTCGATTTTGACCAGCGGCAATCTTTCAAAAGCGCCGGACGAGGCTCGTGAAATCGCAACGGCCTCAAAATTCCACACGTGTTTTTTCAGCAAAACCGCGTGCGCGCCGAGCGCCTCGGCGGAACGCAAGGTGTAGCCCAGATTTTGCGCGTCTTCCGTGCCTTCGATCAACAAAAGCAAGGGGGGCGCCTCCAGCTTTTGGCAAAGCTCGATCAGTTTCTCAATTTCATAAGCCGGTTTCGGAGTGCAAATCGCGGCCAACCCGCCGTGCGAACGGCCTTGCGTCATGGCATCGATTTCAGCCGCCGCGACATATTTAATCGGAATCGCCTGCGCTTCCGCCGCCGCGAGAATTTCTTGAAAGCGTTTTAGAGGCATTCCTTGTTTCACTAACAGCAGCCGAAATTTTCTCTGCCGCGCTTGCAGAGCGGGAAGGATGCATTGTTTGCCTTCGAGAATTTCCATGACGGAAAGGTAATTCAAAAATTTGGGAAGGTAATAAATCGTGACAAAGAGATGGTCCGTCTTACGAACTGAGATCAGGCATGATGACGATACTTGCCATGTTGGCTAATTTTCGTGCAGCACTAACCGGCCTTTTTCCGGGTATAATGGCGTGTGCATAATTACCTTCAATCGGCTCATGCACAACATCTGCCCCGAGTTCTCTGATTGAGCAGTTAAAAGTCGCACCAATCCAAATTTGGCATGACCGGCGAGCGTTTCTTCTATTGTGGTGAGCCTTTCGATATTGACTGAAGTGTCCGGACCGATAAAATTGGCGCTTGACAATGTGCCATTGCTTTTGATATGGCTCGGTCTGTTTGGAATCCGGCGCAGTACCGTATCGTCAGCGCCAACAAAAATCTTTTCCATGTGTCGCAAGCATTATTTGTGAACCGAGAACCATTTTACCGCTTGCACAAAAGCCGTCGATGAATTAAATACTCCTTCTTTTTCTTGCTCACTTCCATTAGCCTTTTCAACGGTCAGATATTCGACTTCAAGTTGCGGATCAGGCCGAAACACAACAATCAATTCCGCCTTGTCTGATTCCCATTCGAAGACAATAGAGCCATCATTGGCCGGAGCAATAAAGGGCATTGCAACTGATTCCAATTCGTTGGTAAGATCCTTAAACGCGGCATATAAATAGTTTGCAGCTTTTTTGCAAACTTTAAGGGGAATGGCTTTGCCACCATAGGAGTCCCAATTATCGGCAAGCTTAGACAATTGCCCAATTTTTATAATTTGGTCAACGATTTCGTCGGCAGCTTGCTGAGTGATGGCAGGTTGTGGAAAAACATCGGTAGCTTGCATGGCATCGCCTCAAACTTAGCTAGGGGTTTTAAAAGAATTTTCCAGTATTTAAAACTTAACGCCTCGGCTAAATAAAATCAAGTTATTTTTCTCAAAATAAAATTTAATATACATTTTTTTGTGCGATGAACAAATCTCGTTCCCACTGTTGACATTAGCCAATTTTTTTGCGATATTTCCCCTGCCTGATTTTGCCAAATGCGTTGTGAAAAATATCATTGAACTTATATCGCTGGAAAGGAGCCTGCCATGTCTTACCTCGACCTGAATTATCGCCCGGAATCGACGGATTTGTTGTGCAGCTATCATCTCGAGCCGGCGGAAGGCAAAACCCTGGCCTCGGTGACGGAAGAATTATGCAGCAAGGCCGCGATTGACGCGCGCGCCGGCTCGCATCGTGAAATGCTGGCAGCGCGCGCTTATGCGATGGACGGCAACACCGTCAAAGTCGCATATCCCGCCGAGCATTTCGAGCCGGGCAACATTCCGCAAATGCTCTCGGTGGTGGCCGGAAGAATTTTGGGCCTGGCCAATCTGGCGAATTTGCGCCTGCTGGACATTCAGTTTCCGGCGGCGTGGGTGAAAAGTTTTCGCGGGCCGGCGCACGGCAGCGAGGATCTGCACAAATATTTTGACAATCCGGAGCGGCCGCTGGTTTCCGCGCTCATCGCGCCGGAAGTCGGCATGGATTTGAAAACCTACACGCAGAAAGCTTTCGCCGTTTTGATCGGCGGCTGCGACATGGTGCGCGACAGCCACCAGTTGACCGACTTGCCCAACAACCGTTTTGAAGAGCGCGTCAAAAGCGTGCTGGCGCTCACCAACGAGGCCGCGAAAAAATCCGAGCTGCCGAAACTTTATTTTCCGAATGTCACCGGCGCCGGCGACGTGGTGTTGAAACGCACGCGCTTCGTGATCAACGCCGGCGGCAACGGCGTGGTGATCGATTTTCAAACCGCCGGCTTCGGCGTGCTGCAAATGCTGCGCAACGAGTTTCCCGGCCTGATCATTTATGCCGACCGCACCTCGCACGGGGCGACGGCCCGCAACAAAAAGCATGGCATCTCCATGACCACGCTCGGCAAATTGGCGCGGCTCGCCGGCGCGGATTTGGTCGAGATCGGCTCGATCACCGGCGACATGCTGGAGACGCACGCGCAAGTGGTGCAACTGCACACCAATCTGCTTGCCGATAATTTTGTGACGCGCGACCCGCAGCGCTTCAGTCAAAATTGGCTCGGCGTGAAAGAGAGCATACCGGTCATTTCCGGCGGCCTGACTTCGGACGATATCCGCGATCTGCGCTACACCTTTGGGCACAACATGGTGCTGCAATTCGGCCGCAGCATGACCGGCGGCGATAGCGTCAGCCCCGAGCACGTCGAGCGCTTCCTGTTCCACATGGGATCGCTGGTGCCGCTGGTGTAATCAAAATTTTAAATTGAAAATTTGCAATTTAAAATTTTCAATTTTTTATTTATGTGATGATTGAACCAGAAAACCAGAAAATGAACCTAGCCAAATCGCAAAAAATCGCGCGCCCGCGCATTTTCATCAGCCATACGTGGGAAGACAAAGCGCTGGTGCGCCAATTAGAGAAGGCGCTGGCGGATGCCGGCGCCGAGGTGTGGGTCGATCACGCCGGCATTCGCGGCGGGGACAATTTGCCCGAGCGCATCAACGATGCGCTGGGCTGGTGCAATACGCTGCTGTTGATTTGGACGAAGGCTGCGGCAGCCTCACGCTGGGTCAAGCTGGAATGGACGAATGCGATTGCCCTGGACAAGCTGATCATTCCTTGTCCGATTGGCAAAACACCAGTGCCGCCGATTATGGCGAATACCGCTTTTATCGACTTCTCCAACCGGGAGCAGGGCGCCCGGGAATTGTTGCGCGCTTTGCAATTGGCCCAAACCGGCGGCAAAGATTTGGACGCGGACTCGGAGCTGGCCGGCGTGATTCATGCCCGTCTAACCCAGACTGCGCCACCAGCTATCCCCAAGCCGCCGCAGGATGAGCCCAAAGCCGCGCCGCCCCAAAGCCAGCCAGCCCCGCCGGTTCGTCTAGCTATTATCCAACTGCGTTCAACGCCGCTCAATCCTTTATCTGAAGCTGACGTTAAACAAATGCTGCGGGAGAAAGATTTTTACGACCGAAATAAGAACGACTCGGGAAAGGGCATTCGTCATGAATATGAAAGCGTCGAGCGGCACGGCGCGAAATTCGTGATCGACCACACGACGGGTTTGATATGGCAAAAAGGCGGGTCCGAAAATTCTATGTCTTTTAAAGACGCCGAAGCTTATGTTCAACAACTGAATGCCAAAAAATTTTGTGGTTATAACGACTGGCGATTGTCGAGTTTGGAAGAAGCGATGTCGCTACTCGAGCCGAAAAAACACAGTGAATTTTATCTCGATCCGATCTTTGATCGCAAGCAATGGGGGACTTGGACGGCGGATAAGGCAAGCGCTGGCCGTGTGTGGTGTGTCTCTTTCGACTATGGTTATTGCACCTATGGCGACATTGGCTTCAATTTTTCTGTTCGTGCGGTGCGCTCGGGACAATCGGTTATTTGATCCTTTGTCTTTTTTGATTCTTTTTAACAGAGCGAGCAGCCTCGAAAAACTTTTTGTAGTAGTGCCTTTAGGCACAAAATGGTTGGCATGAAATCAAAAGGTTGGCATTAAATATTGAAGCAATACCTCAATTCCCAAGCTCGGTGCCTGAAGGCACAACTACAAAAAGATCAACATGAACACTATCCCACTCACCCCGCACGCGATATTCACCACGTCGTTATCCAACCAGCGCCAGCCCGACGCGTAGGTTGTGGGTTGCCCGCAATGCTCGCCGCGCTCGGTGATTTTTCGACAAACGACACAGCGATTTTGGCGTTGCAATGTTGCGCCGAGCAGGCTGTCGATGAATTGCGCGATGACGCCGGCGATGGTCACGCCGATAAATGGCAGCCAGCGAATTTCAACCTTTTCAAAAAAACGATAGCTCAAATATCCCGCCACCGCCACGAGCGCCGCGCCCCAAATCGCGCCGAGAACGCCGGCCAATGTGACGCCGCCGGAGGTGCCAGGCGCAACGAGTTTTCCGGTTAAAATGGAGCGCGGGTGTTTTCCAAAGCGCAAGCCGATTTCAGTTGCCCAGGTGTCTGCCGTTGCCGCGGCCAGCCCGCCGAGATAAAGCAGAAACGCGGGTTCATTTTTTATCAATAAACCGGCGATGACCATCAGCGCCGGCAGCAGGCCGTTCGCCAAAACTTGCGCGGCGTCGCGGCGGCAGCTTTTGGCGATGATTTCTGCGGCGAGCTGAGCGCTTTTTTGCGGCAGCTTGGAGAGCAGGCTGGAGCCGATGAAGAACAGCAGCATCGGAATCGCAAATACCCAGCCGCCGAGGCCAAAGACAAACGTTCCGACGAGAAATCCGGCTATGGCCCCGCTTAAATCCAGCGCTTTGGCGAAAAACGCGGTCGTCACAATCGCCAGCGCCAAAATTTCGCCAACAAGAAATTGTTGGTGGGTTTCCGGCTGCAAAACAACAAACAACCCCAGCGCTGCGAGCAGCGGCACGGTCAAATTATCCGAGCCGCGATAAGAGAGCGCTTCGGCGGCCGCGGCCAAAACGCCAATCGCCAGCGCGACGCTGATTGCCTTTTCCCACGACAAGCCGTGGCTGTTTTTAAACAGCGCCAAGCCGAGGGCCACGATCAGCGCCGAGATGACCAGCATCGCGACGCTGCCTTGCAAGGATTTTTCATCCCACGGCAAAGGCAAAATTTTCCGGCGTGAAATTTTTCCGGCGACGAGGCCGGCAATCGCATCGCCGAAGGCCATGAGCGCAAAGGCAATCGTGAGCAGCATGAGGCGGCGTTCCCAAAACACCAGCAGCAGGATGATAAAAGAAACAGGATAGTAAAACGTGCCGAGCGAGGGCCGCGAAACGGCATGAATCGATTTCAGCTTGCCGCGTTGAATCGACCAAAAATTTGCCAGCGCGAAAAATACGGCGATGATGAGAATCGGCAGCGGAGAAGTGAACAGCCACGGCGCGGGCAAAACGGCGGCGCCGGTGGCGAGGTGGACAAGCTTGCGGAGCGCTTCGGCGCGGTGGGGATGAGAACGGTGGAGGCGTTCGGTCAAGGCGAGCAGGCCGATCATGCCGGCGAGCAGCACAACGCCAAGCAGCCAGTCCGCCGCCGGAACGGGTGTGAGGGTCGGCATAAAGGGTTAAAAAGTGAAAGTCGGACTTGCGACTTCAGCAAGCCCGACTTTGGACTCCTCAACTTCGGACTTTTTATTGCAACGTAAAGCGCGGACCTTGCTGCGGCTTGGGCATCGGCTTGCGCGGCAGCTTTTCCTCACGCATGGCGGCGTGATAAACAAACGCAGCCATGATCACCGAAGCTTGCATCAAATCGCCTTTGATGGCGTGATCGTAAACATCCATGTTGGTGTGATGCGTGCGCGTTTCGTAGTCGATCTCATCCTGGATGAATTGGAAGCCGGGCAACCCAACGGCGTCGTACGCGAGATGATCGGTACCGCCGGTGTTGCGAATCGTCAGCGTGTTGGCGCCGAGATCGTTGAACGGCTTGAGCCACGCTTCGAAAATCGGCCGCACCATGTCGTTGCCTTGCAGATACACGCCACGAATTTTTCCGGTGCCGTTGTCGAGGTTGAAATATGCTGCGAATTTTGCGTGCTCCGGCTTGGGCTGCATATTTGCCGGATCGGCGAAATGTTTTTTCACATAACCGCGCGAGCCGAGCAAGCCCTGCTCTTCGCCGCTCCACAGCGCAATGCGGATCGTGCGGCGCGGCTGCACGCCGAGTGTTTTGAGAATGCGCACCGCTTCCATCGCCACTGAGCAGCCAGCGGCGTTATCCGTCGTGCCGGTGCCGGGATGCCACGAATCGAGATGGCCGCCGAGCATGACGACTTCGTCTTTGAGCTTCTTGTCGGTGCCGGGAATTTCGGCGACAACGTTGTAGCCCAGCGAGTCATTCTCGTGAAAACGGTTTTGAATAGTGACCTCCAATTTT
>Ga0073934_10005390_pt1 | contig 19878 bp, 16 predicted proteins | sample LarsenN4metaG_FD_76834 | JGI IMG/M metagenome (GOLD analysis project Ga0073934, IMG submission 76834) | Hot spring sediment bacterial and archeal communities from British Columbia, Canada, to study Microbial Dark Matter (Phase II) - Larsen... ... | reverse complement strand
TGGCAGTTCCATCCCACCGGCGTGGCCGGCGCGGGCGTGCTGCTGACCGAAGGCTGCCGCGGCGAGGGCGCGATCCTGCGCAACAGCAACGGCGAGCGCTTCATGGAGCGCTATGCGCCCACCTTGAAGGACCTGGCGCCGCGCGACTTCGTCAGCCGCTGCATGGACCAGGAGATCAAGGAAGGGCGCGGCTGCGGCCCGAACAAGGACTACGTGGTGCTCGACATGACGCACCTGGGCGCCGACACCATCATGAAGCGCCTGCCCAGCGTGTACGAGATCGGGCACAACTTCGCCAACGTCGACATCACCAAGGAGCCGATCCCGGTGGTGCCGACCATCCACTACCAGATGGGCGGCATCCCGACCAACATCCACGGCCAGGTCGTCGCGCCGAAGGACGGCCAACCGAACAGCGTGGTCCAGGGCTTCTACGCGGTGGGCGAGTGCTCGTGCGTCAGCGTGCACGGCGCCAACCGGCTGGGCACCAACTCGCTGCTCGACCTGCTGGTGTTCGGCAAGGCCGCCGGCGACCACATCGTGCAGCGCCTGAAGGCCGAGCCCAAGGCGCACAAGCCGCTGCCGGCCGACGCGGCCGACCGCGCGCTCGCGCGCCTGGCGCGGCTCGACTCCAGCCCGAACGGCGAGTACGCGCAGGCCGTCGCGCACGACATCCGCGCGACGATGCAGCAGCACGCCGGCGTGTTCCGCACGCAGGCGTCGATGGACGAAGGCGTGCAGAAGATCGCCGCGTTGCGCGAGCGCACCGCGGCCATCGGCCTGAAGGACACGTCGAAGGTCTTCAACACCGCGCGCGTCGAGGCGCTCGAGGTCGAGAACCTGATCGAGTGCGCGCAGGCCACGATGGTCTCGGCGGCCGCGCGCAAGGAGTGCCGCGGCGCGCACACCGTGAAGGACTACGAGCGCGGCGCCGACGACCCCGAGTTCCCGCTCGGCCGCAACGACCGCGAGTGGATGAAGCACACGCTGTGGTACTCCGAGGGCAACCGCCTCGCCTACAAGCCGGTGCAGCTCCAGCCGCTGACCGTCGAATCCATCCCGCCCAAGGTCCGGACCTTCTGATCCGGATGCAGACGATGAGCAAGCGCACCTTCCAGATCTACCGCTACGACCCCGACAAGGACGCGAAGCCTTACATGCAGACCGTCGAGATCGAGCTCGACGGCTCCGAGCGCATGCTGCTGGACGCGCTGATGAAGCTGAAGTCGATCGACCCGACCTTGAGCTTCCGCCGCTCGTGCCGCGAAGGCGTGTGCGGGTCCGACGCGATGAACATCAACGGCAAGAACGGTCTCGCGTGCCTGACCAACATGCGCACCTTGAAAGACCCGATCGTGCTGAAGCCGCTGCCCGGGCTGCCCGTCGTGCGCGACCTCATCGTCGACATGACGCAGTTCTTCAAGCAGTACCACTCGATCAAGCCCTACCTCGTGAACGACGAGCCGCCGCCCGAGAAGGAGCGGCTGCAGTCGCCCGAGGAACGCGAGGAGCTCAACGGCCTGTACGAGTGCATCCTGTGCGCGAGCTGCTCGACCAGCTGCCCGAGCTTCTGGTGGAACCCCGACAAGTTCGTCGGCCCGGCCGGCCTGCTGCAGGCCTACCGCTTCATCGCCGACAGCCGCGACCAGGCCACCAGCGACCGGCTCGACAACCTCGAGGATCCGTACCGCCTGTTCCGCTGCCACACGATCATGAACTGCGTCGACGTGTGCCCGAAGGGGCTCAACCCGACCAAGGCCATCGGCAAGATCAAGGAGCTGATGGTCCGTCGCGCGGTCTGAGGCGCGTCAGCACCCCGCAAGCGACGCCATGAACACTGCGCTCGACCCCAAGGCGCTCGGCCGGCTCCAGTGGCGTTGCCGCCGCGGGCTGCTGGAGAACGACCTGCTGATCGAGCGCTTCTTTGCCCGCCACGGCGAGCAGCTCACGGCGCGCGAAGCGCAGGCGCTGGAGTCGCTGATGGCGCTGTCGGATCCCGACCTGCTGGATCTGCTGCTCGCGCGGCGCGAACCCGAGGGCGACCTCGATCGCCCCGCGGTGCACGAGCTGCTCGCGCAGATGCGCGTGCCCGGGCGCCCCCTACACACCGCAACCGAGGAATGAGCATGACCCCCTCCGACGTGAAAGCCACGCTGTCGTTCTCCGACGGGAGCCCCAGCATGGAGTTGCCGATCTACAAGGGCACCATCGGCCCCGACGTGATCGACATCCGCAAGCTCTACGCGCAGACGGGCAAGTTCACCTACGACCCGGGCTTCCTGTCCACCGCGGCGTGCCAGTCGGCCATCACCTACATCGACGGCGACAAGGGCGAGCTGCTGTACCGCGGCTACCCGATCGAGCAGCTCGCCGAGCAGTGCGACTTCCTCGAGACCTGCCACCTGCTGCTGTACGGCGACCTGCCCAACGGCCAGCAGAAGGCCGACTTCGTGAAGCTCGTGACCAACCACACCATGGTCAACGAGCAGATGCAGTTCTTCCTGCGCGGCTTCCGCCGCGACGCGCACCCGATGGCGGTGATGACCGGCCTCGTGGGCGCGCTGTCGGCCTTCTATCACGACAGCACCGACATCAACAACCCGAAGCACCGCGAGATCGCCGCCATCCGCCTGATCGCCAAGATGCCCACGCTCGTGGCGATGGCCTACAAGTACGCGCTCGGCCAGCCGTACATGTACCCGCAGAACCGGCTGAGCTACACGGCGAACTTCATGCACATGATGTTCGCCACACCGTGCGAGCCCTACGAGCCCAACGACGTGCTGGTGCGCGCGATGGACCGCATCTTCATCCTGCACGCCGACCACGAGCAGAACGCCTCGACCTCGACGGTGCGCCTGTGCGGCAGCTCGGGCACCAACCCGTTCGCGGCCATCGCCGCGGGCGTGGCCTGCCTGTGGGGCCCGGCGCACGGCGGCGCCAACGAGGCCGCGCTGAACATGCTCGAGGAGATCCAGCGCGCCGGCGGCGTCGAGCGCATCGGCGAGTTCATCAAGCAGGTGAAGGACAAGAACTCCGGCGTGCGCCTGATGGGCTTCGGCCACCGCGTCTACAAGAACTACGACCCGCGCGCCAAGCTGATGCGCGAGACCTGCCACGAGGTGCTGAGCGCGCTCGGGCTCGAGAACGACCCGCTGTTCAAGCTCGCGATGACCCTGGAGAAGATCGCGCTGGAGGACGAGTACTTCGTCGCCCGCAAGCTCTACCCCAACGTCGACTTCTACTCGGGCATCGTGCAGCGCGCGATCGGCATTCCGGTGAGCCTGTTCACCGCGATCTTCGCGCTCGCGCGCACGGTCGGCTGGATCGCGCAGCTCAACGAGATGATCGGCGACCCCGAGTACAAGATCGGCCGCCCGCGCCAGCTCTTCGTCGGCAGCCAGCGCCGCGACGTCAAGCCGATCGCCAATCGCTGAGGCGCCTTCGTCGCGCGGCAGGCGGCGCCGCGGCTGCGGCGCGTCGCCGGTTCAGCCCGTCGGCCAGGGCCGATGGTCGAACCGGTACTCGCCGAGCACCCGCTCGCCGGCGGCGTCGACGGCCAGCAACCGCACCTTCACGCGGTGCGCCGGATCGCGCCGCAGCTGCGCCGCGCTCGGCATGAAGACCACCTCCTGCCGGCTCGCGTCGAACGGCAGGTCCTCCAGCCGCTCGGCGTGGCCCACGAGCGTGGACTCGACGATCGCGTCGAGCCGGGTCACGCCGGCCAGCGGCACCTCGAAGCGGCCCGCCACCGCGTCGTCGTCGGGCGCGATCGTGCAGTGCACGCCACCGTCGCGCGCGATGCGCTCCGTGCGGATGCGCCAGCCGCCGGCGGCGAGCCGCTCGACGAAGTCGGGCGTCACGAACAGGCTCACCAGGCCGGCCGTCACGGCCGCGCGCACGCCGCCGCCGAGCGCCACGATCTCGTCGAGCCGGGCGCCGCAGGCATCGCAACCCAGCAGGTGCTCGTCGACGGCCGCGGTGGCGGCTTCGTCCGTCTCGCCGAGCCAGTAGGCGAGCAAGGTTTCGATCGGCACGGGATGCCGGCAGGCGGCGACGGTGTCGTTCATGCGGTCTCTCCCCGGGTCGCGGCCGGCTCCGGCAGGCCCATGCAGCGGCGCAGGCGCGCGAGGCTGCGGTGGCGGATCACGCGCACATTGCCGGCGCTCAGCCCCAGCGAGCGCGCCACCTCGTCGGCGGGCCGCTCGTCGTAGAACGTCTGCACGATCACCGAGCGCTCGCGTTCGCCGAGGCGCTGCAGGCACTGCGCCACGCGCTCGTGATCGAGCCGCGGCTCGACCGCGATGTCGGCGATCGCGAGCCGATCGCCGTGAAGCGCCAGCAGCGCGTCGCGCCGCTGCTGCAGCCGGCGGGCATCGAGCACGCTCATGCGGCAGGCGCCCAGCACGAACGATGCGATGCGCTCGGGCTAGCGCACCGCGCCGCAGCGCAGCCGCTCCAGGGTCAGCACCAGCACGTGCTGCACCAGGTCGGCGGCCGTGTCGGCGTCGCGCAGGTGGCGCAGGCCGTAGCGGCGGATGCGCGGCGCGAGCAGCCGGCACAGCGCGGCCTCGGCTTCATGGTCGGGTGCGTGCGCCGGCGCCCGCGCGATGCGCAGGGCCAGCCCGGCTTCGGGCCCGGGCTCCAGCCCGGCCGTCTCGACAGGCGCGTACGACATGCGCGAAGCTTACGTCGGGCGGCCGCTGTAACGCCACGGCCGGTGGAGCCACAACCTGCGGTCATCCACCCACCCGACGAGGAGTTCGCCGCATGGTCACCCATCCGCAGTCCGGCACCAACGTCCACGAGATCGCCGCCGGCATCTACCGCATCAACACGCCGGTCTCGCTGCCCGACGGCAGCGCGTTCAGCTTCAACCAGTACCTCGTGCGCGACGACGAGCCGCTGCTGTTCCACACCGGCCCGCGCCGCATGTTCCCGCTGGTGCGCGAGGCGATCGCCGCCGTGCTGCCCGTCGAGCGCCTGCGCTGGATCGCGTTCTCGCATTTCGAGGCCGACGAGTGCGGGGCGCTCAACGACTTCCTTGCCGTGGCGCCGCAGGCCGCCCCGGTGTGCAGCCGGATCGGCGCGTTGGTGTCGGTCAACGACGTCGCCGACCGGCCGGCGCGCGCGATGGCCGACGGCGAACTGCTGATCACGGGGGCGCACGGCTTCAAGTGGCTCGACACGCCGCAGGTGCCGCACGGCTGGGACTGCGGCCTGATGGTCGACACCGCCACCGGCACCTTCCTGTGCGGCGACCTGTTCACGCAGCCCGGCCACGGCGCCGTGCCGCTGACCACGTCGGACATCCTCGGGCCCAGCGAGGCCAGCCGCAGGGAGATGGACTACTTCGCGCACTCGCCGCACACGCGCGACATCCTCGCGAAGCTGGCCGCCGAACGGCCGACGACCCTGGCGTGCATGCACGGCAGCGCCTGGCGCGGCGACGGCGCGGCGTTGCTGCGGCACCTGGCCGAGTCGCTCGCGCCGGTGGCCTGATCCGCCCGCGACGGCGGCGCGGCCGGGGCCGCCGCCGCACAGTCCCCTCAGCCCGCGGCGGCCTGCAGGCCGTTCTCGAAGTGCTCGCGCATCAGGCTCGCGGCGCGCTTCGCGTCGCGGGCTTCCAGCGCTTCCATGATGCGGCGGTGCTCGGCCAGCGACTCGGCGATCCGCCCCTGGCGGAACAGCGAGTGGTGGCGGTTGAGCTTCATCACCTTGCGCAGGTCGGTCACGATCTGCTCGCGCCAGCGGTTGCCGGCCGCGGCCAGCAGCCGCAGGTGGAACTGCTCGTTGGTCGCGAAGAAGGCCTCGCGCTGGCGCGCCTGCTTCTCGAGGCGGTCGTGCAGCGCGCGCAGCTCGGCGAGCTGCGCGTCGCTCGCGTGGCGCGCCACCTCGCCGGCGGCGTCGCTCTCGAGCAGCGAGAGCAGGTGGTAGACCTGCCGCACGTCGTCGCGCGACATCTCGGTGACGTACGCGCCGCGGCGCACCTTCATCGTCACCAGCCCCTCGACGGCCAGCACCTTCAGCGCCTCGCGTAGCGGCGTGCGGCTGATGCCGTAGTCGGCGGCGAGCTTCTGCTCGTCGATCCAGCTGCCCGGCTCGATCTCGCGGTTGAAGATCTGCTCGCGCAGCCGCTCGGCCACGTCCTGGTAGAGGGCGCGCGGGGCGAGGGCGGGGCGCGGCGTCATGCGGCGGGGCCGGGCGGGCGATGCGTGTCAGGTAGGCGTCGGGTTTGCATTCATAATTATGCATGACGTATCATCCCGCGCAAGGAGACCTTGCATGTCCGACGCCCCGAAGCTCACGCCGGCCTCGCTCGACGACTGGAAGCGCGCGGCCGCGAAGTCCGTGCCCGGCGGCGACCTGTCCTCGCTCACCTGGCACACGCCCGAGGGGCTCGCGGTCAAGCCGCTGTACACGGCGGCCGACCTGCAGGGGCTGCCCTACGCCGACACCTTGCCCGGCTTCGAGCCGTTCGTGCGCGGGCCGCAGGCCACGATGTACGCGGTGCGGCCGTGGACCATCCGCCAGTACGCCGGCTTCTCGACCGCGGAGGACTCCAACGCCTTCTATCGCAAGGCGCTGGCCGCCGGCGGGCAAGGCGTGTCGGTGGCGTTCGACCTCGCCACGCACCGCGGCTACGACAGCGACCACCCGCGCGTGACCGGCGACGTCGGCAAGGCCGGCGTGGCGATCGACTCGGTCGAGGACATGAAGATCCTGTTCGACGGCATTCCGCTCGACCGGGTGAGCGTGTCCATGACGATGAACGGCGCGGTGCTGCCCGTGCTGGCCGGCTACGTGGTGGCGGCCGAGGAGCAGGGCGTGGCGCAGGACCAGCTCAGCGGGACCATCCAGAACGACATCCTCAAGGAGTTCATGGTCCGCAACACGTACATCTACCCGCCGGGTCCGTCGATGCGCATCGTCGGCGACATCATCGAGTACACCGCGCGGCGCATGCCGAAGTTCAACTCGATCTCGATCTCCGGCTACCACATGCAGGAAGCCGGTGCGAACCAGGCGCTCGAACTCGCGTTCACGCTGGCCGACGGCAAGGAGTACGTGAAGACGGCGCTGGCCAAGGGGCTCGACGTCGACGAGTTCGCCGGCCGCCTGAGCTTCTTCTGGGCGATCGGGATGAACTTCTATCTCGAGATCGCCAAGATGCGCGCGGCGCGCCTGCTGTGGTGGCGCATCATGAAAGGCTTCGGCGCGAAGAACCCCAAGAGCCTGATGCTGCGCACGCATTGCCAGACCAGCGGCTGGTCGCTGACCGAGCAGGACCCGTACAACAACATCGTGCGCACGACCATCGAGGCGATGGCCGCGGTGTTCGGCGGCACGCAGAGCCTGCACACCAACAGCTTCGACGAGGCGATCGCGCTGCCCACGGAGTTCTCCGCGCGCATCGCGCGCAACACGCAGCTCATCCTGCAGGAGGAGACGCACATCACCCAGGTGGTCGACCCGTGGGCCGGCAGCTACATGATGGAGCGCCTGACGCAGGAGATGGCCGACAAGGCGTGGGCGATCATCGAGGAAGTCGATGCGATGGGCGGCATGACGAAGGCCGTCGACTCCGGCTGGGCCAAGCTCAAGATCGAGGCCAGCGCGGCGGAGAAGCAGGCGCGCATCGACTCCGGGCAGGACGTGATCGTCGGGGTCAACAAGTACCGGCTCGACCGGCACGAGCCGGTCGAGATCCTCGAGGTCGACAACCACAAGGTGCGCGAGCAGCAGATCGCGCGGCTGAAGGCCGTGCGCGCGTCGCGCGACGGCGCCAGGGTGCAGGCCGCGCTCGACGCGCTGAGCGCGTGCGCCGCGAGCGGGCAGGGCAACCTGCTCGAGCTGAGCCTCCAGGCGATGCGCCTGCGCGCCACCGTGGGCGAGGTGAGCGACGCGCTGGAGAAGGTCTTCGGGCGCCATCGCGCCGACATCCAGAAGGTGACCGGTGTGTACGCAGCCGCCTACGACAGTGCCGAGGGCTGGGAGCAGCTCAAGCGCGAGATCGCCGAGTTCGCGCAGGCGCAGGGCCGTCGGCCGCGCGTGATGATCGCCAAGCTGGGCCAGGACGGTCACGACCGCGGCGCGAAGGTGGTGGCCACCGCCTTCGCCGACCTCGGCTTCGACGTCGACATCGGCCCGCTGTTCCAGACGCCCGAGGAGTGCGCGCGGCAGGCGATCGAGAACGACGTGCACGCCGTGGGCGTGAGCACCCTGGCGGCCGGCCACAAGACGCTGGTGCCCGCCATCATCGACGAGCTGAAGAAGCAGGGCGCCGACGACATCGTCGTGTTCGTGGGCGGCGTGATCCCGCAGCAGGACTACGACTTCCTCCACGCGGCCGGCGTCCGGGGCATCTACGGCCCCGGCACGCCGATCCCGGCGAGCGCGAAGGACGTGCTCGAGCAGATCCGCAGGGCGGTCGGGGCGTGAGCGCGTGCGCTGTGCCGTGCGCGGTCTGCCGCGCGAGGGCCTCGACGGGCCCGGCCCGAACGGGCGCACGCGGTGCCTCCGGCACGCCGCGGGCCACGAACCGGTCGACCGCCCCGGGCGGCCGGCGATGAAGCCGTTCCACGTCTACATGCTGCGCTGCGCCGACGGCTCGTACTACCTCGGGCACACCGACGACCTGCAGCGGTGCGTCGCGCAGCACGACGCCGGCGAGATCCCCGGCTACACGCACGAGCGGCGGCCGGTGCGCCTGGTGTGGTCGCAGGAGACGTCCACGCGCGAAGAGGCGCTGGCCGCCGAACGGCGCATCAAGGGATGGTCACGGGCGAAGAAGGAGGCGCTGATCGCGGGTGATTGGCGGCAGGTGGCTGAGCTGGCGCGGTCTCGTGCAGGGCTTCGACAAGCTCAGCCCGAACGGGATGCGCTGGGGCCGGGCGCCGGCGAACAGCGCTCCCAGAGCGCGAGTGAACATCCCCCCGTTCACGCTGAGCCTGTCGAAGCGCCCGCCGCCTCCCAGCCCCCATCACCTCTGGCCCGGCGCGTGCTCAGCGCCGACCGGCGCGCGCTCGCCAAGGCGATCACCCTGGTCGAGTCGACGCGCGACGATCATCGGCGCGAGGCCGATGCGCTGCTCGACGCGCTGATGCCGCACAGCGGGCGCTCGTTGCGCATCGGCATCTCCGGCGTGCCCGGCGTGGGCAAGAGCACCTTCATCGAGGCGCTGGGCCTGTACCTCGTCGATCGAGGCCATCGCGTGGCCGTGCTGGCCGTCGACCCGTCGTCCAGCGTCTCGGGCGGCTCCATCCTCGGCGACAAGACGCGCATGGAGCGGCTGTCGGTGCACCCGCGTGCGTTCATCCGGCCCAGCCCGAGCGGCGGCACGCTCGGCGGCGTGGCCGGCAAGACGCGCGAGGCGATGCTGCTGGCCGAGGCCGCCGGCCACGACGTCGTGATCGTCGAGACCGTCGGCGTCGGCCAGAGCGAGACCGCCGTGGCCGGCATGACCGACCTGTTCGTGCTGCTGCAGCTGCCCAACGCCGGCGACGACCTGCAGGCCATCAAGCGCGGCGTCATGGAGCTCGCGGACCTGGTGGTCATCAACAAGGCCGACCTCGACCCGGCCGCCGCGACGCGCGCGCGCGCGCAGATCACGAGCGCGCTGCGCCACCTGGGGCCGCACGCGCACGGGCCGGCGCAGGTGCTGCAGCTCAGCGCGCTGCACGCGCACGAAGGCCCGGGGCTCGACGAGTTCTGGCAGGCCGTGTGCCGCTTCCGCGACGCGCAGGCGGCCAGCGGCCGGCTCGACGCGCGGCGCCACGAGCAGGACGAAGCCTGGATGTGGGAACGCATCGAGGCCGGGCTGCGCGAGCGCTTCCGCCAGCACCCGGCGGTGCGCGCGGCGCTGCCGGCGATGCGCGACGACGTGCGCGCCGGACGCACCGCAGCGTCGGTGGCGGCGCGCCGCCTGCTCGACCTCATGCGCTGACCCGGCGAACGCCAGCACCGACGAACGAACGGACCGACGAACGCAAAGACCGACGAACGCAAGGACCGAGGAGACAGCTCCATGCACGACATCATCGAACAGCTCGAGGCCAAGCGCGCCGCGGCGCGCCTGGGCGGCGGCGACAAGCGCATCGCCGCCCAGCACGCCAAGGGCAAGCTCACCGCGCGCGAGCGGCTCGAGCTGCTGCTCGACGAAGGCAGCTTCGAGGAGTGGGACATGTTCGTCGAGCACCGCTGCGCCGACTTCGGCATGGCCGATCAGAAGATCCCGGGCGACGGCGTGGTCACCGGCTACGGGATGATCAACGGCCGGCTGGTGTTCGTGTTCAGCCAGGACTTCACCGTCTTCGGCGGCGCGCTGTCGGAGGCGCACGCCGAGAAGATCTGCAAGGTGATGGACCAGGCGATGAAGGTGGGCGCGCCGGTGATCGGGCTCAACGACTCGGGCGGCGCGCGCATCCAGGAAGGCGTGGCGTCGCTCGGCGGCTACGCCGAGGTGTTCCAGCGCAACGTCATGGCCTCCGGCGTGATCCCGCAGATCAGCATGATCATGGGGCCGTGCGCCGGCGGGGCGGTGTACTCGCCGGCGATGACCGACTTCATCTTCATGGTGAAGGACAGCTCGTACATGTTCGTCACCGGCCCCGAGGTGGTGAAGACCGTCACCCACGAGGAGGTGAGCGCCGAGGAGCTCGGCGGCGCGACCACGCACACCGCCAGGAGCGGCGTGGCCGATCTCGCGTTCGAGAACGACGTCGAGGCGATCCTGATGCTCAGGCGCTTCTTCAACTACCTGCCGCTGTCCAACCGCGAGAAGCCGCCGCTGCGCCCGAGCGAGGACCCGGCCGACCGCATCGACCCGTCGCTCGACACGCTGGTGCCCGACAACCCCAACAAGCCCTACGACATGCAGGAGCTGATCCTGAAGGTCGTGGACGACGGCGACTTCTTCGAGCTGCAGCCCGACTACGCGAAGAACATCGTCATCGGCTTCGCGCGCATGGAAGGCCGCACGGTGGGCATCGTCGCCAACAACCCGATGGTGCTGGCCGGCTGCCTCGACATCAAGTCGAGCATCAAGGCGGCGCGCTTCGTGCGCTTCTGCGACGCCTTCCACATCCCGGTGATCACCTTCGTCGACGTGCCGGGCTTCATGCCGGGCACGAGCCAGGAGTACGGCGGCATCATCAAGCACGGCGCGAAGCTGCTGTACGCCTATGCCGAGTGCACCGTGCCGAAGGTGACCGTCATCACGCGCAAGGCCTACGGCGGCGCCTACGACGTGATGAGCTCCAAGCACCTGCGCGGCGACGTCAACTTCGCCTGGCCCAATGCCGAGATCGCGGTGATGGGAGCGAAGGGCGCGGTGGAGATCATCTTCCGCGAGGACAAGGGCGACCCGGCCAAGCTGGCCGCGCGCGAGGCCGAATACAAGGCGCGCTTCGCCAACCCCTTCGTCGCCGGCGCGCGCGGCTTCATCGACGACGTGATCCAGCCGCACGAGACGCGCAAGCGCATCTGCCGCTCGCTGGCGATGCTGCGCGACAAGAAGCTGGAGAACCCGTGGCGCAAGCACGGGAACATTCCGCTGTAGGACGACCACCATTCGCCCTGAGCTTGTCGAAGGGCCGGGCGAATGCAACCACGGCTTCGACGAGCTCAGCCCGAACGGACACTCATGTTCACCAAGATCCTGATCGCGAGTCGCGGTGAAAGCGGCCGGCAGGCCGCTTCGGCGAAGCCACGTTGCATGGTGCGCGCAGCGCACGCAGGCGACTTCGACCCGATGGAGGCCCAGCATGTTTAGCAAGATCCTCATCGCCAATCGGGGCGAAATCGCCTGCCGCGTCATCAAGACGGCACGCAAGATGGGCATCGCGACCGTGGCCGTCTACTCCGAGGCCGACCGCGACGCGCGCCATGTCGAGCTGGCCGACGAGGCCGTGCCGATCGGGCCGGCGCCGTCGCGCGAGTCGTACCTCGTCGCCGACAGGATCATCGCGGCCGCGAAGCGCACCGGCGCGCAGGCGATCCACCCCGGCTACGGCTTCCTGTCGGAGAACGAGGACTTCGCGCGTCGCGTCGAGGAGGAGGGGCTGGTGTTCATCGGCCCCAAGCACTACAGCATCGCCGCGATGGGCGACAAGATCGCGTCGAAGAAGCTCGCGACCGAGGCGAAGGTCAACACCATCCCGGGCTGGAACGACGCGATCGAGTCGCCCGAGCAGGCGGTGCGCATCGCCGGCGACATCGGCTATCCGGTGATGATCAAGGCGAGCGCCGGCGGCGGCGGCAAGGGCCTGCGCGTGGCGTGGAACGACAAGGAGGCCTTCGAGGGCTTCGGCTCGTGCCGCAACGAGGCGCGCGCGAGCTTCGGCGACGACCGCGTGTTCATCGAGAAGTTCGTCGAGGAGCCGCGCCACATCGAGATCCAGGTGCTGGGCGACGCGCACGGCAACGTGGTCTACCTGTGGGAGCGCGAGTGCTCGATCCAGCGCCGCCACCAGAAGGTGATCGAGGAGGCACCGTCGCCGTTCATCAGCGAGGCCACGCGCAAGGCCATGGGCGAGCAGGCGGTGGCGCTGGCGAAGGCGGTGCGGTACCAGAGCGCGGGCACGGTGGAGTTCGTGGTCGGCAAGGACCAGAGCTTCTACTTCCTCGAGATGAACACGCGCCTGCAGGTCGAGCACCCGGTCACCGAGTGCATCACGGGACTCGACCTCGTGGAGCTGATGATCCGCGTGGCCGCCGGCGAGAAGCTGCCGTTCGGCCAGGCCGACATCCGGCGCGAGGGCTGGGCGATCGAGTGCCGCATCAACGCCGAGGATCCGTTCCGCAACTTCCTGCCGTCGACGGGCCGGCTGGTGCGCTACCGGCCGCCGCCGGAGACGATGAGCGCGGCCTCGCCGCGCGGGCTTCGACAGGCTCAGCCCGAACGGGGTGCGGGTGACCCCCGCTCCGTGCGCCCTGAGCTCGTCGAAGGGCCCGCGCATCGTGAGCCCGTCGAACGGACTGAGCTCGTCGAAGGGCCCGCGTCCACCCCCGCGCTCGCGTTCGGCGGCGTGCGCGTCGACACCGGCGTGTACGAAGGCGGCGAGATCCCGATGTACTACGACTCGATGATCGCCAAGCTCATCGTGCACGGCCGCGACCGCGCCGAGGCGATCGCGCGCATGCGCGAGGCGCTCAACGGGTTCGTGATACGCGGCATCTCGAGCAACATCCCGTTCCAGGCGGCGCTGCTGGCGCATCCGAAGTTCGTCGCGGGCGACTTCAACACCGGCTTCATCGCCGAGCACTATGCCGGCGGCTTCCGCGCCGAGGACGTGCCGCACGACGATCCGCCGTTCCTGGTGGCGCTGGCGGCCTTCGTGCGGCGCAAGGCGCGCGAGCGCGCGGCCGGCATCAGCGGGCAGGTGCCGGGGCACGGCGTCAAGAACGTGAGGGACCTGGTGGTGGTGGTGCTCGCGGCCGACGGCCGGCACGCCTTCCACGACGTGCACGTCGCCGACTTCGAGCCCGGCAGCGGCCGCGCGGCCGTCAGCGTCGGCGAGCGGCACTACGTCATCGAGAGCCGCACGCCGCTGGGCGAGATCCGCATGACCGGCCTGGTCAACGGCCAGCCGTTCACGGCGCAGGTCGACCGCGGCGGCGCGAAGCGGCCGCTGGCGCTGCGCGTGGCGCACAACGGCACGCAGATCGACGCGATGGTGCTGCTGCCGCGGGCGGCCGAGCTGTGGCGCCTGATGCCGCACAAGCCGCCGCCGGACACGAGCAAGCTGCTGCTGTCGCCCATGCCGGGCTTGCTGGTCGACGTGGCCGTGCAGCCGGGGCAGAAGGTGCAGGCCGGCGAACGGCTCGCGGTGATCGAGGCCATGAAGATGGAGAACATCCTGACGGCCACCCAGGACGTGGTGGTCGGCGAGCTGCTGGCGAAGAAGGGCGAGAGCCTGGCCGTCGACCAGCCGATCCTGAGCTTCCGCTGAGGTGCGCGCGATGAACTCCGGCAAGCCCTTTCGCATCCTCGGCATCCAGCAGATCGCCATCGGCGGGCCCGACAAGCAGCGGCTGAAGTCGCTGTGGGTCGACGTGCTCGGGCTGCAGGTGAAGAGCACGTTCGCGAGCGAGCGCGAGAACGTCGACGAGGACATCTGCGAGCTCGGCCGCGGGCCGCACGCGGTGGAGGTCGACCTGATGCAGCCGCTCGACCCGCACCGCAAGCCCGCGGTCCACACCACGCCGCTGAACCACGTGGGGCTGTGGGTCGACGACCTGCCGAAGGCCGTGGCGTGGATGACCGCGCACGGCGTGCGCTTCGCGCCGGGCGGCATCCGCAAGGGCGCGGCCGGCCACGACATCTGCTTCATCCACCCGAAGGCGAGCGACGAGTTCCCGATCGGCGGCGAAGGCGTGCTGATCGAGCTGGTGCAGGCGCCGCCGGACGTGGTGGCCGCGCTCGGCTGATCGCGTCGCGCGCGGCTCAGCGCTTGGCGGGCCTCGGCGGGGGCGGCGACGGCGCCGGCAGCGCCTGCTGCCGCAGGTGCTCCACCAGCAGGCGCACGCTGGCCGGCACACGCGCGTCGGCGCGCGTCACCACCACGAAGCGGCGCAGCGCCCAGCGGTCCGACAGCGGCACCATCGCCGTGCCGGCGCTGCGCGCGTGCCACTCGATGGCCTCGCGCGGCAGCACGGCCGGGCCGAAGCCCGCGGCGACCAGGCGCGCGGCGGCGTCCATGCCCGAGACCTGCACGCGGTAGACGAGCGAGCGGCCGAGCCGTGCCGCCTCGCGACGCAGCAAGGTGTCCATCGTGCCGCCGGGCGCGACGCCGACGTGCACCAGGCCCACCGCCTCGGCGAAGCTCAGGCGCTTGCGGCCGGCCAGCGGATGCGCCGGCGGCAGCGCGACGCACAGCCGGTCGGTGCGGTACGGCGTCGTCTTCAGCCCCGTGAGGTCCACCGCGTCCCACAGCACGCCGGCGTCGGCGGCGCCTTCGCGCACGGCGCGCACGATCTCCGGACTGACGCGCTCGTCGAGGCTCACGCGCACGGCCGGGTGGCGCGCCACGAACGCGCCGATGTCGTCGGCCAGCTTCTCGGCCAGCACCGACGGCGCGGCCACCACGCGCACGCTGCCTTGCACGCCGCTCGCGAACTCCGTCAGCTCGGCGTGCATGCGCTGCATCGCGCCCAGCACGTCGCGCGCCTGGCGCAGGAAGGCCTCGCCGGCGGCCGTGGGCTCGATGCCGCGGCGCCCGCGCACCAGCAGCGGCGTGCCGATGTCGCGCTCGATCGCGGCGATGCGCTTGCTCACGGCCGAGGCGACGATGGCCTCGCGCTCGGCCGCGCGCGCGATGTTGCGCTCCTCGCAGACCGCGACGAACAGGCGCAGGGTCACGGGATCGAAGTGCCGGCCGATGGGCCGGGCGGACAGCCGGTCTGCCATGCCGAACGGGAACGCCGAGGGTTCCGAAATACCGTCGATGATGCCGCGCGGAATGCCTACAGTGCAGGCCATGAACCCTGAGCGAGCCCGTGAAGCCGTGGTGATCCGCGAGGTCGGCCTGCGCGACGGCCTGCAAAGCCTCGCGCGCGTGCTGCCGACCGACTGCAAGCGGCAGTGGATCGCCGAGGCCCATGCCGCCGGCCTGCGCGAGATCGAGGTCGGCTCGTTCGTGCCGGCGCGCCTGCTGCCGCAGCTGGCCGACACCGCCGAGCTGGTGGCCTTCGCGCGCGGCCTGCCCGGCCTGGTGACCTCGGTGCTGGTGCCCAACCTGAAGGGCGCCGAGCGCGCGCTCGAGTGCGGCGCCGATGCGATGCTGGTGCCGCTGTCGGCGAGCCGCGCGCACAGCCTGGCCAACCTGCGCAAGCCGCCCGACGACGTGGTGCGCGAGATCGGCGCGATGGTCGCCGCGCGCGACGCGGCCGGCTCGGCCTGCCGCGTCGAGGTGGGCATCAGCACGGCCTTCGGCTGCACCTTGCAAGGCAGAGTCGAGCCCGACGACGTGCTGCGCCTGGTGCAGGCCGTGCTCGACGCCGGCGCCGACCGGGTCGGCCTGGCCGACACCGTGGGCTACGCCGACCCGGCGCAGGTGGCCGCGCTGTTCGAGCGCTGCTTCCGCGTGGCCGGCGAGCGCCTGGCCTGCGGGCACTTCCACGACACGCGCGGGCTCGGCATGGCCAACGTCTACGCCGCCTGGCAAGTCGGCGTGCGCCGCTTCGACGCCTGCCTGGCCGGCATCGGCGGCTGCCCGCACGCGCCCGGCGCGAGCGGCAACGTCGCCACCGAGGACGTGGCCTACCTGTTCGCGAGCATGGGCGTGCCCACCGGCGTGCGCTTCGAGCCGCTGATGGCGCTGCGCGGGCGGCTCGCGCAGTGGCTCGACGGCGAGAGCCTGCACGGCGCGATCTGGCGCGCGGGGCTGCCGAAGACCTTGCTCGCCGCCTGAGCCGCGGCGCGAGGCACTTCATGAACGACACGTCGAACCACGATCGCGCGCCCGACCCCGACCTCGACCCCGCGCACGCGACCGGCGCGCCGCAGCCGCTGCGAGGTCTGCGCGTGATCGAGTTCACCCACATGGTGATGGGCCCGACCTGCGGCATGGTGCTGGCCGATCTGGGCGGCGAGGTGGTGAAGGTCGAGCCGATCGACGGCGACCGCACGCGCCGCCTGCTCGGCGCCGGCACGGGCTTCTTCCCGATGTTCAACCGCAACAAGAAGAGCATCGCGCTCGACCTCGCGCAGCCCGACGGCGCGGCGCTCGCGCGCCGGCTGTGCGCCACGGCCGACGTGGTGCTCGAGAACTTCAAGCCCGGCACGATGGTGAAGTACGGGCTCGACCACGCGTCGCTCTCGGCGTCGAACCCGAAGCTGGTCTACGTGAGCCACAAGGGCTTCCTGCCCGGGCCGTACGAGCACCGCACCGCGCTCGACGAGGTGGTGCAGATGATGGGCGGGCTGGCCTACATGACCGGACGGCCGGGCGATCCGCTGCGCGCCGGCTCGAGCATCAACGACATCATGGGCGGCCTGTTCGGCGCGATCGGCGTGCTGGCCGCGCTGGTGCAGCGCGGCATCACCGGCCGCGGCATGGAAGTGCAGTCGGCGCTGTACGAGAACAACGTGTTCCTCGTCGGGCAGCACATGCTGCAGTACGCGATGACCGGCCGGCCGGCCGCGCCGATGCCCGCGCGCATCTCGCCGTGGGCCATCTACGACGTGTTCACCGTGAAGGACGGCGGGCAGATCTTCCTCGCCGCGGTGAGCGACGCGCAGTGGCTCACCTTCTGCGACGTGCTGGGCTTCGCCGACCTGAAGGCCGACCCGTCGCTCGCGTCGAACAACGACCGCGTGCGCGCGCGCCCGACCTTGCTGCCCGAGCTCGGTCGGCGCCTCGCGGCCTTCGACGCGGCCGAGCTGGCGCGCCGCTTCGAGGCGGCCGGCCTGCCGTACGCGCCGATCCGCCGCCCCGAGGAGCTGTACGACGACGAGCACCTCGCGGCCACCGGCGGTCTCGCGCGCCTGAGCCTGACCGATGCGGTCGAAGGCGGCGCGAAGGCCGGCGACGAGGTCGGCGTGCCGCTGTTCCCGTTCACCCTGGCCGGCCACCGGCCCGGCGCGCGATCGAGCCTGCCGAAGCTCGGCGAACACACCGACGAGCTGCTGCGCGCGCTGGGCGTGCCGGAGCCCGGGATCCGCGCGCTGCGCGAGCGGCGCGTGGTGGCCTGACGATCACGACGAGAGGAGATGAACATGACCCGTTGCGACCCGAGCCGATTCGACCCCCTTCGCCGCGCCGCCCTGGCCGCGCTGGCGTTGGCCGCCGTGATGCCGGCGGCGGCGCAGACCGGCGACAAGCCGCTGCGCTTCGTCCTGCCCAACGCGGTGGGATCGGGCGTCGACACCATCACGCGCGCCGCGCAGGCGGCGCTGGCCAAGGCGCTGGGTCATCCGGTCGTGGTCGACAACCAGCCGGGGGCCGGCGGCATCGTCGGCGTGCAGGCCATCACGCGCGCGCCGGCCGACGGCTTCACGCTCGGCGTGGTGTCGAACAACGTGGTCATCTTCCCGAGCGTCTACAAGACGTTGCCGTTCGACCTGGCGAACGACATCGCGCCGATCGCGATCGTCGGCTACACGCCGGTGGTGCTGGTGGTGAACCCGAAGGTCCCGGCGAAGGACTCGAAGGAGCTCGTCGCGCTGCTGAAGTCGAAGCCGGGGCAGGTGAACTACGCCTCGGGCGGCAACGGCACCATCCTGCACCTGGCCAGCGAGATGTTCCTCGACGAGGCCGGCGCCAGGGCGTCGCACGTGCCGTACAAGGGCGTGGGCCCGATGCTCACCGACCTGATCGGCGGGCAGGTGGAGTTCGCCACGGCGGCGCTGCCGAGCGTGCAGCAGCACCTGAAGAGCGGCGCGCTGCGCGCCATCGGCATGGCAACGGCGCAGCGCGTCGAGGCCGCGCCCGAGATCCCGACCTTCGTCGAGCAGGGGCTGCCGAACTACGTGGTCGAGGCGTGGTTCGCGGTGGTCGCACCGAAGGGACTGCCCGCCGCCGAGGCCAGGCGCATCAACGCCGCGGTGGCCGCCGCGTTCGCCGACCCGACGGTGAAGGAGGCGATGGCCAAGCAGGGCAACGTCATCAACGTGAGCACGGTCGAGCAGGCGCAGCAGCACTTCCGCAGCGAGCTGGCCAAGTACGCGCGCCTGGTGAAGAAGGCGGGCATCGAGCAGCAGTGAGCGCGCCGGCCGGGCGGCTGGACGACAATTCCGGACACGGCACCGCACGTGGCCGAGGCAGCGACGACACCATGACCCCGAAGACCCTGTACGACAAGCTGTGGGACGAGCACGTCGTCCGCACCGAGGAGGACGGCACCGCCATCCTCTACATCGACCGCCACCTGGTGCACGAGGTGACCAGCCCGCAGGCCTTCGAGGGCCTGCGGCTGGCCGGCCGCAAGCCGTGGCGCACGAGCTCGATCGTCGCCACCGCCGACCACAACACGCCCACCACCGGCTGGGAGCGCGGTTACGACGGCATCACCGACCCGGTGAGCCGCCAGCAGGTGGTCACGCTCGACGCCAACATCAAGGCCTTCGGCGCGGCGGCGTACTTCCCGTTCCTCGACAGCCGCCAGGGCATCGTGCACGTCATCGGGCCGGAGCAGGGCGCCACCTTGCCGGGCATGACGGTGGTGTGCGGCGACTCGCACACGTCCACCCACGGCGCGTTCGGCGCGCTGGCGCACGGCATCGGCACCAGCGAGGTCGAGCACGTGCTGGCCACGCAGACCTTGCTCGCGCGCAAGGCGAAGAACATGCTCGTGCGGGTCGAGGGCAGCCTGCCGCGCGGCTGCTCGGCCAAGGACATCGTGCTGGCCATCATCGGGCGCATCGGCACGGCCGGCGGCACCGGCTACACCATCGAGTTCGGCGGCTCGGCGATCCGCGCGCTGTCGATGGAAGGCCGCATGACGGTGTGCAACATGGCGATCGAGGCGGGCGCGCGCGCCGGCCTCGTGTCGGTGGACGACAAGACCATCGAGTACGTGAAGGGCCGGCCGTTCGCGCCGGCCGGGCCGCTGTGGGAGCAGGCCGTGGCCTACTGGCGCACCCTGCACTCCGACCCCGGCGCGCGCTGGGATGCCGTGGTCGAGCTCGACGCGGCGCAGATCAAGCCGCAGGTCACGTGGGGCACGAGCCCGGAGATGGTGGTGTCGATCGAGGACCGCGTGCCCGATCCCGAGCGCGAGAAGGACGCGGGCAAGCGCGGCGCGATCGAGCGCGCGCTGCAGTACATGGGGCTGGAGCCGAACCGCGCGATCGCCGACATCCGCATCGACAAGGTGTTCATCGGCTCGTGCACCAACAGCCGCATCGAGGACCTGCGCGAGGCCGCCGCGGTGGTG
>Ga0073934_10005389_pt1 | contig 19883 bp, 16 predicted proteins | sample LarsenN4metaG_FD_76834 | JGI IMG/M metagenome (GOLD analysis project Ga0073934, IMG submission 76834) | Hot spring sediment bacterial and archeal communities from British Columbia, Canada, to study Microbial Dark Matter (Phase II) - Larsen... ... | reverse complement strand
TAGGGGAGTGGGTCGGGGAAGCGGGGAACCGGGGAAGCGGGGAACCGGGGAAGCGGGGAAGCGGGGAGCCGGGGAAGCGGGGAGCCGGGGAAGCGGGGAGCCGGCGTAATCGCTCCATTTCTCCATTTCCCCGTTTCTCCGTTTCTCCGCTTCTCCATTTCCCCGTTTCTCCGTTTCCCCGGCTTCCCGGCTCCCCGTGCAGGAGAAACGCTGCATATTCCACAGCTTCAATGATTTTTACATAGCCGGTGCATCGGCAGAGATTGCCGGATAGAAAGGTTTTGATGGCCTCTTGGGAAGGATTCGGATGTTTATCCAGGAGAGATTTAGTAGCCAGGACTATGCCGGGAATACAGATGCCACATTGAACTGCCCACTTTTCTAGGAAAGCCTGCTGGATGATGGAGAATTCGGGATGCGTCCTCAATCCTTCGATGGTTATGACCGCGCTCCCTGCCACCTTGCCGATGGGGATGAGACAAGAATTAACCAGGGCTCCGTTGATGAAGACACTGCAGGCGCCGCATTCCCCTTCAAGGCATCCGATCTTCGTACCGGTTAGCTTTAAATCCTCCCTTAATACCTCTACGAGGGATTTGCCGGGGTTACACGAAACAAGAACAGATTGTTCGTTGAGGGTGAACCGAATTTCGGACGTCCTGTCCAGAAGTATCATAAGTGTGAATATTCAAAAATTTATCAATAAAAAAGAGCCGATTCTCTATCACCGTTGAAGCTTCGCTCTCCAACACGCTCTCAACGGCCCTTCAACTACATAACCTTCAACCATATAACCTTCAACCATATAACCTTCAACCTTCCGTGAACAAGATCCACTCTCCGACATGCACTCAATGGCCGGCCTTTCTGAGGGCGTCTGCAAGAACGTTTTCCGCGATGGCCGGTACAACTTTCCTGCGATATGCGGCGGTTGCCCGGACGTCGTCGATGGGAGCGATGGCCTGAACGGCTGCTTCAGCCGCTTCCCGGAGGAGGTCTCTGGAGAGGGGGCGCTCCCTTAAGATTTCCTCGCTCTGTAAGGCGCGGACCGGGGTAGGGGCGACGGCGCCCAGAGCCAGGCGTGCCCATTCCAGACGGGATTTATCCTTGCTCAATTTGACCACGGCTGCCGCGCTAACCACCGAGATGGCCAGGCCGTGCTGGTTGGAAGCGCGGTTGACCAGTTTGTAGAACGAGCTTCCCACGTATCCCTCGTGCACGGGGATGAGGAGCCGGGTGAGCAGGTGATTTACGGGCAAATCCGTTTTTTTGGGCCCCTTCAGAAAGGCGCCGACCCCCTGACGATAAGATTTCAAGCCATAGACGATTTCGACCTGAGCTTCCAGGGCCACTAAAGCGACCAGGGCATCCCCGGCCGGCGAAGCATTCACCACGTTTCCCCCTAGCGTCCCGACATTCCGGATCTGTGTGGAGCCGGTTCGCTGAGAAGCCTCCACCAGGGCCGAGGCGTAGCGTCGGGTTAGCGGGCTTAAAATGGCGTCCCGATAGGTCGTAACGCTCCCGATGCTCAGTTGATGGTCTTGCAGTTGGATCCTTCGCATCTCTGCAACCCCAGAGATGTCCAGAACCGGGTTCTTCCGGATGCAATCCCGGTCGAAGACCATCAAATCCGTACCCCCTGCCAGGATGGTCACTTTTTCCGGCTCCGCGGAGAGGAATTCCGCGGCGTCTTTAAGGGACTTCGCCAGAACGTACGACATGATGCGGCCAGGCGAACGGCGATAAGGAAAAGGGACGCTTACCTTTCCACCGTTCGCCCTTTATCTTTCCCCTTTCCCCTCTTCGGCCATGCGGGCTGCCGGGGGAGTATTGCGGCTCCTTGAAACCTTAACCTCGCCATCGATAAGGACCATGGAGATGCCCGGGAGATCCCCCGCTTTAAGGGCGGACAAGGCATCTTTCCCGGCGGAGCCGATCGGAGCATCCAGGATCACAAGATCCGCTTCGTAACCCGGCTTAAGGAGGCCTGTTGGGAGGTTATGTACCCGCGCTGTATTTCCCGTGGCCATGGCGAAGACTTGTTCGGGAAGTACGCTTTCAAAGGAAGACAAAAAACTGATCATGCGCAGGATGCCCAGCGGGACCACACCGGTTCCGGAAGGGGCATCGTTCCCGAGGATGATACGTTGCAGGTTTTCCGTCTCCCGGGCCACGGTCAGCGTATGCAGCGCCGCTTTGAGATTACCGCAATGAACGATCTCTAGAGCCATATCGGTTTGGCTGACCAGTTTTTCAATATCTTTTAAGGACATAGAGGTATGACCGCCGTTGATATGGCCCACGATATGTGGGTTCGCTTCCATAATAGTATCCGCCTCAATGGCATGACTTCCCGCGATGGAAGGACCTCCCGTGTGGATGGTTGCCGTCATCCCATACTTCCTGGCCCATTGAACCATCGGGGCAGCATCTTTGCCAGTCCTAACGCTCCCCAGACCGATCTCACCGATGAGGCGGACCCCGGCTCGGGCCATCTCCGCAAAATCCTCTTCCCCCATACCCAGCTCCAGGATGGGAGCCCCCGCATGAACCTTAACCCCGCTGGGCCTAAGATTTTTAAAGGAGCGGACCGCCACGATGGCCAGCGCCTTTAATCCGATGAGATCCTTAGGCCGACCCGGCAGATGGACCTCTCCGGCGGAAATCATGGTGGTTACTCCCCCATGCAGCTCACTATCGATAAAATCGACCGTCCGCTGCCTAGGAGTAAAATCCCCAAAAACAGGATGAACGTGGGAATCTATAAGGCCCGGCGCCACAGTGCTCCCCTTCGCATCGATCACCTTTTGAGCTCCCTCCACCGGGCAATCTTTCCAATACCCGATCTGGAGAATTTTCCCGTTTTCCATCACCAGGGTATCCCCTTCTAAAAGGGGCTGTGAGAAATCTCCCGAGATCAGCGTCCCTATATTTTTTATGACCGTCTTTGACATGGGTGCCAACCTTGTTTCGTGTGAAGAACCTTTTGACTTTCTCAATCTCTGCGAAGAAAACCTAAACCCTTTCTATCGATAATTCGATCCGTTGTCAATACAAAACTATCACTATTCTTCTTCTTCGGGGTATAAACTATATTCATATAGACCCCGATCTTCGACGACCTTGTCTTCCAGCACGCGTAACCGCCTCTCCATCCCCTCCAACATTGACGCCAGGGTCATCTCCAGGTAGATCAGGCGCTCTGCGGTCTCATCGGATTCGAGCTTCTGGGGCTTCTGCTTTTTAAAATTTCGATACTGACCCAAGATAAGTAAGGCCCGTTCGGATAAAAAGACCCCGATATAGGAAAAAACCAAAATCACCGCTACCGTTAGAATGAGGGCACTGGCCGTCAACAGGATTCTTATATCTCCCGACGTGATGATGGACCCTGATATCTGGAATAGGTGATAAAGGACATAAAGTCCCGCAATTCCCCCAAAATAAGCCAGTATTCTTAAGCAATCGTCCATAGGGTTGCGCGATTTCTGCATAAGCACTCCTCCTTTTATACCTTTTCCAGTTAGAAATGATATTCTACTTCCGTAAGGGCGAATTTCAAACCCGCCCCTACTTTTACAAGAAATAGTCTCATAATCAACTGAAAAAGGTATTACTTCTTCAAAATTAAGGTTCCCATAGACCCTGGCCGGACTACTCTGTCGGGCAGAGGCGCTGTCATCGAACCAAAATTCGGAAGAGTAATGCTTACAATAGGGGTTGTTGTCAACGGATTACTTCTTAAATAGGAGAATAAAATGCGAAGGTCAAGAAGAAAAAATTAAAAAATTTTAACTCTCTGATTTATAATTAATTAGGAACGATGGTTAAAAATCATCGAACTTCCAGAAGATCAAGAGCGAGAAAAAGGAACCCAGAAAGAAGAAGTGGCGGAGGGGATCTGTATAGGTGTACTGATGCTGGCTTCGGGTACCCTGTTTTTCGATGATATCCCGAAGGGCTGCAAACAATTCTCCACGTTTTTCAAAGGCGTAATAGGTTCCGCCTGTTTGCTCGGCGATGAACTTAAGGGTATTTACGTTGAGGGCGGTTGTTATGAGGCTGCCCTTTTGATCCACTAAATAACCGACCGGGGAGAGGGCATCCGGGATAGGTACTGGGACTTCGGATCCCACACCGATGGTAAAAACAGGGATTGTTTTTCCCCTCTCTGCAAGGAGCTCCCGTAGATCATCGAGGATTTTCTGATCTCCGTCGCTGATCATGATGATGGAGGCGACTGGCTTCTGAAGAATAGGAAGCCTGCCATTCTCTCGCCCTCCCATCCCCTCGTTTTCCCATTCTTTTACAAAGGTGTCCACCAGACCAAAGGTATGCCGTAGGGCCGTGGTGATCTCCGTGCCTTGTTTATAGAAAAAATCTCGGTGGATCCGTCTAACTTTGGCGATAATTTCCCCGTGATCCTCGCTAAAGCCGCTGGTAATCGGTATGGCGTACTCCGAGAAGGGGACGACACTGACCTTGACTCCTTTGGGGAGGGAGGAGAGAAATTCCAAAATGCTCTGTTTGGTTTCCATAAAGCGGCTGGGCGCATTTAATTCATGGGGATCTCGGGGAGCGTCCATGCTCTTTGAAAAATCCATGAGGATCACGACCGCCACGTTCTCCCAAAAAGGCTCCCACACGGATCGTTCCCGTAACGGCGAAGCAAAGCCAATCACAGCTAGGGCAAAGCCCGTAAGAAAGAGGCAGGCCTTCAAGAGATCCCTTCGGGTTGAAAGAGGAAGGCTCTGTTTACGGATGAAAGGGAGGGTTCCCCATGTTTTCCAAAAGGCCTTCTTCCGCCTCCCCAGCATAAAAAAGAGGCCGGTCAGAATCGGGATCCCACTCAATCCCCACAAGATCCAAGGATATTCCCACTTCATAATTGATTCAATCTAAAAGGCACAGGGCAGAAAAGGAATCCACCATTCGACTTTTTAATTTTTGCCTTTAACCTTTTGTCTTTCCATGATTAATGCGTTTTCCCTTCGCTCCCCGGGCCGGCTTGAAGGCCCTGGCTGATCGAAGGGCGGCGTCGGGATTCTTCCATCTGGTCCCGGTAGATCGCGCCGGGGCTTTGATTGAGAAGAAATTCCCTCATTACGTTTTGTTCTTCCCGGGAGAGGGATAACGAAGTTCCGCTCCGAAGGATCTCTCCCAGGGGAGCCGCGACCGCCTCCGGTTGCGTAGCGAAAAACCTTCGGCGCCTCTGGTCTTCTTGCTGGTCTTCCTCCGGCGTTCGTTTAAACCGGGTTACGGCTTCCAGAAGGAGCATTAAACTGTGCTCATCGGCCATGGAAACGCGAACCTGGTCCGTATAGATGGCGTTTAACGCAGCTTGAAGCTGCTGAATGGCATGCACAAGCTCTTGCTTAAGGCCCAAGGGGTCCTGGGGTTGTTCTTTCAGAAAAGCATTTATCAGAAAGGCCTGAATTCTGGCGCGAGCTCCGTTGGCGTTTGCCAAAAACCGCCAATATAGATCGCCGGTCCGTTCCTGGACCTTTACGTACTGCTCTTCCGCAGCGCGAAAGCGTTTGAGGATATCTTCCGGGGAGGTCCCATCGGAACGTTCTCCTTGGAGGGGTGAGGTGCCCTGGCCCTCCCTGCCCAATAAGGTCTGAGAGGCCGGCTGGACACGTCCATAGAGTCCCAGCAAGCGCTCTCCCTCACGAAATTCCATTTCGGCCAGCCGAAGGCTTAAAACCGCCGGGTCAAACAGAACGCGCAGGATCTCGCCTTGAGGGATGCCTAAGAAGGTCTTTGCATACTGTGCTTCAGCCTCTTGGTAGATACCGAGGGCCTCTGTAAATTTCCCTTCAGCCGCCAGCGCATCCGCCCTGGCAAGGATCTGCCGATGTTTTAGATAAAGCCAGCAGGTCAAAACCAGACTTGCTCCGACACAGATGACGACTAATCCGGAGAGAATGCTTAAAAATTTAACTTTCATAATTAAAACAGGAACCGCTCGGGGCCTCCCCCCCAGCCCCCTCTCCCACCGCGTGGGAGAGGGGCAGTTTCGTGTGTTCAGGTTGGAGATGTACAACTGAGCTCCGACCTGCCTCTCCTCCGCTGAGGGCTTTTAGGGATCTCTTTTTTTACCGACCTAACCCCCCACCCCCCTACGCGCCAGGATAAGGGGGAAGTCCCCTATTTCCTCGTTCCCAGGCTTCAGCCTGGGAATGCCTATCTAGAGGCTCTACCTCGATGTCCAAGGAGGGGAGGCAGAGCCTGGGAACGAGGGAGTCCGGGCAATTCTGTTTTTAACCCCGCACCTAGGCCTCCTAACCCCCTTCCCGACGCGGGAAGGGGGAACTTGGGAATGGTTGAGGTCCCAACTCTCCCTTCCCTCACAGGGAAGGGGAGTCGGAGGGTTAGGTCCAAAGAAATACCCTTGAAAGCCCACCAGGGAGCTAAACTTAACCTTCAACCTTCTTAACCTCCAACCTTCAACCTTCTTAACCTTCAAACCTTCAACCTTCAAACCTTCAAACCTTCAAACCTTCAACCTTCAAACCTTCAACCTTTTAACCTATTTGACCGCTTCAAGGCACCCATCTAAACCCTTTATAAAGTTGTAAGCCGACGGTTATAAATAGCAGGAGCAGCCCTGGTAGAAAGAATGGGAACAGGGGCTGCTCTTTGATCCGGGTAGATATAATGCTCTTCCCATAGGAAATTTGATCGATCTCTTTTGCGATCTGGTTAAACACCTCTTGTAAGCCCGCCTGGGAGCCGCCCACGGTGTAGAGCTTCCAGGAAGGGTTCCTGGCCAAGACGGGATCCAGCTGGGTAGGACGTGTCAACAAGCAAATAAAATAAAGGTGGCGGAAGCCTAATTGCTGGTAATACCCGAGAAGTTCCATATAATTGACCCGCTCCGCCGGAGAGGTGGCATCGAGGAGCTCGCCGTCCGTCAACACGATTAAGGCCTTGCCGGCACCAACTTCTTCAAGGTTCGGGATCAATGGGATTTGGAGGGAAAAGCTGGTTTTATTCTTCTGTCGAAAATGCCAAAGGAATCTTCGGAGGATGTCCTGAAGTTCCCGATAAATTTTATCCTGTTCTGTCAGTTCCAATTGTTTCTCTGCCATGCGGGTTTCCACCTCATCTTCCAGGAAGCTGGTGAGGGCTTTAAACAGCCCAATTCCGATCTGGGTCCCCTTCTCCCTCAGTACGAGTCGGTCTCGATAGTGGGTATCCAGCTCTTGGACCACGGTCGGCCTGGATATCTCCAGAATCAAACCCTGGTGATTCCGGGTGAAAATTCCACCACTGGCATCGGAATCGAATCGCGCCACAGCCAGGCGGTCTTCTTTGGGTCTGTTATAGATAAAATTCGTCAAAAGTCCTTTCACCCGGCCCAGGAGGCCGCTCTGCAACATGCTGGAAGAAGTGTCTAAGAGTATCAGGATGCTTCGAGCCTCTTTAATTTCATAGGTTTCCCTCCTCCCCAGAGAAGGTCCGCTTATGATCAGCACCAGCATGAGAAGAAATCCATAGAGGCAGTGGGATGGGAGATTTTGGACCCAGCGGGGCTTCGCCGCCGCCCGCACCTGCGCCCGGATCTGGGGCGGAACGCCCACAGAAAGATAGGCACGGACCTTCCGCCGCGAGAACCCTCTGAGAAATATCAGCGGAAGTAAAAGGAGAAAAGCTACAGGATGTTCAAAGTGAAGCATTTAATTAATAATTAAAGCCCTCACGCCGCCAAAACGGAAAAGCCCTGTTTCACTCCCTTCAATCTTCAACTTTCAACCTCCCAACCTTCAGCCCTTCAGCCCGCCGAGCTCATCGATAATTCTTTCCACCCGGGCTAGCATTTCCTCGGCTTCCTCTTTGGAGAGGTTCAGGAATTTTTTAGGTATTCGTTGCTCCAGGATCCGTAACATATCCAGAGCCATCGCTCCTGGGCCTTTATCCGGGTTTAAAGCGGTGTCCGGGACCCGCTCAGGGACGGTGGCCAGCATATATCGTCGGATGGACGCGCTCGAAGCGCCAAGTCCCCCTAAAAAGAGGTTTTCATCCCGATAATAGCGCTCCCCAAGAAACTGCTTCAAGAGGATGCCCAATAAGCGGAGCCATTCCTTTTCCTGGCGCATATCACCCTGGAAGGTGAGAGCTTCGAGAGTTCTTCGGACCTCTTTGAGGCGTCCTCGGTATTTCTGCAGAGCGATTTCCAGGGCCTGCTGTTGGGAATCCGCCCCCCCTTTCTCCGATCTTGGGGCAGGGAAGCCTAAGGATAGGCCGGAGGCTCGGAGGGTCCACAGGATGCCCGCCAGGATGAGAAGGCCTCCTGCAGCGATTCCCATACGCGCGATTCGGGCCGTGTCCCGAACCTGCCGGAGAAAGGGAAGGCTGAGGGCGTAGCCGGAGATATATCGGGGCCTGTCCTCCGGTAAGGAGATCAATTGGCCCGGGATCTGGTTGAACTGGAGGGGGAGATGGTCCGGGATGGTCAGGGCCGAGGGAGCGCCGCCTTGAACTGTCTTGATCCGCTTCTGGCCGTTCAGTTCCAGGTAACTGACCTGGAGGGGGTACGGAGGAAAAATATAAACTCCGGTTTTCGACAGGCGCAAAGTAAAACTCACTTCGTCTAAAACCCTTCCGTCTCCCAAATCCTGGGTTCTCTTATCCATATGGTCCACCTGGATCAATTCCCTGGGAAGGTGCGTGTTTTCATAGATCCAGGAGTACATAGCCTCTTCAGTGAGCGCCTGGGGCAGGACTTCCACATCCTGATCCCGTTCGATGCGCAGGATATATCGAACAGGTTCCCAGATGTTGAGAGAGCCGATCCCTACGGGTGTCTCCCATTTTGACTGGACTTCAACGGGTGCCCGCAACCGGAGCCATTGAAGTTGGGCGTTTTTCACGATCCAGGGCATCTGTTGATAGCGAAGGACCGTCGCCAGAATATTCGTAGGGGCTCCCTTTTTCAGCTCCAAGGTAGCCCGATCCTTTAAAGTCCCAGTCTGTTGGGTTTCAGCGACAAAATTTGCTTCGTTGATCCGCCTGATTTGATCGGATCCGCCCGGGATAAGTTCCAGGGGCTGAAATTCTACCTCGAATTGAATAAAAGGGGCGGCCATCTTCTCCGGAAAAAGAAAAACAGGAAGTACAAAATCGAATCCTGGGGTCTTCGCCAGAGCATCCAGCCTTTGAAGAAACTCTTCCTCCGGCAGAGCCTCTTTGAAGGTAATCAGATAAGCCAGGAACCTATCCGGCGTCGTAGATTTTAAATCCTCCGGGTCTTTTCCCGGAGAGAAGGTACGGAAGGTATCAATTTCCGGAAACCCAGCGGGTGGATGCTCCCTGAAAGCTCGCATCCTCTCCTCCTGGGATCCGTCCGGTTGTTCTAAAAGTATCACTACCCGCTGGCGCGAGAGAAACGGGAGCAGGTCTTGTTGTTTGAATCGATCCTTTTCCACATGCGCCCAGACAAAGTGTTCCCTCTGATAGTATAACGGCTCCTGACCTGAGGCCGGGAGGGTGAAGGTTAGGAGGGTGAAGGCTAGAAAAACGCGGGACAAGATCCAAGGGATCCGAATGGATAAGGGTAAGCAGGTCAGCTGTTTCATAAATACCAAGCCCATCGATATTGGGGGTTATATCCCTTCATCAGGGTCACCGTACAAAAACCAGATGGCTTCGTTCCCCTCGCTGCGCTTTGGGGGTCGGCTCTTCGCTCCTTGCCATGACCGCTCCTGCACAGCCAGTGGGGGGAATGGATATCCGTTGGGGGGACGCGCAACTGTGCCCCCCCGAGGGATAACAGACAGAGAACAATTTAAAAACGGTGTTCCTCCAGGAACTGGAGGAATCCTTCAATGGAAAACGTTTCTTTGGACACAAAAAGCGCCTTTATCCCGGAAGCCTGGAACCGCTCCAGGCAGTATTCACGTTCCCGGCGTTTTTGATCCTTTAACAAGCGGAGCCAGGCTTTGGCATCCACGGTTTCGTATTCTCCACTCTCCACATCTCGATAAGTGAGCACGTCCACCGAGGAGATTAAATTTTCTGGAACCTTTTCCTCAAGGAAGATGGGACATATCGAATGGCTCGCAGCGATCCTCTGGGCCATCGGGACCCAGTCTTCCTCCGTTTCAAAATCGGAGATGAGGAGGATAAACTGCCTTTTCTTCTGCTTCCAAGAGCCTTTATGGGTCTCAAAGAACTGAAGGACCGGAAGTAAGGAAGTCCGTTCTCCCGCAGAAGGTTGAAAATCCCAGATCGTTTTGAGGAGATGAACCAGGGCTTTTTCGGAGCGAAAAGGGGGGAGGACGGTTCGAATGGCGGAATCAAAGCCTATGAAACCCAGCAGATCCTGTTGCCGAATGACGGAACGCCCTAACACGGCCATGATCTCTAAGAGGAGGCGCTGTTTGCAGCCTTCCGTGGAGAACCCGGCGAACATGGAGGCGCTGAGATCGGCAGCAACCCAGACCTCGAGGACCCGCTCCTCACGAAGCTTCCGTACCAGGAATCCGTCCTCCAACCGTTCGCTGGCCTTCCAATCAATATGGCCCGTTTCTTCCCCCAAAGTATATTGCTGAAAGAACTCAAAATCATCCCCGCGCCCACGAAAGGTGCTCCGGTGCATACCCTGCATGAGGGTTTGAACCCGGTTCCTTATCCGGAGATCCACCCTCCGGTTTATCTGAGCGTACCATTCGCCGAAATCCATGAACAACGGGACTTAAGAGATTCCAGGGACTCAAGTTAAAAACCCACTTCAACTCGCCCCGGTCACTTTAGCTCACTCACTTCCGTCGGAACCCCTCGAAGGATCCTTCGAACGATCTGGTGTAGGAATCCGATATCGTTCCGCAGGTCAAAAATTTTCTCACCCTGTTCCATGAGATTCTCATCCAGATATTGGATAGGCCTGCCGGCGCGCTGCGCCAGTAAGGTACCGTCCAGCACGATCCGATGATTGAAGACATCGAAGGTCAGGTCTTGAATATCTTCGTACCACACTTCGTCGCGTCCTTCGAGGAAGGCCTTTGTCTTGGCAAGGTTGATAAGAACCAGGTGGGTCCGGGGGGAACATCCGACGAGAACAGGAGAGCGGTTCCCGATATAAAGATCCTGAAGGCAGGTCCGGTGGAGTAAGACTTCCTCGCCGCCTACCTGGGGCCGGGTCGCATAAACCAGGCGTACGGCATAAGCCCGGCAGGCGCGGTCTACGTAAACGTGGGAACGAATAAACTCTCGGATGGCCACGACCTCTTCTTTTTCCACCAGGGCTTTGAGGGAGAGTTTGGCAAAAGAGTCTTCCCGCTCCGAGAGGGCCAGCTCTTCTGCTTCCGAGAGGTAGTCCAGGAGGATCCGCATGGCAAACCGATCCAGGAGGGCTTCGGGGAGAGGGTACGTGCCTTCCTGTTCCAGCGGATTTTGGGTAGCGATGACAAAGAAGGGATCCTCAATGTAAAAGCGCTCGTGACCCACATCCACTTTTCCTTCCGCCATGGCCTGGAGGGCAGCGCTGAGGGTCCGGGGCGGCGTTCGGTTTATCTCGTCCAGGAGGACGCTGTTGGAAAAGATGGGTCCGCGCAAAAACGAAAATTCCTTTTTCCCGTTGGGACTCTCGATCACCGGCGTCCCGAGGATATCCGAGGGAAGCATATCTGCCACCAGTTGAATCCTGCGGAAGACTCCCCCGATCAACTGGGCTATCGTTTCCCCGGCTGTCGATTTCCCCAGGCCCGGATAGGCCAGGAGCAAAAGATGGGCACAGGTCGTTCGACCCAAGGTCTTCTGACCGTCGGAGAATAACCCGTAGAGGATCCGACGGACCAACCTATCGTAACCGACCATGACCTGCCGAACTCCCTGCTCTATTAAAACAAGCTTTTCTCGATACCGTTTTCCTTCTTCAGAATGCGTACCTAGGAAATTCATGAAATCTCGCCTTCCGCTCGCCCCCTCCTGCAATCTTTTTTCATTTTTTAATTGATAAAATCCTATATTAATAGAAACATTACTAGAAACCCCTTCAGACGTCAACTTTAAAGTATACGAAAAAGTATACGAAGGAATTAAGATCCTGTCAAGGATCGCACGCAAAATTGTCCTCTTAACCAAAGTGTTGGGTTTTAATCAAACAATCCGAGGCCTTATGGTTTCAGCGATATTACTTGCGGCCGGTGAGTCTAAACGGATGGGCAGGCCTAAACAACTGCTCCTCTGGGAGAGGCAACCCATCCTGGTTCGTTCCTTGAAGAATCTGATGGGAGCTCAGGTGGACGAGGTGGTCCTCGTTTTGGGCCATGAGGGGAACCACATTTTGCAGGAGATCCAAAAGTACGTCCAGACCGGTTTTAAAGTCGCCATGAATCCTCGTTATCGGGAGGGGATGAGCACCTCCATCCAGAGGGGTCTCCAGGAGATTGATCCCGGATCGCAAGCCGTTCTCATAGCCTTAGCCGATCAGCCTTTGGTAGAGAGCCGGACCCTTAATAAAATTATTAACGCGTATGGGCCCGGCAATTATGGCATCGTTGTGCCGGCCTATCAAGGTCGGCGGGGGAACCCGGTCCTTCTCAGTTTAAAATATAAGCCGGAAATGCTGGCCTTAACCGGGGATGTGGGATGTCGCCGGATTTTACAACTCCATCCGGAGGAGGTGCTGGAGGTTGAGGTGGATTCCCCGGGTATCTTGAAGGATATCGATACAGAGGCCGATTACACCTCCTTTTTATCCTGTATCGGATCCTTTAAAATTTACCCTTGACTTACGAAGTTTTACATCCAATTATGTTTTTTAATAAATTTCCGTAGTTGGATTTTATCTCTACCATGGAGGGTCTTAAACTGTGATTAGCGTGGATGACCTGATGATGGACTACGGTTAAAAAATCATAGCCCATCAGGTCATCCTTCTCAATCAGAGTTCGGACATTCATCTTCCATCATCGTTCAGACGTTCATCCAATCTTGTAGTTCCGTCCTAGGCAGGGGGGATATTTTTAGGAAATTAAGTTAGACTTCCGGAATGATTACAGACGTCGAACTAAGGCATGTCACCAAGCGGTTTGATCAAGTAACCGCGGTGGAGGACCTCTCCCTGGAGGTATACAAGGGAGAATTTTTCTCTCTTTTAGGTCCGAGCGGGTGCGGTAAAACGACGACGTTACGCCTTATTGCCGGGTTCGAGATCCCTACCCAGGGGAGTATTTTGATCGGTCACCAGGTTGTGAACGACAAGCGTCCCTACGAGAGAAACGTCAATACGGTCTTTCAAAATTATGCCCTGTTTCCCCACCTGACCGTAGCGAAAAATATTGCTTTTGGGCTGGAACGGAAAAAATTGTCCCGGGCGGAAATCAGCCGACGTGTGGCGGAAGTTTTAGAGCTTGTGCAGTTGACAGGTTTTGAAAACCGGTCCCCCAGACAACTCAGTGGAGGCCAGCAGCAGCGGGTTGCCCTGGCCCGGGCCATCGTCCTCCAGCCTGAGGTGTTACTTTTGGATGAGCCCCTGGGTGCCCTGGATCTGAAGTTGAGGAAGGAGATGCAACTGGAACTGAAAAACCTCCAGCTCCAGGTGGGAATTACCTTTATTTACGTGACCCACGATCAAGAGGAAGCGCTGACCATGTCGGACCGGATCGCCGTCATGAATCGGGGGCGACTCGAACAGGTAGGGCCCCCTGAGGAGATTTATGAATACCCCAGAACCCGGTTTGTAGCCGATTTTATAGGGGTCTCCAACTTCTTCGAGGGGAGGGTCATCGACCGGACGGAATCCGGTGTGAAGGTGGAAACAGAAGGAGGTTTGATCGTGATGCTGCCCCAGGGTCGGGATCTTTCGACGGGCTCGGAATCCTATCCTTCGACGGATCCAGGACCCGGCCTGAAGGTTGGGATGAAGGTCTGTTTTTCGGTTCGCCCGGAGAGAATGAGGCTGGTTCCGGAGGTTTCTTCCAGAAACGGGGAAAACCGGTTCCCCGGCTACATCGAACGTAAAGTCTACACGGGAAACGCGACCCAGTTGATGGTCTCCCTTTCCTACGCCCATAAGGTCACCGTGTTGATGCGAAACGGGGGCCGAGAAGACCCAAAGGGCCCATGGGCCGTAGGGGATAAGGTTTTTGTGGAGTGGAGCCCGAAGGACAGCGTGATCTTAAGAGATTAGCCGAGCCGGCAAAGGAGGTAAGGCTTCCGAAAGGATTGAAACAGAAACTTCTCAGCTTTTTCAACGCCCATCCTTCCTTAAAGCTTTTGGGTTTATTGGGGCCTTCTCTGTTTTGGCTGGGCGGTTTCTTCATGGCCCCTCTGTTCATTATACTTCTATACAGTTTCGCTCAGAAAGGCCCCTACGGGGGGATCGTATCCCATTTCAACCTGGATAACTACCTCCGGTTTTTAGATCCCCTTTACCTGACCATCCTCCTGAGGTCCTTCAGGCTGGCCGTGATCACCACCCTGGTATGCCTGGTGGTCGGCTATCCCATCGCTTACCGGATCGCATTGGCCGGTAAGAAGTGGAAAAATATCCTTTTGTTTTTGATCATTTTGCCTTTCTGGACCAGCTTTCTCATTCGGACTTACGCCTGGATCCTGCTGCTTCGGGATACCGGGCTGATCAACGGCCTGTTGCTGAAATTCCACCTCATCCAGGAGCCCTTGAAGCTACTTTACAACGAAGGATCTGTCTTAATAGGAATGATTTATGGCTTTCTCCCCTTCATGGTGTTACCCCTCTACGCCTCCATCGAAAAACTGGATAAAACCCTTCTGGAAGCTGCAGAGGACCTGGGCGCTACCCCTTTCTGGCGGTTTGTAAAAGTGACCCTTCCCTTAACCCTTCCGGGGGTTATCGCCGGATCTATCCTGGTCTTTATACCTTCTATAGCGGCGTTTGTGACGCCGGATTTGCTGGGCGGGGCCAAAACCATCATGATGGGAAGCCTGATCCAGAACCAATTCGGTCCCGCGCGAGATTGGCCTTTCGGCTCGGCAGCTTCGATTATCCTGATGGCCCTGGTCCTCGCCGCCGTGTTTGGGTACCTGAAGCTGACGAAGGAATATGAGTAATTCTTCCCCCCTTTGATAAAGGGGAGCGAGGGGGGAGTCTCCTTGGATTTACAACCCTTTTCCTCCTTATCCTGGTGCTTATGGAGGGGGATGAGGGCGATCTGATTGGTAGGGTATTATGCGTCAAAAGCCTCGAGCCTTATATTCTCTGAACTGGATGATCGGAGCGGGGTACGTGTTTTTATACGCTCCGATCCTGGTTCTCATGATCTTCTCTTTCAATAATTCCCGGTTCAATGTGATCTGGAGAGGTTTTACCCTGGATTGGTACGTGAAGTTATTCGGGGATACGAAGATCCTGGGGGCTTTGAAGGTCAGTCTCATCGTAGCCGTAACCTCCACGGCGATCTCCCTTTTAATCGGTACCTTGACGGCCTGGGCGATGCACCGATACGCCTTTAAAGGGAAAAAAGTTTACGAAGGAATCCTTTATTTGCCCATTATCATCCCGGATATCGTCATGGGCATTTCACTGGCCATGTTTTTCGTGCTGATTCAGTTTCGCCTGGGGATGGCCTCTATCATCATTGCCCATGTAGCTTTTAATATATCCTTTGTCGTCGTGGTGATCCGGGCACGCCTTCAAGGGATGGACTGGACTCTCGAGGAGGCGGCCATGGATCTGGGAGCCGACGAGGTCACGACCTTCTTCAAAGTAACCCTTCCTTTGCTCTCCCCGGGCCTCCTCGCGGCGGCCCTTCTGGCTTTTACCATGTCGTTCGATGACTTTGTGATCTCCTTTTTTACAGCCGGAGTTGGCGCTACGCCTTTACCCGTTCAAATCTACTCCATGGTGAAATTGGGCGTCTCTCCGGTCGTCAACGCCATCAGTACGCTGGTTGTCCTCGTTTCATTTATCCTGGTAGCCCTTGCTGAAAAACTGCAGAGAGCCTGGATTTAATAAAGGCGAAGGGGAGAGCGGAAGATCCCCGGATGCCCCCCCGCTCTTCCATACTTCTTTACTCTTTCCACACCTTATGATACCGCCAGTCTCCGACAGGGTGGATTTTGTAGTTGTGGACGGTGACCTTGGTTATATCTACCACGACCGAATGGGCCAAAGGAACCCAGGGCGCCTCTTGATGGATGATCACCTGGGCCTCTTGATAAAGTTTCTCTCGCTCTTTCTGGTCAAAGGTTTCCTTCGCTTTAATTAAGAGCTCATGGACCCGGTCGTTTTTGTAGAAAGCGATGTTGGTAGCCGGAATCTTTGCGCTATCCTTATCCAGGAGGATGTAGAGAAAATTATCGGGGTCTCCGTTATCGCCGGTCCATCCCAGGAGCGCCATGTCGTGTTCCCCGTGGTCGAGCTTTTCCAGATACGTTCCCCATTCATAGCTGATAATCTTAGCCCGGATTCCCACTTTCTGGAGGTCTGCTTGAATGGCTTCCGCGACCTTTTGGCCGTTGGGGTTGTAAGGTCTGGGCACCGGCATGGCCCATAGGGTGGTGTCAAACCCGTTGGGATAACCGGCCTCTTTTAAGAGCGTTTTGGCTTTATCCGGGTGATAGTCATAATCTTGGATCTGATCGTTATATCCCCAGACGGTAGGCGGTAAAGGATTTTTGGCGACGACTCCCAGCCCTTCGTAAATCGTGTCCACAATAGCTTTCTTGTTGATGGCGTGGTTGATGGCCTGGCGGACCTTGACGTTGTCGAAGGGCTTTTTCTCGGTATGCATGGCCAGGTACCCCACGTTCATCCCAGGCTGCCGAAGCACTTTAAATCCGGGGTCCGTCTCCATCCACGGGACGTCCTCTGGGTTGGGATTCACCATAACATCGATACTTCCCGTCTTCAGTTCGAATAACCGGGTCGAATTATCCGGTATGGCCCGGAAGATGAGCCTGTCCAGGTAAGGCCGTCCATCCCAGTAATCCGGGTTAGCTTCCAGCACGATACGGTCATCTTTGATCCACTCCACGAACTTAAAAGGGCCCGTGCCGACAGGATGTCTGGTAAAATCCACGGTCAATTTTTTAACCGCTGTCGGGCTGACGATGGAGGCAAAGTGCATCCCCAGATTGGATAAAAAGGGGGCCTCCCGCCGTTGGAGGGTAAACTTAACCGTCAAGTCATCGACCGCCTCCACCGATTGGACGATGTCCCCCATGGACATCCCAATCCAGTATTTATAAGGGCCCGTATCTTTAAGCTCGGGATATTTATCGGGGTTGAGCTGTCGATCAAAGGAGAATACCACGGCTTCGGCGTTGAAAGGAGTCCCATCGTGGAATTTGACCCCTTCTCGCAGTTTAAAGGTGTACGTCCGCCCATCGGGCGAGATCTCCCAGGAAGTGGCCAGAGCGGGCTCTATTTCCGTGCTTTCCTCCTTGTACCGAACCAACGTATCAAAAATATTCCGGGCCACGTTTAAGGACTCTCCATCGGTCTCGTGCCCCGGGTCCAGCCCCACCGAATCTCCCCCTCGACCATGGATGAGCGTTCCTCCGTATTTGGGCTCTGCGGCCTGGGAAGGCGGGCTCCGTAAGGGGATGGTCCCAATAAGGGAGATCACGGCCAAAAGGATCCACAGATGCGTGCGGATGTGCGCAGATTTAAAATGGATCGTCGACATGGTTTACCTCCACCCTGAGTTAACGGTCAATGCCGATGAATAAACGGAAGTGATGGCTTATAACATAATACTTTAAACCTGACCCCTCCTCCCTTTCAAGGGGATTTTGGGACCTGACCCCTCCTTCTCCCCTTCCTTCGCAGGGAAGGGGGGAGTTAGGGCGGAGGCCCTCCCCAAGTTCCCCCTTCCCGCATCGGGAAAGGGGGGCGGGGGTTAGGTGGATCAAAAAAGACGCTCCTGAAAGCTCGAGGGGGGTAGGGAGAGTTCGGCTTAGAAGTGTATTACCTGCTGAGGCGTTATAGGTGCGGAGAATTTCCGCAGCACTGTAAAGTTAACCGGAGTAGCCCTTTACATCCGGGCTATGCCGGACGATTTTGCCGGTTATGAAATAAATCGTATCCTCGGCGATATTGGTCATGAGGTCCGAGACGCGCTCCAGCTCTCTCGCAAACCGGTGCAGTTGGAGAGCATGGTCAAACTGCAGGGTCCCTGCCTCGCGCGCTTTCTTTGTTTCGGCATAGATGTACTTTTCCAGTTCATCGACCGTCCGGTCCTCCCTACCGATGTTTCTGGCTTCTTCCAGGTTCCCATCTATAAATGCTTGAAAGCCGCGATGGCAGATGTCGGTGACCTTTTGAGCCATCTCTGGAAGGTGGGGGGGAAATTCTTTGATGGGATTGTCGCGAAGGCTCCAGGTAATCTGTGCGATGTTCACCGCATGGTCTGCAATTCTTTCCAGGTCGTTGTTTACTTTTAAAATAGCCGCTATCAGGCGTAAGTCCCTGGATACAGGCTGGTAGAGGGCGATGATCTTTAAGCACTCTTCCTCGATCTGCACCTCCTGTTGATCTATTTCTGAATCCCCCTCGATAACTTTTTGGGCCAGCACGTAGTTATCGCTTAGCAGGGAAGAAATCGCATCATCCAGTTGGATCATGACTTCCCTCCCTAGACGGACGAGCTTTGCTTTTAATTCTGTAAGTTCCCTGAAAAAATGTTCTCTCATGATGGGTGAGCGTGAACAGGGGGCGGTAGGGCAGTTTGCAGTCTACCCATTGCCCGGCGCCCTCTGCTCGCTGCCTCCCGTCCTTTAAGGTTGGGAGGCTGGAAGGTTAGGAGGCTAAAGGTTCATCCGATTATCCAAATCGACCGGTGATATAGGCTTCGGTCTGAGGCCTGATAGGGTTTTGATAGATCACTTCCGTCGGACCGTATTCCACGAGCCTTCCCAGGTACATAAAGGCGGTGTAGTCGGAGAGGCGTGCAGCTTGCTGCAGGTTATGCGTTACGATGACCACGGTAAACTCTCCCCTTAAGAGATGGATCAGATCCTCGATCTTGGCAGTTGCTATGGGGTCGAGGGCGGAGCAGGGTTCGTCCATGAGGAGAACTTCCGGTTCCGGAGCAATGGCCCGGGCGATACAGAGGCGCTGTTGTTGTCCCCCGGAGAGTTCCAGGGCCGAAGAATGAAGCCGGTCTTTGACTTCCTCCCACAGGGCCGCTCCTTTTAAGCTTCTCTCTACCACCTCGTCCAGCACCGCCTTTCGGTTCTCCCCATCGATTCTGAGGGGATAAACCACGTTTTCATAAATGCTCATGGGAAAGGGGTTCGACTTTTGAAAGACCATCCCGATCCGCTTTCGCAATTCAATGACCTCCACGCCGGGGGCATAGATGGGGTCTCCATTGAGGTATATCTCCCCCTCCACGCGCAGGTTATCTATTAAATCGTTCAATCGGTTGATGGAACGTATTAACGTGGACTTTCCACATCCAGAAGGTCCCATCAGCGCCGTCACTTTCCCATAGGGAATGCGCAGGGTAATATCGTAGAGCGCTTGCTGAGATCCATACCAGAGGCTGAAGTGCTCTATCTCCAGCACGGCCTTTTCCGCTTCAAGTTCCGGATGGACGGCAGGCTCTAAATCTTCAAAGCTTTCCAGGCCTCTTTTCACCGGCTCTGTAGAACGATTCATCCCTTCTTTCCTCCTTCCTAAAAGTGTCCCACCAAATATTTTCTCTTCAACCTATTCCGAAGATAAATGGCCGTCGCATTCAGGACGACGATCAAGAGGATGAGGAGGAGCGTCGTCGTGAATACCATCGGTTTCCCCGCTTCAGAGTTTCTGGACTGAAATCCTATATCGTAGATGTGAAACCCCAGGTGCATGAAGCTTCTCTCCGGGTGAAAGTAAGGAAAATGGCCGTCTATAGGGAGCTCCGGCGCGAGCTTCACCACACCTGTAATCATGAGCGGAGCTACCT
>Ga0073934_10005388_pt1 | contig 19889 bp, 17 predicted proteins | sample LarsenN4metaG_FD_76834 | JGI IMG/M metagenome (GOLD analysis project Ga0073934, IMG submission 76834) | Hot spring sediment bacterial and archeal communities from British Columbia, Canada, to study Microbial Dark Matter (Phase II) - Larsen... ... | reverse complement strand
CCGCGGAGGGAAGTTGCGAATGTGATATTCGGCCTCGTACAGATCGTACTTCTTCCAGCGCCTGCGCCATCCAGACAGGCTGCGGACACCTGCCTTGTAGGGATCGGGGCCGTGAATCTCGCCGAGATAGTGATCAAGCGCATGACCCCACTCGTGCGCCAGCGATCCCGCACCTGTCAGTTTGGTCATGTTGACGACGCGACGCCCGGGCTCATAGTGAGCCCCCGCCATGCCGCCCGTCCCCCTGGCGCCGAACGCCAGTGCCAGCGAACCATCGAGTGACATTGCCTGCGGCGCGACCCCGAGCACGCGCGCGAGGTCGTGCAGCGCATCGAAGGCGAGATTGACGACCTTTTGTCGTTCGTCGCTTGCCACCCAGTTTCCGAACTCGACAGCGCGGAACCCGAAGGTATCGATGAAATCCTGGCCGGTAACGTTGCGCCCCTTGCGGTAATCCGGTCCATCGCGGACCACCCTGTCGAGGTGTGGTCGGGAGGGTAGCTGCCCTTCGGTCGAGCGCTCCGACGTGGCGATGCTGTCCGCGAGTTCCCTGGCGCGGGCGACTGCATCCTCCCAGCGGTCGTAGGAGCGCGCCTTGTCGTCGGGCGGCGCGCTCGCCACGCGGCGACGCAATGCAAATCGTTGGGCCTCGCCCGTGCGGGATTGTGTGTCGATGACGTAGTATTTCTGCCACGCCTCCTGCACGGCAGGCCAGCCGTTCCGGACATCGTCGCGTGCATCGGCAAGGTCCTTCCCGCTCAATTCGCCGGGGAGTAGATAGCGGTATCGGCCTATGGGCTTGCTGATGGCGCGAAGAATGTCATCTTGGTCCGCTGTGAGAAACGTCGAGGCTGGCTGCTGCCTCAGGAAGGCGCGGAATCCATCGGCCAGCACGGTCCGCGCCGGATCGCCGATGGCGGTGACGGTCTGCAGATAGGAGCGGAACAGGCCAAGCGCCTGCACGTAAGTGCGCGGATTGATCGTGGTGTGGCCGCGACCGCGTTCGGCCACATGCGGACGCGCCGGAAGGTTGTTATAGGCACGCCGGATTGCTGCTGCCACAAACGGATCGAGTCCGTTCGCAACCATGGCGACATAGTCGGGCGCAGGAAAGACGTTCTGCTTGGTGACGTTGTGCTCGATCTCGGCTCCCGTCATGCCGTCGAGATCGGTCACGGTCAGACCGCGCGCAGCCCACAGGTCCTTGCGCGCGCCGCCGATCTTCTCGCCGACATCGTCGATGGATTGCGTCCGCGAAGGTGCCGACGACTTCGATCCTGCCTCAGAGGTCGCAACGGCAAACAGGTCGTCCATGGCGCTTTCGCGGAACGCCACCACGCGGCCGTGATCTCGCAACTCATCGACATAGCCAGCAGCAAACATATCCCGCCAGAAATCGGCGGGTTCGATCTTCATGTTGTCTTGGATGCTGGCATAGGCGTTGCGCCGCGCATCCGAGATATCGTGCACGACGACGTGTCCGCCGTATCGCTCGCGCAACTCGGCGAGGGCCTTGGCGCTCGCCTGCCGATCGTCAGCGCCGTTCCAGCTGTAGATTGCGACATACTCTCCGGGTTGGGCGGCGATGCCGGCAGAGATCGATCCGTCCTGCAAGTCTGTGATAGTTTCGACACGGGCTGGCCGCGACGATGCGCCGCGATGCGGTGCCGGTTCGTCATGAGGACGCTGTTGATCCGTCGCGCCGACCGCTGGCGCATCGGCTGGCGGGGTCGCTGGCGCAGCGGCGGTCGCAGAGGCTGGCTCGGAGGCTGGCGCAGTGGCCGTCGCAGCGGCTGGCTCGGAGGCTGGCGGTGTGGCTGGCGGGGTCGCTGGCGCAGCGGCCAGCGATGGACTGGTTTGGCTCAACGCCCGATCAGAGAGGCGGTGGAAAGTCGATGTCGATGTACCACCAGCGGCAATTTGTAATAGGCCAGCTTTGTCCAGTTCGAGGAAGGTCGCAAGCCCGAAGCCCTTGATCGGGCGATTGTCGCGATCAAGCAGCCGATAGCGAAACTGATCCCGACCGGTGGCTGGGTTGCGCTCCAACCTTCGCACGAAGGTGGCGCCGTTCTTAAGTTCCGCCAAGGCCTTGCGAGCCTTCGCGCTCAATGCGGATTGCGCAGCAGGAACGGCTTGGTTCTCGTTTTTCGACGGCGTTTGAGGGGCATTCTGTTGGTTGGTCTCGGTCTGCGATGCCGCTTGCGGCTGTGCCGCAGAAGACGACCGAGTCTGGGCGCGCTGAGCTGCCGCACTCGGTTCCGGCGTCACCGAGGAGGGCATCGCCAACGACGGTTGCGACGCGGCCGCGAACGGTCTGGACATGTCGCCATGCGCCAGCCACGCCTTGAACTCATCCAGCGGCAACGCAGTGATGCCGCCGATCATCTCTGGTGTCTTGGTCGACGTTCCAAGATAGGCCTGCCGCACTGCGTCTTGATTGGCAAAGCCAACGAACGTCTTGTGCTGGCGGAACTCTCCGGTTGCAGGGTTGATTTCGTCCAACACATAGACCGGATGATCAGCCGACATTTCCGGGCCGAAATAGGCATCGACGTGCATGCCGTCGGCCCCTTTGGTGTCCTTCCAGTAGCCATAGGGAACGGTATGGACCGTCGCCCAAGGCTTGCCCGTTTGCGGGTCGATCCCACGCCGCAGTCCACCTGCCGGCACCTCAATCGACCCTTGAAGCCCGTGCCACTCGATGTGCCCGAGCTGCCGGTTGTTGGCCTCGCCCTGCTGCGGAGTGTAGTCGGTCGATGCAACCGTGGCCGCACGTGCAAGGTCTGCATCGCTTTCGATCTTGATGGGGGCGGTGCGCGTTCCGTCGCCTTGCGACGCGGCGTCGCGAAGGATGCGTTCGATCTCGCTCTCGCCAGCGGCGGGAGCGGCGCGGGCTGCGGGAGCAGCCTCGGCGTCGCGGAATATGCGCTCGATCTCGCTCTCGCCAGCGGCCGGAGCGGCAGTCCGGCGCACATCGGTTATGTCATTGCCAAAATGTGCGCGGCGGAAGGCGCGGTGTCCGTCAATGGTCTGCTCATCCCACAATTCGAGCGGGATCATGCCAGGCTGCGGCACGGTGGCATATCGTATCTGGCGTTGGCTCGGCGCGATGCCCCATCCCCCGTCCGCCCCGCGTGTGGCAAGCGAAACAGTGCCGTCACCGTGCGCCACGATCGTCCAAGGCGCGCCTTGTGGAGGGGCAAGGGCCTGTGCCTCGTGCGGTGAGAGAAACACCGTAAGCTGACTGCGTGGCTGTAGACCTTGATCGGCGGCCCCGTGTTCTGGCCGGTACGCCTTGTTGCGGGTGGTGGTGGCGTCGCCGTGCAGTACGTAGGTGGACCCGCGACTGGTGCGGAACACAGCCTCCGGTCCTGATGCTTCTGGCACAGCCCCGGCCGGCCACGGTTGGTCCATCGGGGCACGATCTGGAGTGCCGTGGTCAATGGGTGCCGGCGGGTTGGCAATGCTTTTCGTGCTTGAGCCGGATATCGCGGCGGGAGTGGCTGGTGCCGCAGACATCGGCGCGACGGGGGCCGCAGTGGGAACGATCCCTTGGCGACGGGCCGCGGTAATTTCGGCGGCCCGCTCCGTCGGCGTCATCTCGGCTATGTCCTCCGCTGTCCAGCCCATCTGCCGCAGCACGGCCTCGTCTTCGGCCTGAGGCTGGCTTGCCGTGGCATCGCCCTGCGCTGCGCGGCGGAAGGCTCGCTCGATCTCGCTCTCGCCGGCGGGCGGAGGGATCAGCTGGAGTGCCTGCTCGCGCGCCTGTTGCGGATCGATCTCGCCGCGCTCAACGCGGTCGTTCAACGCCATGAGTTCGTTGTACTGCTGCGGTGTCAGGCCGCGATTTCTGATCCTGTCCGCGAGGACCATGGCGCCCTTGGTACCGCCCGCCATGAGGGTGGTCTGCAAGACGGTCAGCGGCGCTATCTCGCGGAACGATTCGCCGAGGTCCTCCGCACTGAGCCACGAGCGCTTACGCTCTGCTGGCTTCATTCCGGCTTCGACTTCGACGTTATGCTGCCCCTGCTGGGTGATTGTTTCGGTCCCCAGTTCGCCCGCATAGACCGCGCCCGCCTTGCTCGCGAGCCGCGTGGCAATGCCATGACCGAACACCTTGCCGATGGCCGATTTGACCGGAGCCTTGAGGACCCCGAGCGTGAGCACGTTTGATGCCGTCTCTGGCACCGCTTCCCACAGGCCGTATTCGCGGATCAGCGGCTCGATCTGATCGAGCTTGGCGTTGAATTCCGCATCGCTGATCGGACCCTGTCCCTTGGCCTTGCGCTCGGCATCGACGTGATCGCGCAATTCGTTGACGAACTGGTTGACCGCCTGTTTGTAGGCCACGAGGCCAGAGGCCAGCGACCCCGCCGTCCAGCCAGCCACCGCGCCGCCGACCGGGCTCGTGGCCGCCGTCGCCGCCGCTCCCGTGCCAAGGCCTGTGGCAACGCCGGCCACCATCGGGGCGACGGAGGAGGCCAAGCTTGGGCCGAGGGAAGCAATGTCTTCCCAGTTGTATCCGGGAATGCCGGTCGGTCCCTTGCCGAGCTTTTCTGCGACTTCCTTACTGCGCTCGCGCGATCGCTGAATCTGGCGCTCGGCCCAGTCCGGATCTTCGCGGCGCGATTGTGCGCCAGTCAGAGCGGCGCCAATCGAGCCGCCGAGATGGTAGAGCGCCGCATCCGCGATCTGGCTGCCGATGGCGGGGGCAACCTTGATCCAATCGCCAGCCGGGGCGCCCGCGACCGCCGCAGGGGCCTCGCCCATCTCATTGGGCACCGTTGCGCCAGGCGGGAGATTCGAGGCATAGACGCGCGGCGAGGAATCCTTCGCGGTAAAAAACTCTTTTGCCGCATCGGACATGCGGCGAAGGAATCCTTTTGGCGGTTCCTCCTTCGGAACAGGAACAGGCGGATAGCCGTCGAACCGGTCGAACGGATTGGCCGCGCCGTCGAACCGGTCGAAGGGGTTCACCTCGCCGGTCGAGGCCTCCCCGGTCGATTGCGATGGGTACGGTACGCCTGCGATATTGTAGATCTCGCGGGCAATGACGGCGCGGCGCTGATCCGGTCGAGCCGTCAAGAAACGCCGCAGCAAGTCGTTGCTGGTCGCGGCACTCGCATTGGGCGATGGCTGTGGCAACGTGCTGCCAGACTCGGAACGGGCGGCAAACGGCAGTGCGGCACCCGTGTCGGGTCCAGCCGTGTCGGCCAGCCGAGCCTTGATATTGCGGACATAGTTGCGTGTTTCGCGCGGCAGCGCATTGATATCCCGACCGCCACGCACCCATTGGTCGGCGTTTTTCGGACCCCAGTTGTAAGCCACCAGCGCCGCATCGAGATCGCCCTGGTAGCGCTTGAGCATCGCATCCAGGTATTCCGTGCCGAAGCGCCTGTTCTCGTCTGGATCGAACAGCTTGTCAGGTGTGATCGGCTTCACGCCGAAGCCCGGATCGAGCCCGGTCTGAGGCATGATCTGCATCAAGCCGCTGGCTCCGGTGCGCGGGTTGCGTGCATTGGCGTTGCCGCGGCTTTCCTCATGGATCACGGCATCGACGAGAGCCTTCGGCGGTGCCGGGGCGGGCAAGGCCGAGGCCATGACCTGCGGCGCTGCGGTGGGCACGTCGCCAGTGGTTGCGTCTGGCGCAAGAGCTATCGCCGTCGCGCCTTCGTCAGGCACGTCGAATTGATCGAACGGATTCATGGAGTGGTCGCTATGGAAGCGCGGTTATTCGAGAACGGCGGCGGCGGCGCCAGGACCGTACTTGGCGTCGAATGCTGCGGCCAAGCCAGGATTCTGCCGCAGGTACTCGATTGCTGCCGCTGGCGGAAGCTGCTGCGTCGTCCCGCTCGGAACGACCGATCGCTGTGACGACTGCATGAGGCCCTCAAGTCTCTTGCGTTCGGCCTCGGCCCGCTCAGCCAGCACCTTCTCGTCGATCACTCCCTCGCGATGCAATTGCTCGCGCAGTTTGCGCAAATGGACTTCGAGCGCAAGCCGGTCAGCTGGCTTGAGCTGCGGGTCGATGTTGCGCAGCACGTCCGACAGCGTCTTCACATTGCCAACGCGCGTCTTTTCGGTTTCGCGCTCGTCCTTGCGCGTCTTGAGCATGCGCTCGAATTCGCGCTCGGACTGCTTGATCTTGCGATCCTCCGCCGCCTGACGTGCGGCGGCGGCCTGACGCTCGAACGCCTCGCGCGCGAGGGCGGAGCCGGCAAAGCCCGAGGCGAAGGCCCCGAGCGGGGTGGACGAGCGCGGCGCACTTGCGACGCCGATCATGACATCGCGCAGTGCAGCACGCAGATCGTCAAATGGGGACGTGGTCCGCCCGACATTCCCGGCAGGGCGTGTCGGGTCGGGCATGGCGGGCGCGCCCATCGGCTTGCCGCCGAGCACCTGACGCAGCAGCGTCGGTAGCGTGGCGTTGTCCGCGCCGCTGGAAGGGACGAACGGTCGAAAACTCCCGGGCAGGCGCAATCGCCCCTCGGTCATGCCCGCCCCAGCTGGCAGGGCCGCACCATCGTCGGCGATGGGCAGCGGCGCGGACGGTGCCGGGGCTTGCGGCGGGGCATCGGCGGCGACTTCCGGCCACGGCCGATCAAGCCCATGCTGGTCCTGGACCCCGAGCGCTGCCTGGGTCGGCACTGGCGCGACGTCCTGTTGCGGGGATTGGCCCGAGAAAATGCTGGCAAACAGTTGTTCAAGGCCGGACATCGTTAGGACTCCTCACTGCGACGAGGACTGGGTGGGCGGCATTCGGCCAGCGAGCGCCCCGATCAATTGCAGCCAAGTATTGTCGGGCTCGCGCGTGGTCGTGGTCTGCGTGTAGCCGAACGGTGCCCCTCTGAGGGCTGCCGCCAGCACATTGACCACGTTTGCATCGTGGCCGTACTGGCGCAGGAACTCGCGATAGGCGGCATCGAGCTTGGCCTGTTGGTTCTGCTGCTGCACCGTGCCGCCAGCCAGCAGGGCCTGCAGACCCTGCAGTTGTCGTGCCTGGTCGGCGGTGGCGCGGTCGATCAGTGCTCCAGAACCCGCAAACAGGCGATCAAGCTGGCGTTCATTGTAGCCCGCATTCGCCGTGTCGGTTTGCAGGAACCGATTGAGATCAGCGAAGCGGTTGGCCATCGCTTTATCGTAGGCGTCGGAGTAGAACTTCGCGGCGGTGTCGCCGACCGCCGTCGAGGTCTCGCGGTTGAGGGCGGATTCGACGATGCCGTGGCGCGCGTCGCCAAACGCGCCTGACATCGTTGCTGACGCGCCGAGCCGGTTGCGTTGAACATCGGCGGCCTCCTGGATTTTCCGCAACGCCGGGGCCAGCGCCGCATCGACGTGCGGGTTCATGTAGTCCTTGATCGCCCCGAGGCGGCCGGTCTCGTCGACCACACGTTCGGTCTGAACGTTCTGCGCCGGCGCCTGCGCAAAGCTGCGCGCACCGCTGAGCGCGTCCTGCAGCACGACCGGCGAGTTCCGCACCATACTGCGCAGCCGCTGGAACGCGGTCTGCTGATCCGGTGTCAGATTGGCGACCATCTGACCGGTGTACTTCTGGAACGGCTTGTTGGCGAAATCCACGCCCTTCTGGACAAGGAGCTGGCTCGCCTGGGTGATCCAGTCAGGCAGTTGGATCGTGCTGGACTGCTGTTTCTGTTGCTCTTTAGCCATCAGGCATCTCCACTGGCCCGTTGGTCAGCATCAGGGTGTAGCCGAGCGGGACGAACCCGGCGATCTGCGCGTCAAGCGTCGTCCTGCTGCGCTTGGGCCTGCGATCGGGGGTGGTGACGCTGACAAAGACGATCTGATTGCGCGCCTGCCCCTCGGCGCGGGCGGCGCGCAGCAGGGCGATCCCGACCTGGCCGTGACGGAAGTCCGGTCGCACGTAGAACCAGCGGTTCATCAGGAACCCGGCCTGCCGATTGTACCAGAACGCCGTCTGCGTGAGCCCGAGCACGCCGACCGGTTGCAGTTCCTGGCGAGCGATGAAGGTCATGTCCTCGCGCAGGACCTGATAGATGTCGGCGGCTGCGTCATCGCAATTGAGCGGTGCATAGCCGCCCTCGCGATGCAGTTCGATCAGCATTTCGCACACCTCGACGAAATGCTGTTCGCTCGCCGTAGCCCGCTCGACGACGATGCGTTTCGGGTCGCCGGCGCTGTCCATGTTACTCACCGGTGCGCTTCGGCCCGCGCCGCTTAAGGTCCTGCACGAAGGTCAGAAGATAGTCCCGCGTGGCATCGATGGCGGCCTGCGCGGCGGCAAGGTTCGCGAGGGTGCCGCAGTTGGCGTCGAGCGTGCGCAGTTCGGTCACGTTTGAGAGTGAGAAGGCGTCCGCGACGTTGTCCACGGTGCTGTCATGACTGGCACGTTCGATGGTCTTCAGGGCGCGGATGCACCACTCAAGCGCACGCAGGCACCAGTCGAGCTTCTGCTCGGCGCTGGCGGACGTGGCGGGAGGAACCCCGGGTGGGCTGCCGATGGTCAGCTTGCGCATCAGCGCTCTCCTGCGGACTGCACATCAATGACCGGCGTACCAAGCCGAAAATCGCCGCCAATCGTGTTGGATCGAACGGTGAAGCCGAAATGCGTCGCCTGCAGGCGGCAGTTCTGCTCTTCGTCGCCCTCGGCGAAGGTCAGGGTGACTTCGTCGATGTTGTCTTGGCTGTTGGGGCGCGCGCGCCCATAGAGTTCGACGGTCAGATCGCCGCTCTGGCGCTCGCAGTCTGGCAGGAACCGCACGATGTCGGCGTTCTGCGATCCATTGGCCAGCGCGTAGAGGCCAAAGGTGATATGGGCCTCCAATGCTTCGTCATCGGCATCGGTCCCGGTTTCATGGCGCCAGATTCTGCCGTCGCCATCGACCATGATGAGCGAGCCATCGGACGGCCGATAGATGGTGCCGCACGTGCGCGCGAGCGTGCCGACTGTCCAGGACCAGTCGGTGAGGTTCACATCGACGTATTTGTCCGGCTCACGGTCGGGCGAGTCATGCGACACATAGTGCCAGCGGACCTGGTTGTGCGCGGGATCGTAGAGGCACCAGGTCTTGCGCGCCTGCTCGGCATCGAGGTCCGCAAACACGTAGGCACGCACGTCATCGGCGTTGGGGATCGGCACCACCCCGCCGTTGAACATGTGGAAATTATGGCCTGACATCCAGAAGGCCACGTCTCCAACGGTGGCGAATGCAAGCGTGCCGAGCAACCCGCAGTTCGTCCCCACACGGCGGTCGTCATAGATGAATTCCGACCCCGTGTACTGAAACAGATACAGCGACGTGTCGGACCAGATCAGGTTGGTGAGATCGGACAGGGCACAGCCGCCCATCAGGCGCGAGCCGTATTGCAGCGTGCGGCTGTTGGCGGTGTTGACGGCGGACGGTGTCCAGTCGGTGATGTCGTCGCGGTCCGGCCATTGCACGGTCATCGGCGTGGTCGTTCCGAGCAGCATCACGAAGCGCTCACCGGTGACGAACATTGCGCGCGCCGATGCCGGCGCGTTGGTCACGGCTTCGGCGCGGGCGTCGGTCTGCTCCTGCCAGAGATAGAGGGTCCCGGATGACGCCAGAGCCAGCAGTTCGTTGCCGTACTCGGCGAGACTCCAGGTGCGCAGATCAAGCCGAAGCCCAGCGGAAGTCCTTGAGGTACCCCAGGTTTCCGCACCCCAGGGGCCGGCACCCCAGCCCAGGCCCTCCACGCTGCCAGCGTTGCCGACGTTGATCTCGTAGGTGTATCCGACACTGCCGCCGCCGCCCGTGGCAGTGGAGCTTGCGGCGGCGGAGTGCTCGATGATGTATGAGTTGTTGTCGAGTTTCTCGACGATTTGATACCAGCCGTCGATGGTGATGCCGCCGACGGCGGTTGCTCCGGAGAACGATACGAAATCTCCCTCGATTGCCCCGTGATTGGTATGCGTTACCGTGACCAGCGTGGATCCTGCCGTCGTGGCAAACGGGTTCGTCCCGAGCGTGCCCGTGGCGCGAATCGGCGTGACGTTGCGGAGCAAGTCGCCAGAACTGATCACATAGAGGCGCAAATGCGTGCCGATGGCGATATTGCGGCTGTTGGTCGCATTGGTCCATGAAATCGCGCCGCGGGCGCGGCCCTCGACGGTGTCCGCGAGCAGCCGAGTCCAGCCCTTCCACTTTTCAGGCTTGCCAGCGACGAAGCGGACCTTGTCCGCGTCGCTGTAGCGGCCCTGTGCGGCAAAGAGAGTCCGGGTCTTGACCACGCCGGGCGGAATGTCGAGCGGCACGAGAGCCATCGCGGCACCTCATGCCAGTCCCGCATAGATGATCTTGCTCAGGATGTACGTCGGCTGCAGGTTGTTGTGAGCCGCGCCGGATCCGCCGAGCGGGACGGTGTGGGTGTGCGCGCCGTTCGAACTCGTCAGGCCAAGGGTGGCGCTGGCGCCGCTGCGACCGAGAAGGTAGTCGTTGGACGCTCCGCCATAGTCGCCGCGTTCCGCCATCGCCTGCGTCGTGGTCAGCCCAGTGGACGATGCCGACCCGTCGGCGGCGACGAAATGCGTGTGCGCGCCGTTGCTCTGCGCCGTGAGATTGACGTTCGGCAGTTGTGCTTGCGTCAGCGTATGCGTCTCGGCGCCGCCGGTCGCGCCGAGCGTGTCGCCGTTGACGCCGCCGCTCTGCCCAGTGAGGCGGTTGGCGGACGTACCGCCCATGTTGTCCTTGCCCGCCACCACGCGGCCGCGCAGGTCGGGGACCGGCATGCGCTTGTTGGCGGCAAAGTCGGCGGCAGCGGAGGCTCCGCGCACCGTCGCGGTGCCAGCCGAATCCTGGATCGGCAGTTCGGCATTGCCGAAGCTGTCCCACAGCAGACTGAAGAGCGTCTGCGTATCGGGGCTGTTGGAGGCGCGCAGCGTTGCCCCGCTCGCGGAATTGCCGACCGTGCCGCCGGAACACAACAGCCAATTGGTCGGAGCCGTCAGTCCGGCCCAGTCCATGATGATGCCGATGGGCAGGCTCGACACCAGTGCCTGTCCGCTCGCGCGCTGATAGTTGTGGATGCGGGCATTGGATGAGGCATCGGAGATGACGATGAACGTGTCGCCGGCGGCGGCGGTGATGTTCTTCCCTCCAGGCAGGATCAGGCTCGTTGCATTGTGCGTCAGGGTAAACGCACCGGTTGCGCGCACGAAGCGCTTGCGATTGGCTCCGGTGCCGAGGGAGGTGATCGTGGCCGTGCCGGAAATGGCGACGAATTCACTATTGGCGCCGAGCACGTTCGTTGTTGCGGCGCTCGCAATAGTGACCTCTGGTTGCGGGGACTGGATGAAGGGGTTGCTGAGCCTGATATCGGTGCCGTCGCAGTCCACTACGGCGGCGGCACCCTGATCGATCTGCACGCCGGTCTGCCCGCTCACCTTGCAGGTGAGGGTAAAATTGCCGCTGGTGTTGTTGCGCACGATCCAGAAGCCGCCGCGGCCGGAAAACTGCAGCACAGCGTTCGCCGCCAGCGTGCCATTGACCTCGATGATGGCGACGAGTTCCTGCGTGCTGGTGAGGACCGTCGTGCCGCCGCTGGTGGTGATGACGGTCGTATCGCCGAGGACATCGTCGATGCGTTCGAAATTGGCGTCGGCGATGTCGCCCCAGGTGTTGTTGTTGGCACCTGCCTCTTGGTTTGTGAGCAGGATATTCGGCGTCAGGGTATCAGCCATGTCAGGGCCTCGTCGAGGAAACAGCCGCGCGCAGGCGGGAAGCGACGGGTCGGACGGTGACCGGTCGGGTGATTGCGTTAGCTGGCGATCTGGCCGTTGCGATAGAGATCGTTGGTGCGCATGGCGTCGCCGAGCGCCTTTTCTGCCAGGGCAAGCTCGATCTGCTTGCGCGCATCGTCCTTCTTGAACGAAAACGCGAAGGCCGTGCAGACCGTGCGAAGGAGTGTCGGATAGCGCAGCGTCAGAAAATTGGTTGCATTGTCAGCCGACAGCGCGGCGGGGCGCGCGTAGTACATCAGGGCGCCGGAAAAATCGCTGTCGCAGAGACAATCGACGTGGGCATCCGTGCCGATGATCGTCCAGCGTGACGGCGTGCCGGAAAAAAGATTGCCGTCATCGTCGCGTGAGGCATTGAGGAGTCGTTCGTGCACGTACAGCAGTTCTGCGCCGCCCCACCCGAACGGCAGCAACTGGATTGGATCAAGAAAATCGCTTGGCAACGCCGCGCTCGCCGTATCGACAGCGAAGGTGAACGGAGACGCGACGGCGATCATCTCCCGAACGCGCAGGCGTTCGTAAATCCAGGCTTCGGCCTCGGTCAGGATCGACTCGGCGGGTATCGTGGAATCGTTCACCCACTGCCGGATAGACCCATCGGTGGTCTTGGCCCCAACGAGTGTGGTGTAGGTGATGGCCATGATATTGACAGAAAGCACAAGGCCGCCGGATGGCGGCCTCGGTCATCGCGTGTTGCTTGCTCGTTGCGCGTTCAGTCGCGCCGAGCCTCTTGAGCGGTCACGATCCGCTGCGCAATCAGCAGATCAACCGCATCGTGGGTGGTGTTCACGACCGCACTGAAACGCTGGCGGATGGCTCTGCGCACCTCGCCAAAGACGTAGTTCTTCTGTCCGCGTCCCCAAGCGGCGAGATCAATCGTATGGTCCGCATCCGCCGCCTCGTTCGCGGTACTTGGCGGCTGCGGGACCGTCGTCGCTGCCTGGGTTGCCGCTGCATCCTGAAGCGCCGCGATGATGTCCGCCTTCGTGGCCGGGCATCGATCGCCAAGCAGGTGCCTGGCGCGGCGCTTGAACTGCGGCCACGGGATGGTTTCTCGTGCGGCGAGAAGTGCCGCCGCCGATTCCGGCGCATCCCCCGCGGGCATGGCCCGTTGCGCCCCCGCGGCGTGGGCGCGTCCGGGTATGATCTCGCAGTCAAACTGATCGAACAGCCGCCCGTCCTGCTCGTAGTAGGCGGGCCGGTCCATGGTCTCGTCCTGCAGGGGCGGGGTCACCTTGCCGAATGGCCGCGAGCGATTCAGTCGGAGCATGGGATCAGCCTGTTGAATGCAGCGACATGCTGCCGCGCATTGTTTCCCGAATGGTAAATGCAGGGCTTACGGCAGCAGGCAGGCGCCGACGGTGAGGTCGAATGATGGGGTCACGCCGGTTCCGCTGACCATCTTGACGTCCCATTCCTCGCCGATGAAATCCTTCGCGACCGAATTGGCGGCCGCGTCCAAGTCAGGATGAACGGTGAGGGTCGTGGTACCGTTGGCCGTCAGCGACGCAGACGACAGCATGTCGATGTAGCTGCCGCTCGCCCTGTCGTAACGACGGACGGTGAGCACCACATCGATGGTCCCCGACTTGTTGGCAATGACGGCGGTAATGCGAACGCCACGGGAGAACAGGTTGCGTTCGTTGCCGCGCGCCGTGCTGGACAGAACCGTTCCCGCTCCCTGAGCGGTCAGCTTCATGATCGCGCCGAGGTCCTGACAGGGATGTGGGAGTGCCATGGTGCAGCACCGCAACGGGCAGGCGGCCGGGTACGATCATCCCGGCCGCAGCGGAAGTGCGCGCCGTGACTCTAGGAGCGGGAGCGCCTGCCGGCCTTTCCGTCCTTGGCGTTCTCGACAGTAGCGGCGACCTTGCCGCCAACGATCGAATGCGACAGGTCGGTCGGGCCTCCCTTCATGGGCCGACCGAGGACGGATTCGTCCTGTTCGCCGGGGACGAAATGACGCACCGGACCGGTTTCGGTGCGAATGGTCTGGCCGTCACCGACGGCTTCCTCGATCATCTTGTGCATTGTCTGGTCCTTTCATCAGTCCTCTTCGAGGAACGCGCGCATTTCGCGCTCGTCCCGTTCGATGCGGTTGGCCTCTTCCGGCGGAACGAGGTCGGCGGCAAACGCAACCCTTGGTCGGCGTGCAATGACCGAGTACCCATCGACCGCGGCATGACCTGTCTGGTCGGGTTGCAGATGCCGCTGCTGGGGTCGCGGGTCCTTGAGCGTGTCCTTCTTGCAGCCTGGGATGTAGAGATACATCGCCACCTCGACGAGCGTCCTCAGTCCTGCCAGTCGATCACGACCATGGGCACGCCCTGGCCGGTCGGCGATCCGGTGGCGACCGTGCAGGTCACCAGAATGGTGGTGTCCGCCGGCAGATCGCGATTGACCATCAGGGCGTCGAACGAGGTCTTGTCGGCGTTCTCGTCGTAGCTGGAACGCACGGTCTTGGCGCTATCCGCACCCACGCCGTTGAGATCGAGCTCATCGCCGTAGGCGTCCGGATCGGCGGCGGTGCCGACGGCAATCTTGGGCGTGATCGTAGAGCCGTTCATCGCCTCGACCACACCACACACGCCGTAGTCCCACAGACGGCCCTTCTTGCCCTTCGGACCTCTGATCGCGAAAGCCTCGTCGGCTGCGCCGCCGAAGTCGAAGACGCCGAACGTGTAGGTGATTCTGTTGGGATTGTCGTAACTCATGGGATGTCCTCATCCTTGGGTTTGTGTGGTGCGGGTGTTCACCCGCCCGATCACGGCCCTGCGGTCCCCGGCTCAGGCGGCCGAATCCCACTTCACGATGCGGCACTGCGAGGCGTCAGTGTGGAAAATGCCGAACCCGCCGAGGTAATACCAGGCGATGCCGCCGGAACGACCATAGTCGGTCGGCAGTTTGGCCCTGATTTCTTCCGGGATGACGATGGCTTCGTTCACCGTGTCGCCACCGAAGAAGAACGCCCAGGACGACTTGCCGTTGTTCCAGTTGTCGGAAGTCCTGGTGTAGGGGTCGAACGTGGTGGAATCGTTCGCGCCGCCCTTGGGGATGAAGGTCTGCGCGCAGAAGCGAATCCCCTCATAGCGGCCCATCTCGCCGTTGTAGATTTTGGCTTGGCCTTCCGGCGTGTACTGGTGGATGGTCTCCAGTTCGTTTGCCAGCGGCCGCAGGGTCGTCGGGTGACTGATGCAGATGTAGTCGTCCCCGACGAATCCGGGGATGTTGCGCTCGCGCATTTCGTCGACGATTGCCTTGACGTGTCCGGTCCCGAGCGCGACGTTGTTCGTGATGGCCGTGGAGCCGTTCTCGCTGATGGTCACCGACGTCGTGCTGGTGCCTCCCGTCGGGGCCGCGCGCAGCTTGCAGGCGTTCCACTGAGTCCAGGCTTCGATATCGAAGGCCTTGCGCGCGTCGTTGCGCAGGCTCTTCTGGATGATGTCCAGCACCTTGTGCTTGGCGAGCGCCTGCAGCTTGCCGGTGTAAGGGACGGAATGTCCCAATTCGACGACCGTCAAGCTCGACTGCGTGATGCTGAAATTCGTCTCGGGCATGGGCTGCGTTTCGTTCAGCCGGCGGCCCTGGGAGGCGAGATCGCCATAGACGTTCCAGAAGTACTTGTCGCCGCGATGCAGGCCCTTCTCAAGCGCTCCACGATCGGGCTCGCAGAACTGACGGAAGTACACGCTCGGCTGCAGCGACGTGCGCAGCACGTCACTGAGTTCGTCGTTGTACATGAAGCCGCCATTGGCATCTGTTTCCCAAACCATTGCCGAACTCATCGGCCACATCCTTCTTCGTTGCGGCCGCCGGCAAACGAGGTGGGATCGGCGCTATCGCGCAAATCCTCGCGCCACTCGCATTTCCTCGATCTTTTCCGCTGCGGTTTTCGGCCGAGGCTGCGGTGTCGGAACCCTCGCCCCGGCGGTCCGAGGCTGCTGAGGCGCGTTCCGTTTGGCCATCAGGCGATCATTCGCCTGGGTCGAGACGGTCCGCTGGGGTTGATGGGTCGCAGACCTCCGCACGCCGGAGCGCAGGTTGAACTTCGTGACAATGCTGTCACCCACGGCATCCAGAATGGCGCCGTAGCTGCGCACCGCCAGTCCGCCGGCTCTGGCCTGCCGGTGGATGGTGGCCAAGGCCCACGGATCGCTGCCGAACGGTGCCAGGTCCTGATCGTTCATGCCGATCGCCTTGAGGTCGGCACGCAGTTCCTGGGCCACTCGGTCGTAGGCGACGCGGGTGAAGTCCTGGTCGGTGGTGATCTCCGGGTATTTGCGCCCGAATTCTTCCACCGCTTCGGTGATTTCGTGCGTGGTCTGTCGCTGGAAGATCTGCTGCTCAACGATCGCCCCGATCTGCTCGGGGGACAGCTGCTGAGCCTGCGAGCGCCCGGCGTTGACGAGTTCGGCGAACTCGGCCAGTGCCTGCGCACCTTCTTCCTTGTCGCCGATCTGGATCCGCTCCACGAGATCGTGGAGTTTGTCGCGGTCGATGCCTGCGAGCGGTGGGTGTTCCGCCTGCGGCGTCGCCGGGGACCGATCCGGCTGGGACGGCTGCGACGCTTGTGCGCCCTGGCCCGGTGGGTTTTCCGGTGCTGTGGCGCTGCGAAGCGTCTTGGCCTCATTGAGAAGGCGCTTGGCCTCCTCAAGGCGATTATCCGCAGCGACCGTGATCTGCGCAAGAGCGATCACCTCGGAAAGCGGTTTGTTGACCGGCTTGCCGTCAACAATCAGTGTAATTTCAGTGGGTTGTGCGGACTTTGCCGGATCGGCAGCCGGCGCGGTGTCAACCTCGGCTTGCGCTTCGGGCGCCGCCTGGGCCTCGCTCTGGTCGGCGCTGGACGCTTCGTCCGTGCCAGCGGCGGTGTCCGCAGCCGGTGTGGCCTGTCCACGCAGCTGCCGGTAGCGCTGCACGATCTCGTCGCGCACGGGATCAGGCTGGTGGCCTGCTGCCTGCGGCGATGGCGGCTGACCCTTGTCGTCGTCCGTCCCGGCCTGTTCGGCGGACACGGCGGCATCGCCGACCGATGCAACCTCATCGTCGTCGTCCGGCGGCGGGAGGATGTCGGCCTGCTTGGTCTCCGCTTCGGCTTTGGATGTCATCATCATGGTCTCCTGTGGTGACCTGCGGGTCATTCCAGCGTGTCGGCGGCAGGATCAGGATCGCCGCCTTTGGGGTCGCCGTATTCGGCGCGGATCTGTGCATCGGCCATCTGGCCGTCGTTGAGGACGCTGTCGATCCAGCGGCAGGCCTCGACGTATTCGCGCACCGTCACCTGCGCTGCGGCGATGGCGGCGGCATCCTTCGGGTCGATGTCGACGAGTTGGGCCAGCGCCGCTGCCGCCCTGGCGCGGCGCGTGAGCATGTAGCGGTAGAGTGGCCCGCGGCCTTGCAGGTCGTAGACCACCTCGGCGGCCGCCTGGGTGGCTTGTTCCAATTGCCGCCGGCGCTCGATCTCGTCCAGAAACAGCTGCTGCGGATCGATCAGTTCCGCATCATCGGATGATAGAATGTCTTGCATGGTGCTCAGGCGGCCAGGAGGAGGACGATGGCATCTCGGTCGTCCGCTGCCGGCGAGGTGGGATGAGCCACGGGCATCGGCGAGAGCGATTGGCGCATTGGCAGGCTCGGCTGCGCGAGGGGAAGCTGCTGGCTGAAGACGGCCTCAGCCAGCAGCAGCAGCGCAAGGGCTTCTTCATCGGCCCGCGCAAGAGCCGCCTGCCGCGCCGCAACATGACTGGCGAGTGCGTGCTCGAATCGCTCGAATGCGGCGATGGCCCGCGCCTTGCGCTCAGCCTCCTGCGCTGCCACGCGCGCTTCGTGGCGGCGGCGCAGCGCGTCCTGGTAGGCCCGCTCGCGTGCCCGGCGGCGCTTGCGCAGCCGAGCGGCCTCCTCGTCGCCGTCGGCCGGTGCGCTGTAGCCGCCGTCCTCGTGATAGCTGACGACGAGGCCGTTGATCGCCTGGCGCGTGTTGGCCGGGAACTCGTCCGCATCGCCATATCGCCTGGCGTGCACCGTCGAGACGGTGACGGCGGCACCGAATGGATCGGGGTCCGCATGCGGCCTGGCGATCAGCCGATGCGCGACGCGGGCGGCACCGACGGCATCGTGATCGGAATGCGGCCTGGCGATCAGGCGGTGTGCGACCGCGGCCATGCCGATGCGATCGGCATCGCCATGTTGCGCGGCGATGAGCCGATGCGCGACCTGGGCGGCACCCAGGTGTTCCGCATCGGCATATCGCCTGGCATGCACCGTCGAGACGGTGACGGCGGCACCGATCCTGTCGCCATCGCTATGCGCCTTGGCGAGCAGGCGATGGGCGAGACGGGCCGCACCGACCGCGTCGGGGTCGTGGTGTTCCTTCGCGATCAGGCGATGGGATGCGGCATGGGCGCCGACCGCATCTGCATCAACGTGCCGCGCGGCGTGGATCGTCGAGACGACGACGGTCGCGCCGAAGCGGTCAGCGTCGGCATGCCGCGCGCCGATCAGGCGATGGGATGCGGCATGGGCGCCGACCGCATCCGCGTCAACGTGCCGCGCGGCGTGGATCGTCGAGACGACGACGGTCGCGCCGAAGCGGTCAGCGTCCGCGTGCGGCTTGGCATTGATGGTCTGGTTGACCGCGGCGTCGGCAATGACGCCGCCGATCGGCCAGCCGATCGGTGTGCCGATCATGCGATGACCTGTCCCGGTCTAGCAGGTTGCTGAAAAATGGGGTTGTGAGGCCGATTTTTTCGATGTGCGCACCGGCGAGGGAGCGGTTGATGGTCCCTGAGCGGTGCCGCAGGGCGGGCGCGGGCGATCGTTTGGCTTCATTTACGTCATTGCGGACAGACTCATCCTGCGGCAGCCAGGATTTTCGGAATGCGGACGAGATTGTAGGCGGCGGCAGTCAGCACGAAGAACCATTCGACCAGCGCCCTTCCGCAATGCCGTGTCTTGCGCAGACCGCCGACGGTCTTGATCCAGCCGAACGGTTCTTCGATCCGCTTGCGCGCCGCCTGGCTGAGGCGATAGCCGCCATGGCGGGTGGTGCGGCCATCGATCGCCGAGCGGCGGTTGGTGTTATTCTGTGCCACATGCGGTGTGCAGCCGCGCGCGCGACAGCCGGCGACAAAATCGGCGGTGTCATAGTTCTTGTCCGCGCCCACCGTGCTGCGAGGCTTGGCATTGTCCGCGATCATGGCGAGCGCGGTCGTGCGCTCGGCCGTGCCGTTGGCCTCGGTCAATCGCGCATCGATGATGAGACCGTTGCGGTTCTCCATCATCAGATGTCCCATATGGCAGAGCCTGGCCTCCTTGCCGGCGCCTTTGCGGAACAGCCGGGCGTCGGGATCGGTGGTCGAGGAATGCGTGTCGTTCCTGCGCTTCTCGCCATGGAAGTCGCGCTCGGCATTGCGCCCGCCGCCGCCGCGATCCCCCTTTCCCGAGGGCGCATTGCCGCCGTCCTTCGGCACAAAACTCTTCATGCTGGCCCAGGCCTCGATCAGCGTGCCATCGACCGAGAAGTGATCGCTCGAAAGCAGGCCGCGGACCTGCGGCAGGTTCAGCACGCCGGCAAAGAACCTGGCCGCGATGTCCCCCTTGAGCAGCCGATCCCGGTTCTTGCAGAACACGGTGGCATCCCACACCGGATCGTCGATCGACAACCCGACAAACCAGCGGAACAGCAGGTTGTAGTCGAGTTGCTCCATCAACTGCCGTTCCGACCGCACCGTGTAGAACGCTTGCAGCAGCAACGCCCGCAACAGCCGCTCCGGCGGGATCGACGGTCGGCCGTCTCGGGCGTAGAGCCCGTCGAAGTCCCGCGACAGTTCCCTCAGCGCGGCGTCGCTCAGCGCCCGGATCGCGCGCAGCGGATGATCCGCCGCAATGCGCGCCTCCAGACCGACGTAACTGAACAAGCCTTCCGATCGCTGATCTTCTCCGCGCATCGCATTCCCCAGCCTCAACGAATCAATCGAATGCACAGAATCACACTCCCTTGCCCCCGTGAACCGCGTTTTTCAGCAACCTGCTAGATCGGGCGTGCCAGGCAGGTCACGACGGTGTAGGCGAAACCGATAGCCAAGTTTATGGGCAGCGCTTCGCACGCGGAGTTCCGGACCGGTGTTGGTCTTGCGAATTCGACGCATGTGTG
>Ga0073934_10005387_pt1 | contig 19889 bp, 22 predicted proteins | sample LarsenN4metaG_FD_76834 | JGI IMG/M metagenome (GOLD analysis project Ga0073934, IMG submission 76834) | Hot spring sediment bacterial and archeal communities from British Columbia, Canada, to study Microbial Dark Matter (Phase II) - Larsen... ... | reverse complement strand
GCGGCGCCGAGCCGCCTAGGAACAGCTTCTTGCCGTCGGGCAGCGTGATGTCGCGGCCGTTCGCGCGGTTCGCGCCGTCGCGCGAGCGATAGCCGTCGACGAGGATCTCGGTGCCGACGGGCAGCGACCGCTGCGTGATGCCCATCCGGAACAGCGTATTCGGCGTGCCGCCCTCGATGGCCCATTTCTCGACGGTGCCATCGTCCTTTTTTACGTCGATGTGAATCCACGAGTGCGGATTCATGAATTCGACCTCGGTGACCGTGCCGCGCAGCTTGATCGGCTGATCGATGTCGAACTCGGCGGCGAACGAATGGTGCGCGAGCGCGGGCGGCGCGCAGAGCGCGGTCCCGGCCAGGCAAAGCAACGTGAGCGGTATTCGCATGAGCAGCGCCTCGATTAGCGGCCGCCGTCCTCTCGGCCGGCGGCGTTCTCGCAAGAGGAGATTGTCGAAGCTTGCATGCTCGTCGATCAAGTGGTGCGGCCGGTGAGCGCGCGCAAACGGGTTGCGCGAATGCTAGCTTGGCTCCCACACCCAAGCGACCGGGGGCGGAAGCTCTCGGGTCCGGCATGAATCGACGTTGGCCCCACGCCAATCGTCGAGCTCGTGGAGAAGGGCAACTCCCATGCCGGTTCTACGGCAGTGGACGTAGCCGCGTGGCGGTGATCTGCGTGGTTGCGGAGACGCCGACAGTCAACTCGCCTACGTGACGCGCTCCGTTGGCGCTCTCGACGACGTATTCGACGTGCAGCGGGCTGCTCTCGCGCACTTCGACGATGCGCATGCGCGGCGACGCGGGCAACGGCATCGGCAACTCTTGCGGCGTGTACGCGCCGAGGAGCTCGACGAGCAGCTCGGTGTCGCCGTCGTTGGCGGCGCCGAGCAAGGCCGAAAGCGCATGGGCGGCCGGCGTGTCCGGCAGCTCGATGCCGAGCGGCGCGGGGGCGCTCGGCGTGCGCTCGACGACGGCTGCGGCAGCCGCTCCCGCCGCGAACAGCGCGACGACGGCCATCAGCGCGACGTCGCGCGAGCGAAGGCGCAAGGGCTCGCCGAGTAGCTCGAGCCGCTGCACGTCGAGGCTTCGGGCTGCCGCCGTCGCGACGAGACGCGGCATGGGTGCGATTGCGGCGAGCAGCAGCGACGCGAGCCGCGCGGCGTAGTCCGCCTTGCCGAACTGCGCCGCGCAACGATGGTCGCACGCCGATTCGAGCATCAACACGGCTTGTCGCGAGAGCCGCGCGACGAGCGGATTCCACCAGTAAAGACGCCGCACGGCCGCGATGGCCAGCAGCCACGCCGGATCTCGCGCCCGGACGTGCCACATCTCGTGCGCGAGCGCGAGCGCGCGTTGCTCGCCGGTGTGCCGATCGCCGAGCCAGATAGTCGGCCGCCAGACGCCGGATGCGGCGGCGACGCTGCTGTCTTCGACGACGCGGATCTCGGCGGCGACGCCGGCGAGCTCTGGCGGCAGCAGCGCCCCGAGCTCGGGGGCGGGCCTGCTGCGCGCGCGCCACGCACGTACGCCGCGCCGCAAAGCGAGGCAGTCGTGCACGAACAGCGCAAGGCCGACGAGGAAAAGCGCCGCGATGGCGTAGCCTGGGAGCGCGGCCATCGCCGGTTCCCCTGGCGCCGACGCGACATCGCGCACGGCACCGAGCCACTCGACGAACGGCGCCGCAACGGGACCCGACGACGGAACAGAAACGCTGAGCGCGCCCCAGGGCACGAGCCAAACGGCGAGGCCCGCTACGGCGATTGCGAACCGTATGCGCGGCGGCGTGCGCCTCAGGAGCGCGAGGCAGCCCGCCGCAAGCGCGCTCAAGGCGAACGCGGTTGCGAGCGTCTCGGCGACTGCGTTCACTTCTTGCTCCGCTCCGCGTCGGCGACTAGCTTGCGCAAGTATTCGAGCTCCTCGTCGCTCAGCTTCTCTTCGCGCAAGAGCTGCGCGAACAGCGGCCGCAAGTCGTCGCCGAAGAGGCGACGCAAGAACGCCTTGACGAGCGGCTTGCGCACGCGCTCCTGCTTGACCGCCGGCGCGTAAATGATCGTGCGGCCGCGGTTTGCGATGCGCTCGATCGCGCCCTTCTGCTCGAGCCGATCGATGATCGTCTTGACGGTGGAGTAGGCGACCCCGCGCTCGGGGCCGATGCGCTCGAAGAGCTCCGGCGCCGACAGCTCGCGGTCCGCCCAAAAATGCTGCATGACGTCGAGCTCGAACTCGGAGAGGCGTATGGACATAACGACGTCTGTCGAGGCTGACATCTACGAGTGTAGTAGTCGGCGCGTCCGAGTCAACTCAAGTTTTCTGCTTCGATTTCCCGCCATTCGCCGGGCCCGAGGCCATCGAGCCCCACGTTGCCGATGCGCGCGCGGACGAGGCGCAGCGTCGGGAACCCCACGCGTGCCGTCATACGCCTGACTTGCCGGTTCTTGCCCTCACGCAGCGTGAGCTCGAGCCAAGACGTGGGAATCTTCGCGCGATAGCGGATCGGCGGGTCGCGCGGCCAGAGACCGGCCGGCTCGCCAATGCGGCGCGCGGCGGCGGGCTTCGTGACGAAGTCGCCGAGGTCGACGCCGGCACGCAGCTTGTCCAGCGCCGCGTCGGTCGGCTCGCCCTCGACCTGAGCCCAGTAGACCTTCGCGAGCTTGTGGCGCGGGTTTGCGATGCGCGCCTGCAGTGCGCCGTCGTCGGTCAGGAGCAGCAGACCTTCGCTGTCCGTGTCGAGGCGGCCGGCCGGGTACACGTTCTTGACCGGCACGAAGTCTGCCAGCGTGCGCTTGCCTGGCTCCGGGCTGAACTTCGAGATGACGCCGAACGGCTTGTTGAGCGCGATCAGCACGGCGTCACGACTCGAGGTAGCGCTCGATCAAATCGGGCGGCACCGTCGTCTCAGGCACCGCCGGGCGGCGGCGCACGCGCCGCGCGCGTGCCGAGCGCACGGCCGGCCGCGGCCGTTCGAACCAGACGCGAACGTCGGCTTCGAGGCCGTTGCCGAGCATGAAGTTATAGAGCGCCTTGCGAAGCCCCGCGCCGAGGAAGTCGTGATCGGTGCCGGCCGGATCGTCGAACGCGACGTCGTTCTCGGCGAACGTGACGTTCTCGCGTGGGCGAAGCGTGATGCCGTACTGCTCGGGGTGCAGCCCGATCGGCGAGTGCGCCGTGGCGCTGAACCGGTGCCAATACGCGGACTGGATGCAGCCCGCCGCGAAGAGTTGCCGCACGCGCTCGAGCGCGTCGACGGTTTCCTGCGTGGTCTCGGTCGGAAACCCGTACATCAAGTAGGCGTGAACCATGATGCCGGCGTCCGTGAAGGCGCGCGTCACGCGCGCGACCTGCGCGACCGTGACGCCCTTCTTCATCAGCGCGAGCAACCGGTCCGACGCCACCTCGAGGCCGCCGCTGACGGCCACGCAGCCGGCGCGCGCGAGCAATCGGCAAAGCTCGGGCGTGAACGTCTTCTCGAAGCGGATGTTGCCCCACCACGTGATGGCCAGATTCTCCTCGAGCAGCCGCTCGGCGAGCGCGCGCAGGCCGGCCGGCGGCGCCGCTTCGTCGACGAGATGGAACCCCGTTTGGCCCGTCTCGGCGATCAGCGCGCGTATGCGCGCCATCACGACGTCCGTCGACGGCCGATCGTAGCGGCCGATGTAGTCGAGCGACACGTCGCAGAAGCTGCACTTCTTCCAGTAGCAGCCGTGCGCGAGCGCGATCTTGTTCCAGCGGCCGTCCGACCATAGCCGGTGCATCGGGTTCAGCATCTCGAGCAACGACACGTAGTCGCCGAGCGGCAGGCCGTCGTAGGTCGGGATGCCGGTGTCTTTCGCCGGGAAGTCGTGCTGCGTCGCATCGGTCTCGAGCACGACCCTGTCATGCTTCCGCACGTAGGTGCGCACGAGCGGCGCGGAGCGGCCCGCGAGCCGCGCGAGCAGGTTCAAAAGCGGCCGCTCGCCGTCGTCGAGCGTGACATAGTCGAAGTAGTCGAAGACGCGCGGCTCGCGAAGCCCGCGCAGCTCCGTGTTGACCCAACCGCCGCCGAGCACGAGCTTCGCCTGCGGCGCGGCGGCGCGCACGACGCGCGCCATGCGAAACGCGCCGTAGACATTGCCCGGAAACGGCACGGACAAGCCGACGACGTCGGGACGGTGCAGCGCGACGAGCTCGCGCGTGAGATCGTCGAGCGTTTCGTCGACGAGCGTCGGCTCGCCGCCGAGCTCGGCTTCGAGCGGGTCTAACGTCGGCGCGCTCGCGGCCAGCCGCTCGCCGTAGCGCGCGAGCTCGAGCCTCGGATCGATTCCATCCCGCCACACGTCGGCCAAATCGTCGACGTAGAGGCTCGCTATGTAGCGCGCCTGGTCCGTCGTGCCGAGCGCGCCGAACGCCGCGCCGAGCGGGTCGCCGCCGGCGGCCGCGGCTTCGGCGAGCGGCGCGAAGCGCGGGCCTTCGGGCAGGAATTCGCGCCCGGCGATCCGCAGCGCGAGGCTCGGGTCGCGGCCTTGCAGGAAGCGGATCGCCGGCTCGACGGTGGCGGCGTAGCGCTGCGCTTCGCTAAGAAAGTGCGCGATCGACGGCGGCATCGGAGAGGCGCGGCCCGTGCCGCCCGCCGCGTGCCTCCGCTCCGCGAGCACGCCGGCCATGCGGCCGACGAGCGGCGCGGAAAAGAGGCGCAGGAAGAGCCCGAGCGACGCGTCGGCTTGGGTCACGGTCAATCCCAGATCGCCGCCGTGCGCGCGAAGAAAACCCGTCAAGCACGCCGTCGCGGGGTACGGCGTATTGAGCTGGGTCATGGGCGGGGTGACGAGCAGGACGCGCATGCGGCGGCAGGGTAGCGCAAGTGGGCATGGCAAGGCAGCGCGTGCGGCGGCGCGTTTGAAAACGACGAGGCACGGTCGTAACGTGAGCCGTCGGGGCCGTGCAAAGGGGACGACGATGCGCAGAAAAACGTGGCTCGGGTGTTGCGCCGCCGGCGCGTTGTGGCTGCTCGGTGGCGCGCCCGCCGCGGCGCATCACGGCGGCGGCGTGGAGTGGGCCGAGGAGACGGTCGGGCCCATCACGGGCACTGCGACGAAGTTCGCGTTTCAGTTTCCGCACGTGTTCTTCGAGATGAGCGTCGAAGAGGGCGGCGCCGCGGTGCCGTGGACGATCACGACGCGCTGGACGCCGACGATTCTCCGCCAGCACGGCTGGAGCCGCGATTCGATCAAGGCCGGCGACGAAGTCACGGTGACGTATCGGCCGCACGTCGACAAGCCGCACGTCGGCCAGATGCAGACGGTGGAAGTCAACGGCCGATCCCTGCCGCTGTCGTTCTGATCCGCAGCGTCATGCGCACGTCACCTGCTCTCGGGCTTGCACTCGTACTCTGCGCGGCGATGCCTGTTGCGGCACAGCCGCAGTTCGATCCGCGCGATCTGTCCGGCCATTGGGACCGAACGTCGCCGCTCGAGTCGTTCGCGAACACGCCTGGGGGCACGCGCAACGACGAGCAGCTCGGCGCGCGCGAAGCGCCGTTCACGCCGGCGGGGCGTGCGGCATTCGAGGCGAACAAGCCAGGCTACGGGCCGCGCCGCGCGATGGAGCGCAACGATCCGATGGGCCGCTGCGAGCCGCTCGGGCTCGTGCGCAACCTCGTCGCGGAGATCGTCGAGCCGCACGCCACGTTCGAGATCGTGCAAACGCCGGCGCGAATCCTCCAGTTCTTCGAGTACCGGCACGACTGGCGCGAGATCTGGCTCGACGGCCGCGCGCTGCCGGCCGGCGACGCGCTCTATCCGAAGTGGAACGGCTTCTCGGTCGGCCGGTTCGACGGCGACGTGCTCGTCGTCGAGTCGGCCGGCTTCGACGCGCGGAGCTGGCTCGACAAGCTCGGCTATCCGCATTCGGAGGACATGCGCGTCGAGGAGCGGTACCGGCGCGTAGACGCAGAGACGCTCGAGCTCGTCATCACGGTCAACGATCCCATTTTCTATACGGAACCGTGGCGCAGCGACGTGAAGCGCTTTCGCTTGAACGCAGCGAAGAGCCGGCGCTTCGACGAGCAGATCTACTGCATTCCGGCCGAGGAAACGACGTATCAGGACATCGTCGGCACGGGCAACGTCATCGACTGACCCGCCGCTTTCCTGCGGCAGTCATACCACCAGCTCGTTGAGGCCGAGCATCGCCATCAGGATCGATACGATGACGAGCGCGATGACGGCGCCAAGTCCGAGAATCAACACGGGCTCGAGCAGGGTCAATAGGCGCTTCAACTGCTGCTCCACGCGCGTTTCGAACGTCTCGGCGGCCTTGCCGAGCATCGACTCCAGTTGGCCGGACTCCTCGCCGATGCTGATGAGCTCGATCGCGAGACTTGGGAAAGCGTGTTCGGCGGCCAGGGCGGGCGCCAATCGGCCGCCGGAGCGCACGGCGTTCAGCGCGACATCGATGGCTGCGGCCACTCGACGATTGCGCTGAACGCCTTTCGTCAGCTTCAGGGCCGAAAGCAGCGGAAGACCGTTTCGCAGCAAGGTTTCGAGCGTGCGCGCGAAACGCACGGCCTCCGTCGCTTGCACGAGCTCGCCGACGATCGGGGCCGCGAGCAGCCAGCGGTCGAGCCGCAGCCGATTCTCTGCTTTCGCGAGCCAGCGCCGAGCCAAGTCGAGCACGAGGACGCCGACGCCGGCGAGTGCCCACCACCAACTCTGCAAGAGCTGCGCGGCGCCGAAGACGGCTTGCGTCAATAACGGCAGCGGCTCGCCTGCATCCTCGAACAACGGGATGAAGCGCGGGACCACGAACCCGACGAGCACCACCAGCGACACGACGGCCACACCCGTGAGCGCAATGGGATAGGTGAGCGCCGACACGACCGTCGCGCGAAACGCGTCGGCACGCTCGCGGTGATCGGCGAGACGCTCGAGCACGCCGGCCAAGGAGCCGCTTGCCTCGCCGGACTTCACGAGGCTTATATATAAGGAGTCGAACAATGCGTCGTGCGCCGCGAGCGCCGCCGACAGCCGACGGCCTGCCTGAACGGAATCATGGATACTCGCGAGCGCCGTCTCGAGCTTCGGCCGTTGCGCGTGCCGCTCGAGCACGCGCAGGCTCGAGTCGAGCGGAATGCCGGCCGACAGCAGAGTCGCGAGCTCGCGCGTGACGGCCGTGATGTCGGCCGCGCGCACACGGTCGCGCCAGCGGTGAAGGTAGAACGCGAGTCCCGAAAGGCGAAACGCTGGCCCTTTCGGCTCGGCCGAGATCGGTAGGTGCCCGGACGCGCGGAGCCGCACGATCACGGCAGCGCCATCGGGTGCGTCCATCTCGCCGTCGATGCGCCGCCCGTCGGCGCCGACCGCCTTGTAGCGGAACGTTGCCATCAGACGAGCGTCACTCGCGCGATCTCGTCGATCGTCGTAACGCCGGCCAGCGCCTTGCGCAGACCGTCGATCTTCATGGTGCTCATTCCTTGCGCTACGCCCAACCGCTCGAGCTCTTTGCCGTCTTTGTGCTCGAGAATCGCTCTGCGCAGCGCATCGGAAAGCGCGAGCACTTCGGCGATCACGGTGCGGCCGCGGTAGCCGGTGCCGTCGCACGCCTCGCAGCCTTCGGCCGTGAACAGTTCCACGGGACCGGTCGCGATCGCGTCGAGAGACAGCCGGTCGATCAACGCCTGCGGTGGCGCGAATGGCGAGCGGCACGCCGGGCAAAGCTTGCGAACCAACCGCTGTGCGACGATCGCGTTGACCGACGAAGTCACGAGGTAATCCTCGACGCCCATGTCGAGCAACCGCGTTACCGAGCTGCCCGCGTCGTTCGTGTGCAACGTGGAGAGCACGAGGTGGCCCGTGAGCGCCGATTGCACGGCGATGCGCGCGGTCTCGAGGTCGCGCATCTCGCCAACCATGATGACGTCGGGGTCCTGCCGCACGATCGACCGCAGCGCACTCGGGAAGTCGAGGCCGATCTGAGGCTTCACCTGGATCTGGTTGATGCCGTCGAGCTGATATTCGACAGGATCCTCGATCGTCAGAATCTTCCGCTCCTGCGAGCTCAGGAGGCGCAGCAGAGCGTAGAGCGTCGTCGTTTTTCCGCTGCCCGTGGGGCCCGTGACGAGCACGATTCCGTGCGGCAGCTCGATGATGCGCCGCAGCGCCGCGCCGCTCGTCTCGTCGAAGCCGAGCGCCGTGAGCTCCAGCGCCGCGCGCTCCTGGTCGAGGATGCGCAAGACCACGCTTTCGCCGTCGATCGTCGGAACCGTCGAGACGCGCAAGTCGATCGGCGTCCCCTGCACGCGTATGTGCACGCGGCCGTCCTGCGGCAGCCGCCGTTCGGCGATATTCATCTTCGCCATCAGCTTGATGCGCGAAACGACGGCGGCCGCAGACCGGCTCGGCGGCGATTCGCTTTCTTTCAGCACTCCGTCGATGCGGTAGCGGATGCGCAAGCGGCCGCTCGCCGGCTCGACGTGGATGTCCGAGGCACGAGCCTCGATCGCGCGCTGGATGATCGTGTTCACGAGGCGCACGACGGGCGCTTCCGACGCGAGGTCGCGCAAGCGGTCGATCGCTTCGGACTCGTCATAGGCATCGCCGCGCTCTTGCGGAGCGGATTCGTCAGCCGCGGCATCCTTGCCGAACAGCGCATCCAAGCCGCGCTCGATCTGCGCCATGTCGGCTGGACGCCGTTCAACAACCTCAATCTCCGCCGAACAGCGCATCCAAGCCGCGCTCGATCTGCGCCGGAGTGCCGATCCATAGCGAAATGGGCTTGGCCGAAGCGAGCGACAGGGCGTCGATCGCGAACTGATTCTCCGGGTCGGCCGTTGCGAAGCGCAAACCGTCGCCGTTCTCCGCGAGAGGCAGGAGCCTCGCGTCGCGCAAAAAGATCTCTTTGTAGCCGCGTTCCGCCAGCGGCTCGACGGGAACGTCGCCGTCCGCGAGCAGCGGCCGGCGAAGGATTTCGGCGTAGGCCGTTGCGACCTCGCGATCGGCGGCGAGGCCCGTTCGGGTCAACACGAGCCCGAAGCTCTGCGCGCTTTCCGACGCGAGCTGCCAAGTCTTGTCTACGTCGTCCGGCTTCAGCTTGCCCGCACGAAGCAAGTACTCCGCCAGCCTTGCTGCGATGTTCGTGCCTGCTTCCATGTATTGCCTCAGGACTTGGGCTCGTGCTTCGCCTCCAGATCCTTGAGCTGCGGCAGCTTCTGCCGAAACTCGTCGGTGATCGATCGCACGTCGTCGCGGTTGCGCACGACACGGGGCGTGATGAGCACGAGCAGCTCGGTGCGGGAGTCCTCGTTGCTCGTCGAGCCGAACAGCTTGCCGATGCCCGGGATCCGCCGCAGGCCGGGAACGCCGCTTTCGTTCTTCGTTTGCTGCGTCTGCATGAGCCCGCCGAGCACGATCGTTTCTCCGGAGTTGATGGCCACCACGCTCTCGATGGCGCGGTTTTGAATCGTAGGTGCGTCGATGTTCGAAGTGGTCGTGGCGGCGGCCGTCGCGACCTCCTGGCGTATGTCCATCGTCACGAGGCCGCTGCTGCTGACGCGCGGCGTGACGCTCAACGTGATGCCGGTTTGCCTGAACGTGATCTCGTTGACGGTGGGCGAAATCGGATCGAGGTTGCTGATCGACTGGCGTGCCGGCACCGGAATCTCGTCGCCGACGTTGATCGTAGCGGTTTGATTATCGAGCACCATCAGCGACGGCGAGGAAAGGATGTTCACGTCCGACTCCGTCGCGAGCAGATTCAGCGCGAATCGCACGCGGTCGGCGGTATCGATGATCGTGTAGGCAAAACCCGGCGCGAGGCCCGTGATGCCGGCCGATCCCAGGTCCAGCGTGCCGCGGCTGCGGCCTTCGCCTCCGTTGATGTCGTTGTTGTGGAAGAACCATTCGACGCCGTAGCTCAAGTCGTCGCGCAAGGCGACCTCCAGGATCTTCGCCTCGATGAGCACCTGTAGCGGCACGACGTCGAGCTTGCGCACGGCGGCCTCGACCATGCGGTACTGCTCGGGCGTCGCGAGGATCACGAGCGCGTTGCGCACGTCGTCCGCGATGATCTCGAGCAAGCCGCCGTCGACGAGCGCGAGGCCGTCGGCCGATTCGTTCGCCGCGCGCGTGGCCGCAGCGGACGCGCCCGCCGCGATGGGCGCGGCGGGCGTCGGCGAGCTCGGCCGTGGTCCGATCTGAACCGGCGTGGAGCCCGGCGCCACGGTGCCGATGCTCGTGCCGGGAAATCCTCCGAGCGTCGGGGCGCCGCGAGCCCGGGCCGTCGAGTCGGCAGCGCGCGCGCTCGCGCGCGACTGGAAAATGCTGCCCAGGATTTCCGCGAGCTCCGCCGCTTTCGCGTTCTGAACGGGGTAGACGTATAGCCGTTGACCCGCCGACTCCCCGGGCTGATCGAGCCGGCGAATCCACACTTCCACCTCGCGCAAGCCGGCCGGCGTCGAGCTCACCACGAGCAGCGAGGTTAGCCGCTCGAGCGGCACGAGACGTACGATGCCGCCGAGCAATCCGTTGCCTTCTCGTCCCGCTGTTGCGTTGAGCACGCCCGTAAGCTCCGCTTCGAGCGTCACGGGGTCCACGTTGTCGAGAGGGAAGAGCCCGAGCGACATGCCGCGCAGCCAGTCGACGTCGAAGATGCCGATCGTGTCTTGCACGGTTTGCACCTCGGCGGCCGTACCCGAGACGATGATCAGGTTGCGCGCCGGATCGATGCGGAGCGTGCTCGGATCCGCGACGACGGACTCGAGAATGCGCTGCATCTCGCTCGCCGCGATGAACCGCAGCGGAATCACTTGCGTGCGGACACCGCCCGTTGCATCGCGGCTCGTCACGAAATCCGCCTGTCGAAGGGCCGTTTCGCGCGGCACGACTTGATACAGCGCGCCGTCGCGCACGAGAGCCGCGCCGTTCGCAGCGAGGATTTGCTCGAACAGAGGCAGGAGCTCCTCGTCGCGGAGCGGCCGAGTCGTTTGTATGGTGACGGTGCCCGAGACCGCGGGATCGATCAGATAGTTGACGCCTAGAATGTCGCCGAGCACCGCCCGCGCGAACTCGCGCACGTCGACGGCATCGAAGCGCAGGTTGATGTCGCCCGGTGTCGAGTCGCCGGTACCGCGCGTGCGTGCGGCGCCGATGAACCCGCCGGAGCTGCGCTCGACGATTTCCTCGCGTGTATCGATCGGGCCCGCGGCGCCGGATTCAGGGCTCGCCTGGCCTACGGGGGGCGGAGCTTCCTCGAACGCAACGGGCGGTGCGGGATCGGGCGCGTCGGCGGGGCGGTCGGACGCGCAGGACACGAGGACGGTTGCCGCAACGCAGATGGCGACCCCGCGGCGCGTGTAGGAGGGGAGCGGCCGGATGTCCGTCATAGATGACCTTGCGGATCGCGTAATCGAGGACCCAACGTTCGCTTCTCCATGCTCAGTGGGTGCGGTTGCGCGGATCGGGGCGCGCCGCCTGTCCTGAGCCTGGCCCCACCGGATCGGGGCGCAGCGGTACGGTCACCGATTCGCTGCCGCGGCGGAGCACGACCGTGTCGGGAGCTACCTCCGCGAGCGTCCAACCGTCGACCGTCTCGTTCAGCGCCACCCGCTGCACCGTCGGCGTGACATTCGAGCGCAGCAACGCGATCTGAGTGGCGCTCGTGATGATCACGGCCGTGAGCTCGAACTCGACGCGGGGGCCGGCCGGTACGACGGGCGCGGGCTCGACCGCGGCGACGAACGGTCGCCGGCTCTGCTCGAAAAGCGGCCGCTCGGTGACGGACAGGTACCCGGATAACGGACCGACTTCCACGACGTCGCCGTGCGACTCCCGGACCTCGGCAAGCGCGGGCGCCGCGGGGGCAGGGGCTTCGAGCCGGTGCGGCAACGCGAGCTCTAGCAGCAGCACGAATCCCGCTACGGCGGCGATGCCCACGGCGATGCGATCGGCCGGCGACAGATCGAACGTGGGCGCAGTCATGGCAGCGCCTGCGGCGCCGATTCGAGGAAGCCGACTACGTCGAGCTCGACGTCGAGATCGCCCGCGGCCTCGGCCGGGGAGCGGCTCGAGCGCTGGCGTGCCTGGACGGTGAGATTTTCGACGAACAGCGCGGGCGACCGGCCTTCGAGGCCGTGCAAAATCCTCAGTAGAGCGTCGAGCGAGCAACGGAGCCGAACGGTGACGGCGATCGGCGTAAGGTGGCCCTCGCCGCTCGATTCGCGGAACGCGGAGCTCAGCAGCTTGGCGCCCTCGGCGGAGATCGAGGCATTCAGCTGGTTCTGTAGCTCGGCGCCGGCCAACGCCGGCGTGGCGGCGTGAAACACCTGAGCCGAGGAATCGCTTGCGGCGTGGCGGGCCCGAAATTGCGCGCTCACGGCTTCGCTGCGTGCAAGAGCTTCGAGCGACTTGGCGTACGTGGCTCGCTGAGCAGTCAGGCTCGCGAAAAATTCCGTCCGCTCGCGGATCGGAATTGCGACCGCGGCAAACATCGCGGCCGACGCGCCGAGCGCCAGTATCGCGTAGCTGACGGAGACTTGGCGGCGCGTGCTCTCTGAGAGTCTCACGGCGCGCTCCTCGCGAGCTTAGCGACGATCGTGAACTGTTCTTTGCCGGATTCCCCACGGGAAACCGGCGCCTGAAACTGCACGTCGCGAAGGAGGTCGGTCGATTCGAGCAACTGCAAGAGCTCCGTCGCAGCCGACGACTCGCCTTGCAGCTGCACCTCGCCGCGGCTCATCGACAAACGCGACAGCCACGTGTGGTCCGGCATCTGTGCCGTGAGCTCGCGAAGCAAAGCGACGGGAGGAACGTAGTGCAAGCGGCGCTGCGCAAGAAGCTCGCCGCTCGCGAGCGCGAGCTCCTCGCTGGAGAGCCGCTGCCGGGCGGCGACCGCTTCGGCGCGCGTCGTCTCGACCACCGCGGCGTGCGCTGCCCGCAGGCCGCCGTAGCGCGGCAACGGCAGGTAGAGGGCCAAGACGGTTAGCAGCGCAGCGCAGAGCGCGAGCCTTGGCCGGAACAAGGGCGCCGCCGCGGGCAGGCGTAGTCTTCGGCGCCGGGGAAGGAGGTTCAACGCGAGTCGCTCGCCGTGCCCGTCCTCTGCCGTCGCGGTCGTCGGCCGAAGGCCGAGGCGACAGATCTCGTCGACGGCTCGTTCGAGGGCGGTTCGCGGCAACATCGCCACGTCGAGGAGCAGGGCGGAGCTCGTTCGTTCGCGGATTCGAAAGTCGAAAGCCAAATCGTCGATCGCGAACGGCGTCAAGCGATCGAGCTCATGCTTCAGCACACTGTGCAGCTCTCCTTCGGCCGCAGCCGGGAGCCGCAGTCCGTGCGTCAGTACCGCACCGCGTGGCAGCACCAGCGTGACGTCGGTTGCTCGCGCATCCGAAACGACCTGCGCGACTGCGGCCTCGGCGTCGGCGCTGCGCGTATCCACCGTGACGATTCCCGCATGCGCCCGGCAAGCGGTGACGGTAGTTCCGGCCAAGCGGACAACCAGCTCGGCGCGCTCCGCAAACAGCAGATTGCGCACGCGCGGGGGCAAGCCGGTCCAGAGCCCCTCGAGCCACCAGTTGACCGCGGCATACGCGCGATCCAGCGCTCGCTCGAGCTCAACGCGCATCCGCTACCGCCTCCTGTGCATCCGCGGCGCTCGCCGGAGGCGCGTCCGACCAAGCCAGAACCTGAATTGGGCGCTCGTCGCCTCGTGCGTAACGGATCGTCGCCGCGATGCGCGCCGTGACGGCTCCGACCCGAACCTTAGCGTTCACGACGTAGATGTCCGCTCCGCTCGGCTGCAAGAACCGCTCGTCGAACCTCGCGCCAGGGGCCGCGCCAAAGCTCGTGCGCGGAAGTACGGCCAAGACTTCAGGGGGCGCGGCCGCAGCGTTGACACGCGCGTGGCTGCCGAAGACCGTGAGCGCCGGCGCGATCGCGCGGTACGCCGCGGGGGTCACGCCGCGGACGAGCCGCAGCTCGTCGACGGTCGCGAACGGCGCGTCTTTGGCGCCGTGCGGCTCTTTCGCGGCCGCGTAGTCGGCATCCTCGGCGCCCTTGGGGCGGCGAGTGTCGTCGCCGTCGCGCCAATCGAGAATGGCGTCGACGGCGGCGGCTTGCTGCGCCGCGTCGAGCCCGGAGCGCGCGGCGAGTAGCGCCGCCAGCAGCTCCGCCGGCGCGCCATTCAGGTTGATGAGGCCGCTCGCATCGGCGACCGTAACCGCCACCGAGGCACCGTCCACGTCGAGCGTTCGCGTGACGCGAGCCGCGCGCTCGGCGGCAGCACTCGTCGTCATGTGCTCGTATACGGCCAGCCAGATACCTGCTTCCGCGAGCGCTTCCGCCTGTGCATGGTGCACGGCGGCCGCGAGGAGCCGCGCTTCGACACGAGCTTCCGCGTGATACGCGGCGGCGACGCCCGTCAACAGCACGATGAGCCAAAACACGCTGACGAGCGCGAAGCCGCGACAGCGCGGGTTCCGCATCATGGAGCACCGTCCGGCGGTTCTCGGAAGAGGGCCGGTTGCGCGACGGCCGTTCGCACGCGCACTTCCGCGACGAGCGTCGACATTTCTTCGTCGCCGCGATCGATGTCGAGGCGAATCAGCGCGGGCAGACGATCGTGTCCGCGCCATCGGTCTATCCAGCCCGCAGCCGAATCCTCGTCACGTGCACCGAAGTAACGCCAGCGGGCGCGACGAACGCCGGCCAGCAACAGGCGGCCATGCCATCCCGAATCGGGCTCGGCGAACGGTGTGTCCGGCCAGGCGTCGCGGTACCGCATCACGAGGTCGCCGCGCACGACGGCGATCTCGATGAACTGAAGTCCGCCGCCTTCCGCGATCGGCAGACGGCCGACGAAGCGCAAGCGATCGTCGCGGCCTTCGAACAGCGCTCGCCCGTCGTTGCCGTCTCGCTCCGTCATGGGGAACGCGTTCTGCAACTGGCGCCGCAGGAACGAGAGGACGAGCCGGCTCGAGTCGAGGTCCTCCAAACGCGCTTCGCCGGCGCGAGCGGTATGCGTCATCGTGAAGAGAGCGTTCGTGAGCAGCGTCATCAAGATCGCGAGAAGCGTCGCGCCAATCAGCACCTCGATCAGCGTGAAGCCGGCGTTGCGGCGGCGGTTCGTCATGGCTTCTCGTCGAAGAACGGTTTGACGGTCCGCAGAGCCAGGCGCCGCTCTCGATCGCGGAACGCCCATGTCACCTCGGCGGCAATGCTGCGCAGCCGGTACGGCGGCCGCTGCTCGGTCGCGGCGGCCGCAGCGCCCGGATATGGCTCGGCCCGCACGGTCCACTTGTACTTGTCCATCGAGCCCGTCCGCGTGAACGAGAGCAGGCGCTCCGTCACGGAATGCTCGGCGATCAGGGCTTGTGCGAGCGCCGTGGCGTCACGGTGCTCCTCGGAGAGCAAGACGGTGGCCGTCGAGCTCGCGTGGATACGGAACAGAAGGCCCAAGGCCGTCGTGGCAATCGTGAACGCCACGATCACTTCGAGCAGCGTGAAGCCGGCGTTCGATGCACGCGATGCCTCCGTCATGGCATCACCGTACGCACGTGGCCCGTGAGCCAATCGATCTCGATGCGCAGCGCGCGGCTTTCTTGCGTGAGCGTGATCGTGCCGCCCGAGGAGCTCCCGTCCGGAAGGAAGCGGATGGCGCCGGTGGTTTCACCGAGGCGCTCGCTTTCGGCCGTCAGCAGGCTCAGCGTTGCGTCTTGCGCGATGGCCAGCGCACGGTCACGCCCTTGGGCGACGCGATAGATGCCGGTCGCGACGTCGAGCGTGAACAACACCTCGTCTCCCGTCGTGCGCGCCTGCTGTCGAGCGTTCTTCAGCGCAAGGACAAGCTCGCGCGCGCCGCCGCTCGCGCGCGCTCGATCGAGTGCGCGGCCGACGGCGGGCACGGCGGTGGCCGCCAACAGGGCCGCGATCGTCAGTGCCACCGTGAGCTCGATCAGCGTCATGCCTGCCGCGCGGTGATCGAAAGTCGTCTGCAAGGGCGGCTCACTCACGACACGCCTATTCCCAACTCGCGATATCGGCGCCGTCACGCTCGCCGCCGAGCTGGCTGTCGGCGCCGTAGGACACGAGGTCGTATGGGCCGTTTTCTCCGGGTGCCTTGTAGAGGTAAGCGTTCCCCCAGGGGTCGCTCGGCACGGCCGTCTTCTTCAGGTAAGGCCCGTTCCACTCACGAGCGTTCTCCGGCGCCGATACGAGCGCTGCAAGACCTTCGGCCGTCGTGGGGTAACGGCCGAGATCGAGATAGTAGAGGTCGAGCGCGGCGCTCAAGTCCGCGATTTGAAGGCGCGCCGTATCGGCTTTCGCGCCGCCGAATTGCCGCATGACGCTTGGGCCGACGAGGCTCGCGACCAAGCCAAGGATGGCGATGACCACGAGGAGCTCGATGAGCGTGAAGCCGCGGCGTTTCGCCGGAGTCATCGGAAGCGTTGTTGCGACGATCATGAGCAATGCCTTCAAAGCGGGTTTGCGGCGGGCGGCCTGGTACCTGTTCAAGCATCGCCTATCCGTCCTAAGAAAGAATCGGCGTTTTTTGGCTTCGTTGCGGCGTTTTTTGTCACCGGAGCCTCTTGCCGCTCATGCGCGCGCGTGCTCGTCGCAGAGCGGCGCGTCCTCGCGCGTTCGCAGCGAAGCTCTGTGAGCGCCGATAGGCGGTCGCCGCGATGCCATGGCATCTCTTGAAGGCCCGGCTGAACGTCGTGCGGTCGGAGTAGCCCACGACGTAGCCGATCGATGTGATGGAGCGACCGCTTTCCCGTAGCAAGTAGGCTGCAATTCGGATTCTTATCTCGCAGTCCCACGAGCAGAAATGGAAGCCCGTTTCCAGAGGAAAACGCCTGGAGAAGGAGCAGGGTGAAAGCCTCGCGAGCTTGGCTGCGGCTTCGAGCGGAAGAGCGGCGTCCAGTTTGCTCAACAACTTCAGTAATACCGGCCGGAAGCGCGCGTGCTCCAGGACCGGCACGAGTAAGTCCGCGGCCACTTCGGCGGCAACATCGGACTCCCAACCGTCCGGTAGCGCGGCGCGCAGCGGCGAACGAACCTCGGGTGTTCGAGTATCGGTAACAGCGAAGCTTCTACGAGTTGGCCACGGCCAGCTTCTAGAGTGATCCATGAGCGCACTCCGCGGTGTAGCTGCAAACCCGTCAGCTAGCCCGCTCTTGTTGTTGTAGCGCGTCGTCCGGTACGCGCTGCCTGTGGGCGGCGAACTTGTATTCCCAGAGCACCGTTCTCGCCCACGACAACGTTTTTAAACCAGCGCGCGAATTCAGTCAATCGGTTCGACGACGAACGTCGTTCGCGAAACCGATCGCGCGAACGGCGCGCTCGACCGGATTGGAGCGCATGACAAGAAACGCCTCACCGAGGCAAAAAAACGCCGCAACTTGGACGAAAAACGCCGACTCCTCGTCCGTCGAAGCGATCTAGCATCGTTCGCAGCCAAACGATCACTGCGGAGGCGTCCACTCATGACTGCACCGACCGGACTCGTCGCGTCTCGATGCTGTGCTCACGTGTCGGGTGCGAATTGCTATTCAGGTCGGAATCGGAAGCTGATACAGGCCGCGACAGTGCTGCTGCCAACGAATCGAACCAAGCTGATGTCGCCGTTTCGGCGCGCCGGTCGGCGTTTGTCCATTGAGCGATCGATGCGAGCGCGGCGAGTTGTAATAGGCCTTGAACGCTGCAAGCTTTCGCTCAAGGTCGCGCACGTTCCAGAACGGAACGTGATCCAAGAGTTCGCGGCGTACGGTGCCGATCAGGCGTTCGACGAACGGATGTGACAGCGGCACATAGGGCACGGTCTTGATCGGCTCGATCTCCAAGATCCGTAGATTCGCCTTCCAACGCTGGAACTCGAACAGCGGGTCATGGTCGGTGCTCAAGTACCGAGGCAGTCCGGCGCCCGCGATGGCCCGCGCCAGCATGCGGCAGACAGCCGGCCCGTCGGGCACGCCGGCATTGACCGCAAAGCCGACGATCCGCCGCGTGCACTGATCCATGACGACCATCACCCAGTGGCTCTTCAGTGCCAGGGACTCGCAGCGAAAGAGGTCGAGCGACCATAAGCCGTCCTTGACGTTGCCGAGCAACGAGAGCCAGGAAGGGCCGTCGTCGCCGCGGTCGGGCCGATAGTGCTTTGCGAGCACACGGCGGACGACGTCTTTGTCGAGCTCGACGTCGAAGACGAGCGCGAGCTGTTCGGCGATTCGCCGGTAGCCGAAGCGCGGATTCCTGCGCTTCATCTCGAGGATGGCGGTCACGAGCTCGGGCGCGGGGCCTTTCGGACCCGGCCGGCCCCCGCGCTTCGGGGTGAAGAGCAACCGATACTTGCGCGCCACCAAGGCTCGATGAAACCGCAGGATCGTCGACGGCTTGATGACAATCGCGGATCGAAACAACCGGCGAGGCTCGATGAAGCTCGCGCAAAGCGCAGCGATCACCCGATCGGCGGCGCATAGATTCGGTGCTCGTTCCCGCGAACGGTTAAGCACGATGAGCTGTTGCTTCAGCAGCAACGACTCGGCGGCGATGGCGCGGACGCCGCCAGGACGTAAGCACTTGGCGAGCGTGGCGATCAGATGAACCAACAGAATCGCCAGTTCGCGCATTCGCACATCGTAGCGAGCAGGGGAACGATAACAAGAGGCCGCTCGACAAGGTGATCGAGGTGAACGGCGTGGCGAAACCTGCGACGCCCTGTGACCGGTTCGGAGATTCGGTGTTATCCGAAGAGCGTCGCAACCGTCTCGTGCAAGCGGCGCTGATCGCGCGTGGAGAGCCGGCCGAGAGTCTTGATGACGAGTGTTTGTTCGAGCGTGGCGAGCACGGGCTTGATGGCCGAGGGCTTGAGCAACTTCGCGGCCTGCCAATCCTGCACGACGAGCTCACCGAAACCGCCGGTACCGCGCACCTGGCTCGTGACCGCCATCAGTATCAGATCGCGACGCGCCTGGTGATAGGTGGCGCTCGAGACGATGACGCCGGGGCGTTGCTTGATCGCGGATTGATCGGTGAAGGGAAACGGCACGAGCACGACGTCGCCAAACTGATAACGCATGGAGAAGCGGCTCGCGCGGCGTCCCGTTAGAGCCGGTCGTACTCGGCGTCGTCCGGGTTGTCCCAGACGGCTTTGAACGCGGGCTCGGAAGCTCGTGCCGCGGCGCTCGTGAGGTGCTGCTCGGTCTCGCGGCTGCGGAGAAAATCGACGAAATCCTCGACCTCCGCGCGGCGTTGCGGCGGCAGGCTCTTCAGCTTCTCGATCAGCACTTCGTCGTTGCGCGCACTCATGATTTCGCCTCAGCGATAACCGGCTCGAGCAGCCGGTTTCCACTCATAGTCTACATCAGTGCGTGCCAGCGGCGCCGGCTGCAGCGGCTATTCCGGGACGGCGGCGGTCGCTGTCGTGTTGCCGCCGACCACGAGCGGCGCCGTGCCGGGTGCGATCCCAGCCGGCTTCTCCGTCGGGACTCAAGGCGACGCGAGCTACACGATCCCGATCACGGTGCCCGCCGGCACGGGCGGCCTGAAGCCCAATCTCGCGCTCTCGTACAACCACCTCGCCGGCAACGGTCTCGCCGGGATGCGCTGGACGCTGTCCGGCATCTCCTCCATCGCGCGCTGCTCGCAAACGTTCGCGCAAGACGGCGTATCGAGCGGCGCGCTCGACCGCTATTGCCTGAACGGCCAGCGGCTCGTGAACGTGAGCGGCGCTTATGGCGCTAATGGCACGGAGTACCGCACCGAGATCGAGTCGTTCCAGCGGATCAAGCAGCAGGGAACGGGCACGTCGACGTCGTTCTACGTCGACCACGGCAACGGCCTGCGGTCGTATTTCGGGGAGACGTCGAACTCGCGCGCGCCGGCCTCGGGCACGGCCCGCACCTGGTACATCACGCGCACGATCGATCAGTTC
>Ga0073934_10005386_pt1 | contig 19901 bp, 14 predicted proteins | sample LarsenN4metaG_FD_76834 | JGI IMG/M metagenome (GOLD analysis project Ga0073934, IMG submission 76834) | Hot spring sediment bacterial and archeal communities from British Columbia, Canada, to study Microbial Dark Matter (Phase II) - Larsen... ... | reverse complement strand
GGGCCACAGACAAGATCGCACGACGTGTTCTTGTCGCAATCGTCGTGGGCATCGGTGAACCGCGACCCCGCATTGCTGCTCTTGGCCTTGCCGTCAACAGCATGGAAGCCAGTGAAGAAGAAGCTCTGATCGAGCGAGCCGATGGCGTTCGAGACATCGTTGAGCTCCGTGTTGACCGCAACGGCCACTTCGCTCAAACCGACGATGACGCCAATCACCAGGATTGTCAGGACGAGCACGAGCTCGGCCGAAATGACCGCCCCGCCTTCGTCGTTGAACAGTTGACGCAACATGAGACTGAGTTCCTCTGTGTGGAGTGGACTTCAGCAGACTGGTACCCGGCGCCCTTGTGGCATCCGGAGGACACGTCCCGGCAACGGGCCGAAACGTACCGACGCGACCCCGGAAGATTCCGGAGCCGTCCGACCGCCCGGTGGCCACCGGGACAGTCCACGACACATTCCTGCAGAAACGTCGATGTCCGCACGTGCGTGCGGGGAATCGCCCCATGAACAGCCTCGAACGTCGCCGCGATGGGCGGAGTCCTCGGCGGGTTGACTTCGCCGGGGAGTCGCATTCGACGTGCCGCAGCGATTCGGTGACTCTCAGAGACGCAGCACTCGGACGGAGCGCGCCACGTTCAACGCTGTCACCCAGCGGATTTTTTGCGTGAAACTGGCCGCGGCGCCGCAGCCGGCGACAAACACCGGGCCTTGGACGCTGTTGCCGATCCGCAACAAGCCGTCAAGACTGGTGTCATGCCAGGCGTACAAACCGTAATTGCGCCATCCCTGCGGCCAGATTCGGGAGCCAGCCGCAAACAGCCTCACATCAGGTGTTTGAATCAAAGATGCGCCGAACCGATTTTTCGTTCGGTTGTGACGATTTGAAGGATTGCATCTGTCGTACCGCGTGTACTCAAAAAGGCGGTTCTGACGGTCTTTCCCCTTCAGCCGTCTCAACAGGGCTGGCAGAGTCGCCGCCAGCCAGACCAGGGGCAGAGCACACAGCCCGGCGGCGAAGCGCGCTCCGCCGCCGGACCAGGTGTCGCCCTGTGCGAGAGAAACCCCGACGACTCAGCCGCAGGTGTCCACGATCGGCGGTCCACAGACGAGATCACAGGAGGTGTTCTTGTCGCAGTCGTCGTGCGCGTCGGTGAATCGCGAGCCGCCGGTGGCGCTCTTCAGCTTGCCGTCGAATGCGTGAAAGCCGCCATAGAAGAAGCTTTGGTCGAGCGCCCCAATGGCATTGGAGATGTCGTTGAGTTCCGTATTGATCGCGACCGCGACCTCGCTGAGGCCGACAATCACTCCGATCACCAGGATGGTCAGCACAAGGACGAGTTCGGCGGAGATCACTGCGCCGCCGTCGTCACGCCAGAGCTGGAGGAGCATGGGAACAGGCCTTTCTGTGTGGGACTGAGAGACTACTTGCTGTGTGTGAACGCCGGTTGCCAGGTTGATGTCGGGACCGTATCCTTCGGAGTGGGGCCCTGATCGTGGCCCACTGGGAACGCGAAACAGGCCTGGCTGCCAACCTGGGCAAAGAAGTCCTGACTGTCCCCGCCGGGTCCGGACGCCGGCGAGAGCAGCGGGAATCGAGCCGAGCCTCAGAGCTTGCAGCCGCTATGCCGGCCGCATGGGGACAGAACGGCCAGATGCCGTTGTCTTGCGGGGTGAATGCCCCTAAGTCCCATGACACCAACGCCATCGAACCGTTGCATCCAGACTGCTGGTTGCAACGGTCCTATGGGGATTACGGCTGGTAGCGATTCAAACGGGAATCGCGAGGGAAGCGGCCACGTTTCGTCCGCTTGACGAATTGCTTCAATTCCGAAGCACGTCGAGGATCGGCTGTGACGAATGATCCGAGTCTGCGGACTGAATTGGAGAGAGGATGACCGACGCGCGACGCGGCCGGGATGTTCAGATCAGCTGGACCTACCAGGTTTGCGGCGAGATTTGCGGTGCAGGTCCTTGAGGGATGTCCGTTGCCGGAACGGGACAGCCAGAAGGTCCTGCCGGCGGACAGGTCGTGCAAGGCTCGGGGCCGGCGGCGCGCGACTCTACGGGAGGACAGGTCGTACAGGCCTCTCCGGGCGTCACGACGCGCGGCGCGATGTTTTCGAGGACGCGTGGTCCGCCAACCCCAAGTTCGGCTGACGATGCGGCGACTCCACCCACCAGGCCAATGCGGCGATCCACGAAAAACGACCCCGCCGTGGCGCTCGTTCGTCCCCAGATTTTGAGACACCCGCGGAAACTGGGCGTCAAATACGACTGGTTCAGGCCCGACAGGGCCGCACTGACGTCCTGCAGCTCGGCAATCACGGCCTGCTGAAGACAGGCGAGTCCCGTGATCAGCCCCAGGACCACCAGCGTCAGAACAATCACCAATTCAGCAGACAGAATGGCGCCCGCCTCATCGGACCAAAAGGTCTGCCGGATGCTGACTTCCGTCATGGTCATGCTCCCTTGCCCCTCCGCAGCGACGGCCAGGAGGGTTGATCGCGAATGAGACGAATTCAGGCCGCGCGAACGGTTCTGATCAGGAAGCCGTTCGCGCGGCACTGAATCCGTTGGCGAGTCCAGACGGTCCACACCCCGCCTGGACGCTCCTCACACACAGCGCTGGTGCGGTCTCTCAGGTCGCCCCTCGCGCTCGAACACCGATTCGTGACGGATGCTTGATCGCTGTGGCGGCCATAGGCCGCCGGTTTGATCGTCACAACCGTCATGGCCGGTGAAGGTCGCAGATTCAGTACCAATCGGGCAATCGCCACAACCGGCACAACCCGAACCTGGCACTGTAAGCGCTTTCGACAACATGCGTTGCGTTTCAAGCCAACCCTGGAAACGGGTCCAGTCGCAGCGATTGTCATGTTTAGACGGATTAGCGCAATCGCAAGGAATCTGACGGATGCGCTCAATCTGCGGAATATGCAGACTGTGCACACTGTCAGCGCAGGCCAGGGTGCGTCGGCGACAAACAGCCCGACCGCAGGATGCGCTCGGGAGGCTCACCGAACGTGGGACGATGACGGCACAATCCCGTCCGCCGTGGGTTCCAGAATGAAAAGTTGGCTGCTGCGGACGAGATCTTTCACCCGTTCCCGGTAAGCCGCCATGTGAGGGGCATTGAGATGCGCCTGCAGATGCGCCAGTGAGGCCCACTTCTCGACAATCATCACTACGTCATCGCCAAGTCGCACTTGGCGCGGCAGATCAGTGGTGGCATCGACCGTGGGACCATATTCGAGGCAGCCTTCCTCGGCGTGCACAGCCGGCATCAAACGGTGGAACTCCGACAGAAAGTCGGCGCGCCGGCCAGGGGCGACTTCGATTCGGGCAAGCACAATGAGCATCAGCCGTTTGCCTCCCTGCCGTGTCGAGAATCCCTAAAGGTCGATCCGCATCGCCTGTTCCCAGCGGCTGAAGCCGAGCTTCTCGTAAAAGGGAATCACCTTTTCGGCACAGTCCAGAATCACCTTGTAGCAGCCCGCCGCTCGGCATTCCTCGAGGACATGCCGCACCAGCAGCGCCCCGACCCCATGCTGCTGGTAGGCCTGATGAACGGCAACGTCTTCAATATGGCCCACCACCCCGCCGGAATGAATGAATTTCGGCTCAATCAGCAACGTCGCCGTGCCCACGATCCGGTTGTCCAGGAGAGCCACATAGGTGTGGATTTTTTGGCGCATCCGCTGGCGGAAAACTTCGATGGCCTCTTCATCGGTCAGCTCGCAGGGTTTTAGGGAGGCCAGCGCCGCGAGAAAACCACGACGGAGATCGGTGGCATACATCCGTCGGATCAGAATCTGCGGTTCATCGTTCATGAAGTTGGCTTTCGACGGACCACGCGGTGAAAGTGCATCTCGACTTCCCGGTCGACGACCCTGCGGACCCCTTCCAGCAGGCAGGCCGGTTCGTGCTCGGCTTCCCCGAATCGCTTGATCTCTGCCAACGGCGTCTCGGGAAACACCGTGAACGTGCTCTGGTGGATGATCTGATTGCCGGCATCGAGTTCCGGCACTATGAAGTGCACCGTGGCCCCGTACGTCAGCATGCGATGCTGGTGGGCGTCCTCGTAGGGTTGAAACCCCGGAAACGGCGGCAGTAACCCGTGATGCAGGTTGATGATACGACCCGCGAACTCCCAGCAGACCTTGGCCGGAAGAACGCGCATGTAGCGTGCCAGAATGACGTAGTCGGCCTGGTGTTCATCCAGCAGTCCGACCAGTTTCTCGTGATCCGGGTTTCCCCGCTCGTCTCCAATCTGGCCCCAGGGAACTTGATACTGCTCGGAAAGGCTGCGGCAGGCGTCACGATTGCCAATGATCACGGCCGGCGTCGCGCGCAGTCGCTGGTCGCGAATGGCCTGCAGCAGCGCGGTCGCAGGTTCCTGGCGATAGGTCGTGCAGATCGCCAGTCGGGGGGAGTCCGGTCGCTCGTCGCGCGACCAGGTCCGAATGGACAGGTTCTTCAGCCGGCCGATTTCCGTCATATCGCGGCGGAGATGCGATAGCGGCGCCTGGTCGGCCGGCCATTCGATCCGCAGCAGCATGGCGAACAGCCGCTCGGAATCGTGGTCGTACATCTGGATTTCGTGGATGTTTGCCCCGGCCCCCGTGACATGGTGCACGATGGGGTCGGCCAACCCGCGATTGTCCGGACCAACGGCCGTAATGACGACTTGCATGGCGGAATTGTGGGAGATCGCCGCCGGTGATGCAATGTCAATCACGTCGGCCGCGACAGGGGTTACGCCTCTGGTTCCAGAAACTCGTATTTGGTTTCGATGACGGCCTCCTCGAACAACCGTTCGACGAACTCCTTGGGAAGATTCCGTTCCCGCTCCTTGCGGATCAATTCGGCGATCTCGTCCTGCACGTCGGCGAGGGGGGTGCGGGAGTCTTCCTGACGCTCGAGCACGCGCACGATCTGGAAGCCGTCGCGTGTCGCATAGACCTCGCTGAGCTGGCCGACGGGAAGCGCGAACAACCGGGCTTCCAACTCCGCATCGGCCAGGCTGCCGGTCCGAGTCCAGTCCCAGTTCCCGCCGTCGCTGGCGGTCGGGCCGTCGGAGAACTTTCGGGCCACGTCCTCGAACGGCACGCCACGGGCCAGTTCCTGCTGCGCCTGCTGCAACTTGGCTTCCGCCTCGGCAGCCGAAGTTCGTCGGTCGATGGAGACCTGGATCTGCTGCCACTTCACGCGGGCCGGAATCTTGTAGTCGTCGAGATGCTCCTGGTAATAGGCCACAATCTCCGGCCGGGTTGGCGCCGGCGGCCGTTCGAGGCTGCTGAACAGGTATTCCATCGCGATCCGCTCGGTGGCAAAGGAATCGCGAAGCGCCTGCAGGCTCGTGTTGCGCTCGTTGAGCGCCAATTCCAATTCGGTGCGGGTGGAAACCTTGAGCTCACGCTTCAGTTCGTTGATGCGCTCTTCAAAGGCCTTGTCCACGTGCTGGTCGAGCAGCGCAATCTGGTCGGGTTTCAGCTTGCTCTTCATCCGCTCGACCAGGAGCCGCCGCTCAATGTGACTTCGCAAGTCACGCTGAATGATCAATTCCCGGAGTTCTTCGTACTTTTCCGGAGGCAGCTTCTCGCGGGCCTTGCGGAGATAGTCGCCGTACCGCTCCAGCACCTCGCCTGCGAACACGGGGGCGCCGTTGACGCGGGCGATGACCGTGGCGTTGAAGACTTCCGTGTCGTCGCCGGCAACCGTCGCCGAGGCCGGCTCGATCTCGGAATCTCCGGCATCTGCAGCCGCCAGGCGGCGTGTGACTTCGGTGTCATCCAGGCTGACGCGCCGGGGCGGGGGTTGCAGCACGGGGTTGTCGTGCTTGTTGAGGCCAAGCGACTTGCAGCCCACGGCGACCAACGACAGTCCGCAAACGGCGGCCGACAACCAGCGTCGTCTGGCTGCGCGGAATGTCCCGGAGATTTGCTCGCCGCGATGACCCATCTCGCCGCTTCCCTGCGGAGGCAATCCCGTTCGGTCGCGAACCCGCATTCGCGGCTGAACTCCTGCAGCGGAACCGCCTTCGTCTCGGCGACGGAGCGCGGTTCAGCCGGCTTTGGCTCCCCCCGGAGAAAGCGCGGTGTTGTAACGTTCCTGCGAAGAGGCCTGCAAGACGGATTTCAGCAACGGCAGGAGTTGCGTGGTGCGATTAAGCCGCGGCGGCAACGGGAGATACGCCACGCGGGCGTCGCCGATCCGCAGCGGATGCGGCGAGATTTTCGCCAGCTTCTGCATTTTTCGCGGGTTGCGATACCCGAACACCGCGTAGTCGTCCTCCAAATGGATGTCGTCGATCTGCCAGCCCAGGGCGGCAATCTGCAGCTCTCGGATTTCCAGCAGCATCTCCACCGGCGGCGGCACCGGACCAAACCGGTCGCGGAACTCGTCGCGCAGGTGACCCAGTTCCTCGACGGTCTGCACCGACGAAATCTTGCGATACATCTCGATCTTGGGCCGGCCGGAGGGGACGTAGTCCGGCGGCAGATACGCCGACACCGGCAGGTCGACCGCCACATGCCGGTGTTCCTTCAGCGGTTGCCGCTTGAGCGCCCGGACCGCGTTTTCGAGCAAATGGCAGTACAGCTCATACCCGACGGCGGCGATGTGCCCGCTTTGCTCGGTGCCGAGGATGTTCCCCGCCCCGCGGATTTCGAGATCGCGCAGCGCGATCTTGAACCCGGCGCCGAGTTCGCTGAACTCTTCGATCGCCTTCAATCGGCGGGCCGCGGTGCTGGTGAGCGTCTTTCCCTCCTCCAGCAGCAGGTAACAGTAGGCTCGATGCTTGTAGCGCCCGACACGGCCGCGAAGCTGGTGCAGATCGGCAAGGCCATATTGATCGGCCTGATGGATGAAAATCGTGTTCGCATTCGGGATGTCGAGACCACTCTCGATGATCGTCGTGGCCACCAGCACGTCGGTCCGGCCGGTGACGAAGTTGAGCATCGCCGCTTCCATCTGATCGCCGCTCATCTGCCCGTGGACGATCTCCACCGTCGCCTCCGGAACGAGGCTCTGGATGCGGTCGGCGATGGACTGGATGTTGTAGACCCGGTTGTGCACAAAGTAGACCTGCCCGCCACGGTTCATCTCGCGGATGATCGCCTGCCGGATCAGTTCGCCGTCGAAGCGGGAGACGCGGGTCTCGACGGCCAGGCGGTCCTGCGGAGGCGTTTCCAGGTTGGAGATGTCGCGGATGCCCAACAGCGACATGTGCAGCGTTCGCGGGATGGGGGTGGCGCTGAGCGTGAGCACGTCCACTTCCAGCCGCAGCCGTTTGAGCAGTTCCTTGGCCTCGACGCCGAACCGCTGCTCCTCGTCGATGATCAGCAGCCCCAGATCCTTGAACTGCACGTCGGGAGACACCAGCCGGTGCGTGCCGATGACGATGTCCACGCCACCGGTCGCGAGTTGCTCCAGCGTTTCTCTCTGCTCGGCCTTGGTCTTGAACCGGGACAGTGAGGCCAGCGTGACCGGGAACTCCGCCATCCGCTCGCTGAAGCTGCGGTAATGCTGCTCGGCCAGCACGGTCGTCGGCACCAGCACGGCGACCTGCCGGCCGGCATCGACCACCTTGAACGCGGCCCGCATGGCGACTTCGGTTTTGCCGTAGCCAACGTCGCCGCAGATCAGCCGGTCCATCGGCCGGGCGCGTTCCAGGTCTTCCCGGCAATCGGCAATGGCCCGCAACTGGTCGTCGGTCTCGGTATACGGAAACGCCGCCGCGAACTCGTCCACCCAATGGCTGTCCGGAGGACAGGCCAACCCGGGCTTGGCGTCGCGTTCGGCCTGCAGCGTCAGCATGTCGGCGGCCATGTCGGACACCGCCTCGGCGACTTTCGCCTTCTTTCTGGTCCAGCCGGTTCCGCCGACCTTGGACAGTTCCGGCGTCGATTTGCCTCCGCCGACGTACTTCTGCACGAGGTGGATCAGCGTTACCGGAACGAAGACCTGCACGGCGTCGCGGAACTCGAGCTGCAGGTGCTCCTCCTTCTGTCCGTCCTTCTCGATCAGCTTCATCCCGCGATACCGACCGATGCCGTGACTGAGATGGACGACCAGATCCCCCTCTTTGAGGTCGAGGAAGCTGTCGATGGCCCGCGATTCCAGCCGCCGCTTGCGGGGGGCGCGGACGACTTCCGTACGGCCGAACAGTTCGTTGTCGCTGAGGACCACCAGCCGATCGGCAACCAGCCGGAAACCGCGCGAGACATGCCCGACGCCGATCTGCACGCGGTCCTGCAAGTTGGGCTGCGACTCCGCCAGCAGTTCCGCCAGTCGCTCCCGCGCCCCTGCGTTGTGACAGGCGATGAAGGCGGAATCCTCGGCGGCCAGCATCTCTGCGAACTCGGCGAGCGCTTCCTGCTTCGGCCGCGTGAACCGTTCGATCGACGTGATCCGCAGATGACACGCCGTCTCGCAACCGCTCGCGGCGATGCCGGCCAGGAACACCGTCCCGTGCCGCGTGCAGTGCTCGAACGTCGCCTCGACGCCGAACAACCCGCGGCGGTCGTCGAGCCGTTGCAGATACAACCGGGCCTCGGCCTGCAAATCCTCCAGTTCGTGCAGGACGACCCACGCGTCGGCCGGCAATGACTCCACAAACGACTCCCCCTGCGACAACAGCACCGAGACGTCGTCTGGCTGTCGGATCTCGGTCTGAGGGGCAACGAAGGTCAACCGAACCTCTGGCAGGTCGGCAACCTTCTGCTGAGTCTCGACGTCGAACGTGCGAATCGAATCGATCTCGTCGCCGTACAGTTCGATCCGCACAGGATCGGCCGCATCGGGGGAGAACAGATCGACAATGCCGCCGTGGATGCTGAACTCGCCGGGCATTTCCAGCGTCGGAACCCGCTCGAATCCCCTTGCGACGAGCCATTCGGCCAGTTCATCCGTGTCGAGCACGTCGCCGGTCTTCCACACGCGGGTCGCTTCCTGCCGCGTGGACTTGGCCGGAACGGGTTGCAATAACGCCTGAATGGTCGTGACGACCACCTTCGGCGGGGATGCGCTTTCCACCCCCCTCACGACCCGCAGCCGGCTGCCGAGGATCGGGTCCGACGTGCGGAGTTCCTGCGGCAGGGTCTCCCATGCGGGAAAGATTTCCGGCGTGATGCCGGAGAACGCCGCCACATCGAGGGCGAACGGATCGAGATCTTTCTCCCGCGGCAGGACGACAAGCACGGTAGACGGAGCCGCAGCCGCCAGCGCGGCAACGGTCAGTCCGGCGGCTGAACCCCAGGCCCCATCGATGCTGGTCAGCCGGTCTTGACGGAGCGCGGCGACAACGTCGGCGAACCCCGCCAGGGCTGCGAGACGAGACACGAGGTCTGGCAAGGTCGCAGCGCCGTTCGCCATGACAAGCTCCGTCCGCACCCAGCCGCGCAAATGCAATCAGGCCACCTGGGCGGCCACCCAGGGGCTGCTGCGACATCGGGTTGATCGCGGAATTGTAGCGATTCCGCCGGCGAGGCCAACGGGAGTTGGCAAAAAGTGTCGTAGTTCCGGCGAGCCGAGCCGGACGCCGCTGCCGCCGGACTTGGAAGACACGAGCACTCAGCGGTGCCGCTCGGCTTGCGGCGCCGACTCGTCACGGACGACCTGCGGCGTTCTCGCTCGGCAGCCGCAAGTCCTGCAGCAGGGCGTAGAGGACGATGTTCGTCGCCAACTTGACGGCGTCCTCCGGAAGATACCCTTCGCAGCTCAACGTCGACTGTCGCTCCAAAGCGCAACTGATGTCGTACTTGCTGTAGATCACGGCGAGGCGGCCGTCGAGTTCGATCCCTTCCAGATACGGCTCCACTTCCCGGACAGAGGTCGACACGGGGGCGTTGGGGTTTGTGGTGTCCAGCGACCGGCGACGCAGCCGCCGGACATCGCGGCCGATCTGTTGGCTGAACAACTCGTGCGAGACGGGGATTGCCTTCAGCTCATGCTCCGGGAACAGTTGCTTCATCAGGTCTCGGAAACTGCGGTCGAATGGGGCCGCGCCGCAGCAGGCGTCGGCGAACAGCACGCCTCCGCGCGTCAGGTGGAGCCGCAGGGCGTCGCGTTCCTCGGGGGCCAGTTGAAACCGCGTCCGGCCGTGCATGTACAACAGCGGATACTGAAACAGGCTGGGATCGTTGGCCGGCAGGTCGCGGGGCTTGGTGGAGGCGGCGAGACCGACGGTGTCGTTCAGCGCGAGCAGCAGGTTGCGCAACGCCCGCGGCGCCGCGTTCCATTGCCCGGTATGCCGGATCTGCGCGACTTGCAGCAGGCCGCGCTGGATCTCGTCGAGTTGCCCCTCGTCTGCGAGTTTCTTGGGGGCCTCCAGCGATTTCGGCGGTTCCCGGCCGGTGGCATACGCGGCGACGTTCACGCCGATTTGCATCGCCCGGATGACCTTGACCTTGAGTTGCGAATTGCGGTTGGGTGGATCGAACCGCTGCCAGTAACTCCACAGGCAGCCCAAGTCTTCCGGGCAGTAAATGACGGCGGTCCGGCAGCCGACGTCCACCCCCAGCAGTGTCACGCCATCGGGCGACAGCAGGTGCTCGCTGCGATACACGGGGTGATCCGGCGGCAACGGCTTCAATTCCCCCTCGCCCGGCGGCAGCAGTTCCTGGAGCAACGCCCGCAGGCTGTCCTCAAACGCAGCCGACTGACACGTCGGCGAGGCGAACAGGAATCCTCCCTGCAGCAGATATTCCTTGAGCAGATTTTTCTCTGCGGCGGTAAAGGCGAGCGCCTCGGCTCCCGTGACGAACAACATCGGCGCTTGGAGCAGCGCATCCACTCCCGTGGTCATCAGCGCCTGCTGGAGGTCGACTTCCTGCGAGGTGAGCAGTGCAGGCCAGCGCGGCAGGCCGCTGATGTGCTCCATCAGGTTGCGAACGTCGCGGGGATGCTTGTTCCAGTCCTGGCTGACGAGGTTGTCCGGGCGGGCGGGATCGCGGGGCCCGTGTTTCAGCTTGCTCATCATCACCGGGGCCAACCCCTTGGACAGGAACAGCAGGGCCAGGCTGGTTCCGACAATCGGCTTGCCCTCATGCGAACCGATTCCCTGCCAGGAAGATCCCCGGATTTGGTTCGCCACCAGAAAGGCGGCTCCCTCCCGATACCAGTCGTGATCGCCGAAAAACCGCCGGCCGGTCAGGCGACCGGCGCGCTCAATCCCATAGATGTAGTACAGCAGCCACAGATTGCTGCCGGGGTTATGCCCCACGGAGAAATGGTTGGCCAGCCACCGCAGGCCGCGCTCCAGCGCGGGATTGGGTTCTTCCACCTTGCAGCATGGCGGCGTCCCGTCGGGAGCCACGCCGGCGTCGTTCCGTAACATGTGCTCGATGATGGTCAGACTGGCGACGCCGGCGACCGTCATGCTGCCGGTGCTGTTGGCGCTGTCGCCGTAGCCCCAACCACCATCCGGGTTCTGAAGTCCCTCCCAGTAGGTTTTGGACCGTTCCCAGACCGCGCGGGTGATGGGAACGCCGGCCTCTGCCGCTTCCCGAAGCCCCAGTACGGCAAACTGAGAGTTACTGGGATCGCCGCCGAAGCCCCCCCCCTGCCGGTAGGACCACCCCCCGACTCGCCCCCCCGTGGCTTGTGCATCCTCCAGCCACTTGGCCAGAAGGGCAATGCGGGCGGCATCGCTTCCCGCCGGGTCTTTCGCGGCAACGTAGGCCATGATGAGCAGCGCGACGTCATACGTCTGATCGGGATTCTGTCCGCGCAAATACGCCAGCGCCTTCCGGACGGGAGGGTCGTTATAGGTCATTCCCGCGTTGAGCAGCGACAGCAGGGCCAGGCTGGTGACCCCCACAACATGCCCGGTGTCTCCCCCATCCTCCTCCACCGGCCACGACCCATTTGGCCGCTGTTGACTGACCAGATACCGCTTGGCGTTCTCGATGGCCCGGACGACCTCCGGAGCGCTCAAATCCGCGCCCCTTGCCGGGGTGCACGCCAGTGCTGCGGCCAGGCCGAGCGCCAGCCAGCGAGCGGGGGCCCGTGAGCACCTTGTTTCAGGTTGCCACATGGTGCATTCCTGCGAGGTTCCGGAGCGCGTGTCTCCCATCGCGTCACTCGCTATAGTATCGTCTAGCGGCAGTGACGGGCAGTTCGGAATTGGTCGTCAGCAAAGGAGAACGGGCATGGCCGTACATCCAGGGGCTGGGAAACCGGCCCCCAGGGAAGCGTTGATTGATGTCGACCGGCTCATCCGCGACTACTACGAACAACAGCCTGACCCCGCCAATCCCGTCCAGCAGGTCAGCTTTGGCACCAGCGGACATCGGGGGACATCCCGCAACGGGACCTTCACCGAAGCCCACATCGCGGCCGTCACCCAGGCCATCTGCGAGCACCGGCAACAGCACGGCGTTACTGGGCCGCTGTTCCTGGGCAAGGATACGCACGCCTTGTCCGCCTCGGCGGAGAAAACGGCGCTGGAGGTCCTGGCCGCCAATGGCGTGACGACGGTGATTCAGGCGAACAACGGCGTCACGCCGACGCCGGTGATTTCGCATGCGATTCTGTCCGCCAACCGGGGCCGCAAGAGTGGACTGGCGGATGGCATTGTGATCACCCCGTCGCACAATCCGCCGGAAGATGGCGGCTTCAAGTACAACCCTCCCAATGGCGGCCCGGCCGATACCGACATCACGAGTGTGGTGCAGGACCGCGCAAACGAACTGCTGCGAGGTGGCAACCGTGGGGTGAAACGGGTGCCCTACGAGACAGCCGTCAAGTCCGCAACCACTCAGCACTACGACTTTGTCAAGGACTACGTTGCCGATCTGGAAGCGGTGGTCGATTTGGGGGTTGTGAAATCGGCCGGCATCAAACTGGGAGTCGATCCGCTGGGTGGATCGAGTCTGGGGTACTGGGAGCCGATCGCCGAACGGTATGGGCTGAACCTCTCGGTGGTCAACCGACGAGTCGACCCGCAGTTCGGGTTCATGACGCTCGACCACGACGGCAAGATCCGCATGGATTGCAGCAGCCCCTACGCCATGGCGGGCCTGGTGCGGCTGAAGGACCAGTTCGACGTCGCGTTTGGCAGCGATCCGGACGCCGACCGGCATGGCATCGTGACCCGCTCACAGGGGCTGCTCAACCCCAACCATTATCTTGCCGTGGCCATTCGGTATCTGTTCGCCCATCGTCCGCGGTGGGGCAAGGACACGCGGATTGGCAAGACGCTCGTCAGCAGCGCGCTCATCGACCGGATTGCGACCTCGCTGTCACGAACGCTGTATGAAGTCCCGGTGGGCTTCAAGTGGTTCGTTTCGGGGCTTTACGACGGGACGCTGGGATTCGGCGGCGAAGAGAGTGCCGGGGCCAGTTTCCTGCGGCAGGATGGCACCGTCTGGTCCACAGACAAGGACGGCATCCTCCTGTGTCTGCTGGCGGCGGAAATCACCGCCCGGACGGGCAAAGACCCGGGCGAACAGTTCCAGGAACTGGCCAGAACCTATGGCGTTCCGCATTACACCAGAATCGACGCGCCGGCCACCCTCGCCGAGAAGAACGTGCTCAAGAAGCTGTCGCCGGATGCTGTGCTGGCCGACACGCTGGCCGGCGACCGGATCTGCGCCAAGTTGACCAAGGCCCCCGGAAACGGGGCGGCGATCGGCGGGTTGAAAGTGGTGACCGACTTCGGCTGGTTCGCCGCCCGGCCGTCAGGTACGGAAAATGTTTACAAGATCTACGCGGAGAGTTTCCGCGACGCATCCCATCTGGAGCGGATCGTCGAGGAAGCCCGCGACATTGTGGCGGCCGCGTTGAAGGCCAGTTGAGGGAACTCCCCGAATACCACCGCTCAAAACCCGAAGGATGTTTCCATTCCAAGGCGAGAATGAGGGTTGGCCGATCGCCGGCCTTTGAGTTTATCCTGTCGCGTTTTGTGCTTACGATTGCCTGCCGACTTCGGACTTCGCGTTTCGGACTTCTTCACACATGCTGACCCACCGCCGCAGCGGCATTCTGCTGCATCCCACGTCCTTTCCCACACGGTTTGGCATTGGCGATCTCGGTCCCGAGGCGGTCCGCTTTCTGGACTGGATGGCCGCCGCCGGACAGCGCGAGTGGCAGGTCTTGCCGCTCGGCCCCACCGACCGGGGCGATTCTCCGTACCAGTCCCCGTCCGCCTTCGCGGGGAATCCCCTGCTCATCAGCCCCGACCGGCTGTACGAAGACGGCCTGCTGGAGGCCGAGGAACTCGCGGCCGCGGAGATCCCCGGAGCGCAGACGGCGGCGAAGGTCGACTTTACGACGGTCCGGCAGAAAAAGGGACCGCTGCTGGAGTCTGCCGCATCGAAGCTGCGGACGCGCTCGCTCTCGCCGTCTCTGCTCGCCGAGTTCGAGACGTTCCGCCACTCGGAACATACCTGGCTGGTCCCCTTCACGCAGTTTATGGTGCTCAGAGAGGCGAACGGACAGCGGGCCTGGGTGGAGTGGACCACCGGTGTCGATGCCGATCGTCGACCTCATTCCGCCGCCCTCGAAGCGCGGGCCGATCGACTGGATGCCTACGCCTTCTGGCAGTTCCTGTTTTTTCGGCAATGGGAGCAGTTGCGGGAGGCCGCCCGCAGCCGAGGCATCACGCTGATCGGCGACGTCCCGATCTACGTCTCGCATGACAGTTGCGACGTCTGGTCGAACCGGCAGTGGTTCCAACTCGATGAGGCTGGACGGTCCACGGCCGTCGCCGGGGTGCCTCCCGACTACTTCGCAAAAGACGGCCAATTGTGGAGCAACCCGCTGTACGATTGGGAGGCGCTGCAAAGGGACGGTTATCGCTGGTGGATTGACCGGCTGCACGCCGTCCTGCGAACCGTGGACCTGGTGCGACTCGACCATTTCCGCGGATTTGAGGCCTATTGGTCGGTGCCTGCCGGTGAGCCGACGGCGGTCAACGGCCAGTGGAATGATGGACCTCGGGACGCTTTTCTCTCAGCGATTCGTGATGAGTTGTCCTCGGACGGCAATATCCCCATCATCGCCGAGGACTTGGGAATGATCACCGAACCCGTCCATGAACTGCGGAGGCGATTCGATCTGCCGGGCATGAAGGTGCTGCAGTTCCGACTGCCGGGTGATCCGTGGGAACCCCCGTTCCGACTCGACGAGTTCGAGGCCAACTCCGTCGTCTACACCGGCACGCACGACAACGACACGACCCGCAGCTGGTTCCAGACCGAGATCCAGCCGTATGCCGAGCGGCTGGAACAACTCCGTCGCATCACCCCGTGCGATCCAGACCGGATTGCGTGGGAGTTCCTGGAAATTGCGTGGAAGTCCACGTCGCTGCTGGCCATCGCCCCGCTGCAGGATGTGCTGTCCCTTGGGGGAGACGCCCGCATGAACACGCCGGGGACCATCGGCGACCATAACTGGCGCTGGAAATACCATCGCGAAATGCTGACGGACGAATTGGCCGCTCGATTGCGGGAACTGACCGTGCAAACCGGCCGGGCGACGTGAAGCGGGGCGGTCAACCAAACAACTCAGCCAGCTTCTCGGCCACGGCGGCGACGTGTCCGTCCACCTTGACCTTCGGCCAGACGGCGGCAATCTTGCCGGCCTTGTCGATCAGGAACGTGGACCGTTGCACCCCCATCGACTTCTTGCCGTAATTGTTCTTTTCAACCCAGACTCCGTACTTTTCCGCGAGCGCGTGGTCCTCGTCCGAGAGTAACGGAAACGGCAGTGAGAACTTGTCAGTGAACTTCTGGTGCGACGCCACCGAGTCGCAGCTCACCCCCAACACGACTGTGTCGGTGGATTGGAATCTGGCGATGTTGTCGCGAAAGTCGCAGGCTTCCCTGGTGCAGCCGGGCGTGTTGTCTTTGGGATAAAAGTACAACACCACGTTCTGCTTCCCCTTGAACTGGCTCAGTTTGCAGCGGCCTCCAGGAAACGCGGGCAGATCAAAGGCAGGGGCCTTTGACCCAACTTCGGGAAGGGCGGACATCGGGGGATTCCATGAATGGGGATGCGAGCGAGACGAACAGCACTCGTCTCGCGGTGAATATAGCAACCCCGCCCAGCCGTGAGGACTCATCCGAGGCCGCGATTCCCTTCGAGATTTCGGCCGACGGATCAAAGTTCTTTTGACCGATCCCCGTCTGTGCGCGTATATTAGCGGCGGTCGGTTCCGCCCCTTGGGAAGGGGACAGGACCCGATGTGGGTGTGCGAGCATGGGTGATGCGTCCTTGCCGACCTCGATGGAGCGTTGGCAACAGCGGTCGAAGGGACGCTTCGTTCCTGGCGCCCCCGTGGGATATTCGGCCTCGCCGCGGAGGAGGCCGGGGTGAAGGTCGACGGTCCATGAGCGTGGATAGTGTCGAAACCCTGCTGCAGCAGGCGCGTGCGCGATCGCAGAAGCGCGATCTCTCGGGCGCCGTGTCCTGCTATCGTCAGGCGCTGGACGTCGATCCTGATTCGGCCGAAGCCCTCGAAGGGCTGGCGATGGTGCTCTTCCAGGCGGGAGACCTCCCCGGCGCCGTCGAACAGTTCAGCCGACTGGCGCTGCTGCAGCCTCAGGAGGCCCGGCATTACGTCAATCTGGGGGCGGTGTTCAATCGGCAGGGCCAGCATGCCCAGGCCGCTGACGCGTTGCGCAAGGCGATCCAGCGCGACCGCCGTAGTGCCGATGCTTATTACAACCTGGGAATCGCCCAGCGAAAACTGAATCAGTCGTCGATGGCGATTTCCGCCTACAAGGAGGCCGTGCGACTCAACCCGTTGATGGTCGAGGCCTACCAGAACCTGGGCAACCTCTACAGCGAACTGGGCAACTACCAGTTGGCCATCATGAATTTCCAGAAGGCGCTCGATATTCGGCCGGACTTTGAGAAGGCCCGTGTCGCGTTGCAGCGCGCCGAAGACGCCCTGGAGAAGACCAAAGCAGCCTCGAGCCCGTTTGGGCGGTTGGTGTCTGCTGATCGCCTGGAATCCGAGGACGCCGACACCGCGGTTGAAACCCAGGGCACGCCGCTGGATCGTCAGCAGGTTCTGTTCCTGGCCCGCGAGCTGCGATTGCTGACCGAGGATTACCGCAACCTCCTGAAGGGACGGCTGGAGCCTGGAATCCATAATCTGCAGCGTGTGGTGGCCGAATCGAAAGTCAGCGGCCTGTCGCTGGCGCGGGCGGTTACCGATCTCGAGGAGATCTACGAGCTGTGGCTGCAGCGCGGTCGTGAACTGCGGCAGAAGGCTGCCGAACTGCGGGATCTCTGCCGCCGATAAAAATCACGGCGGAGTGAGGTACGTCGCGACGCTCAGTTCCCCGTCCGCCGTAATCTCGCACCGGATTGCACCGCATTCGGCCGTGTTCAGAATCGCCGTCGATTCGGCAAAGACAGGGCGCAATCTCGATGCCACCAGGCGGTCGCTGCTGCTGACCGCAACGATGGCCGGATTCGTCCAGGCAGCCAGCTCTGCAGAATTCGCAACTTTGCTTCCGTGATGCGGCGACAGCAAAAAATCAACCGGACTGCGCGGCCGAGTCAACAGCGCAGCCAGCCCCTCGCGTTCCAGATCACCGGTCAGCAGAACCCGGCAGCCGGCGTATTCGACCAGCAGTACGACGCTGTTGGCATTGTCCCGGCTGTGGTGGTCCTCCTCCGCCGGGTGCCAGACGGAAATCGTCACTTGAGAATCCAGTTCGATGCGGTCCCCCGCCGCGATCAGTCGAAAACGCCCCCCGGCAGCATGCCAGGCCTCCAGCGCCTGAACTACAGGCGGCTGGTCAAAATCCAGAAACGTCCGATGCAGAGCCATGGTTCCCACCGACAATCGTTCGGCCAACGCCGGAATCCCGTTGCAGTGATCGGCATCCGGATGGGAAACGACGAGCGCATCCATCCGGCGCGATCCTGTCCGCCAGACGCTGTCGCAGACCGCGGCTGCGGCATATTCGCCTCCCGCCAGACAACCGACGTCGTAACCCAGCGTCCGACCGTTCGGACAGTGCACCACGACGGCGAGCCCGTGCCGCACGGCAATTACTTCACAGATCAGCGGGTGTGCGGGAGCCGGCAACAACCCCCATGCCAGTCCAAGGTTCGTCCATAGCAGCAGCACTCCGAGCTGGCGCAGGCGCGGCCAGGCCGGCCGCAGCCACCAGGCCGCAGCGAGCAGCAGATAGAACCCCAGGACCCACCAGCCGGGCGGCCCCGGGAGATACCAGTGCCCATATGGCCAGGAAGCGGCAGCTCGGGCCGCAGTCAGCAATACGTGCAGTTGCCATTCAAAGGTCGACAACAGCCACGTCGCCGCGGTCGGTGAGAGCAAAAAAACCAGAAGCCACAGGTAACCCGTCCATAACAGGAACAGCACCAGCGGCCCAAGGAGGACATTCAGGCCCAGTCCGGCCAGCGAGACCAGATGAAACCGCCAGGCGACGAGGGGCGCCGTGGCCAACCAGACCGCCCCCGTCGTCAGATTGGCTCGAAAGAACCCCGAGCAGATTACCCTCCATAATATCCGCCATGGCGATGGCTGATCCGGCATCTCGTCCAATGCAGCCGTTTCGTGCGCCGTGCAGTACTGGTTCACCGCAGACAGCACGGCGACGGAGAGAAACGACAGCTGCGCTCCCGCATTGAACAAGTCTGTCGGATTCAGCGCCAGCACGACGAGCAGCGCGAGCGACAACGCCTGGCGCAACGCCATGCGACGGCCCGCCAACTCGGCAGCCTGCATCACGATGGCAAAGGTTGCCGCGCGCACGATCGGCGGATTGGCGTCGGCCAGCCAGGCATAACCCCCCAGCCCAACAATCACGATCCAACTACCAGCCGGCAACGATAACCCCAGTGCCCGACTGGACAGCAACAACCCCAGCCAGATAATCGAGACGTTGATGCCGGAGATCGCCAGCACATGCAGGACGCCGCTCTCCGCAAAGGCCTCACGGAGCTCGTCAGGCATCCGGTTGCGCGAACCCAACAGCAGGGCCTCCCCGATCACCGCGGTCTCTGTTCGTCGCGCCCTGCTCAACGCGGCGACAGCCGATTCCCGAAGCTCGTGCCGGGAATTCTGCAGCCGATTCCAGAGGGATGGCCGTTCGGCCTCCACGACCACCGCTTCTGCCGTGTCGGCGCGGAGAAGCACCGTGATGCCGCGCATCCGCAGCCACTGGCGATAGTCGAACCCGTCCGGATTCATCGCCACGGGCGGTCGCTGCAGCCGCCCAACCACGCGAACCTGCGACCCCGCGGCCAACGTCGTTTTCGTCCGCAGAATCTGCAACCTCGCAACTCCAGACACGGGGCGCGCCCTGCCGTCAGGCTGCAGCAGCGCTTCACAGGCGACAACCGCCAATGTCTCCGGTTGGCCGTCCGCCATGGTGTGCAGCCACGACGGTTGCACCGTGCGACCCCGCAGGACGACCGGCATTCCCGCGTCGGTCGCCAAATGAAAGACATCCCCAGGACGCGGGGCGCCCCACCACGCATGATGCCACAGCCCAAACAACCCGCCCCAACCTGCCAAGACAACCAGCGATGACAGCCACGGAGAACGAATGGCGCCCAGCCCGCCCGCGATGCCGAAGGCCACCAGGGCCAGCCAGACGGCAACCGGCCCGTCCAGCAGCCGGTCGGCGACAATGCCGGCCATGGCCGCGCAGGCCACCGGGGCCGCTGGCGCCCGTGACCTGTCCGGCTCCTCCGCAGCGAATTCCCGCCCGACAAGCGACATGGCCCGCGGTCTCCCGCACTCCTTGTATCATTCCCGTCCGTCGACGCAAGTCCGTATCGGCACCAGGGCCATCGCCAAGTAGGGGTTGACTGCCTGGGATAGGATACGGTGAGGTTTCCAGCACGGAGGTTCTGTTCACGGAGGGTGATCGATGAGTTCCGCCTGCGGGGGGAACTTGCTGGCGC
>Ga0073934_10005385_pt1 | contig 19903 bp, 16 predicted proteins | sample LarsenN4metaG_FD_76834 | JGI IMG/M metagenome (GOLD analysis project Ga0073934, IMG submission 76834) | Hot spring sediment bacterial and archeal communities from British Columbia, Canada, to study Microbial Dark Matter (Phase II) - Larsen... ... | reverse complement strand
TGGATCGCCCGCGTGATCACCGACCTGCTGCACGACAGCTCGGACTACATGACGCAAGTCCCCGCCGGATAACGGCCGAACGCGTTCGTCGAAATCAATGAGGAAATCGGAACTACTGAGTTTCGTTTCGGGCCTCAGCTCGTACTGTGCCGAGGAGGACAGGCCCACGGTGGTCATGATGATCACCGCCTCGTACACGCACTGCAGCCAGTCCCAGCCTTCGCAGATGCGAAAACCAAACGTGCCGATCAGCGTGAACAGCAACAGCACGCCGAGAATGAAAGCGATTTGGCGCATGTCGATGGCGAACGGGGAGCGGGTCGATGAGCAACTCTTGTAGCCGCTGTCGCCGGCTGTGGAAAGCGCAGCGCGAACGTCACTTCATGCCGCACTGAAGCCGTTGGGGTGCTTTCGGTTGCAGGAACAGCGCTGTCCGGTTACACCGTCCAGCCGGGAGCAAGGACTCGTGATGGATTCGAACGACGGCGGAAATGGTATGGCAGACAAAGTGCGGATCGGCATCATCGGGGCAGGACTCGTGTCCGACTTTCATCACGTTCCGGGCATCCGTTTGGACCCCCGCGCCCAACTCGCCGCCGTCTGCGATCCGAACGAGCAACTGCTGGAGCAGCGCAAATCGGAATGGGGACCGGCCCGCTACACAACGCGTTACGAAGACGTGGCGGCCGATCCCAACGTGGATGCGGTGATCATCGCCACTCCCAACTTCACGCATAAGCCGATCACCCTGGCGTGCGTGGCCGCCGGCAAGCACGTCATGGCCGAAAAACCGCTCGGGCTGAACTTCGGCGAAGCCCGCGAAATGTATCGCGCCGCCCGCAACCGGGGCGTGCGGCATATGACTGCCTTCACTTACCGTTTTGCACCGTCCATGCGGTACCTGAGGCACCTGCTGAAGACCGGTGCGCTGGGAACGCCGCGGCACTTTCGCAGCCAGCGGTTCCTCGATCTGCCCGAAACCAGTTGGGGCTGGCGTCAGTACAAGAAGCTCGCTGGCGCCGGCGACCTGTACGACATGACCATCCATCGCATCGACTTTGCCCAGGACTTGATGGGGCCAATTAAGTCGGTGTGCGGCGACGTGGCCACGTTCGCGCCGCGGACGCAAACGCCGGACGGCAAGCCGTGCGATCCCTCCGATGTGGACGACTGGTCGGCGCTGATCGGGCGATTCGAATCCGGGGCCGTCGGCGTGTGGGAAGGCAGTACGCTGATGAAGGGCCACCACAATAACGGCGTGGGCTTCGAGTGGGCCGAAGTCAATGGGAGCGAAGGGTCCGCGGTGTACCAGCTCGTCGATCCGAACCACATTCTGATCGGGAAGCACGGCGGCTCGATGGAGAAGGTGCCGGTTCCCGTCGAGTTCCTTAAACCGGCCGATAGCCCGCGGAACCCGGCCGAGGGTAAGCCCAGCACAGTCTTTCGCTACGACCTGGTGTGGGAGTTCGTCTCGGCGATTGTGGAGGGCCGCGATGCCGTCCCCGGCTTCGACGCCGGCGCCAGCGCGCAAGCCGTTGCGGATGCCGTACTGGAGTCGTCAGCCACGCGGCAATGGGTCGACGTTGCCGGCGTGCTGTGATTCGGCACACGGCGTTTTCGCAGAACGGTTTTCCAAACAGTCCGGGGCGAATTGGAAATCCGCCCTACGCAGGGTCCGCGGCCAGCGCTACCGCGTGAGCGTCGGCCGCGTGCCGTCCGGTAGCGAGTACGTCCCCGGATCGAGTACGCCGCCCTTTTGATGCGCTGCCCTGAGGAAATCGCGTAGCTGCAGTGCTGGAGGCGCCAACAGCAGGATGAACACCGGCGGCGCCAGACAGAAAATCACCGGGAACAGCATGGCAATGCTGGTTTTGCTGGCGCGTTCTTCGGCCCGCTGGCGGTATTGACGGCGGATGCCGTCGGAGAATTCCGTCACCGCGGTGGCCACATGGGTGCCGGTCCGCTCCGTCTGGCTCACCAGCGACGAGAGCGCGTTGACGTCCGGGGCGTTCATCCGCCGGGCGAACTCCTTCAGCGCCTTCTGCATCGTGTCCGCTTCCGCATGGCGGCGGACCACCTCGAACTCCACCGCGATCTCCGGGTGGAAGAACTCCACCTCGCGGGCCACGCGCTCCAGCGAGTCGCGCAGCGGCAACCCGCCGGTGAGGCACATGCGAATGATATCGAGCGCGTCCGGCAGCCCGCGCTGGATCCGCCCCAAACGTTTCGTGGCCTGCGCGTGCAGCAGCGACCGCGGCAGCAGATACGCCAGTGCGGCCGAGGCGCCGGCCGCAATCAGGATGAGCTTTGGCAGCCGCGTCGTGGGATCGGCAATGATCGCCGCAATGCCGCCGCAAATGAGCAGCCCCAGCACAATGAAGTTCCGCGCGGACAAGTATTCGATGAGCGCATAAGGGCCATAGAAACCGGCCCGCCGCAGATCCTGCTCGAGGGCATCGACCTCGCCCTGCGACAGCGGAACCGCCCCGGCGAGCGCCCGGCGGAACCCCCCCGGCCGCGCTGTGCTGTCGCGCCGGGAGACGTCGGCAATGTTCCGCACGCGCGCCCGCGCGCGGACCGCCGCCAATCCAAAAACGAACACGACCAGCGTCGTTCCGAAAAATGCCGCAATAGTCGCGATATCAACCCACATGGCTCGCGTTGCTCTTTCGTCGTCCCCGGTCGCCGCAGGACGGTCTGCCTAGTCTTCCTTCTTCATCAGCGCAAACACCCAGATCACGCCGGCGACCTCCAGAACCGCGGCCGTCACCAGCAGCATCCGGCCGACCGGATCCTGGAGGAGCACGTCCAGATGCGGCCGCTGAAAGATCGCAACGACAACATAGGCCAGCGGCGAAACGGTGGCGATCACCATCGTCGACATGCGACCGGCGCCGGTCGCGGCGCGAATCTGCCGCTGCGCCGTGACCCGGTCGCGGATCACTCCGGCCATGCGCTCCAGCGTTTCCGACAAGTGCCCGCCCGATTGCCGCTGCACAATCAGCGTGGTGGTGAAGATGCGCACTTCGATCAGCCGCACGCGAGTCGCGAACGACTTCAGCACCTTGTCGAACGCGCGGCCCATTTGCAGTTGCTGTTCGCACTTGCGGAACTCTTCACCGAGCGCGCCCCCGGCCTCCTGTCCGACCAGCGCGAAGGCCTGCTCGACGCTTTGGCCGGCGCGCGTGGCCCGGGCCAGCATGTCCAGCACGTGAGGGAACTGCTCGCGGATCGCCTGCATCCGCCGGGCGCGGACAAACGTGAGATAGGCCAGCGGAATCGACAGCCCCGCCAGCCCGCCCAGCACGCCGTACAGCGGCTCATCGGTGGCCAGCCAGATGACCCCGCCGGCGAGCAGCCCGCCGGTCAGCATCACCAGGAACGTCGTGTTCGGCAGCAGTTCCGTGCCCGATTCGAGCACCAGCCGGTCGAAGCCCTGGTCGATCTTGCCGAAGAAGCCTTGGGCCGCCGGCTGGTCGAACACGTCGGGAATGCGGCGCAATCGCCCGGTCGCCCCCGTCGCGCTCCGGGCGCCGTAGACGAGATCGCGCACCAGGAGTCCGCCCGCGAGCGCAAACAGCGCAATCGAGCCGAACGCGATCAGCGTGACTTCTGTCGCACCCACCGACCTGCTCCCGCAACCCCGTCAAGACCGCGATCATTCTTTGTAACGCGCGGCATCACCCAACGCACGAAGAATTCGATGTGCCTGGCAGACGGATGCGCCTAAAACCGGATGGGGATGCGGCGCTTGTCGAACAGCTCGTCGGGCAGGCGAATGCCCGATGCTCGCAGGCGGCTCAGACACAGCGGCCGATAGCCGGTAAAGTAGAACTCGCCCGTTGCCACCCCGAGTTCGTCCACGCCGGTTTGCTCGAAGCCGAACACGTCTTCCAGGTGGAAGCCGCCATCCCGTACACCGACAATCTCGGAGACCTGCATCACGCGGCGAACGCCTCCCTTGAGCCGCGCCAGGTGCACGATGAGCGCAATCCCCGACGCCACGTATTGCCGCACCACGGGAATCGGCAGCTCGAAGCCACTCATCGCCACCATCAGCTCCAAGCGGGCCAGCGCGTCGCGGCTGTCGTTGGCATGGATGGTGGTCAGCGAACCTTCGTGACCCGTGTTCATCGCCTGCAGCATGTCGAGCGCCTCGGCGCCGCGGACTTCGCCGATGATGATCCGGTCGGGCCGCATGCGGAGGCTGTTGCGGACGAGCGCCCGCGGGGTGATTTCGCCGCTCCCCTCGTTGTTCGGCGGCCGCGTCTCCAGCCGCACTACGTGCCGGTGCTGCAACTGCAACTCGGCCGAGTCCTCGACGGTAATCAGCCGCTCGTCCAACGGGATGAATTTCGTCAAGGCGTTCAGCAGCGTGGTCTTGCCGGCCCCCGTGCCGCCGGAGATGAGGAAGCTGACGCGGGCATCGATGGCCGCCGCGAGGAACTCCACCAGATCAGTATGGATCGAGTTCGACTCGATCAGATCCTCAATCTGCAGCGGCTGCTTGCCGAAGCGGCGGATGGACAGCGTCGGCCCGTCGAGCGACAGCGGCGGAATGACTGCATTCACACGCGAGCCGTCGGGCAAGCGTGCATCGACCATCGGGCTGACTTCATCGATCCGCCGCCCCACCCGCGACACCACCCGCTGGATGATTCGCATCAGGTGGGCATCGTCGGCGAAGCAGACATCGGTCGATTCCAGCCGTCCGCGGCGTTCCACCCAGACTTCGTGGGGATGGTTCACCAGGATGTCGCTGATGGAGTCGTCTTCCATCAACGACTCGAGCGGGCCGAGGCCGAACACCTCGTCGAACACGTCGTCCAGCATCCGCGAGCGCGACGCGGCGTCGAGCCGCGGGGCCTCTTCGACCAGCAGATCGCTGGTGAGCGAGCGCACTTCGGTGGCCAGCTCCTCTTTCGAGACGTGGGCCAGCATCGACAGGTCCAGCGAATCCACCAGCCGCTCGTGAATGCGGACCTTCAAGCGCTGAAAGGCCAGTTCGCTTTCGTCGGCGCTGTCTTCGCGCGACGTCGGTGCGACCTGCACCGCCCGGGACTTCAACGGAGACATGTTCGCGGTACTCAATCGAGGAAGCGTCCAAGCCCGTGCGACGAGACTTCCGAAGTCTTCCGAGATCGTCGCAGTGTATCCAACTACGACCGGTCCCGCGAGACTACGGTGTCCGGCTGCACCACCGGCGTGTTTTGGGACGGAGTCCTTGGCGGCCGCGACACCGGCCGCGTGCTCGGCAACGCCGGTCCATGTGCAATTGGCGTGCGAATGCGGCCCGTCGGCAGCACCGGCGGCGGCTGGTCCACCGGCTCATCGAACTCCACAATCGTCCGCTGGGCGCCGAGGTAAATCTCGATCTGCCGCTTTTCAGGCTCCGGACCGAAGCCCAGCAGGTCGTCCAGCGTGATCCGTTCGCTCGAGTTTCCCAGCACGCCGTCCATCGATTCGCGGTCGTTTGAGCCCTTGCGGTCCGCGCGATCGGCACTGTCCGCCCGATCCGCCCGATCCGCCCGATCCGCCCGATCCGCCCGGTCCACACGATCGACTCGCTCCGTGGTGGCGTGGCTCACGGGGATGGCGTCGGGAAACAAGTTCATGATCCCCATCGACGGGTCAAGCTGCCCAATGGTGAACGGCGCCATGTCCAGCGTGTCGTCCGGGTGCCGCAGCGCCAGCGACAGCTCGCCCCGGCCTTCCACCACCTTGAGGATCTTCGCCTGGTGCGGAGTGACGGAGAGTGTGACCGTCCCCAGGTCTTTGGAGTCGAGCTGGCGGTTGGGGACCAGGTTCTCGTTGATCGCGAGCACTTCGACGCGCTCCAGCAGCGTGAGGGTCTGCTCGCGGCGCTTCTCGGTGGCTTTCGAACGAAACAGCACGTCCACCCATGTGCCCGGCCGGGCAAACCCCTGAACCGCACCCACGTTCTCAATCGGCACCGTCACCGCTCGATAACCCGCTTGCAGCCGATCCGAAATCCCCGGACCCAGCCCTTCCGGATACAGGAACTCCGGCGAGAACACCTCCCCCTTCCGCAACCCCATCTTGAGCGTGCGGCCCAGGATCTGGCTGGCGTTCCCCATGTAAGTCTGGCCCGCGTATTTGCTCTTGGCGAACTGCTCCGGCGTGTACTTCATCAACGCCACGTCGGTCAGCACCAGCTTCTGCCCCGGTTCCAGATCCATCGCCGCCACCGGCACCACGATTTGCGGCGGGGGTGCCGCAGGCAACTCCAGTTGCGGCTTCGGCCGGGCCATCTCCTGACGAACCACAAACGCCCCGCCCAGGCCCAAGAGGACGGCAAACACGACGACGGTCATTGTCCCGGAATTGATTCGTGCCATCATAGGCTCCTGGATTTTCCGTGAAGGCATTCTGCCCGAACGCGGCCCACAGGTTACGTCAGGATCTCAAAGTACGTTGCCTCACCGACCCGCGTCAAACCCCAATTGCCAGCTATTCCGGGGTGGGAGCAATCAATAAATTCATGTCCGCCGGCGGGTTGCCGGCGGTCTGCGAATAGGACGTCGGCGAATCCGTGTATCCAAAGTTTTTCGAGGTTGTGCCACCGTTGATTTGCGCAAACGTCATGCTGACGGTATACGTCTGATTGACGGTCGCGAGGGCGTCCGCCACATCCCCCATGGATTGAGTGACACCATCGCGGAATGTCGCCAGGCCAATGATCATGCCCAGGCCGACGATGGCTGTGATCAGCACGTAGGACATGGCTTCGATGCTGCCGGCTTCATCGGTGCGGAGCGCCTTCCACCCGCAAAGGATCCTTGCCGTCGCCGGTCGTTGATTCCGATCCATGATACCCCTCGAGGCGGGTTGGCGCGCTCACTCCGCGCGGTGACACTTCGTGTGCGTGCAAACGCCACGCCGTGAAGCAAAGAAGTCGGACGGAACCCAAAGGTTCCGTCCGACCGAAAACCACACCGCTCCAGCGGCTGCTGGTCCTGTCTTCGATCGTGCGACCGGGTTCAGGCCACCAACCCGGATGGAACAGCTACACCAGGTACATTAGCCCTGACCGTTGGCAGTCGGGGTAGCCGGGCTGTCGAGATCCAGGCAATAACCACTGCCTGCGATACCGTTCGCACCCGAGCCTTCTTCGCAGAAGTCCAGGGCGTCGGTGAACGCCGTGCCGGAGACACTGCTGTTGTGCCCGGTGATCCCACCCCACGAATAGGACTGGTTCACGTTGCCGAGGGCGCTGGCGGCGTCGGCCAGTTCCGTGACGATAGCGTCGCGGAAGGCGGTGAGGCCGAGGGTGAGACCCATCAGCACGATGGCGCTGACGAGCACGGCTTCCGTCGAAGCGACGTAGCCGCCTTCGTCCTGCCACAGACGTTGAACGAGATTCTTCATGAGACACTCCACGTACTAGTAGGGAAGTTCGAACACGCGAGAGCCCGCTGCAGACAAACCCCCGCTCACACAGACCGGTGTGTGACGCGGCAAAATGCAAAGACCGTGCCGCGGCGGATTTCCTGCTTCAATCCGTTCCAGACGCAGCGTTGTTGCCGCCGGCCTCCGCGGCGCGTAAGCGGAGGTTTACAGCGGGAAGCGCCACAAGGGGGGGCAAAGAGGCCGGCCACCACAAAACGACCGAGTCCTCGCATGCGGCCTCGCCGGGAATGAACACGGCATCGCCCCCGGAGAGCAGTCGAGAAGGGGCTACTGTGGAGCCTGTTGGGGCTCATGCGCCACCCGATAGATCGTGAATTGGGCGCCGCGCCATTCCGGAACGAATTTCCACCCAGGGCCGTAGTGCTCGTTGAAAAACTTCTCCAAGTATGGGACCAGCACGTTGCTGCTGATCAGACGGGCGGTTGGGTCTTCCCTCAGACCGGACGACACGTCTGGCCACTTCCAGGCGGCCATCAACCGCTGGTGCCTCGGGTCGCGTTGATGGCCGTCCAGGAACACCCAGTGCCAGTCGCGGAACACGGAGTCGTCGGAGAACGGCAACAAGGCACCGAACAAGTCCGGGTGCCAGATGACAAACATGTGTTCCGCGCGCAACGGGGCGTGTTGTAGATCCTCTGACAACTGTTTTGACTGGAGCCTGACGGCACGCGGAGCCTCCGCCCTTGCGGCGAGCGACACGCCGGCAGCCAGGAGACACACCGCCATCCCCCGACCCGCAGCCATGAATCGCCTTGTTGAAGAAGCGTGGCCTTCATGCGCACCGGCCGACCACCATAACAAGGCGAACAGCGGAGACAACGCCAGTGGTGCAAACACGCGGTTGGGCAACACGCGAATCGCCTTCAGGTAGGCCATGACTCCGTCAGACCAAGCCACCATCAGCAGAAGCAGGAGCAGCGCAACTCTTGTTTGCTTTGTGCGAACTGCCAGGCAAATTGCGGCGAGCAGACCCAGTACAAACCGAGGTTGCAACCACGTGGCCTTGAGTTGCACGAGGACTAGCGGCAACAGGCGCGCCCATTGGGAATCGCTGACGGGAAAAGTGGCCGCCATCACATTCCGCAGCCGATTGGACGCATAAACCTGAGAATCATCATAAAACCAGATCTGCATCAACTGGAAGTCGTTGATGGACCAACCTGCTTCGTCAAGTTGCACGCGGAATGCGGTTTGCGCCGCCTTATCGTGAAACACCGGATTCACTGGGAAGAAGAACAACCGTTCCGCATTGTTCAGCGACGCGATTGGCCGCCACACATCCTCGCAGAATGCCTGCCATTCACCGCCATCATAGTATGCCTGACGGTGTGTAACATCGAGCGCGACAACCGCCGCGGCGAGGATGCCCAGAGTCAATCCCATGGACACTACGGCAACCCGCGTGCGGTGAACGACCAACATCACGAGCAGCACGGGCAGCAACAAGGCACAGCCCAGCTCAAAGGCAGGGGGTCGAATCGCGCGCGACACCAGCAACAGCGCCATTCCACACCACCACGCCGGCACTCGTAACACACGGAGCGGTGCGTCACCTTCGCCGTGCCGAAAAACGACGTGCATCACCAGCGCCGCCCCGGTCACGAAGGCCAGCACTGCCGTCGTGGTGAATTGCATCGGCATCAGCCACTGCAAGCCCACCACGGCGAACCACACGCCGCACGCCAGCCAGCCGCGCCACCCATTCCATTCCTTCAGAGACAACCAGAAAACTGCCGCATGGGACAGCACGTGAGTGCCCACGAGATAGCTGGCATACCAATCCCAGTGCGGCCAGAGTCGATACAGCGTGGCCAACACTTGCCCGATGGCAACATGCGTATACAACAGCATGGGACTGGGGCCATCGACGCTCCCCAGTCCCGCCGCAATCTGCCCCATCACGGGGTCGTCGTTGGTCTCGTAGTAGACGCCGCCCGCGGCAAACACCGACAGCACCGCCAGGCAGGAAACGAAGCACGAGGCTATTGCGCGGTGGATCCCTCCGTTTCTGATTGCGGGCACCGAACTCGGTGAACTCATCATCGAACCCATCTTCTCGACGTCGCTGGTGGCGATCGACCGTGGGTGGTCACTTGGCTTTGCGGGCGACAGCCACGCAACTGCTCCCGAACGGGATTTGCCGACCCGATTGAATGGCGGTCAATTCGATGGCCTGGCAACGTTCGAGCACTCGTCCCGCGAGTCCTTGGGGAGGGGTGTGTTCGGCGGTGACGGTCGATGCGGTGATGGACCGTCGGATTCCCAATCGCGAAGGAACCGATCGAAACAGAAAGACGGCGGGCACCAGAAACCAGAAGAAGTAGCTGCAATATACCACCGAGAAGCCCGCCGACTCCAGCACCCCCCGCAGCCCGCGCAGACTGTACCGGCGAAAGTGTCCGGCGAAGTCATCGTCGACCGACCACAGTGCGTTCCACGCCGGCACCGTCAGATACAAAGACGCGCCGGGTTGCAAACAACGATGCACCGCCTGCAAAAACGCCCTATCACCGTCAATGTGCTCCAGCACATCAAACAGGCCGCACGCGGGCATCGATCCTGGTTGAAACCCGGCGTCGAGCAATGTGGATTGAATGACCGTGGCGACGCCGCGCGCCCGGGCGTGGCGTGCGCCTTGGGGACTCGGCTCGACAAGCACGCACTCAATCCCCGCCCGCTGCAGCGCCATGGCCACGAACCCGTTGCCGCCTCCAATGTCGAAGACTGTTGCGGCGGGTGAAAACGCTTCCACGAGACTGGTGATAATGCGGTTACGATGGTTAAACCAGAACGACCGCTCCTCGACGGCAAAGCAGGCTTCGCTCCCGTCCGCGGGATACGACACGTCGCTGCGGTTCCGGGAAACCCACAGACCGGAGTCGTCTTGGAAGACATTCGCCGCAAGTTGTGACACTTCGAGCATGGCGTCGAGAGACATGGCGGCAACCGACTACGGGCTGCCTGCAATCGAATGGCCGGAAACACGCGACCCGGAACCCGCCGGAATCTCTATTTCGACCCCGGGCTGAGGTCGCAACACCTGCCGGATGGTAAACTGCGGCTTGCGGTTGATATTCAAATGCAATCGGCCGACATACTCTCCAATGACTCCCAAGGCCAGCAATTGCAACCCTCCAAGAGTCATGACCGCGACAATCGTCGACGCATAGCCCGGAACCGCAATCCGATTAAGAAGCGACTCCGCAAGATAGAACCCCCCGGTGAGCAATCCCGCAACTGCGGCACCGAGTCCGACCAAAGATGCCATCTGTAGCGGCAGCAATGAAAAGTTGGTGAACATGTTAATGGCCAGCGTGAGGAGTTTCCCCAGGGAATAGCCGCTTCGGCCATTGGCGCGCTCGTGGTGCGGCACAACCACCTGTGCGATGCGCCGCGTATTCCACGCCAGCAGTCCGTCAATATACGTAAAGTTGAGGTCATATTTAAGGATCGATTCGACCAGCTCGCGCCGGATGGCGCGATACGCCGTCGGCGAAACAGATGCTTGAAAAACCAAGCGATAGAACCGAGCGACGACCGCCGAGCCGAGGTTGCGCGCACGACCATGGCGTTTGTCCTCAAAGGCTCCGTAGACGAGGTCGGCGCCGGTCTCGCTCAGGCACTGTAACAGCCGCGGAATCGACTCCGGCTCATGCTGCAGGTCGTCGTCCATGGTGACGATGACGGCGCCGCGAGCATGCCGGAACCCACACATCAAGGCGTTGTGCTGGCCATAATTGCGCATCAGCTCAATGGCGACCACGTGCGTGGGATCCTCCGTAACGATCTGCTGGATGTTTTGCCATGTGCCGTCCGAGCTGCCGTCGTCGACGAGAATAATCTCAAACCGATCAACAAGCTGCTCCAGGGTGAGGCGCAGCCGCACGACGAGCGGTCTCAATGTCTCTCGCGAACGGAAGACCGGCACCACAACGGAGACGTCGCAGCGGTCGCTGAGCTCATGCGCGTCGTGCGAACCGTTGTTATAACACTGACAGTCCGGTCGGTAACGCACCAACAAGGCCAGCTCCAGGAATCAGGTTGCGTTGGAAGATTATCGACGCTCGAAAACAAACAGTTTCTGTGTACCGAAGTTTCCTGCGGCAGGCAGATGGGAAAACCAGCGATTCCAATCCATGTTCGGATTGGGGATGAGCTGTTCAACACCAAGGCACCGTGCAATTAACGGTTTGATGACGCGAGTGCCCACGTAATACGTGCTGGCAAAGTCGCGAATGGCAATCAGTCGACACTCATCTGCCAGAGCGTCGACAACCTGTGACTCGTCGAGATAGCAATTAAACGGTGGCTGCGGAATCGGATCCAGTCCCCACTCCGCACGGAAGCGATTGAGACTCTCCCACCCCTGAACAGTTGCTTCGGACAGCAGCAGTTGCCCCCCAACGCGCACCGTCCGCGCAGCCTCTTTCAGTCCTTTTAGCTGGGTATTCCAGTCGCCGAGGTTGATGATCACGCGGATCACAATCGTCTTGTCAAATCCTCCAACAGGAACATCGAGCTGAGTGATGTCACCCACCCGAAACTGTAAACGGCTTTTGACGTCGTCCGTAAGTTGCTCCCGGCGTTGATTGGCCGCTGCGATCATTTCCGGTATATAATCTACACCCAGCACGGAGACGCCCCGTTGTGCGGCAAACTGCACCGTGGAGTAGCCATTGGCACAGCCGATATCCAGCACGCGTTCACCTGGCTGCAGCAGCGAACAGATGGTCCGAGCTTCCAAATCGATCATGCACCGATCAGACCATGACGCATCTGGTGCAGCGCCGTGGTCTGCCGCCTGGCGTGCCCAATGCTCGCGGATTTCGGAATGACTGAACTTTGCGCCTATTGTACTCATTGCTAACCTGCATCAGCTTACGACAATCCAAAACCGGGATACAGCTCAACCTAGGCAAGAACTGCTTCAGTCTCAGACAATCGCCGTACATCATGCGTCGCTGTCGGGATGAGCGAACGTCGGATCACAGCAATGATGGCCGCCTGCTCCGACTCGCTCAGTCCGTAGTAGATTGGCAGGCGAAGAAGACGACATGCGAGGTCTTCCGTTATCGGCAAACGGCAGGTGTCGTGATGGTAGGCTTGTCCTTTGGGCGACGTGTGAAGTGGAACGTAGTGAAATACTGCGTGAATCCCATGTGTTCTTAAAAGATCCAGCAAGTGATCACGTTCGTATGGCGTTGCGGTCAATAAATAGAATATGTGCCAGTTTGATTCACACTCCTGCGGCACGCGGGGTGTGCGGACAAGTCCGTCAGTCTCTAGAATCGTCATGGCCATGTTATATGACTCATAAACCGCGCGACGTGCTAACGTAATATCGTCAATCCGTTCGAGTTGTGCATACAGGAACGCGCAGCAGATTTCGCTGGGCACGTAGGACGAGCCGACGTCTACCCAGGTGTATTTGTCTACGAGACCACGGAAGAACTGTTTGCGGTTGGTGCCTTTGTCGCGGATGATTTCCGCGCGCTCGATCAGGTTGGGGTCGTTGATACACAAGGCCCCTCCTTCTCCACAGATCACGTTTTTCGTTTCGTGAAAGCTGTAGCAGCCCAGGTGGCCGATCGATCCGAGCGCGCGGCCTTGGTAGAAGGCGTTGACCCCTTGTGCGGCGTCTTCGACTACCCAAAGCTTGTAGGCGCGGGCCAGGTCCATAATTCGGTCCATTTCACAGCCCACACCGGCGTAATGGACCGGGAAGATGGCTTTCGTGCGTGGCGTGATGGCCTCTTCGATCAGCGTTTCGTCCAGATTGAGCGTGTCCGGCCGAATGTCCACAAACACGGGCCGCGCGCCCAGTCGCACCACCGCGTTCGCCGTTGAGACGAACGTGTAGGACGGCATGATCACTTCATCGCCGGGCTTGAGGTCAATGAGCATCGCCGCCATTTCGAGCGCGGCCGTACAGGATGGCGTCATTAACACTTTTGGAATTTGAAACCGCTGCTCCAGAAAGCGGGCGCAGCGCATGGTGAATGGACCGTCACCAGAAATTTGGCCAGCGCGCACGGCTTGAGCTATGTATTTCAACTCATTGCCCACCATGCTCGGCCTGTTGAACGGTATCGGATCGCTCTGGGCCATTACGCACCTGACGTTCAAACGAGATGACGGTTTTGCACTTCCGTGCGGGCGGCGGAGACAAGGGCGATGTTCAATCTTATGAATCTCTGTCGACTTGCAATTTCAGTTCCACTTCCTGCGGCCACTTGCTGCGCCACATTGCCAGGGCGCGGCCGGCGTGGGTGAGGAACGGGTAGAAGCGCTGCATCTGCTCGGGGGTGACGGTGTCCAGTTCCTTGACGAGCCATTGGGCGGCGCGGGTGAGGGTTTCGTCGCTGGGGAGGGCTTCCGGCGGGGCGAAGGCCCACCATTCGAGGATGTGGCCGGTGGCGAGGAGGCGGTCGGCTTTGTCGCCGAGGGAGTTCGCCGGGGGCGTGGCCGGGCCGTCCCGTTCTGCGCCGGGCCACTTGCCGTCCCAGTAGCCGTCGGCGTGTTGCGTGGCGGACAGGCGGGCGGTGGCGTCTTTCAGGTGGTTGATGATTCGGTCGCGGGCGGCGGGTGACAGCAGGTGGTGCGTTTCATCCACTTTCACCAGCAGCGCGAGCGCGTGCAGGCGGTGCTGGCCGAAACAGACACCCTGGGCGAGCCGCTGCCGCATCAACCGGTCGGCGAGGAGTTCCCAGGTGATCTGTTGCCCTTCGGTGGAGAACCACGCTTTGACGTGCGGCAGGTAGTGCAGGAAGACCAGGGTGGACCACTCGTACTCTTCCTGGTTCAGGCTGAACTCATGGAAGGCCTGGTCGAACGTGGCTTTGAGGGGCATTTCTCCGCGGGGCGTGTTGACGGGGAAGTCGAGGGGCGTGCCGACTTCTGCGAGGCTGGCCAGCGTGTGATCGACGTGGCTGGCGGTGGCGTCGCCGGCTTTGGTGCGGAAGGCGAGGTAGTAGTCGTCGCCGCGGGTGTCGGGGACGAGGAAGGGTTTCGTTTTGTCGCCCCAAGCCTTGGCGAACACGCGGTGGTCGAGGAGCAGGTCGCGCAGCTCGGCGCCGGAGTAGGCGTTGGGATCTGGGAAGGTGGCCTCGACGCCCCAGAACCGCAGGGCGTGATCGACGTGGTTGATCTTCGGATTCGGGCCGCGGAAGCTCGGTTGAAGTTTCGTGAGGACGTGGACGAGCTGCTCGTCGGAGACGACGTCGGGGCGGTCGTAGCGCGGGGCGATCTTGAGCGGCTCGCGCTTCGGCTTGGGCGGCGTGCGAACCTGCTGGATTTCGTGCAGGCGATGCGCGCCGTAACCGATGCCGGCCAGCAGCACCACGCCCTGCAGCAGCGCCCAGCACATCGTGAGGTCGAGGGCCGCGCGGCGTGCGAAGCCCGGCGTTTCCGAAAGCCGGGCTTCCGTCGGCTGATGGCGGACTGGAGAAGCCGGGCTTTCGGAAAATCCCGGCTTCGATTCGCGAGTGTTGGAGTTCATTCGGTGACGCCCTCCGCGGGGGTTTCCGTGTCGGCGGGCTCAATCGATTCGGCGATGGGCGTCGATTCGGGTTGGGTGTTTTTGAGCGTTGACTTCCGCACGACCACCATGCCGACGTCGTCCTCGAACACGGTTTCCCACCCGGACAGGCGTTCGATCGCCCGGCGAAGATCCGACTGCATCTGCTTGCAGACCACAATGGTGTTGATGCGATAGTGGTTCAGCCGGCGGTCCAGGCCGTCGAGGCCGCCGGCGATGGCGAGGTAGTCCTTCCACACCCGCGGGGGGACTACGTGCACCGAGTTGGTGGTGAGCATCACCTGGAGGTTGGGCGGCCCCTTCCACACCAGCCAGTCGCCCCACCACTGCGGGGCCGCCACCAGCCCTTCCGGCGGATGCTCGCGAAGATAGTTGGTGACCCCCAGGGGCGTGTCCCGGCTGTACAGGTGGCGATCGAGCCGCGGCTTGCCGCCGAGCACGGGACGACTGACCGGCGAGAACGCGAAGGTAATCCAGACGAGAAACGCGGTGAAGATCGACATCCGCCACGACCGTGTGAAGAACGGCGTCATGGCGTCGCGGGCTTCGGTCCACATCGGCCACTGCGCGACCTGGCGGATCACGTCGTTCAAATGCGGCGCGAGGACGAGCATTAGCACCGGCGCGTACCAGGCCACCATTCGCACCCGCAGGCAAACGGCTGCGTTGAACACGAGCAGCAGCAGCACGTCGCCGGCGGTGAGGCGGGCTTTGCTGTGCCGGAGCAGCACGACCGTGAGCAGCCACGACGCCGCCATGGGGATCCCCTCCAGCGACACCATCTCCAGCGGGTACCACTCCACAATGTCTTTAAGGTTGGGATGGCTGGGGAACAGCAGCGTCTGTATGAGCAGGTCGATGCCCAGCGGATTGAGCAGCGTGCCAAGGACGGCGAGTTCCGTCAGGCCGGACCAGCGCAGAAATGCGCGGTCGCGGACGATGCGCAACGGATCGCCGGTTTCCCACAGCACTTCCCACGCACGGCCGGCTGTGTAACAGCCCAGCAGCGCGAAACCCACAATGAACGAGCCATGCAGGTTCGCCCACAGCGCGAACAGCAGAGGCACGCCGATCCACGTCCCCCAGCCGAACGGGCGATCCACGTTCTCGGGCCGAAATGATTCGGCACGCCGGTCCGCACGGCCATCGGCCCGCACCACGGCCCAGATGACCGCGGCGAACATCAGGGCGCCGAAGCATTCCGGCCGCACGATGGCATGCCGGCTCCATGCCGCGCCCAGCACCAGGAACGCCGACAGCACCGCCACGCCCACGCGACGGGTCTGGCGGAAGAACGTGGCGGTCAGGAGCAGATAGGTCGAGAGCGCTGTGATGGCGAACAGGTGCTGCAGCCATTCCGCCCCGCCGATCCGTTCCGCCAGCGCCAGCAGCGTCTGACCGAGCCAGGCGGTGTCCACCACCGGCGATCCCGCGGCCAGGGGGACGAACGGCTCGACCGTCGGGAGCCGGCCGTGTTTCAGGATCCAGTCGCCGTACGCCACGTGCCCCCACAGGTCGGAATGAAACAGGGGCATGTAGTTGTGATACATGAACAGCAGGCAGAACAGGGCCACCAGCACCAGGTGAAACGGCGCCAACGCCCACCGCGCGCTCAGCACCGGAGACTGTGCGAAGGAATCGGCCAGCGGCAGCCCCGACTCCGACAGCGAGGCCTCTCCAGCCGTGTTGGCGGGCGTTTTCTGAACCGGCGGATCGACCGTCGCGAGCGACATGCATTCTCTCGACAAAACGAGGCCTCAATCAGGGTGCGCTAACCAGTGGACTCAGTTGGCGCTGGAAATCGGCGCGGCCGGCGTTTCGCTGTCCGAATCGTCGGCCGCCCCCCAGCGGCTGCGGTTGCAACTGCGGTCGACAATGTAGGTTGGGCGCGCGCGCACCTGGTCAAAAATGCGGATCACATACTCCCCCAGCACGGCGATCCCGAACGCGTTGAGCATTCCAAAAAATGACGCGGTGATCAGACCCGAGGTCCACCCCGGCGTCGCAATCCCCAGCCACTTCGCATGCAGCGTGAATGCCGTCAAGCCGGTGCACACGAGCAGCGAGAGCACGGCCACGCCGTAGAACATGGCGAGCGGCAACGTCGAAAACGAAAACACCGCTGTTTTCGCCAGCCTGATGAGTCCCCACAGCGAGACGCGCGGTTGGTCGTCGTGCCGATGGTGACGTTCGACCGGAATGCCGATCTGCCGGAAGCCCACCCAATGCCTCAGCCCTGGGTAGAACCGCGACCGTTCGGGGAGATGAATGATTTCCTGAACGACGCGACGGTCAATGAGTCCAAAGTTGCCGGCATCGGCGGGAATCGGGGTCTGCGAAATTGCCCTCAACAGCCGGTAAAACGCGGAAAACAACAGCCGCTTCCACCAGGCTTCCTTGCGGTTCACGCGGACGGCGTACACCACGTCGAAGCCCTCTCGCCATTTCTCAACAAACCGCAAAATGGCGGCAGGATCGTCCTGCATGTCGGAGTCCATCACCACCACGGCGTCGCCGCGGGACGACTCCAATCCCGCCTGGACGGCGGCCTGATGCCCAAAATTCCGCGAGAAGTGCAGCACGATCAGCCGCGGGTTCAGCGCTGCGAGCTCATCGAGCAGTTCCGCACTGCCGTCGCTGCTGCCGTCGTCCACGAACACCGCCTCGTAGTCGACGTCGCCGTCCGCGAGGGCCTCCTGCAACGCGGCGACCAGCCGCTGCAGCACGGCCGCCTCGTTGAAGACGGGAAGCACCACGGAAATCAGCGGGTGTCGCGGGCGCCGGGGTCGATCCGGTTCCATGCCGGATTCTCCGTGGTCGTGGAAGGAGGCGAGACAGTCGTCCAATGCAGCGTGCGCACGGGAACGGCGGGTGAAGAGCAATCCGCGTTCCCAGGCCAACCGACCGGACCACCGATCGGAATGGGATTCGCTGAATCGCGGCAAACGCATCTCTTCGCCCCGCGAGTGGTTGAGCGACATTGACAGCTATGACCAACGAGACTTCCGCAACGACGCAGCCGCTCTCTGCGCCCCCCTCGGGTCCGCAGGGAGAAACCAGCCGCGCGTTCTTGCCGATGCTGCTGTTGGCCGTGCTTGGCATCGTTGCGGTCCCGACGTTTGTGCGGATGCCGCTCACCAACGATGCGGAAACCTACGACCTGCAGGCCGATATCGTGCGGCGGGGCGGCGTGCTGTATCGAGATGCGCTCGAGCCCAATCTTCCCGGCGTGGTGTGGGTCCATCTCGCGGTACGAAGTGCGATGGGCGAGAGTTCGGAAGCGCTCAAGATTTTTGACTTGCTGGTCTTTGCGGGAATTCTGGTGCTGGCCGCGCGCCTCGTGACGCTCGCCGGAGGCAGCCGCAGGACCGCGGCCTGGACGGTCCTCGGATTGGCGGGTTTCTATCTGTCGCAATCGGAGTGGAACCACTGCCAGCGCGATGTGTGGATGTTGTTTCCCGCCTTGGCCGCGATCAACTGGCGCGTCGAAACGCGCCATCGCGGACGGACGCTGTCACCGGTGAGCCGCTTCTGGTGTGCGGTCCTCGAAGGTGCCGTCTGGGGCTGCGGCGTGTGGCTGAAGCCCTATCTCGCCGTGCCCGCCGCCGCGGTGTGGATCATCAGCCAGTTGATGGCGTGGGACTGGAAATCGATGTTCGCTGAGTTTGCGGGACTGCTCTGCGGCGGGATCGCAGTGGGGACGGCGGGTATCGGTTGGATGCTGTACTCGGGGTGTTGGCCCTATTTTCTGGACACGGCCCTGCACTGGAACCGGGAATACTTCGCGGCCGGCCGGGCACACTGGACGCTCGATCGCTTTGTGCCGATGGCGCTCAGATTCTTCCCGTGGTTCGGGCTGCACCTCTTCGCCGTGCCTCTGGTGATCAGCACCTGTTTCAAAGCCTTAACGAATCGAGAAACCGACGTCAGCGATGGCTTGCGGTTTCGCGATTCTTCCAGAACTCCGGTGGTGATCGCACTGGTCGCGGCGGCGTATATTGGCTGGCTGGTCCAATCGTTCACATTTCAGCACTTGTTCGACTACATCCACGCGCCGGGATTGCTGTTGGCAATCCTGCTGCTGGCGGCCTGGTCGGTCGCCGCTGCGGCCAGGCCGGTGGTCGTTCGATGCGCGTGGCTGTCGCTCGCGGCGGTGGCCGCGTTCTGGTCCCCCTGCCTGCAACCGGCGCGGTTGAGCCAGTGGTCCGCGTGTGTGCGCGGTCCGGTCACTCCGGCCCTGCGAGACCGCTTATCGCACTTCTTCAACCCGAAGCGGCAGGATCTGGCCCGCGTGGCGGAATTCCTGGAAAAACAGGGTGTTTCCGGCCGCGACGTGTGCTTCTTCAACAGCGACTTTGTCGGCATGTACCGGCAGATGGGACTGTTGCCGCCGACGCGTTACACGTACTTCTACGAAACGGTGCGGTTCCTGCCGTCGCATCACGACGACGTCCTTAAAGAGTTGTCGGCATCGCCACATCGGTTCGTCGTCACCGACGTGCTGACGACGGGCATCACGCCCGACAAAATGGACCGCCTCGGCCCCGACGGCCCGTTGGAGGACGCCAAGGCGCAGCCGAAAAGCTGGACGCGCGGCTATCCGTGGATCTATCCAGCAGTTTTCCGCGCCGGCACGTATCTCGTCCACCGCATCGATGGGCCGATCAACGCGTTGAGCCTGCCGATCACGTCGCCTCAAAGCGGCAACAGCGCCGTTACGGTCACAAAGAGCGAGAATTGAAGCGAACGCAATTTACTCCGCGGCCCCCATCAATCCCAGCCGGCGAAGTTTCTTGTAGAGTCCCACGCGGCTGAGACCGAGCGCCTGCGCGGTGCGCGTGCGGTTGTTGTCGTTCTGCCGCAGCGCTTGTTCGAGGTATTCGCGTTCGGTCTGCGCGACGCGGTCGGCAATCGTCGGGACGCGAACCGGTTCGT
>Ga0073934_10005384_pt1 | contig 19904 bp, 18 predicted proteins | sample LarsenN4metaG_FD_76834 | JGI IMG/M metagenome (GOLD analysis project Ga0073934, IMG submission 76834) | Hot spring sediment bacterial and archeal communities from British Columbia, Canada, to study Microbial Dark Matter (Phase II) - Larsen... ... | reverse complement strand
CGACGACGGCCGATACGCCGTGATCGACTACGACCAGGCCAATGAGTTCAGCTGGGCCAACATGTGGTGGCTCTACGACCAAAACGGCAATCTGCTGAGCTTCGTCGGCACAAACGACGATGGCTCGCATTTTTAAGCAGATGGCTTAGCCTCTCCGCCGGAGAGGGGCGCATGGAGATTCAAGGTACCGGCGCGGCAGACACACTCACCGGCACGAACGGCAGCGATGTGATCTCGGGTTTGGCCGGTGCAGATCTGATTGACGGCGGCGACGGGGACGATGTCCTTTACGGATATAGCCCCGCCGGTCCCGGTCAGATCACATCGACGGCGATAGTAAGCGGTCTCAGCACTCCGGTCGCCGCGGCTTCTACAGCGGCCGATCCGAGTTTTCTTTACGTGGTTGGAAAAAGCAGTGGCGAGATCTGGCGGGTGGATCTGTCCACCGGCGCACGCGCAACATTTCTCGATATTCCAAACGAACAGTTTTCGTCCGACGGTGAGCGCGGCGTGCTCGGCCTTGCGTTTCATCCGAACTACCAGAGCAACGGCCGCTTCTTCGTGTTTCTCACCGATCCGCAAGGCGATCTGCAGGTGCGCGAATATCATCGCTCAAGCAATCCGGCCGTCGCGGAGACGACCTTCACTCAGGTTATGGAGATTCCAAAACAGACCGGCTTCTCCAACCACAATGGCGGCTGGATCGGCTTCTCTCCAGTTGACGGCTTTCTCTACGTTTCAACCGGCGACGGCGGCGGCGCCGGGGATCCTGCCAACAATGGGCAAAATACGAACGTGCTGCTCGGCAAGCTGTTGCGCATCGACGTAAACAGCGATGCCTTCCCAGGCGATGGCGCGCGGAATTATGCGATCCCCTCAACCAATCCATTCGCAAACGGCGACGGCGCGGATGAAATCTGGCTTATGGATTGCGCAATCCGTGGCGCGTCGCGTTCGATCCGCGCAATGGGGACATCTATATCGCCGATGTGGGGCAGGAGCAGCGAGAAGAATTGAACTTCCGCGCCGCGAACGAGGCGGCAGGCGCTAATTTTGGCTGGCGCAGGATGGAAGGCTCATTGCCCTACCCACCAGGCTCGCCCAACCCTAATGATCCATCGCTAATCTTGCCGATCTACGAGTACGGCCGGACCGTCGGCGCTACCATCATCGGCGGCGAGGTCTATATTGGCGCAGCCGCCGATTTCGTTGGTCAATATGTGTTTGGCGACTTCAATGGCAGCATCTTCAGTCTTCGCATCGCGAATGGCGTAGCGATCGACGCGGTTGAAAAAACAGGTCAGCTCGCGGGCAGCCTTCCCCACGCCATAGTCGATTTCGCCGCAGATACTGCAGGCAACCTCTACGCCATCGGTCTAATCGGCACGATTTGGCGCCTCGATTTCGGATCGGGCGCTGAAGACGTAAGCGACATACTCGATGGCGGTCTTGGCAACGACATCCTTGTTGGCGGCGCCGGCGCAGATCGCCTGTTAGGCGGCCACGGCGATGACACCATTTATTGGGATCCCGCAGACGATTTAAGCAATGTACTGGGCGGCCCGGGCTCAGACCTTCTTGTGTTCACGAACGGCGCCACGCCCACGACGTTCGACCTAAGCGCCCATGGTTTCGAAGCGGCGGAGGGCCGCTTTACTGACACGGAGGGCAATCCTTGGTCGACACGCACGGAACGCTATGACGAGCTTTGGCGCTCCGATTTCGTCACAATCATCAACGACGATGGCGCGCGCGCCGAACTCGACTTCGACCTGGCAGGCGCCATTTGGTCGACCAACTTCAACCAGTACGATGCGCAATCACGCCTGGACATAAACGTCACGGAGTTCGACGATGGCGCCACGGCCTCTAACGATTTCGATCAGGACACTGCATTCGACTGGGCAAGCAACTGGAATCGGTACGCCCCGGACGATCTTCTGGACATCAGTGTCACCATCTACGACAATGGCTCCACCGCATCGAACGATCATGATCAGGCTAATGAGTTCAGCTGGGACACTAACTGGGTTCGCTACGACGTCACCGGCGCAGTCGACATGAACGTCACGGTCTTCGACGACGGATCAACTGCTATTATGGATCACGACCAGAGCAATGCTTCCGATCAGATCACGGATTGGCGGTTGCTTGACGCCCTTGGCCGTCTTGACCTGAACGTTGTGACCTACGACGACAACTCCATCGCTGCAATCGACTACGATCAAGCCGACAGCTTCGATTGGGCCAGCATCTGGCGTCACTACACAAACAATGGGGTCAACGATATGACGGTCATCACTTACGACGACGGCTCAGTTGTCATACTCTGAAGGTCGTCGGTTGTTCGGATGCCGGCCGCGCCTTCCGCTTGCGGCGGAGGGCCTAAATCGCCCTTGCGTCCGGCCGCCATTGCGTTGCGAATAAGCCCGGCCATTTGCTGCCGATCCCCCCCCTCGACCCACATCGCCCCGCACAGGCGCAGCAGATGCGCCGCCAGCAGCGCGCGCCACCAGAGCGGCAAATGGGCCAGACGCAGGCAATACGTCTGGTTGCGGATATAGGCGTAGAGCCGCATTGGGCTCTGCTTCGGAAAACCGCGGCCGAAAATCGTTCTTCGCGTCACGCCCGCGCCGATGCGGTGCTCCATGCGCACCGCGTCATCCACCCAGCATGTAAAGCCCCGCGCGCGCGCGCGGAAACACCATTCGGTGTCGATGGCGTCCATGAAAAAATCGCTGCGAAAACGGCCCACGCGGCGGAACGCGTCCAAGTCGATAAGGGAGCCCGACGAAATCACGTAGAGCACCGATTGCGCGCTGGCGACGCCAGGCTCGCCCGCGCGAAAATAACGCGGCGGGCGATAGTCGTGCGGCGCGTCGGTCGGCGAGACGATCCGCGGGCCAACCACCGCCGGGCGCCGGCCCGCCGCCGTTACTGCGTCCATGGTTGCGCTCAGGGCTGCAATGGCGCCCGTCGGCAGCCCCGAATCGTCGTCGAAAATCGCAAGCCTGGAATGGCCGCTCCAGATCGCGTGCAGCGCAAGCTGGTTGAAGGCTTCGCCGACGCCAAAATTGTAGGGCGCTTCGATAACCTGCGCGCGCGTTGTGCGCAGCGCTGCGCGCGTGGCGTCATCGATGTCGCCGTTGACGAACACAAACAGCGCGTCAGCCTCGCCCTCCAGCCGCCGCACCAAAGGCAGGAACAAATCGGGGTTGGGCCGGAACGCGACGACGCCGGCGGCGATCCTGCTCATTGCCGCGCCTTCGCCCCGTGCGCCGCGCGCCAGGCTGCCGCAGCCGCGTCGGCGGCGTGCTTCAGCGTATAGTGCGCCTCGACATGCGCACGCGCGCGCGCCCCCATCGCCCTGCGGAGATCTGCATCGCGAACCAGCGTTCTTAGCCCCGCGGCGAGGGCGGCGGCATTCTCCGGCTCAACCGCCAATCCAATATCGCCGCGGCGCACGAAATCGGCGCAGCCGGGCGTGTCGGTGGTGACGATAGGCCGGCCGCACGCGGCCGCCTCAAGCAGACTGCGCGGCAGCCCCTCGCCGCCGCGCGAAGGCAGGCAGGCGATGTGCGAACCGGCCCAGAAGGCGGTGATGTCGCCGACATGACCCAAGAGCTCGATACCCTCGCGGCCGCGCCAGCGCGCCAGCTCCTCTTCGCTGACGCTGTCAGGGTTGCCCGCGTCGGGCGCGCCGGCGATGCGCAGCGCGAGGTCGAACCCTTCCTTGCGCAGCAACGACACGGCTTCGACAGCCACATCGACGCCTTTGGAGCGCACCAGCCGGGCAGCGACGCCGATCACCGGTTTGCCAGCCGGCTCCGGACGCAAGGCATAGCGCGCCACGTCCACCCCTGCGCCCGGCATCAGCACCACCCTATCGTGAGGCAAAGAGGGCTCCGCGCCCCGCACCCAGGCCAGATCGCTCTCGTTCTCGACCAGCAGCACGCCCGATCCGTCCTTGATGCGGCGTCGCACGCCGCGGGCGGCCAGTTCCAGGACAGCCTGCGCCCAGGGCGAGCGGTGTTGGGAAAGATAGCCGCGTCCAGTTACGGCGAACACCGCCGGAAGCGGCGGCGCAAGCAGCAACGCGGCAACAGAACGCAGCGCGATCGCGTGTGCGAGCGCGGGCCGTTCTTCGCGCAGGAGCGCGCGAACGGCTTCGGCTTCACGCCACAGGCTGAGCGTCGAGGCGCGGTCGATCTGCATCGGAATCAGGCGCACGCCAACATGCTCAAGCGCCCCAGAAATGCGCGCTGCGACGCTGACATCATAGCCTTCCTCCTGCGCGCGATGCAGCAGATGCTCGAAGTGTGAGCGCACGAACCAGTCTTCGGTCGCCAGAAACAACAACTTTGGGCGATTCATCGTCTGGCCCATGCCCTGCCGCACGCCACAAGCGCCTCGCGAGCATCCTGGCCGCGATACCCAAAGGTTGCGCGCAAGCGGCTGTCGTCCACTTCGAGGCTCTGCACAAGCGGACGCGGCGCGAGTGCCTTGAACGCTGGCGCGGCGAACAGCCGTCGCGGCCGGCCCATGCCCTCGCGCAGGAGAGCCGCCATCTGGGGCGTCGAAAGCGCCGGCTGATCGGCGGCGTGAAAGACGCCTGTCGCCGGATTTGCAGGCTCAAGCGCCAGGCGCACCGCTTCAGCCAGAGACGGAAGGGAGATGACGTTGCGTTTGTTGTCGATGCCGGCGAAGGGCAGCGGCAACGGCGTGTCCAGCGCGCGCAGCAGCGCGCCGAGATTGCCTTTGGCGCCTGGCCCAATCACCAGCGGCGGCCGCAACGCAATTGGCTGTATCGTCGCTTCAGCCAGAATCGCCTTCTCCGCCTCTAGCTTTGCGCGGCCGTAGGCATCGTCTGGGCGCGCCGGCTCTTCTTCGCTCACGGCCGCCCCGTGCGTGACGCTCACGCACGCGCGAATCGAGCTCACATAAACGAAGCGTCTGACTCCCGCCCGCGCGGCCTGCGCTGCGAGAGCGGCGCTGGCGTCGACAATGGCGCGACGCAGCTCAGCTTCGCCGTGCTTGGCGTGCGCCGGCCCGGCGCAGTGAACGACGGCGTCGATGCCATCGAGCGCGCGCCGCCAGTCCGACTCCCGTCCAAATGCGGCGACCGTCACATGCGCGTAACCGCCGGCCGGAACGCTTCGGCCCGCGGTGCGCACCGAACAGGCCGCGCGCAGCGACGCTGCGAGAAACGAACCCACAAAACCGGTCGCGCCCGTTAGCAGCACGGACGGCGCGGGCGAAGGCCTGCCTGGCAGGTGTTGATGTTGCTCTGCGCCGTCCATCCTCTTTTTCCCGGCAGGCGAAGCGGGTTATGAAGCAGCCATGGCCGCTCTTCCAGCCGATCCGACACCGCAGCTTGCGAGCGCACTGCCACCCGCTCGCGGCCGACACTGATGGAGGCGCTTCACCTCCGCGCCCGAGCGGCGCGCGCTTGGCTGTTCGAGCATGCCCTACCGCTTTGGTGGGAGCGCGGCTTCGACCGGGAGGCGAAGTGTTTTCACGAGCGGCTGGCGCTCAGCGGCGCGCCCGCTGCGCCAGAGCCGCGCCGTGTGCGCGTGCAAGCGCGGCAGACCATCGTCTACGCGTTGGCCGGCCGGCTTGGCTGGCCCGGACCGTGGCGCGAGGCGGTGCAGGCGGGCGCGGCCGTCCTGTTGAAGCGCGCCTTGCGCCCGGATGGCGGCACACGCCACCTGCTGGCCCCCGGCGGCTCGCCGCTCGACGAGCGCCGCGATCTCTACGACGCCGCGTTCGTGCTCTTTGCGCTCTCGGAAGCGGCGCGCGCCCTGGGCAAGCCCGCCGACCTCATTGGCGCGGCGGACAAATTGGGGGGATGGATCCACTGGTATTGGGAGCATCCGGAGGGCGGTTTTGAGGAGGGCGAGGTGTGCCCCGCTCCGCCGCGCCGGCAAAACCCCCACATGCACGCTTTCGAGGCGCTGTTGTCCTTCCATGAGACGACCGGCGACGCGCTTCATCTCGAGCGTGCGACGACGCTGGCGCATCTCTTCAGAGACCAGCTGTTCGATTCCGAGCGCGGCGCCTTGCCTGAGTTTTTTGACGATCGCTGGCGTCCGCTCGCCGACGAGCTTGGACGCATTGTCGAACCGGGCCATCACTTCGAATGGAGCTGGCTATTGCGCCGCTGGCGCGCGCTGGGCGGCGGCGATCTTGATGCTGAAGCCGAAAAACTCCGTGGATTCGCGGAAAAACACGGCGTTGATCCCAGTGGCGCTGTGTATGACGAAGTGCTTATCGACGGCCGCCCGCGCCGCACGACATCGCGTCTTTGGCCGCATACCGAACGGCTCAAAGCCAATCTCGCGCGCTTCGAAGCCAGCCGCGACGCGGATGCGGCGCGCGCCGCGACCGAAGCCTTCGACATGCTGCTGAAATATCTCGACGCGCCGACCAAGGGACTTTGGTATGATGTGCGCACGCCCGACGGCGCCTTCGTGCAGGAGCCCGCGAAGGCCTCCAGCTTCTATCACATTGCGCTCGGCATGAGCGAACTCATCCGCATCGCAAGCGCCGCCGATTAGGGGGATAGGGGCGCGCAAATCCGACCGGGCCGGCGCGCGCTTAACATGGAGCGCCACAAGGAGGCTCCATGTCAAATTCATCCCGGCTTGCTTTGCCCTTTCTCGCCGCGGGCCAAGCGCAAAAACATGTCACGGTGAACGAGTCGCTGCTGCGGCTCGACGCCCTCGTCCAGCTTTCAGCTGTTTCTGCGAGCGTTGCCTCGCAGCCGGCCGCGCCGGACGACGGCGACCTCTACATACTGCCCGCCGGCAAGAGCGGCGCAGCATGGGGCGCGATGGCGGACGGCGCGCTCGCTTATCGGCGCGACGGCGCCTGGGAAGAGCTAGCGCCGAGGCCGGGCTGGCTCTGCTTCGTGGAAGACGCCAATGCGCTGCTCGTCTACGCCGCCGGCGCCTGGGCTCGCATCGCCGCGACCGATGAGCGGCGGCTTCTGTTCACGCCTGGCGGCGATGGCGTTGTCTCGATTTATCGGATCGACGCCGCGCGCAACCAAAATCCGCGCGCTGCGACGATCGCCACGATTGCATCCGATGTGATCACGCTCGCAACCGCGGATGCGAGCCTCTTCTTCGGCGCCAACATGACGGGGGTCGCCTATGTGCGGATTTGGAATACGTCCAAGACGCCGGCGCAATCTGCCTGGGTGAAGGCGGCGCCTTCGTCTGCGCAGTTGCAGGTGCTGAACGCCACGTCAGTCGCGAGCTGGACCAATGGGGAGACGGTGCAGATCGGCGATCCCACAGACGTCACATCGAACCGTTGTATCGCTCTCGACATCAGCCCGATGATGCAGGCGGTGCTTGGCCGCGTATTTCGCCAATCGGGCATGCTGGTGAAGATGCTGGCGTCGGGCGCCGGCGCGGCCACGACCCTCGACATTTCGGAAGCCGGACTCACGGGTTCGTTTCAGGTGACCAAGAGCTATCCCGACGGCTCGCTCGGCATCGGTCAGAACATCGTCCCATGCAGCCAGCTTTCGCCGGTGTCGAATTCTAACCTCGTATTCGTGCGCGAGAACGCCGCCGGCGCCACGATGGCGGCCGCTGGCGTCTCCGTGCTGGCGTTGCTGGTGTGACCGCTCAGTTCACGCGCTCGTAGCTGCGCAGATCGAGCTGCGCCTGCCCAAGCGGCGTCGGCACCGTGATGCGCAGCGGCGCGGCAAACCCAGGCTCGGCGGGCAGCGCGAACCATGCCTCCGCCAAAGGCACAGCGCCGCGATCGAAATTCGCGCTGAACCCGGCGATCGGCTCGTAGCGGAAATTGCACGACACGGCGGGACCATTGTAGCCCCCGCCGTTGAACGTGCCCTGCGCGCGCGGCGAAACCGAGAGCCGATAGTGCTGGCGTCCATCGAACACGAGCACCGAGCCGCGGCACGCGCGCGCAACGCCGATCTGACGTCCCAGCGCGAACACGCCGCTCAGCGGATCGTAGGAGCCTGTCTGCTGCGCGCTGCTGGCGGGCGGCGAACCCATGTCGCCATATCTCGGAGTGATTTCCGAGGTGACCGCGCCGCCGGCGCGGTTCATCGCAATGCGCCGGAACTTGCTCGCGTAGGCATGCGAAATGTCATACCGCGTCCAGGCGATGTTGGGGCCGCTCAGCGACCCCGCTGACGTCGCCGTGATTTCCGTCTGGTCGAACAGCCGCGCCAGCCCCGACGTGCGCAAATTCGCGCGCGCCGCATAGCGGTTTGCGTTGGCGGTCACTTCGTAGCTGGCCGTGCCGAGCACAACCACGCCAAGCACGGCCGCCTCGTAATTCAGACGATACGTTTCTGCGCTTGCCGGCGCGATCAGCAGGCCCAAAGCTGCGATCACAGAAGCGATACAGCGCATCACACCCTCCCGCTCGGTGGGCTCGGTGTAGCCCAAGCGCCCGCGCAAGTCACGGCGCGCGCGCATCACGGGCCGACGCGTCGTTCTGTAATGCCAACTTGCGAATTGGCTCAGAACGTCTCGTGCGCGAGCAGGAGATCGGCAAGCTCAAGGTGCGGATCGCGATAGCTCGGATCGACGCCGCCGGCATAGCTCGCCGGCGTCACCGCGGCTTCGACGGGCGCATGCTGAGCGGGCGCGGCCGCCGCAAACGAGTCGACGTCGCTGGTGCGCAAACGCAAACCGTCCGCGGCTTGCGCGGTTCGCATGGGCGCAAACGTCACTGCATCGCCGCTCAGCGCAATCGAGCGCACGTACTCGATCTTCGCCTCCGTTGCCGCGCGCGTAATTTCAAGCGACGCCGTCGTTTGAGCGAGGCGGTTGTGGATGTCTGAAAGCTCCTGCGCCGTAAGCGGCGCCGGATATGGCGGCAGGTTGGCGTAAGGATCGTCCGCCGACGCGGTGTTTGGATCGAGGCCGAAACCGGACGCCAGGCTGGTGCCGATGATTCCGCCAAAGCCAGCCGGCGAAAAAATGGTCACGGCCAAAACGGTCGCCGCAACGCCGGTAAGACCCGACTTCACAACAGTGTCGCGAACATCGCGCCCGTAGTCGGCTGGCTTATTAGTCATCTACCGCTCCCCACGGGCGCATCCCTCAGGCGCACCGTCCCGCCTGAGTCCCCAATTACGCGCCAGAGGCGTAACAAAGCTTAAATCTCGCGCGGCGCCAAGGCCCAAGACACTCTAATCCGGTGACGATAGTGAAAAGATCGCGCGCAGAACAAGTCCTGGGCCGGCGGAGCAGAGAGTGATCGGTTTTGCGGCCTTGGTCGTCTTTTTTGTGCTCTTGCCCGCTGTGGCGGTGGGCGGCGCATTGGGGGCGCCAGTCCTTCTTTCCGTGGCTGGGGTGCTCTGTCTGCGTCCTTCGCAGCTGCGGCAAGCTGTTGAAAACAGGCCGGCCTGGCTCGTGCTCCTCGGGGCCTTCCTGACGCTGGCGGCTGCTTCCAGTTTCTGGTCCGAACATACAGCAGCGATAACGCAGGCCGCCAAGATCGGCGTGCTGGCTGTGGGCGGGGTCCTGTTCGCGGCGGGCGCCCGGGCTAATCCCCGCCTGGCCGCTGGGGGCGCCGTCGCCGCGGCAGCGGTCCTGGCGGTTCTTTTGTCCATCGAGGCGCTTTTCGACCTGCCGCTGAACCGGGCGGCCCAACCCGGCGGCGAGACGGGAGAGCTCCTGCGCAATGTGAGCCGTGGCTCAAGCCTGCTGATCGCCCTCGTGTGGAGCGCCGCCGCCGCGCTGATGGCCCGCGGCGGCCGGACCTGGACCCGCCTTGGCCTGCTGGTCCTGGCTGGCGCCGGCTTTGTCTCAGTCCAGTTCGGCCAGTTCGCCAACTCGGCCGCCTTCCTCGCCGGGCTGGCCGCGTTTTTTTCCGCCTTCATTGCCCCCCGATTTGTGATTTTTGTCACTTTTGCGGGCCTGGTGATCTGGTTGCTCGCCGCGCCCTTCGCCACGCCGGCGGCGCTTGCGCTGCTCGATCCGCAGGCGCTTCCCTACAGCTGGAACGCGCGCGTCGAAATCTGGAGCTATGTCTGCGACCGCATCGCGGAGCAGCCGTGGTACGGGCACGGGCTCGACGCGGCACGGGCGCACGACCCGCCGATCCCTGTCCATCCGCATAGCGCCAGCCTGCAAATCTGGTTCGAGACAGGCGCCATCGGGGCTGTGTTGGCGGCGTGCGCGCTCATCGCCGCCGGGCGCGCGTTGCTCGGCCGCCTCGGCGCCAACCGGCCGGCCGCAGCTGCGGCCGCGGGCTCGCTCGCGGCGATCGGCGTGATCGCCAATATCAGCTTCAATCTCTGGGCGGAGTGGTGGCTTGCGACGTTCTTCATCGTCGCCGGCGCCGCCGGCGCGCTCGTTCCTCAGCGCCGTTAAGCGAGCTCGGTTGCTTTTGGGCCGGGCGGCGCCTATCGAAACGGCGAGTTCAACCCAAAGCCGCGCTGCGGCGCGCATGAGGCGCGATGACTCCCGTCTTGGTGACAGGCGCGGCCGGCTTCATCGGCTATCACCTCGCCGAACGCTTGCTGCGCGAGGGACAACACGTCGTCGGCCTCGATAATCTCAGCGATTATTACACTATCGAGCTGAAACGGGCCCGGCTGGCGCGGCTCGAGCCGCAGCCGAACTTCACTTTCGCGCAGATTGACCTGGCCGACGGCGCCGCGCTCAACGATCTCTTCGGCCAGCATCGCTTCAGGCGCGTGTTCAATCTCGCCGCCCAGGCTGGCGTTCGCTATTCGCTGATCAACCCGCACGCCTACGTCCATTCCAATATCGCGGGCTTCGCCAATCTGCTCGAAGCCTGCAGGCAGAGCGGCGTTGAGCATCTGGTGTTCGCCTCGTCCAGTTCGGTCTATGGCGCCGTGACGAAGACGCCGTTCTCCGTGCACCAGACGACCGATCATCCGCTCAACGTGTACGCCGCCAGCAAAAAGTCCAACGAGCTGTTCGCGCACGCTTATGCGCATCTCTACCGTTTGCCCGTCACCGGGCTGCGCTTTTTCACCGTGTACGGCCCGTGGGGGCGTCCGGACATGGCGCCTTTCCTGTTCACGCGCGCCATTCTCGCGGGCGAACCGATCGACGTGTTCGGCGCCGGTGAACTGGAACGCGACTTTACTTACATTGACGACATCGTCGAAGCGGTGGCGCGCGTGGGCGAGCGCATTCCCTCCCCCGATCCGGCGTGGAGCGGCGCGGAACCGGACACGGCGTCCTCCAACGCGCCCTACCGCCTTTACAATATCGGCAATCACACGCCGCTGAAGGTCACGCGTCTCATCGAAGTGATCGAGCAATGCACCGGCAAGAAAGCCATTCGCAATAGTCTGCCCATGCAGCCCGGCGAAGTGCCGGTCACATTCGCTGACGTGGACGATCTCGCCCGCGATGTAGGCTTTGCCCCGAAAACGTCGCTCGAACAGGGCATGCAAAAATTCATTGACTGGTACCGTGATTTCTATGGCGTCTGAGACGCGGCTCTCACATCTCAAAGCGCTCGAAGCGGAAAGCATCCACATCCTGCGCGAGGCAGCGGCGGAGACCGAACGGCCGGTCATGCTCTATTCCATGGGCAAGGACAGCTCGGTGCTGCTGCACCTGGCGAAGAAGGCGTTCTTTCCGGCGCGCCAGCCCTTCCCGCTGCTTCACGTGGACACCACCTGGAAGTTCCGCGACATGTACGCGATGCGCGATGCCGCCGCTGCTGAGCACCGGCTCATCGTCTATCGCAACCCCGAAGGCGAAGCGAAGAACGTCAACCCCTTCGATCACGGCTCGGAGACGCACACGCGCATCTGGAAAACCGAAGGGCTGCGCAACGCCCTCGCCGAGCACGGCTTCGACGCCGCCATCGGCGGGGCGCGGCGCGACGAAGAGAAGAGCCGCGCCAAGGAGCGCGTGTTTTCGCTGCGCTCGGCGCATCAGCGCTGGGACCCTAAGAACCAGCGCCCCGAATTGTGGAGCCTCTACAATACGCGCAAGCGCGCCGGCGAAAGCCTCCGCGTGTTTCCGCTTTCGAATTGGACCGAACTCGACGTCTGGCAATACATTCTCGCCGAGAACATCGCCATCGTGCCGCTCTACTTCGCAGCCGAGCGGCGCGTCGTGCGGCGCGCGGGCGCCTGGATCATGGTCGATGACGAACGCATTCGGCTCGAACCCGGCGAGACGCCAGTCCTGAAGCGCGTGCGCTTCAGGACGCTCGGCTGCTATCCGCTCTCCGGCGCCGTGGAAAGCAACGCTGCAAGCATCGCCGAGATCATCGCCGAGCTCGTCGAAAGCCGCGCCAGCGAACGCCAGGGCCGGCTTATCGACAGCGACACGCCCTCCTCGATGGAAAAGAAGAAGCAGGAGGGCTATTTCTGATGGCGCGGGAGAAATCCCTCCTTCGCCTCGTCACCTGCGGCTCCGTCGACGACGGCAAGTCGACGCTGATCGGCCGGCTGATGTACGACCTCGGCTGCGTCCCGGAAGACCAGCTCGCCGCATTGGAAGCCGAATCCAGAAGCGTCGGCACGCGCGGCGGGGAGCTCGATTACGCGCTGCTGGTCGACGGCCTGATCGCAGAGCGCGAACAAGGCATCACCATCGACGTGGCGTATAGATACTTCGCCAGCGAAAAGCGCAAGTTCATCGTCGCCGACGCCCCCGGCCACACCCAGTACACGCGCAACATGGTGACGGCGGCGTCCAACGCCGATCTCGCCATTCTGCTGATCGACGCGCGCAAGGGCGTGCTCACGCAGACGCGCCGGCATGCTTTCATTTGCGCGCTGATGGGCGTCAAGCAGATCGTCCTTGCCGTCACCAAGATGGATCTCGTCGGTTACGCCGAAGACGTGTTCGCGCGCATTGTGGCGGATTTCTCCACGCTCGCTGAAACGCTGGAGATCAAGCAGTTCGCGGCGCTTCCGGTCTCCGGCGTCAGCGGCGACAACATCGCCGCGCGCAGCTCGGCCACGCCCTGGTATGCTGGACCCACACTGATCGAATTGCTGGAAACGGCGCAGGCCGACGAGTGGCGCGCGGCCCGGCCCTTCCGCATGGCGGTGCAGTCGGTCGTCCGCCCCGACCAGGATTTCCGCGGCTTCGCCGGACGCATTTCATCGGGCGCCATTGCGCCCGGCGATGCCGTGCGCGTGCTGCCCTCCGGCCGCACGGCCAAAATCGCGCGCATCGTCACCGCCGACGGTGATGTTCCGCGCGCCATTGCTGGCCAGTCCGTCACGCTGACGCTCGATCACGAGATCGACTGCTCGCGGGGCGATGTGATCGCGGCAGCCGCCGATCCCTGCGAAATCTCCGACCAGCTGCAGGCCACGCTCATTTGGATGAGCGATGCGCCGCTCTTCCCCGGCCGGCGCTATACGCTGAAGCTCGGCGCCGCCACCGCCAATGCCACCGTCACCGAACTCAAGCACAGCTTCGACATCGACACGCTCGCCCAGCGCCAGGCCAGACAACTCGAAGCCAACGAGATCGGCGTCGGCAATGTCAGTCTCGACCGCCCGCTCGCTTTCGATCCCTTCGCGCGCAACCGCGACACCGGCGGCTTCATCCTGATCGACCAGGAAACCAACGAAACCGCCGGCGCGGGTCTCATCCATTTCGCGCTGCGCCGCGGGCAGAATGTGCATTGGCAAGCGCTCACCATAGACCGCGACGCGCACGCGGCCTTGAAGCGCCAGCGTCCGGCCATTCTTTGGTTCACGGGCCTCTCCGGCGCCGGCAAATCCACCATCGCCAATCTGGTCGAGAAAAAGCTGTTCGCGCTCGGGCGCCACACCGTGCTTCTGGATGGCGACAACATCCGCCACGGCCTCAATCGCGATCTGGGCTTCACGCAAGCCGATCGCGTCGAAAACATCCGCCGCGTCGCCGAAGTCGCCAAGCTGATGGCCGACGCCGGGCTCATCGTGCTCGTCGCGTTCATCTCTCCGTTCCGGCACGAGCGCGACATGGCGCGCAGCCTCGCCCATCCCGGCGAGTTCTTTGAAATCTTCGTCGACGCCCCGCTCGCCGTCGCGGAACAGCGCGACCCCAAGGGCCTCTACAAGAAGGCGCGCGCGGGCGAGTTGAAGAATTTCACCGGCGTCGATTCTCCCTACGAGCCGCCGGAAGCGCCCGAAATCCGCATCGACGCCGCGACCATGAGCGCCGAAGACGCCGCCGACCTGATCGTCGCCCGCATCGCCGCCGCCACAAGTTTCGGGACGTGACCTATGCCCCCTCCCTGGAGGGGGAGGGGGTCAGGGGCTGGGCTGAGCGGAAACCGGAAATCGAATTCTGTTCGCGACAATGGTCACGCGCGCCACGCCCGCCTTGCGCGCCACGCGCGGCGCGGTTCATGCTCGCGCGCGATGACCTACCGCATCATCCCAGCCATCATGTCGGGGGGCGCCGGCACGCGGCTCTGGCCGCTCTCCACCGAGGCGCACCCCAAGCAATTCCACGCGCTCGCGGGGAACGCCTCGCTCTTCACGCAGACAGTTGCCCGCGTGCGCGGCCATGTTGGCGATCTCTCGTTTGCGCCCCCGCTCGTCTTGTGCAACGCGCGTCACGCCTCGTTCGTGCGCGCGCACCTGGCCGGCGCCTCGCCCGGCGCCATCGTCTACGAGCCTTCGCCGCGCAACACCGCCGCCGTGGGCGCCATCGCTGCGGCCGTCGCGCGCGGCCTCGACAACGAAGCGTTGGTGCTTCTCCTGCCCTCCGATCACATCGTCGCCGACACGTCCGCGTTTCACGCGGCCATCGCCCGCGCCGCTCCCTTCGCGCGCGATCGCATCGTCGTCTTCGGCATCGCGCCGGATCGTCCTTCGGTCGATTACGGCTACATCGAGCGCGGCGCGACGCTGGGCGATGGCGTCCACGCCGTCGCCTCCTTCCGCGAAAAGCCGGATGAGCAAACCGCACGCGCCTGGCTGGCGGACGGCGCCTATTCCTGGAATGCCGGCATCTTCCTCTTTCACCCCGAAACGCTGCTCGCCGAATTCAGCGCCAGCGCGGACATTCGCGATGCGGCGCTCGCCGCCCTGCTCGCGGCGCGCCGCAGCGACGATGAAATCCATCCCGACGCGGCCCTCTTCGCGCAAATTCCCGCGCTCCCGCTCGACATCGCCGTGATGGAAAAAACCAGGCGCGCAGCGGTCGTGCCGTGCGACATCGGCTGGGCCGACATCGGCTCCTGGCGCGAACTATGGCGCCTCACGCCGCGCAGCGCCGACGGCTACGCGCTTCTCGGCCCCGCCGCGGCGCCCGACCTCGCAAAAATGCGCGCGAGCGGCGTCAAAGCCGCGGCCATCGATGGCGAAGACCTTGTCGTCGTCGCCGCGCCCGAGGGCCTTCTTATCGCGCCGCGTGCGCTGGTTGCGGACATGAGCGAGCTTAAGCGTCTGGCGGAAAGGCTATAGCGATTGGAGCGCGCGCCCTTCCGGATGTGGGAAGCGCATTCCTGAATAGCCCTGCCGCCGTCATTCCGGGTTCGCGAAGCGCATTCCGGAATCCAGGCTTGGCGCGTCGATCTCCTCATCTGCAGCGAGGCGCGCCTCAGCCTCCTCAATCATCGCCAGGAAACGCGGGTCGTCGCGCAGTGAATCCAAATCCGGATCGACCTTGGCGTGGTTTACGAGGCCGCGCCCGGTCTCGGCTTTCGCGATCACCGGGCGCAACATTTCTATGGCGGCGTCCTTGTCCTTAAGATGAGCGGCGAGCGCGCAAGCGAAGTTGTAACGCATGCTGTGATTGTCCGGCTCGATCAGCAGCGCCCGACTCATCCATTCTTTGGCCCGCTCCCCTTGGCCGAGGACGGCTAGCGCATCACTACCATGTCCGATTGCGTTGCCGTTATTGCGATCGCGCGCAAGGACCTTCTCTACGCGTTCAAGCGTCATCTCGGCGGCGCGTTTTGCCGCTTCGTGATTGCCCAATGCAGTGTAGCAGCTCACCAACAAGCCAGCAGACGCGAAATCTAGTTCGACGAGATCCACCGCTTTTGCGCAGTGCAGAATCGCCGCCTTGAAATTTCTTTGTGTAAAATAAAACCAGCCTGCGTTCCTGTTCACTTCGTGAGACTCAGGATCAAGGCGGGTTGCGGTCTGCACGGCGCGGAGCGCTTCCTCCATCTGGCCGTCCTCGGCGAGAAATCTAGCCTTGACAGAGTGCGCTTCGGCTAGATCCGGATCCAGCTCCAACGCGCGGTCCACAGCCCGGGCGCCCCCGCCATCGTCGACCCCATACATGTCGCGCGTTCCCACATGGGCCATCGCCATCAATGCCCAGGCGCGGGCGTAATGCGGATCGATCTCAGTTGCGCGCGTGCATAGCCGGATTATGGTTTGATTTCGCCGAAGATCGCCGGCGAATCCCCCCGCGTATTCCTGGCGCGCCATCAGAAAAAGATTATAGGCCTCAACGCTGTTGGTGCCGCGAAGCTCGATGGCCCTCCGCTCGTCTGGCAGTAGTTTCAGCTTGAGTGCACCGACGATAGCTTGCGAAATCTCGTCTTGAAGCGCAAAGATGTCGTCCAGGTCGCGATCGTAACGCTCGGCCCAGACGTGGTCGTTCTTTACGCCGTCGATCAGCTGCGCCGTAATGCGAACGCGGCCCCCCGCTTTACGCACGCTGCCTTCGAGCACGTGCGTTACGCCAAGCTGACGAGCAATCTGCGCAACGTCCACGCTCTTGCCTTTGAACTGAAACGCACTGTTTCGAGCGATGACCGAGAGCGCGGAAACCTTCGACAAGTCGGTGATGATGTCTTCGGTGATGCCGTCGGAAAAATACTCCTGTTCGCTGTCGCCGCTCATGTTGGCGAAGGGAAGCACGCAGATAGACACTCTTTGTTCTCGCTCACCGGCTGGACGCGCGTCCGCGGTCCGAGCGGTCACGGTGAAGACATGGACAGGCGTCTCGATGTTCTTGACCGAGCGCGGTCCAAGATCCTGAAACTCCGCGGTGACTTTGCCCGCGACCTGATCGCGCACATGCCGGGAGAGAGCGATGCCGCCGACCGGCGCCAACGCCTGCAAGCGCGCAGCGATATTCACCCCGTCGCCGAAGATGTCGTCGCCCTCAATAACCACATCGCCAAGATTGATGCCAATCCGATATCGCAGCCGGTCAGCTTCCGGTCGGCGTGATTCAGCGGCTTCCGTGGCTTGCTGTATTTCGAGAGCGCACACGACGGCGGCAGCTGCGCTCGGGAATTCTATAAGGACGCCATCGCCCATCAGCTTGAAGATGCGCCCGCCCCAAGCGGCCACACGCGGGTCGAAGACAGACCTGCGATTTTCCTTGAGCCGCTCCAGCGTTCCGACTTCGTCGCGCTCCATCATGGCGCTGTAGCCGACGACGTCGGCGGATAGAATGACGGTCAGTTTCCGCTGCATCGGTCTGAAATGGTCCAGGTCGGCCTATCTTGCATGCGCAAAACATCCGCTCAAGCGATGCCGAGCCAAGCGGGAAACAGAGGGCGGTCGGACCAGAAATGCGTCCCAGCGGCGGCTCTCCAGTGGAAGCCCGCTCTTGGCGATCCCTCGGCATTCCCGAGGTTGCCGCGCGAACGTCAGCGCGCCCCTGCTGGTGCGCTTCACAACGCGAGCGGGTTGGCGTCATTCCGGCACTGGCCTCGCGGCCCGCCCGCAATACCGGCGGGTGTTCCGGATTTGAGGGCAGAGATTCCCGCTATCCACACTCTTCCGCCGCTAAGCGCCTGAAAACAAACGCATTCGAAAATTCCAATCCGACGGAGTCCAAACCGCAAGAAGCGTCTCCGCGTTAAAGCCTCTTGCCTTTTATACAAATTATTGTATATGGAGAGGGCGGATGGCGCGCGAGCCCAAACAGATCGTTTTCCGTGCGAGCTCGCTTGACGATCTGCGCGCTTTCCCGGCGGCTGCGCGTCGGATGGCCGGGTTCCAGCTGGACCGGGTCCAGCATGGCGAGGAGCCGAACGACTAGAAGCCAATGGCCTCGATCGGGCAAGGGGTGCGGGAGATACGAGTGCGCAGTGCGGACGGCGCCTTTCGCGTGATCTATGTGGCCAGCTTGGGCGACGCCATCTACGTGCTGCATTGCTTTCAGAAAAAGTCGCAGCGCACCAGTAAGGAAGATATCGCTTTGGCTGCCCGTCGCTATAGGCAATTGGTCGAGGACTTGAGATGAGTAAGAAGCGATTCGACAGCATCTGGGACGCGATCGAAGATCCCGCAGAAGCCGAGAACATCAAGCTTCGGGCGAAGTTGATGCGGGCCATCATAAATCACATCGAGAAGAAAAAGTTGAGCCAGGCGGCTGCGGCCAAGCTCATGGGCGTCACGCAGCCGCGCGTTTCGGATTTGGTGCGAGGAAAGGTTGACCTCTTCAGCATCGATATGTTGGTTGCCATGGCGAGCGCCGCCGGTCTGCAGGTGGACCTGAAGATCGCGAAAGCCGCCTGAGCCCGATAAGCGGCGCCTCGACGTCGTCGTGCTCAGATTTGGATCGAGCACGATCTGGCCGGTGTAGCGGAAGCGTCCGCCGGTCCACGCATCGGGCTCGCCGTACGGACCATAGCGATAGCGCTGAACGCTCGCGCCAGCGGAGGCGATGATCGAGCCCTGGTGTCGGCGATGAGGTAGCGGCGATCGCTCGTGCCTGTGCCCTCGTACCAGGCTAGCGGTTCGTCCACGCCAGCGCCGTGCACGTAGCGCCGCAGCAGCGCGCCGCCATTGTATTCGGCCACGAGCCGGTCCCCGTCATAAAGGAAATCGGTCGTGGTGGCGCCGTCGGCGGTCTGCCGCAGGCGCCCCAACGGATCGTAGCTGATGGTCAGCGACGGGGACGCACATGTGGGGTTGTTCGCCGCCGCGACGCGGATCAGGCGGTTCTCCAGATCGTAGCAGAAGGCGCGCGAATTATCGTCGATCAGGTTGCCTCGGGCGTCGTTGTCGATGTCGGCCCCGCCCACGGTCTCATACTGGTTGAGCCCGTTGCGGACATAAGCGTGGTCGAGCGAAGCCGCCGTCCAGTTGTAATTGTCGTTGGCGGCGCTGCGCTGCCTGATCTGGCTGGCGGGATTGTAGAGAAAGCCGAGCGTCTGGTCGTTGGCCGTGCCGGCGCCTTCGAGATCGTGCGCCAGGGATGTCAGACGGGAGGCGATGTCATAGCCATATGTGCTGGCCAGGCCGGTGCCGCGTGCGAGCCCGGTGCGGCGCGACAGGGCATCGTAGGCGTAGTCGGCCAGCAGCGCAGCGCCCGTGAACACGCCGTTCTCCCCTATCCGGTCGAGCCGGTTCATCGCGTCGTATTCGTACTGGGCATGGGCGAGAACATAAACGCTTTCGATCTCGCCCTCGTTTTGCGCCAGGCGCCTCAGAAAGGGGGATAGCCGCCCCCGCTATCCATGCCATTTCGCCACCAAGCACCTGAAAATAAACGACTTCGAAAATTCCAATCCGACTGGGTGGAAGCCGGGCGATACTGCCGCCCATGCAAAGCCATCGCCCCATCTCCAACCAGCACCGCCTCCAGAGGCTCGCCCTCTGGGCGCTGGCGGTGCTCGTGTGGATCGAGGCGATCCTGTTCGGCGGCCGCGAGATCGAATGGCGCCACTGGCGCCAGCGGCGCGATCTCCTCACGCTGCCCGGACTTACCCACCTGGTCGGCAAGCTGCTGCTCGAGCGCGCGCGGCAGATCGCGCGCCCGCGCCGCAGACCTTTTCGCGTCTGGCGCCGCGGCCAGGATCTTCGCCGCGCCCATCTCCTGCGCTCCGCGCTCGGGGCGCGTTTTCGGCGCGCGCTCAAGCATAAAGATACGCGCACGTGGATCGCGCATCTCATCGCCGTGCTGCGCAATCTCGACGCGTATGCCGCGGGGCTGGCCCGCCGCCTGCGCAAAGGCCTTACGCGCCTGTGGCGCACGTGGGCCGCTTGG
>Ga0073934_10005383_pt1 | contig 19919 bp, 10 predicted proteins | sample LarsenN4metaG_FD_76834 | JGI IMG/M metagenome (GOLD analysis project Ga0073934, IMG submission 76834) | Hot spring sediment bacterial and archeal communities from British Columbia, Canada, to study Microbial Dark Matter (Phase II) - Larsen... ... | reverse complement strand
GGACTGGCGCGCGGCCCTGCGCGACGACGTGGACCTCGTGCTGGTCGCCACGCCCCCGCCCCTGCACGCGGAGATGTGTACGGCGGCGCTGCAAAAAGGAAAGCACGTGCTGTGCGAAAAACCGCTGGCGCGCAATCCGCAGGAGTGCCGGCAAATCGTGGACGCGGCGAAGCAGGCGGCCAAGCACCTGGCCACCGGCTTCAACTACCGCTTCTACCCGGCCATCCAGAAGGCGCGGGAGATTTTCGATTCCGGGCGCATCGGTGTGCTCGACCACATCCGCAGCTACGCGGGGCATCCCGGCGGGAGCGAGTTCACGCACCCCTGGGTGCACGACCTGGGCGTGATGGGCGGCGGCGCGCTGGTGGATAACGGCATCCACATCCTGGACCTGACGCGCTACTTCCTGGGCGAAGTGGCGGAGGTGAAGGGCTTTCGCACGCACCACGTGTGGAACTTCGCGGGCTGCGAAGACAACGCCTTCGCGTTGCTGCGCAACCCCGATGGCTGCATCGCGCAGTTGCAGGCCAGTTGGAGCGAATGGCGCGGCTACCGCTTCTGGATCGAGGTCTACGGCACGCGCGGGATGGTGCGCGCCTCTTACCCGCCGATGCTGGCCCAGGCCACCTACGTGGACGAAAAAGGGCTGCACCCGCGCACGGAACGCTTTCTGTTTCCGGTGTTGCAGGTGAAGGAAAAGCTGCGCAGCTACCGCTGGACGGCGGTGCAGAGTTTTGTCGCGGAGTTCCGCGCCTTGGCGCGCGCCGCGCAGGGTGAGAAGACGCCCGCCGCCACCGGTTACGACGGCATGCGCGCCGTGGAAATCGCACACGCTGTGTACGCTGGCTCGGAGAGTGGGAAGAGCGTTCTCTTCTAGTCAGCGCTTCAGCGCTGCCACGCCGCCGGGGGCGAGGCGCTGACCCACGGCGTGCAGCAGCGGGCCGAACAGGCGCAGCAGCTCGCGAAGGATGGGCAGTTGCCGCGCCGCGTCGTAGAGCGCAATGGCCGCGCGCACCGGCGCGGGAAAGTGCGCGCGCTGCTCCGCGGAAATCGGCGGCAGATATACTTTGATGCCGAGGAAGCCCGCCTCGCTCAGAAGGCGGGAGAGCTGGCCGGCGCTGAGCAGCCGGCGAATGGGCGGGATGCCGCCTTGCCGGCGCACAATCGCCGCGGTCCACGATTCGGGGAGCAGGCTGCCGGCCCAGATGCCGGTCTGCGGATCGGGGCCGATGCTGAAGCGGTTGGGCGTGGCGATGAACAGCCGCGCGCCGGGCTTCATCGCGCGCAGCATCTCGTCCAGCGCCTGGTGCTGGTCGGTGAAATGCTCCAGCGCGGAATCGGCCACGGCGTAATCGAAGGTGCTCGGGCGGAAGGGCAGAGCCTCCGCGCAGGCGCACAGGAGCGGAATGTCAAGACCCGCCTGCTGGAGTCGCTTCTTGCCCACCAGCAGCCAGCGCAGGGCGATGTCCACCCCTACGCGCGGAACGTAGCGCTCCGCGGCCACCAGCAGCGGCGCGGTGCCGCAGCCCACTTCCAGCAACGCGCTTTCGGCTACGTTCATGCGCATGCCGGTGCCGGAGGCCATCTCCCAGGCATCCAGCCAGCCGCGCGCGCGGGCCACGCCGGCCAGCAGGCTGCGCTTGTACAGCGCGGCGTGCTGCGGCGGCACCACCGAGGTGTTCGCGTAGTAGAAATCAATGAAGCCTTCCAAGTCATAGTCGTCGAAGCGCTGGACGAGCTTGTCCACTTTGGCGCGCTCCGCTTCGAAGCCGATGTAGGGGTCGGGCGCCACGCGCAGGTCGGGGATGCCCAGCACCATGGGAAAGCGGCGCTGGCAGCCGCGGCAGACGAGTACGTTCTCCGCGGGACGCTCCAGCTCGTCGCGGCAGCGCGGGCAGCAGATTTCGATGCCTTCAAAAAGCATGGCGGGCGACGCTCTCGGGCCGGGCGATTCTGAGCCGTGTGAACGTTGGAACGTGAAAACGTCCGAACGTCGGAGGATTACCGCACTCGGTCTTTGTGGACTTTGCCGTCGCGACGTTCACACCTTTTGACCTTCTCACGTTCAAACGGATCTTCCCACAACCTGCCGCCTGTGACCCATTCACTGTTTCACTTCGCGCGCCGGGTGAGATAGCCGACGAATTCGCCCCAGGCCCAAACGAAGGCGAACAACGTGATGTAGGGCAGCGCGGCGAGCGCAGGGCCGATGTGGCGGCGCTTGCCCAGCACAGTGGCCAGCACGCGGCCCACCAGGACGAACGGCAGCAGCGGGCAGGCCGCCAGCATCACCAGGCGTTTGCCCGTAGAAACATTCTGCACGCGCAGGCTGCCGTAGAGACGCCCGAACGCGTAGCGCTCCTCCAGCGCCGGCCCCAGCACCAGCGTGCGCTGCTGGTAAGTGAGCAGCGCGGGCGAAAGCCACAGCGTGCCGCCGCGGGTGGCCAGCGCGGTGTGCACGTCGGGCTCGTGAAAGGCCTCGGCCCAAACGTCGGCGATGGCTTGCAGAACCTCGCGCTTGTAAGTCACGTTACAGTCGGTGAGCGCGTGCGTGGGACCTTCCGCCAGCGGCGGCATGTACGTACCGAGTTCGCGCAGATAGACGGCCCAGTTCAGCGCCGAATCGGGCTGCTGCTTATCCACCGGGCCGCCGATGGCGGCGTGCGTGAAGTTGTGCGCCGCAACGACGTTGGCGCACCAGCGCGGCGGCGGGATGCACTGATCCTCGGTGATGGCCACAATGCGGCCGCGCGCGGCCTTCACGCCGGCGCTGCGCAGTTCCGCGTAGCTGCGCTCGCCGGGCACGCGCACGAACTTCACTTCAGGAAATTGCGCGCGCAGCGCGGCCACCTCTGCGTGGCGATCATCGTGGGGCACGATCACTTCCATGGGCGGCGCATTTTCCTGCTGCCGCAGCGTGCGCAGACAGCGCTCCAGATGCGCGCCGCCGCCCAGGATGACGACGATGACCGACAGTGCGGGCTCGGGAGGACCAAAAGACATGGGGCACTATTGTACCGCCGGCTTCCAGCCGGCGTCTGGGCGGCGGTGACCGGCCGGGACTAGCAAAATCATGGCGCGCCGGGTGGGCGTGGCTGGGCGAGTTGCTGCGCGCGGTCCTTGCGCACGAAGATCATCGTCTTTGGGTTGACCGCAAAGAGCGGATGCTCAAAGAGACTGCGGGTCTGAAAGCTCGCGCCCAGGACGTATCCCATCGAGCCGTCCTTCAGCCCCTCGAATACCCACTTGGGGCAGAGGTTGTGAGTCACCAGGTCACCGTCGCCCATCAGCAGCACGAAGTCGCCGGCAAGCGAGCCGGAGCCGGGTTGGAAGGCTACGTCGGCACGCTGCACTTCGACTCCGCGGGGGATGCGCGGAAGGGTGGGTACGCGGAAAGCCCACGGCTTGCCCGCCTCAGGGACGCCGGAGATGCCGAAGACCTCGATGCGGTCGCCGGGCCGGCTGTTTAGCGCGAGCCAGTCGGCGGCGGCGTGGCGCGGGTCGTTGCGCATGACGTAGGTGAGGTCTGCTCCAAGCACGAGTTGCCAGCCCCAGGCCACGACAAGCAGAACGGCAGTGGCCACGCGCAGCAAGGCGTGCGAGGAACGCCAGCCCGGCGCCAACGCCCGCCCGGCAAAACACGCCAGCACCACCATGCTGCTCATCAGAAACCTGGGCGTCACGTGGCGGATGGGCAGCAGAACGACCAGCGCGAACCCGGCCATGGGCAGCAGTAGAAGCAGCTTGCGCGGCTCGCTCCGCAACACAAACAGGATGCCTACCAGCGCCGCAGCCAGCACAATCCAGTTCAGCCCCTCAGCCAGCAGGGTCATGGTTTCCCAGCCCAGGCCCAGATAACCATCCAGCGTCGGCGAGTAGCGATAAAAGCGCGCGGATCCCCGGGTGATAAAGCTCACGTGGTCGGCGAACTTCGCCGGGCGATACAGCACGCCGCAGGTCAGCAGGTACACGGCCGCCGCGGTGAAGAGGCCGGCTAGGGGCGCTTTCCAGCGGCTCCACAGATCGTTTTTCCCCTCGCGGCGCAGCGCGGCGAGATGTGCGTACATGATCCCCAGCGGCAGCAGCAGCAGCACTCCCGCGTTCTGGTCCTTGGTGGCCACCGCCAGGCCGGCCAGCCCGCCCAGGGCCAGCGCGCGTCGCAGGGAGAGTCCCGCTTCCAGCACGCCTACAAAGAGGAAGATCACGGCCAGGGCCCAGAACGTCGCGGGGGTGTCCACGTTGCTGGTGTGCCCGTAGTAGAACATGGGGTACATCAGCGCCACGCTCACGCCGGCAATGAGGCCCGCGGTGCGATCCCACAGCCGCCGGCTGATGAGGAAGGCCAACACCCCTGTGCCCGCGGCCATGGCCACGCTGACGCCGCGGCTGATCAGCAACAGCGTGCGCAGCGCGCGCACCGGATCGCTGAGTCCGAACGGATAGCCAGGCCCCGGCGAAGTGAGTCCGCCCGTGAGCCACAGAAAAAGGAGATACGGCGCGGAGAAAAACCCCAGCAGGAGGTAGTGGAACATGGGGTATTGCGGATTGCCCTCGCGGTTGCGCACGTAGTCGCTGAGCTCCACCAGCGCGGATACGCCGCCCAGTTCATCGCCCACCCAACTGCGCGTGCGCTGCGGGTGTTCGCCCGTGGGCAAGCCCCAGCCAATAGCCGGCAGGCGAAGCGCGATGGCCAGCAACAACAGGAACGCGATGCAATACAGTTCGCGGCGGCGCTCCGGCCGCTCCGCGGACAGCCACCCGGATGTGCCCGGGGATGTTTCGCTTCGCTCAGACCTCATTGCTGCTCTCCCGCCGAACGAATGGGCGACGAACGGCAGAGGAGTATACACTGCGGGACTCGCTTGCCAAGTCCGCCGCAAGCGCGCCTTGCTGAAAGAGTGGCCTCGCGCCGGTGCCCGCCACGCGGCGGGCGCAGGTGCGATTCGCTTTTGCGGACCGGCTTCAGGCGGTCTTACTGGCCGCTGAGGATGACCGGCAGGCCGGTCTTTCCGGAGCCGATGATGACCACCTTGGCGTTGTTGCTGGTGGCCAGCTTCTCGGTAGCCTCGATGCCCTTCCATTCCAGCAGTTGCTGGGAAATCCCCTGCGCGACGATGCGCTGGAAATCAGCGATGCCCTGGGCCTCGATGCGCTTGCGCTCAGCCTCCTGCTTTTCCTTCTGCAGGATGAAGCTCATGCGCAGGGAGTCCTGCTCGGCCTGCTGCTTCTGCTCGATGGAGGCCTTCAGCATGGCCGGCAACTGGATGTCGCGCAGCAGCACGGCTTCCACCACGATGCCACGGCCGCTCAAATCCTTGGCGAGCATGTCCTGGATTTTCTGCTGCACTTCCTCGCGCCCGCCGGTGTACAGCGCGTTGGCGGAATGCGCGGCGGTGACCGCGCGGATCGCCGAACGCAGGTGCGGCTCTACGAAGATTTCGATGTAATTCGGGCCGATGCTCTGATAGACCTCCGCGGCGCGCTCGCGGCTGAGATGGAATTGCAGCGAGGTGTCCAGCGTAATGATCAGGCCTTCGTTGGAGGGCACGCTGGCGGCCTCCTTCAGGGTCTGCGTGCGCACGCTCAGCTTGCTGGCCACGGCCAGCGGATTGAGCAGGTGGATGCCTTCGCCCAGCACCTGCCCGGTGACCCGCCCGAACAGGGTGACCACGGCCACGTGCCCGGCCTCGACCGACACCACGGCCATGAACAGCAGGATCACCACCAACAGCACGGCCAGGATCGCGCCCAGCTTGCGCAGCGCGCCCCCGCCGTAGTGCCCGAACTGCGTGACGTCCAGCACGCGCTCGGGCTCGTCTTCAGAACCTTTGCGGAACGGTGTCATGGTTGCCTCTCAAAGTGGAGTGGCGCGGGGGAAGATCCGCGCTGGAGACATTGTAGGCGCGAACGGCGGCCGCGGATGGGCTGCAACCTGGCCCCTACTAATTGTGTACAGGGGGGCTTGACACACTAGCGCGTTTGGCCCACAATCCGCCCATCTTTTCGCCTCGCGCATTTCCTAGCGCGAAAAGAACTGGGGGGAGAATGCATTACCTGCCGGGCTGGACCGTGCAGTGTATCAATCCGGACTGCGAAGCGCGGGGGCACTGGCTGCGCGCCACCGACCAGCACCTGTCCCTTTGCCAGACCTGCGGGGCGCCGCTGCGCAACGTGCCCCCGCCGCTGGCCCCGTCCCGCCTCGCGGGACGCCTGCGCCCGCGCTCGCTGGGCGCCTACCGCCCACGCCTGCGACCCAGATAGAGGGCAGGCGGCCGGAAGCGCGTAGCAGCAAGACGCGGCGGGGTGCCCGAGACAGTTCGAAAGCAAGAAGGCCTGGCCCTCACGAACAAGTCACCCATCCCAGGTCCAGAAAGGCGACGGCCTCCGGTGAACCCGGAGGCCGGCGCCTTTTCGTGTTGTGATGCAGCGTTCTAGAACTCGAAGCGCGCGCCGATCTGCATGACGCGCGGCGAGCCCTGGATGCTGACGAAGTTGGACCAGTTGGACGGCGCAGTGAGCCCGTTCAGAACCGGCCCATCCCCCAGTCCGTAACCGGTGCGGCTGCCGTCGATGTCTCCAAAGCGCTGCGTGTTGGTGACGTTGAAGACTTCCCAGCGCAGTTGGAGTTTGTGCTTCTCATTCCACGGCATGCTGAAGGACTTGGACAGGCCCAAGTCCGCCGCCACGTAGCCAGGCAGCCGGAAGACGTTTCGCATCCCCGTCTCGCCCGGGTAAGCGTTCCGGAAGCTCTCGTAGGCGGCCTGGGTGTTGCAGCCGAAGAGCTTGGGTGCGACGGTGGCGGTGCCCCTGGTGGGGCAGGGTTTGACCTTGGTGATCTGCGTGGTATTGCTCTGCACGTTCCAGTTGGTGGCCCAGCGCACGTCGTCGTACGGAGCCCCGATGGGCAGGCCGGTGTTCCAGCGGAAGATGCCGGAAAGTTGCCAGCCGCCGATCACGGCGTCCACGCCGCGGTTCACGCCGGAGCCGAAGCGCTTGTTGCGCCCGAAGGGCAACTGGTACACGGCGTTGAGGTTGATTACGTGACGCAGGTCGAAGTCGGAGCTGGCGTAGTTGTCGTGCTGCCGGATGGGGTTCAGGATCATGCCCGCGCCGAAGGCGCCGGCGGTCTGCAGGCCGGAGGCGTCGTCCAGCGAGTGCGAGAAGGTGTAGTTCAAATCCCACTGGAGATCGCGCAGCCGCTGCCGCACGGACAACGTCAGGCCGTGGAAGTTGGAGTTGCCGATGGTGCCCCAGCTATCCAGCGCGCCGTACTGGGGATTGAAGAAGTAGGGGGTTCCGGTGGCGGCCTCGATTTCATCTTGCACGTCGGTCCAGTCGTTGCCCCAGAAGCCGAAGGCCTGCTCGTAAATCGCCTGGGTGGCCGTGTAGGCTCCAATTCCAGTGGTCGGCATGCTGTAGCCGCAGCAGTTGTTCAGCAGCGTGGCCATGTTGGCCGGAAAGAGGTTCTGGAAGTACGGAATCGGCGCGATGGATGTGGTGGGCGTGCCGAGCTGCCGTTGCACTTCCAGCAGCGTGGCCGCGGTGTACCAATCCATCTTGGAAGCCGGGTCCACTAGATTGTTCAAGGCCATGACGTCGCGCGTGGCCAGCAGCTTGCGCCCCAGGCGCCCGATGTAGGCGGCCTGCACCAGGAAGCCCTTGGGAAACTCGCGCTCGAAGGTGAAGTTCCATAGGTAGTTGAGCGGCGCGGTCAGCTCGGTGTCCAGGCCACCTTCGATGCGCCGGCGCTGGTCGGCGGGCTGTTGCCGCGGGAAGCTGATGGGGCCCGGGACCACGATGCCCGGCAGCGGCCGCACCTGCTGGTTGTAACCGGTGAATAGCGGCGCGGGGCGGGTGGTCACGTTGTAGGTGTTGGCAGAGATGGTCGTGTTCGACGTAAAGCCGAGCGTGTTGTTCAGGTCGAACAGCACCGCCAGCGCCTGCCCGTAGTAGTCGTTGGTCATGGCGAACCCGGCGCGCAGCACGGACTTGCCGCCCTCGCCGAAGATCGCCCGCAGAAAACTGTTTTCGTAGCGCGGCGACCACGCCACGGACACGCGCGGCTGGAAGTTGTTCTTGTCCCAGTTGTACAGCGGGCCTTTGCCCGTCCCCCCGGCCTTGTCGAGGGAGAGCAGCGCGGTGTAAGGCGTGCCGGCCGCCGCGCCCTTGATTCTCCGCCGCAGGTACTCCGCGCCGGAGATGTCCGTGACCACGCCGAAGCCGCCCTTTTCATAAACGGGGCGGCTGAGCCCGTAGCGCAGACCCACGTTCAGGGTGAGGTTGGGTCGGATTTTCCAGGAATCCTGCACGTAGAAGTCGTACTCCTCGGTGGCGAAGGTGCGCTCCGTGGGAGTCCCTGAAGCAAGCAGGGTGCCGCTGGCCCCGAAGGTGAACCGCGCGCTGTACTGCGAGTAGCGCCCGATCAGCGCGGTGGCCCCGTTCTGCGTGGCCGACTTGTTGACCAGCTTGTTCAGCCCGAAGTTCGCGGTGAGGAAGGCCAGGATGGGATCGGAGATCACGTTGCCGCCCGCCTGGTAGAACGACGGGTTGGTGATCGCGGAGTCGTAGGCATTGGCAAAGTTGGTGCGGCTGTTGCGCGTCACGCGGATGTTGGTGCCGAACTGCACGGTGTGGCTGCCGTGGATCCAGGAAATGTCGTCCACGATGTTGTGCACCGGCGTGGTGCGCGCCAGGGTGCGCGCGAAAGAGCGCGGAGAGAAAACGAAGCGGAAGGAGATCGCGTTGTCCGCGCTGTCGCCCTGCTGGCTGAAGGCCTGGCGGGTGAACCCGTAGCGGAAGTTGTTTACCCAGTTCCGCGCCATCGTCCAGTTGTGGCTGGCCACCAGGCCCCAGGGATGCTCCCAGCGGCTGGGCCGCGGAGTGTCGGGGAACTGCGGCGCCTGGCCCGCCAGATCGTAGATGGTGTTCATGCGCACGAAGGCAGTCATCTTGCTGTTGATGTTCCAGTCGATCTTGGCCACGTTGGAGTTGTTGTCCACGGGAGTCGTGGCGTTGAAGCGGTAGCCGCCGGTGTTGAGGCCGTCGCCCTGCGTCGTATCGTTGGCCACATAGGCGGTGGCCGCCGCCTGCAGGGCGGTGATGGCCGTGGGGTTGGTACCCACCACGTTGAAGATAGTGTTGAGCTGCGCTGTGGTCAGGGTCACGTTCTGCGTGGGCCCGCAGGTGGTGGGCGTGGGACAGTTCTGTGCCGGCACGACCATCTGCCCCTGGCCCAGGATGGCCAGGGGAACGATGCGCACCACGCTGGTCGCGCTGGCGTCCCGCCGCCCTTCAAAGCTGTAGAAGAAGAACAGCCTGTCCTTCATGATGGGCCCGCCCACCGTGCCGCCGTAGGTATTGCGGATCAGCTTGGGCCTCGGTACACGGGGAACGGCGCGGTTGTTGAAGAAGTTGTTGGCCGTGAAGATGGTGTTGCGATGGTATTCGAAGAGCGAGCCATGGAAGTTGTTGCTGCCGCTCTTGGTGACCAGGTTGACCTGCGCGGCCGAGGAGCGCCCCTGGTTGGCATTGGCGCCCACCGTGGTCACGCGGAACTCCTCGATGGCCTCGGAGTTCAGTCGCAGCACTGGGCTGCCCAGGTCGTTGGTCTGCGCTTCGTTGATGTCCACGCCGTCCAGCGTGATGTTGGACTGGTCGCTGCGTGCTCCGGCTACGTAACCTTCCGGCGTGACCCCGGGCTGGAGGGTGAGCAGCGACTGCACGTTGCGCGCCTCCATGGGCAGCTGCACGATTTGCGAGTTGACGAAGTTGTTGCCCAAGGTGGCGTCCTGCGTGTTGACCATCACCTCGGTGGGAGTGGACTCCACCTGGATGACGGCCGTCACCGCCCCGACCTGCAACTGCGTGCTGGCGTCCACCGCGGTGCCGACAATGGCGTGCAAACCGCTCAGCAGCTTTTTGCTGAAGCCGGCGGCCTCCACCTCCACGTTGTAGTCGCCCGCAGGAATCAGGTCAAAGCTGAAGGTGCCCGTGTCGGTGGTTTTCTGGGTGCGGGTGAAACCCGTATCGATGTTCTTGATCGTCACCGTCGCCTCCGGCACGACCTTGCCCTGCGGGTCGGTCACCACCCCGCGGATGGTGGACGTACCCGCCTGCGCCCAGGCCGTGCCGGCGCCGAGCAAGAGCGCAAGCGCTAGCAAGAGCAAACACACACCTAATCTGCGCGTGAGAAAACTCACTACCCACCTCCTCAAGATCACCTTTCCCCACCCCTTCGGTTCAAGGCTCTTTTCGATTGAAATCTCCAAAGCTGTTTTCCCTTACGAACGCGGAAAGTTGGCCCCGGTATGCGCTCCGCATGGGGAGCACCGGAGTTCCTCGCTTCGTTTGGGAAAACCCCGTTCCACCACCGTAATGGAAGCTAATTAGCGCCGGCAGAGGCGGAAGTCAAGGGGAATCTAGAGCGGCGCGCAACGCAAAGCCGGGAGGTTAGCAAGTGGGCAGGTTAAAAGTCGGGAAAGACGAAAAAGACAGTACCGGCTGGTCAGTAGCGGCACGTGTTCTCCGGCGCGGGGGACGTCCCTCAAAAAAGAAGCGGCGTCTCGCTTTCCACGGAGGGCGCTGCGCGGTCTGAAAAAAGGTGAGCGGCCGGTGGGGGGGCCGGCCGCTCGGGGGCATTGGGGTGGTGGTCTGACTACTCGGAGATTCAGCGCGAATCCGGCCGGCCCGTCAGGCTGAACAACAGGGCGGCCATGCACAGAAAGATACCGATCGCTACGATCATCAGCTTCGCCAATGTCGCGCTGAGCTCCATCTGCTGGCGGAGTGTGGCGCCGCGCCGCGCTGCCGTCCATAGCCAGGGAGTACCACGCTTTTCGGTACAAAAGTACCGGCGAAGGGCAGGGGCTCTCAGGTTGCCAAGAACGTCCTTGGCCATCTAGGTCGCGGCTTCCGCCGCGACATCCGCCGCTTCTTCTCAAGCTGGTTCCCGCGGCTTCAGCCGCTGAGGCCGGTGGTCTGCTCGCGCGGGTGGCCGTAGGCACGCATTACCGCTTCTCCTCCCACCACCACAGCGCCGGCAGGGTCTTCTGCACCGGCCACACCTGGTTGAGCGTGTCGCCCTCGAAAAGTTCCCCGTCCTTCATCACCCAGCGGATGGTGTTCGTGTTGCGGATGTCCGCCAACGGGTCCTTGTTCAGCACGATCAGGTCGGCCAGCTTGCCGGGCTCGATGGAGCCCAGGTCCTGCGCGAAGCCGATGGCTTCCGCGCCGCGCAGGGTGGCCGCGCGGAGCACTTCCATGTTGGAAAGCCCGCCGCTCTGGAGCGCCCACATCTCCCAGTGACACTGGATGCCCTGCAACTGTCCATGCCCGCCGATCTGTAGCAACCCGCCCGCGCGCACGATCTGCGCGGCCGCCTCGGCCAGCTTCGGAAACACGTGCTCCTCCTTGCGGAACCACGGCCGCCGCTTGGCTTTTTCGTCCAGCTCGTTGTGGGCGATGAAGCGGCGCAGCTTGGCGTCCTCATGCACTTCGGTGGTTTCGTAGAAATAGTTCTCCGCCCAGGGCCCGCCGTAGGCCACCAGCAGCGTGGGCGTGTAGTGGATCTTGGTGCGCGCGAACAGCTCGGCCACATCCTTGTACAGCGGCACGATGGGCAGGCTGTGTTCGTTGCCGTTGAAGCCATCCAGGGCGTGCGTGATGTTGAGCTTCAGGTCCAGCCCGCCCTCGGTGGTGGGCGCGATCTGCTGCTCCTTGCAGGCCTCCACCATCCACTGCCGCTGCTTGCGGTTCCCCACCATGTACGACTTCAGCGTATTGGTGCGGTAATACTTCTTGTACTTGGAGACCACGTTCTTGGCCTCCTCGCCGGACTGGAAATCGGTGCTGGAAAAAACGCCCGGGCCGGTGGAGAACACGCGCGGCCCGAGCATTTCGCCCATCTCCACCAGGTCCTGGTAGGCAAGCTGGTCGTTGGTGGCCGTCTGCGGGTCGCGCCCGGTGGTTACTCCGTAGGCCAGGTTGGCCAGGTAACTCCAGTTGGGCAATTCCAGCACGCTCGAGCGCAACTCCCAGTGCGCATGCACGTCCACGATGCCGGGCATGATCGTGGCGCCCTTCCCCTCGAAGTGTTTCGCCCCGGCCGGCACGCTCACTTTGCCCCGCGCGCCCACCGCCGTGATGCGGTTGTCGGTGACCACGATGTCCGCGTTTTCAATCACCTCGTCGCCTTTCATGGTGATCACCTTGGCCCCGCGCAGCACGATAGTGCCCTGCGGCTTGTGCCGCGGCGCTTCGATGGTGAGCGCGACCTCTTCGTACAGCGGCTTCTTCTTTTCTTCTTTCTTCTCCTTGGCCTCTGCTGTCTCCCTTGTTTCCTTGGCCTCTTTTTCTTCGAGCTTTTTCTCCTCGAACGTGACGCTGGCCACCGCCTGGCGGAAGAACGACGCGCCCAAGCCCCAGGTGATGGTCGCGCCGTCGTCGGCCCAGGCGATGTAGTCCGCGCCGACGTCGGTCAGCTTCTGCACCGGCACGGAAGGCGAATTCACGTTCACCGTGGGCGTCTCGCCGCCCACCGGTGGCACGGTGACCACGTACACCTGGTTGGCCACCACGGCCAGCACCTTGGCGCCGTCCGGGCCCATGCGCACGTCCTGCGCCGGCGCCGGCTCCGGCCCGAAGCTTTTTCCCACCACGCGCACGTGCGTGCGCCGGTCGGTGCCGTCGAAGCGCAGCGAAATCAAGCCGCCCGGTGAATGTACGAAGACACGCTCCTTTTCGCGCGTGAAGTGCGGGCGTCCGGTGCCGCGCGCGGGCACGATCAGGCTGGCCTCGCCTCCCTCCGCGGGAATCCAAATCAAATCGGCCGGCACCTGCCGCCCGCCGAATTCGCTGGGCTGCTGCACGCGCTCGTAGGTGGGCGCGCGCAGCGCCACGATGCGCGCCCCGTCCGGCGACCACGCCGCTTCGCGGTAGAAGGCCGCCACGCGCGTCAGTTGCTGCGCCGCGCCGCTCCCGTCGGCGCGCACTTTCCAGATGTGTCCGCCCTCCGTGGACCAGGTCACATACGCCAGCCAGTGCCCGTCCGGCGACCACGCCGGCTGAAACTCCCGCGTCACGCTCTGCGGGATCACCCGCGCAGGTCTTCCGTTTGGAATTTCCATCACGTAGAGATGCGTGAGCGCGGAGAAAGCCAGGCGCGTGCCGTCCGGCGACTGCACCGGCCCCTGGATGATGCGCGCGCGCACCGGGCTTTCGTCCACGCGCACCGGGAAACTCAGCAGCGGGCCCACTTCCTGCTGCACCTTGGCGGTGAACGGAATCACGCGGTCCTCGCCCGTAGCCACGCTGACGCGATGGATTTTTCCGCCGTAAGCGGCGACCACCTCCTTGCCGTCCGGCGTGAACGCGTAGCCGGGCAGCAGGTCGCGCGTGGCGCGAGACTCCTGGTCGTCCCGCTGCACGGGATACTTCAGCCAGCGGTCTTCACCGGAGTGGAGGTCGCGCAGGCGCAGGCCGGTCTGTGTTTCGTGCCGCGTGCCATAGACCAGCTGCGCACCGTCGGGCGAAAGCGCCGGGCGGAACGCGCCCCCTGTCGCCGCAGTGAGCGTGTCCTCGTCGCCGGTCTTGCGGTCGCGCCGCGTGATCTGCCAGGGGAAATTCATCATGTTGTAGGCGAAGCCGCCCAGCTTGCGCGCGTAGTAGAAATATTTTCCGTCCGGCGAAGCCACCGCACCCAGCACGTGCGGGCGCTGCGCCGGCGGGGTATTCGGTTGCGGCTGGGCCTTGGTGATCTGCACGCCCGAGCCGCCCCGGATGTGGTACATCCACGCTTCCGCGGTGCCGCTGGCCGGAGTGGCCCGGCTGACCAGCACGTACTGGCTATCCGGCGTCCACGACGGTGACACGAACAGCCCCTGCTGCTCTTTGCTGAGCTGCTTCGGCTCCGTGCCGTCGAACTTGGCGATCCACAGGTTCTCCGCGCCCTCCCGGTCGGAGAGGAACGCGATCCACTTGCCGTCCGGCGAATACTTGGGCTGGCTGTCGAAAGCCATGGTGCTGCCGTCCTTCGCGGAAGAGTCGGAAAGCGGCAGGCGCTTGGCTTCGCCGCCTTCCAGGGGCAGCAGGTAGAGGTCGCCCAGCAATTCGAAGAGGATGTTCTTGCCGTGCGGCGAAACGTCCAGCGAGATCCACGTCCCTTCGTCAGTGGTGAACTCCACCGCGCGCTCCGCCTTGAGCGGCAGGCCCTTCTTTTTCTCGTCCATCTTCGCTTCCTTCTTTTCTTCCTGCTTCGGTTCCTGCGCATTCAGCGGCGGCACGCCCAAACCCAGAGTCAACAGCAAAGCCAGCACGGTCTTCACAGGTTTCACGGCACACCTCTCGGCGGAATAATCCGGAAGATTGGACGGTGGATATTAGAACAAGATAGCGGCCGCGGAAAGCGGCAGATGCAGCGCCGCGTTTCAGCGCGGCATCTTCGCGCTTTGTGGAGTGCGGGCGGGCCTCGCCACAATATGGCGTTGGGCGCAAGAGCCGGCAGGACGCCGGCGCGCAGCATAGGCCACTCGTCTGTGCTGCTGCACACGCTTCCAAAAAGCAGGGGCGTCCCGAATCTTCGGGACGCCCCTGCAAAGAGCCGGCTTGGCGCCGGCGTTACGGTTGCTCGTGGTCGGGGCCGCGGCGTCCGCCACTAGGGCCGGCGCCGGCTGGGGGATTGATGTACGGGATATTGGCCTCGCGCATCAACTTGTTGAGGTTGGCCAGGTCCTCGCTGATCAGCTTCTGCACCAGCGGCGCTTTCTCGCGAATGATCGCGCCGTAGGTGGCGATGTCTTCGAGCTGCCGTGCAGACGGCGCCTGCGTCACCGCCTCGATGGCGCCGGCGATCTGCGTCAGCCGCTGTGTGATCGGCGTGGGCCGCTCCACCACCGGCGGACCGGCCGCGCCGAGTTGCTGTGTGGGCTGGGGGATTTGCGCGAAGGTCGGATAGAGCTCGTCAATCTTCTTCAGGAACTCCTCCGCCGCCTTCTGGATGTTCTCCGGGACGCGCGTGCCCCCCGGACGCTTCCAGCCTTCCATGGCGGTGTTGAGGTTCTGACGAAGTTGCGTAATGCTCCGCTGGGCCATCACGCCCATCGTGACAATCGGCGCCAGTTCGTTGATGGCCTTGCGCCGCGCCGCGCGGTCCGCCGCGGAGATGGTGATGCGCGGATCTTCCTCGACCACGAGAGTCTTGGTCTGCTCCGGAAAATCGCCCACCTTCATCTTCACGGTGTAGGTGCCGGGGTCCACGCGGGAGCCGGCGCCGCCGGGCCCGCCGAAGCCAGCGCCGAAGCCCAGGCCCGGACCGCCGGTGCCGGGAGCGGGCGGAGGAATCGGCGAGCGGTAGCGGAGGTCCCAGGTGACGCGGTTGAGGCCCGCCTGGCCCGTCCCGTTCAACTCGCGGACCGTCTTGCCCTCGCTATCCACGATGGTGATGCGCACCCTCTGCGTGGTGCGCTGCTGCTGCCCCACCTGGAGACCGAACTGCGCGGCGATTTCCGGCGGAATCTGCTGCCCGCCGGGGCCGGTCACCTGCGCCGGCGGCTGCGCGCCCGCCGGTGGTGGCTCGTCCTTGATTTCGTTCTTCAGGTAGTACTGGATGGTCGCCGTGTTCGGCGCGTTCTGGCTGATGAACGTCTTGTGGCCGGTGGAGGCTTTGTGGTTCCAGGTGCGCCAGGAGATGGCCGGCCGGATGTCGAACAGTTTGAAGTCCTCGTTCACGGCCTTGTCGTTCAACTGCTCGAGTGCGGTGATGTCGTCGAGGATCCAGATGGAGCGCCCGTGCGTGCCCAGGATCAGGTCGTTGTCCCGTGGGTGGATGACGATGTCGTCCACCGGCACCATGGGCAGGTTCATCTTGATCCGCGTCCAGTAGCCGCCGCGGTCGAAGCTGACGTAGGCGCCGAACTCGGTCCCGACAAAGAGCAGGTCCGGGTTCCTGTGGTGTTCGCGGATGACGTTGACGACGCCCTGGTTGGTGGGCAGGTTCGCGGCGATGGACTTCCACGTCTCGCCGTAGTCGGTGGTCATGAACACGTAAACTCCGAAGTCGTTCATGCGATGCCCGTCGAAGGTCACGTAGGCCGTGCCTTCGGCGTGGTTGGAGGCCACCACGCGGCTGACGTAGGTGCCCCTGGGTACCCCCGGCACTTTCTCCGCGACGTTCTTCCAGTTGGCCCCGCCGTCGCGGGTCACCTGCAGGTTCCCGTCGTCGGTGCCGGCCCATAGCACCCCGGCGTTGAGCGGCGATTCGCTCACCGTGGTGATGCACGGCCACTGCTGCACCCCGTCGTGGCGCGACATCGTGTTGGCGTCCGGCACCTTGCCCATGATCTCCTTCGTGTTGCGGTCCTCGTTGTTGGTCAGGTCCGGGCTGGCCTTCGTCCACGTGTCGCCGCGGTCGGTGGACTTGAACAGGAAGTTCCCGCCATAGTAGATGGTCTTCGGGTTGTGCTTGGAGATGACGATCGGCGAGTTCCACTGGAAGCGGTAGCGGGCCTCGCCTTCCCTCTCGCGCGGCCGGATGGACACGAACTCGGAAGTGCCCAGGTTGCGCCGGTTGATGTTGCCGTCCTGCGATTCGGAGTAGAGGATGTTGTGGTCGGTGGGATCAATCTGCACGTAGTAACCGTCCCCGCCGCCCACGTTCACCCACTCGTCGTTGCTGATGCCCCGCGCGTAGAGCGTCGAGCTGGGCGCGCACCACGAGCCGTTGTCCTGCAACCCCCCGCACACCCGGTAGGGCTTCTGCATGTCCACGCCGATCTCGTAAAACTGCCCCAGCGGGATGGTGTTGACGAAGTCCCAGGAGCGGCCCCCGTCGTAGGTCCAGTGGATGCCCCCGTCGGTGCCCGCGATCATGTGCTCGGAGTTGGCCGGGTTGATCCAGAGGGCGTGGTAGTCCCCGTGGATACGTGCCCCGCGCGTGGTCACGAACGTCTTGCCTCCGTCCTCGGAGAAATAGATCGGCGCGCCCAGCAGCCAGATGCGCAGGTCGTTGTTGGGGTCAACGTGCGGCTGGGAGTAATACATCGGCCGCGGGTTGGTGTCGGACATCTTCGTCCACGTCTCGCCCTTGTCCGCGGAGCGGAAGATGCCCCCGTTGCGGTGCTCGATGAGCGCATAGACGATGCTCGGGTTCCTGCGGTAGATGTTCAGCCCGATGCGCCCGGTTTCCGACAACACGTTGGCGGCCACTTGCGGGTTGGACGCCGCGTCGTACGGCAGGCCGCGGCCGAGTTTCTTCCAAGTCGCGCCGCCGTCGGTCGTTTTGTGGATGGCGCTGCCGGGCCCGCTGCCGTTGAACCCGAACACCGTGCGCCGGCGCTGGTAGGCCGCGGCATACAGCGTGTCCGGGCTTTCCCAGTCCATGGCAATGTCATTCACGCCGGTGTCCTCGTTGATGAACAGCACCTGCTGCCACGTCTTGCCGCCGTCGGTGGTCTTATAGACCCCGCGTTCCTTGCTCGGGCCCCACAGCCGGCCGGCTGCGGCGACGTACACCGTGTGTGGATCGGTCGGATGGACCACGACGCGCCCGATGTGGTGCGTGTCCTTTAGCCCGATGTTGCTCCACGTCTTGCCGGCGTCCAGCGTCTTATACACGCCGTTGCCCCACGAAGAGGACTGCCGGTTGTTCGACTCGCCCGTGCCCACGTAGATAATGGACGGATCGGAGGGCGCGATGGCGATGTCCCCGCAGGTGGGGCTGTCCTGGTCGTCGAACAGCGGCTGCCAGGTGGTCCCGGCGTTGGTGGTGCGGAAGACCCCGCCGGAGGCCGTGCACACATAGACGATGCGCGGGTTGGATTCCACCACCGCGAAATCGTCAATGCGCCCGCCCATGATGGCCGGGCCGATCTCGCGGAAGCGGAGGTTCTTCATGATCGCGGCGTAGTCCGGCTTGGCCGGCGCGGCTGGGACCGCGGCGACCGCCGGTTTTTCCTTTTCCTTGGCGGCTGGTTTTTTCTGCTGTTCCTTTTTCTGCTCCTTGCCCGCACCGGCAGCCGTCGTGCCCTGTGCGGCCAGGTCGCTCGTCACCGCCACCAGGCCGGCGACCAGCAACAGCAACATGGCGAAGCGACACCACGAAAAGATGCGTCTCATGCTTGACCTCGCTGAAGAGAAGTTAATGACGTTCCCCAATGCTGGAAAATGACTGCGGCGGGCAACCTCCGCCGCTTCCTGTGGCGGGGCATGCTATTCCCCCCCTCGCCCAAATGCAACCCCGTGCGCCGCTCCAACGACCATCGTCTCTCATTTTCACTTCGGGGCTTTAGCCCCTGAAGCACCGTGAAAATCCGCTGTCACAGCAGCCTTTGCGGGCTGCCCCGTGAATCCCGTAGCCAGCGGGTGCCGGAGTGCGCTACATTCCGCTGGCTGGCCATCCCCCGGACCCGGCACCCGGAGACGCCCATGGATCACAGACACACCGACCGCCACTGGCAGGCGTTATTAGCGACGGCTGTGGCCCTGCTTTGGTTTCACCCTCTTGGCCTCCCTCCGCCCGCGGCGGCCATGCCGCCCGGCGAGCCCTCCACCCAGGCCCCCGCTCAGATCGGCGCCATGACGGAAATCCGTGCGCTCTTTGCCGAATACCTCAAGCTCCACGCCACGAAAAAAATGGACGAGTGGCGGGACAAAATGTTTCTGCCCGAAGCCCTCTGCGTGCGCACTGCCGCCGACGGCAAAGTGACCGTCTATCCGGTGGCCGATCTCGCCCGCACTATCGCCAAGGAAGCGAAAACCCTCAAAGAACAGCGCGAGACGTTCGAAGAAGTGCGCATCGAGGTCTACGGCCACGCCGCGCACTATGCCACCACCTGGACCCTCTTCCACAACGGCAAAGTGGCGCGCAAAGGCCGCGCCTTTTTCTCGCTGGTGAAAAAAGACGGCGCGTGGCGCATCGCCGCCCTGGTGTGGTATCGCGACTGAAGGTTTCAGGGTTGAAAGGTTGCAATGTTGTGCGCACGAATTGCACGCTTGTAACTTTCTGCAGCCTGTTTCAAAACCTCTTTGTTTGTGGGTCAGGGCTTCCGCGTCTTGTGCCTCGCGATGCATTGCATCGGGAAGCCCTGACAAAAAGCCCGCACAAAGACGAGGGCTTTAGCCCCTGAAGTTCAGCAAAGGGGGATTTGAAACAGCTTGTAACCTTCCAACATTCCAACGGCCGCTTCCGGTTGGTGACGGCCGGTTCGTTTAGAGACCGCTCCGTCAACCGGAACGTTCGGTGCACGACAAATGACGCGAACCCAATTCGAAACACTCGTGGCCCAGGCGCTGGATTCTCTTCCCGCCGAATACCGCGCGCTGCTCGAAAACGTCGTGGTCATGGTCGAAGACCTGCCCCAAGGGCAGGGCTCGCCCGAAGACATGCCGGACGATGAAAACCTGCTGATGGGCGAATACATTGGCGTGCCGCGCACCGAGCGACGCGCCTTTGAGGCCCCGCCGGAGCCCGACCGCGTCGTGCTTTATCAGAAAAACATCGAAGCCTTCGCCGCCGACGCCGCCATCGAAGAAGACCGCCCCGTCGAAGAAATCATCCGCGAAGAAGTCCGCCTCACTGTCCTTCACGAACTCGGCCACTTCTTCGGCCTCGACGAATCCCAACTCGAAGACGTGTAGCACAGTCCGCCACTCCGCAGTTTGTAGCGGCCACCTGCGCTCTTGCATATGTACCGCCGGCATCTTGCCGGCGCTCTAATACTTTCACTCTAGGATTTGTTCGGCGCGGGTCTTACAATTGTCCTTTACACTATCAAACGCAATTGAGATTGTCTTTCACTCTAGGATTTGTTCGGCGCGGGTCTTACAATTCAGAATGCGTTTATTTTCGATTGGGTTGAAAAGTTCTTTCACTCTAGGATTTGTTCGGCGCGGGTCTTACAATACCTTCGACGATGTACGCCGAATAG